>JAABUU010000851.1_pt1 | contig 60760 bp, 77 predicted proteins | sample 5559301 | NCBI WGS metagenome assembly JAABUU01 (sample SAMN10711884, study PRJNA513360) | rock metagenome | isolation source: Antarctica rocks | place: Antarctica: Victoria Land, Richard Nunatak white
GCGGCGTGCCCAGCTGGCAAATATGGCGACTGCGCAAGGCGCCGCTTGCGCCGGCCCGGCGCGCACGCCGCGGTCTCTGGCGCGGCCCCGTCGCGCCGCGCGCCCCGACGCCCTGATGAGGACAGCTTGCTTACGTACACCGTCCAACGCATGCTCGAGCGTGTTCTGTTGCTCCTGTTGTTCAGCCGCAGCGGACGCCACCCAGCAGGCTCCGCGACCGCCCTGCGGCGCCGCCCGCGCAGCGCGTGCCCCAGCGGCGCGGCGCCCCGCCGCGCGGCGGCCGCATGGGCCGCGGCAGGCGCAGGCGGAGCTTGGAGACTGCGTGCCTCGCGCCCGGGCTGACGCGCGCACGGGCGCGCCGGGCGCAGGGCAAGAACGTGCTGCGGAAGGAGCCGATGGGCCGCGACATCGCGGACGACGACGTCTTCTTCTACAACGGCGCCTTCACGTCCAAGTTCTACAAGGTCAAGGTCGGCACGGTGTCCGCGCAGAAGGAGACCGAGCCCGAGAAGGCCGACACGCGGCACAAGGCGCGCGCGCCCGGGCCCCTCGCTGTCGAGCTGGCCGTGAGGTCGGGGCTCCATGCAGCGTGTGGTCTCGCCGAGACTGAGTTGCTGTCAAAGCTCATGGAAGTGTTGGCGCCCCACCTCAGCGCCGGCCACAGCATCACTCGCAAGCGCTGCGTGGCCGCCCAGCGTTTTTGGAGGCGCTTGCTTGCGGGTTGGGGTAGGGAGGTTTTGGGTAGGGGCTGGCGTGCGCGCTGACGCGGGCGTCGGCCGGCGGCAGGTGGAGGAGGACCGGCGGCCGCAGGTGGAGGCGGCCATCGTGCGCGTGCTCAAGGCGCGGCGGCTGCTGGACCACAACAGCATCGTGGCCCAGGCGCGCCAGCCGGGCCCTTCCTGCCCCCACCCTACCCCCAGCGGCAGCCTGCGGGTGGGCTCGAGGTCAGCTGCCTGCAGGACATGAGACTGTTGCAGAAAACGAGACTCTTGCACTGCCTCGCTGCAGATTCGTAGCAGGAGTGGGGCTGCCATGCATGCGCAAGGGTGCCAGGGGGCCTGAGCGCGGGCGCGCGGGCGCGCAGGTGACGCAGCAGCTGGCGCCGCGGTTTGTGCCCTCGCCCACGCTGATCAAGAAGCGGATAGAGAGCCTGATTGAGCGGGAGTTCCTGGAGCGGGACGAGAACGACCGCAAGCTGTACCGCTACCTCGCCTGAGGCGCGGCCGCGGTGATGGGAACGCTCCAGCGTGCGACCGCGCCGTGTCGTGAGCTCTGGGGCACCGCGGGGTGCAGCGTTGACGCCTGCACGGCGCGGGGCTCCGCTGGAGCGCGAGGCATGCTGGAGCCTGGGTTCTGGGGGCGCGCCGCCGCCCCCGGCAGTTTTGGCGCGTGGTTTCTTCGGTCTGTCTGCAGGTAGGGGCCCGGGCGAGGAGCGGGGACGGGCGCGTGTACATGTAGCACAGATCCGCGGCCACGGGGTTTGCCTGGCCCTGCCGACGTGTCTTGCAGGCGGCGCTTCTTGCTGAGAAGTGCACGCCGCGCCTTGGAGCGTGTGTTGTGTCCTGCGGTCGTCCACGCGCTCGGGAGCGTGGGTGGTGCCGCAATTCAGGGCTTGGAAAGCCCTGATGCTCACATGCGCTGCATGTTGGCCATGCGCGGTTGCAACACGGCATGCCCCGCAATGAAGCAAGCTTGCAATGCTACAGCCATGCGGGATCCACTTCAGGTCAGCAACGGATCAGGGCAATCAAAGCGTTGCCGGGGTTCCTGGTGGCAGTTTGCATGCCTAACAAGCACGGACAGAGCGACAGCGGGGTTCACACAGGCAGACATGCAGGATGAGGCCACGACACAAAACCAAAACCAAGCGCGCCCTCCAAACAGAAGGCCGCTGCGACAGGCAGCTCTGGGTGCCCCATCCGTGAGCATCTGCGCGGGGCCGGCAACCAGGCACACCCTGGGCCGCACTCCTGCAGAGCACTAACCACCCCGAAAATAACACAAAGAACACAACCCCCACCAGCTCCTGTTCAAAACTGCATGCGCGGCGCAATCGCCATCGCCATCAGCTCCTGGAACAGCAGCTTGCACGCGTACGGCATAAACACCTGCACGCGCGCGCCGCACCACTGGAGGAGCACGAGCGGGGGTCTGCTTTTAGGGCAACGTGTATGCCACGTGGCCCACGGCGAGGGGCTGTGAAACCTTAAGACAAACAGGTCGCACACACCCGGCGCGCATGGCTACACAGAGCACCCGGCCCATGCAACCTCGCACGTGTGCCTGGAAAATGCACAACAGCCCAGTGCTGCCGCGGCGCTGCACGGCCTCCCGGCGGCGACCGCCAGCGGCCTGCGCGGGCGTTGGGCGGCCTAGGGTAGGACAAGGGTAGGGCAGCCGCGCCTGCACGACGCCGTTGGTGTTCTTGCAGGCCGGGCAGTAGAACTGGTTCTTCTTCAGGTTGGCGACCGCGAAGAGGCCGCACGCATCGCACGCGTGCACGCGGTACGCGTCGCTCTGGTCGAACAGGCGCTCCTTCAGGAAGGCGGCCGTGCCGTGGCTGATGATGCAGTCGCGCTCCATCTCACCGAAGCGCAGGCCGCCGTCGCGCGCGCGGCCCTCCACCGGCTGCCGCGTCAGGATCTGCACCGGGCCGCGCCCGCGGCTGTGGATCTTGTCGTCCACCTGCGCGCGCGCGGCGTGCGGTGCGTGAGGCAGCCGCGCGGGACATGCATCCGCCTTGGCCCCCGGCCAGCCTGCCGGGCGCCGGGCGAAACGGCCCGGTGGGCGCCCAGGCGCATCGGGGCGGGTGCCAGATGCGCCTGCGGCGCCAGATCATGACAGCGGCGTGAGCCACACAGTCAAAACGAGGCGGCGTGTAGCGTATTACAGACAGGGTATAGGGTTAGGGTGGCAGAACCTGCATGGAGGTATGGCTTCAGCTCGCCGACTGACCGCAACTCGGTGTCTTTTGCTGAGCAGATGGCAAGATGGTATGATCTGTATACGCCGGATTGCTTGCCCCTGCGCAGACACATGCTCAGCTTGGCAGGCCCCCTGGCTGCCAAGCTGCGCACATGTGCGCGCAGGGGCAGGCGCTCTGGCGTGTATGGACCACACCTTGTCGCTGTCCACTCAGCACAAGACAGCGAGTTGCAGTCCGTCGGCGAGCTGGAGACCTGCTCTGACGAGCTACCGAGCGAGTCGCGGCGAACATCGCGACCGGGCCGGGCCAGGCGTACGGCCAGGCGCGCCCCTAATAGCTAACAGCTCCTATCCGGTGCTTGCGCCCATGATGACAAGCACATGTGGGGGTTGGCCGCGCATGTGCCCCACGTGTGGCTTCACGCGCATGCCGGGTCAAGGCGGCCGCCCGGGCCGGCGCGCCCGGGGCGCGCGCCATGTGCTTGAGGCGCTGGTAGTAGGTGGGGTTGAGGAAGATCTGGGCGGCCAGCTGGCGGCCGGTGTGGCCGCTGTACATGACCTCCCAGCCGCGGCTCTGGTACCCGCAGCGCTGCAGCGCCGCGCTGATGTTGTCCACCGTCACGTCCGTGAACGGCGTCGCGTCGCCCTCCTTGCCCATCAGCGCGGCCACCTGCGAGCCCGCGCGCGCGCGCCCCGCTCTGGTTGCCAGCACATCACTTACGGCTGCGGCGAGCATCACCGCGGAGACTGCGGTAGCGCATTCAGAGGCCATCAGACGGCGCGGGCCTGGCGCTGTAACGGCTACGCAGCACGGGCGCTGCACAGCGGCTTTCAAGCGCGCATGCACAAGACAGCGCATCCGCCGTGGCACATAAACCCGAAAGCGTGTGCGGGGACGCGGCCCGGGCGGCGCGCCTTGCTCATGAGAGCCTCGACCAGGTGGCCGATGGTCATGCGCGACGGGATGGCGTGCGGGTTGATGATCAGGTCCGGCGTGATGCCCTCTGCTGTGAACGGCATGTCCTCCTGCGCGGCAAGAGGTTCACCCTAACTACTCTTGAGCGCGCTTCCACTGCAGCATGCTGCAGTCCTGTCCCTGCTCAGCCCGGCCCGGAGCCAGATTGCGGCGCATTTGTGCCAGACAGTGGGGCCGCCGGACAACATGAGACAGGGTTATGCTCCGCGCTTCAGGGTGCCCCCCCGCTGCCCAGAACCGCGGCCCGCGCCCAGCCCGCCACAGATTATGGCATGCGGGGCCCTGTGCGGCGCCGCATGCCGGGTGCGGCGCGCCCACACCAGAGCAGCATGCCAAGGAGTGCGCCTCGCGCGCAGCAGACAGCGCCAGCAGGAAAAAGGGTTAGGATGCCAGCGTGGCGCACCTGCGTGTATGTGATGCCGATGGTGCCCTTCTGGCCGTGGCGGCTGGCAAACTTGTCGCCGACCTGCGGGATGCGGATCGAGCGTACCTGCGCTGCGAGCCGCGTCAGCCGCCGCGCAACGGGCTAAACGGCCCGCTGGCTCTTACAGGCTGTGTGCTGATTCGGGAGGCTCACCGAATGAGGAATTTAGGTCAGATTTTGGCACAGTCTGCTCATGTGATGCACCCACCATTATGCGGACATACACTAAATAGCACTGCATGGCCTGCAGATGGTCCATCTTGCGCCCACTGCCAGCGCGCCATAGCAGCTGTTCAGCCACGCCCCACACAGCAGGCCTTCTACAAAAGACAGGCGCAGGCGCGGCCGCGCGGGGCGCGGCGCGGGGCGCCGGGCGGCGCGCCCGCAGCTTGACGAAGCGCTGCCCCTCCGCGTTGGTGCTGACCATGACCTGGTCCACCATGCCGCTCTCGCTGTTGCGCAGGCTGGTCGACACGTCCTTCTTGGTGAAGCGCTGCGCGGTGCCGGGCGCCTCCTCCGCCAGCGGCGACGTCTTGCCAATGATCACGTCGTCGCCGCTGCGCGCGCGCCGCCTCGCGTCAGCACGCCGCGCGTCAGCGCGGCGCCGCGGTGCTCGTGCGCCTGGGCACAGCAGACGCAAAGGGAACACCCGCTGTGTGCCGGGCACAGGGGCGGCGAGCGCGCTGACAGGTGATGCGAGCGCAGCGGTCGCACCGCCCGACCACGCTTGCTGGCACGAACCGCAACTCACGTGACACGCTCAGCACACATCCAAGGCATGTAGCACAGACACAGCCAACTTCATTCCACACTATGTCCGTGAACGCAATCTAAAATACTACATCCAAGTAAAATACAGAACCTCGCACGGCACCTTTTCAGGCCTCAAGTAGGTGCTGGCCGGCGCCGGCGGTCCGGCAATGATACCCAGCAGTCTTAAAGTTGACAGGCGCGCACAACGCGCGCAGCCGCTCGGCAGCCGCACCTGACGCGCGTGCCGGGCGGCGCGATGCCGTCGTCGTCCAGCTTGTCGTACGTGCCGTGGCGCATCGCGACCGTGACCTCGCGGTTCGGCCGCTCGATCACCTCCTGCACCAGCGAGCCCTGCTTCTTCTCCTCCGCCTGCGCGCGCCGCCCGCCCCCCCCACACTCTTCACATCTCTCTCTCATCTTCTCCTTCCTCTTCTTCAGCGCCGCGGCTTCCCCGCTGCAGCGTCCCCACCTGCCCACGGCTCTGCTGCGTGCAGGCAGCTCGCGCGGCCGCGCACAGCAACATGGACTGCCATGACTGCTAATATGTGAACGGCGCCGCGCAGCACAGCTGGCCCTTGACAAGTGGTACAAGGACGCACTCGTAGCTCTCAGCACTTGGCACCTGAGCCATGCCCAGGCTCTCCAGCGTGCGTGCACCCACGGGCTGTGTTCAGGTTAATATGATCCGCTCCCAGAGGGCTGCGGCGATGACGCTGGGCGGGGTCAGGAAACGCGCCCGGTAGGAGCGGAAGAACATGGAGCGGAAAAAGCCGCGGTCGATGGACGACTGGTTCATCATGAGCGAGTCCTCCTGGTTGTAGCCGCTGTAGCACGCGATGGCGACCACCGTGTTCTGCCCGGCCGGCAGCTCTCTGCGCGGGCGCGCCGCCGCTGTCGGCGGTTGGGGTTAGGGTTGGGGCAGGCGCCCATGAGCGCGGCGCTCCGCCGAAGTCCCCCCACCCGGGCGCGACCGCGCGAGTGGGGCAGCCCCCGCGTGAGCGTGAGCTCCTGGGTGCGCGGCTGTGGCTGCGCCTGTCCCGGCTGGGGAGCCGCGAGCATGGCCCCGCCTGCGCTGCCCGATGCCCAGGCAAGCGGGGTCACAGGCACCCGCGCCCCACGCTGGATGCGGGCGCCCCGGGCCGCGCCCTGCGACGCCTGCACGCGCCGCCCATGGCCAGGCAGGCCTGCGCGCAAGCGCGCGCAGCCCCGCAGCAGGCGCAGCCCCCACAGCAGCCGTGCGGGCTGCCGCAAGGAGTTGGGTTAGCGTAGGGCGCGGCCGAGGGGGGGCCGCGCGCCGGAAGTGCAGGTACTCCATCGCGCGCGTGGTCACCAGCGGCTTCTGCGGGTAGTACAGCACGTACGCCTGCGTGTCCATGCGCGTCTGGTAGTTGGTCACGTACATGCCTGCGCCCGCGCCGCAACCCTCAGGGTATCCCTACCCTAGCATTACCCTCAGCACGCAGCAGGCCTGGGGCGCCGGGCGCGCGGCGCGAGCACGGCGGGCCAGCGCCCCAGCTCGGCGCGAGCGGGGGCAGTGTGCGTCCATGGGGCGCCGCCACTCGTGCAGGCTGCGCGGTCCGCGTGGCACTGCGGCGTGACGGCCTGGCAGCATGCCGGCCTTTTGGCGGACGGGCATGCGCCGCGTCGCTGCCAGCGCAGGTGGGGAGCGGCCGGGTCCGCCGAGCGACGCCGCCTCGCCCAGCTCAGGCGATGCAAGATGGAGACCGCAGCGATCAAGTGCGACGAGGGCAACCTCCGAGCGATGATGACCAGCCGCCCCGCGGGCCTGCATCATTCTGGCAGCGGCGCCGCGCGGCCCAGCGGCCGGACCAGCCTCGACAAGTACGGCGCTGAGCCGCAGCCCATGCGCGCTGCGCAGCTCGGCGGGCCCCGCCGGCGCCGCCGGGCTTGGCGCGGGGCCGCAGCGCACCGGCTCCGCCGGCGCTGCCACGGACGGCGCTGCCGCACAGCGGCTCGCGGGGCCGGCTGCGCGGCATGCGCGACCTGCGCGGCAGCGCCGCCCGCGGCAGCACCGGCGGGGCCCGTGCGCTGCGGCCCCTGCGCCACGCGGCAGCACCGGCGGGGCCGGAGGTCTGCGCGGCGCGCATGGGTAGCGGCCCCAGCGGCGTACTCGTCGACGCTGGCGGGCCGGCGGGCTGCGCGGCGCGGCTGCTGCCACGCCGCAGATGCTCGGGCCGTGGGCGGCTGGTGGCCGTCTGGCGAAGGCCGCTCGCGTCGCAACTCAGAGCGCCTGTCTCCATATCGCACCGCCTGTGCCGGGGCGAGGCGGTCCCGCGCGGCAGGCCCAGCGGCTCTTGTTGGCTGCGCGGCGCGCGCGGCCCGTGCGGCACCGCCGGCGACGTCGGCGCCGGCGGGGCTGGCGGGCTACACTCCGTGCCGCGTGCGGTGGCGCACGCGGCGCCAGCGGGACGCGCCGGGCGCCGCGCGGTGCCGGGGAGGGGGTAGGGGGGAGGGGTTAGGTTTAGGGTTGGGGCACTGACAGGCGCGCGCACCCATGGCCTGCTTGCCCATGGCGGACTGGTACGTGTTGCGCGGGCTCTGGTTGTGGTCCGGGAAGGGGATGATGGACGCGCACACGCCCAGGATCATGGACGGGTGGATCTCGCAGTGCGTGTACCTGCCGCCCCCGCGCGCGCGCGCCCGCCTCCCCGCCATGCGCGCCCTGCAAGGCGGCCGGCCGCGCGCCGCGCGCCGCCGGGGTGCAGGCAAGCTCTCACCCCGCGCCCAGCCTGCATGACGAGACGGGGACCGGGGAGAGCAGCAGTCCAGGCGTGGCTGCAGCCGCGGGCGCGGTGCCATGGTGCTTCAAGAATACCTGCTTCACAGCGCTGGTAACATTTTTTTCAATAACTTCTCTGGTTCCCAGCAAGACCAAGCAGGGGCTTGGTATAGGGTGTGGTCATAGGGTAGGGGCGGGCGCACGTGGGCGAGGAGCCGCGGTGGTCCTCGGCGGCCGAGCGCAGGTCGCGCAGCTCCATCGCGATCATCGTCGTCTCCTCCTCCTCCGTGTCCACATACTCGATGAAGCCGCGGTACACCAGGTCCTGCGCGCCGCGCCGCATCAGTTGCGCCCCACCCCCGGCGGCGCCCGCGCCGCGCGCCCACCTCCCCGCGCGCGGCGCCGGACGCGCGCGGCCCCGCGCCGGCGTCCCCGGGCGGGCAGTGAACGGGACACGCCGCACGCTGGACGGCGCGGCGGAGGAGCCTGAGTGTCGGGGGTTGAGCAGGGCGCAGGCCGTCAGGCAGATCAATAATAGCCGCGAGCTCCTGGGGCGGCGCGGCGGGGGCGGGGCGCGCGGGCGGCCCGGGCGCGGCCGCGCCTGCCAGACCAGCTTCTGCTCCTCCACCAGGCCCTGCAGCATGCGGATGTGCGACTTCTTGATGCGCAGCGCCTGCCGGTCCACGATGAACAGCGGGCGGCAGCAGCGGCCAAAGTCGGTGTACAGCCGCAGCTCCTGCAGCCGGATGTCGTGCACGACGCCCACCTCTGTGTTGATGTCCACCTAGCGCGCGCGCGCGCGCGTCAAACATCACAGCACAGCACGCCCGCTGAGCTCGCGCGGTGCATGCACAACAGACGACCAGAATGCAGACCGCGTCTGCATCAGGTAGAGGCAACCCCCGCGCCGTTTGGAAAGGGGCCAGCCCCCGGCTGCAGGCCCTCCTCACGCTGGGGCACTTGGCCTAACATGCGACACAGAGCACATCGCGCCCCCGCCGCCTGCCACTGCTGTACCCCTGGCAGGTCACGCCGGCGTGAATTCCACTTCCCTGTCCCCTATGGAAGTATGCTTGTGGCAGGTACGCATGCAGCCCAGGCCTGCAGGCCTGGTGGCGACCGCCGGGCGCGGGCGCGCCTGCCGCCGCATCTGGCGCAGCGTCCGCACGAGCATGGCCGGGTCGCGGTGCACGCCCACCCAGACGCCGTTGACAAAGATCTTCGTCGCCTGGCCCCGCAACGCCGCGCTGCAGTCAGCGGCCGCCAGCCCTTGCCAGTGCATTGTGAGCGCATGTCAGCACGCGTCTGCAGGCCAGTGGTCTCATGGACAAGGCAGGCGCGCATCAGCCGCCGCAGGCCCCACAGGCAGCCGCCCGGTCGGGCCGCCATCCGGCAAGCCCGGGCTGGCGCGCCGGGCGATAGGCAGCACCCTCCCCTACTCTACCCTAACCCTACCCCGACGCGCCTGCGGGATGACGCTGGCGGCGATCTCCTCCAGGCTCTCGGTCGCCCACTCCTCCAGGAACTCCAGCACGGGCGCGGACGCGCAGCCGACCGAGATGTACGACATCAGCGCCAGGTTCTTCACCAGCCCGCACGCCTGGCCCTCCGGCGTCTCGGCCGGGCAGATCATGCCCCACTGCGCGCGCGCCGCGGCTGTTGGCGCGCCGCGCCTGGGAACACGGGTGACACACGCGCAGGCACGCGCCCACTTGGAACGCACTCTCTGAGCGCAAGTGTGCGGCTCGCGCTCCCAGAGCTGTCCAAGTATGCAGACCGCTGGGCGCCGCAGAGCATGGTCCTATACGCAGACCTGGTACACATGATGTGTGATCTTGTCACAGCACTCCAGAATGGCTCTCCCAATCGTCGCTTCTTGTGACAGCCGAACGCAACTTCTCTGTGCTTCCCCACAGCGACAGCTTCGCTGCAGGGCACAGAGGTAGAGCTCCTGAGGAGGAGGCGGCGGCGTGCGCCCGCACAGCGCGCGCGGCGCGTTGGGCGGCCGGGGCGCGCGCCTGCGAGTTGTGCAGCTGGCGCGGCTTGGCCAGCTTGCCCTCGCGCCCGATCGGCGAGCTGATGCGGCGCAGGTGCGAGAGCGTGGACGCGTACGTCAGCCGGTTCAGCACCTGTGCGCGCACAGGGTAGGGTATAGGCCGGCACAGGTTCAGCTCGGCGCCGCGCGCGCCCGCCCGCGGGCGCCTGCACGGCGCTGCCGTGACGCCAGGGGCCGGCGCGGGCGCAGCATGTGCGCGCGGTCGCTGCTGCGCGCGGCGGCAGGCCCGCGGCGCCAGACCGCCGAGCACACACGCCCACGAGGGGCTGGCTGCAAGGCTGCAACAGCATGCGGCGGGCGGCAGCGCGCGCTGCGAGGGGCAGGACAGCAGCATGGCCCAAATCCCCCCCTCATCACTGAGGGCCCCCGCGCCTTCACAGCGCAGGTAAATAGGGTAGCCCTACTGTACACCTGCTAGCACTGGGCCATGGCCAGAATTGTGAAGCCCTGCGGCAGGGCGGCCCGGGCGCGCCTGGGAGACCCCGGCGCGCAGGCCAGCCGTGCCCTGCATGCCCCAGTTGCCGGTCGCGATGGAGTAGCGCAGCCCGCGCGTCAGCGTGTCCTTGTTCACGGCGGCGGTCAGGTTGATCTCGCGCCCGCGGTCCACGCATTTCTGCGCGCGCTCGCGCCGCGTCGGGGCGGCGCGCGGGCGCGGCGTGCAGGCGTGCGGTGCCCCGCGCGCGGCGCGCGGCTCTGCTGCCGGCGGGCAGGCCGCTCGAGGCTCTGCGAGCACCGTGCTGGGAAGAAGAGAGAAGCAACATGCACAACAACACGTACTCTCAAGGCCTTTTTCTGACGAGATGAGCGCAAGACCGGACCTGCTGCATGCTCGGTGCGCTGCAGGGGCGGCGAGCGGGGGCAGCCAGCGGGCGGGCGGGCCGGGCGGGCGGGCGGCGCGCGCGCCTGCACGTAGTTCCGCACGTCCTTGACCAGCTTGCGGAACAGCTGGCGGAAGAGCGAGGCCAGCAGCGGCCCGCCCAGGTCCAGGCGCTTGTTCGCGTAGTGGTCGCGGTCGTCCTGCTCGCGCCGCCCCAGCGCCACCTGCGCGCCGCGGCGGCCGCGCGCTCGGGCGGATGCAGCCTCACAGCCTTACAGCCAAATAGCTTTACAGCTTCGCGCGCCCGGGGGATGGCGCCGTTGCAGGACCCAAGCCGCTGCCCGGCACCACACGCTCGAGGTCAGGGACGCGGCGCGCGCGGCGCCGCTCTGCGGCCGGCCGCACGCTCGTGCGCGGCGCGGCCGGTGCGAGCGCATTCGCGCGCGCGCTGCACGTGCGCACCGCCTGAACCCCGGCCGGCGCGACACTGCGCGCACGCCGACAACCCAACCACATACCCTAGGCGGCCCTGGGGCCGCGCCAGCAGCAGGCGGTGGATCATGTAGCCGTAGAAGTAGGCCTTCTTGGTCTCGCAGTACTCGCCGATGGCCACATGCGGCAGCAGCTCGCGCTGCAGAATCTCGCGCGCGTACTGCATCCGCTTGTCGCGCGGCACGCCGATTGCGCTGCCGCGCTTGCCGATGTAGTCCAGCGCCACCTGCCGCCCGCGCGCCTGCTCAGGCTGGGCTGCCGCGCAGCGCCTGCGCGCCTGGGCGCGCCTGCGGTGAGATGCGGTGGTTACAACTGCGCACGCGCTGCTGCGCAGCGGGCCCGCCAGCACAGCGCGCGCCCAACGACCGCTGCTCGCTCTCGCGCTGCGCTCGCTCGCGGGCCCGCCCATGCGCGCGCACGCGGCTGCAGGGCAGGCTGTCCTGGCTGTCGATGGGCGGGCGGCGCGCCTCCTGGCTGTTGATGGGCAGCGCCTCCTCGATGCTCGGCCGCAGCGCCTCCATCATCTCGGTGTCGCCAAAGTCGTACACGATGTGCTCCAGGATGTCGCGGTCGGCCACGAAGCCGAGCGCGCGGAAGACAACCAGCACGGGCAGGTCGGTGTGAATGTAGGGAATGCTCGCGCGCATGGCCTGCGGCGCCGGCGCGCGCGCCCGGGCTCGGGACGGCATGGCTGCGGCTGGCATCATGCTCAAGCGTAAAGGAGCGTCCAGACATTCTTATTGTCCCATAATTATCCTGATCTCAATTTTACGGAGAAACAAGTCCTGCTCGGCCATGTGCCCACGAGACAACATGCAGAACCGACGGACTCTGGAGGTTGTGCGCATGCAGCGCGAGCACACCAAGGCGCGCCACACAGCCACAGGCCCGCCGCGCAGCCAAGCGGCAGCGCCGGGCCGCGCGCGCGCCTGCCCGCCGCTGCGCCCGGCGGCGCGCGACAGCATCTTGATGCTCATGCTGCTCGTGTTGCGCGTGGAGCCCTCGATGACGCTGCGGCACTCGGCCGTGACCGCGTACTTGCCGGGCTGGGACTTGCGGAAGACGTACACGTGGTTGTTGGCCATGCGCTCCTGCGCGATCAGCACCTTCTCGCTGCCGTTGACCACGAAGTAGCCGCCCTGCGCGCGCGCCGACCGCGCGCCGTCAGCCGCCCGCGCGCCGTCAGCCGCGCGGCCCCGCGACGCCCTACCTCGTGATGCCCCATACGATGTCCCAACGGTGGCCCACCGGTCCCTTGGCATGCGCACAGCATCAGGCGCCACCTCACCTGTGGGATAGTGGGCTGTTTACATGACACAGTACATGACACAGTGACAGCAGGTGCATGGCTGGTGGGAGCGGCCGGGCGGACCTGGTCGTAGGGGCACTCGCCCAGGTCGGTGAGCTCCTTGTCGGAGTGGTCGAACAGGCTGCAGAAGCTGGAGCGCAGCATGATCGGGATCTGCGCGCCCGCGCGCCCCGGGATGAGCGCGGGCGCCTACCCTAACCCTGTGCATGCGCCACGGGCGCCTGCATGCGCGCGCCTGCCCGCCGCCCGCCTATGCCCATCGTGCAGAAGCAGCGCCTTTGCTGCCAGGCGCTGTCAGGCGCTGCCAGGCGCTGCTACACATGGGCGGCAAGAGCTGCCAGGCGCTCCCAGGCGCGCTGCGTCAACGCATGGGCGGGCAGAGCTGCCTCGCAAGTGCGTGCCCCTGACAACGCACTCCGCACAGCCCGCTCCGCCAGTCCGCCCGCGCAGCCCAGCTGCGGGGGCTGTGCAGGGGCGCCGCGGCAGGCGCGCGCAGCAGCGTCAGGGCGGGGCGGCGGCGGCTGAGAGCGCGCGCGCGCGCACCTCGCCGATGAACACCTTGTGGTACTCCTCCAGCTCGTCCTGCGGCTGCTCGTCCTCGGGCGCGTCGGGCGCGCGCGTGACCACGCGCTTGGCGATGTCCACATACAGCGGCGCCGCGTACCTGCCGCCGGCGCCCAGAGGCGCTCACGCGAGGCCAGCTGCGCCTGCGACCTTGCTGCCTCTCCTGCTGAAGCTTCTGGGAGGGTTAGGATTAGGGGTGCTGGAGCCTTATGGAAGCTCCGGCGAGGAGCGCTGGCACGGCCATCGCGGCCGCCCGTGCGTGCACGGCGTGGCTGGCGCTGCCCCAGGGGCGGCGCTGCCTGGAGCGAGCCGGGCCGCGCCGGAGCAGATGGGGCCGGGCGGGGCGGCGCACGTCAGGTTGCGCAGCCGCGCCTCGTTGGGGAACATCCCCGACGTCTCGCCGTCGGCCTCCGTCATGGTCGGCTTGCTGAGGTAGATCTGGTTGAACGAGATGTGGATCTCGCGCTGCTCCAGCTCCGCCTCCTGCCCGGGCAGGTGCTGCGACTCGGGCTTGATGACCAGCTGCCCCGACTCGTCCACGATCTCCTGCATCTGGCTGTTGACAAACTCGTTGAACGAGTCCAGCTGCTGCCGCACGAGGCCCTTCTCCTCGAAGAAGGCAGTGATGACCGTCCAGGCGTCCTCCTGCGCGCGCACGCACGGCCGGGTGAGCGCCGCACGCGCCTGCAGCGCAGCTACCTAGGCAGCGCACGTACAGGCTGTGAAGCAAACGCGCTTATGCTTGCAGGCCAAGACGTGCAGCCGCACATAACGTTGAGCAAGTGCATGCAAAGCGCGACGGAAGCGCGATGGAGTGCGAGCGCAGCAACTACCTGCACAGGCACGGACTGTCACTGACGGCATCTACATGCAGGGAAAGCAGCGGAGCAAGCTGAAGCATGTTTCGCACCTGCGTAATTTCGCCATCCTCCGCCACTTCCACACCCTCCACGGCCTCGCCGCTGTACATCTTAGTGCAGTGTGCAAGCGCACTAGCCGCGTGGCTCTTTCAGCGCCCGCGCAAGTGGCGCCGCCCGGTATTTGCGGTCGGCCTGACTACCAGCGTCTGCATCAGCTGCCCTGGCAGGCAGCCAGGGCCGCCGCGGCTGCGCCCAGGCCTCGCCCAGGCTGCGCAGACTATGTCCACAGCTACTCAAGGCTGCAAACTCCAGAGCGAGTCGCTGTGCACGCCGCTCAGCACCAGGACCTGTGCCTGCTAGCGCGCTGTTGGGCAAGGTCCTCTTACAGAAAAGGAGAAGACTGCTCACTGCTGAGTAATTCTATTGCCTTCCAAGTCTGAAGCCTTGGACATGGACCCTCAGGCCCATTCCCTACCCCTCCCTGCCACCGCCCTGAAAACAGTCACCCGTCTTGAGGTGCGTGGGAGCTAAATTGGCTGACAAACATCTGCAGTTCACTCATCATAACTTGTTGGCGCGGCGCTACTGATCGTAGTATATGTAACACGTCGCCCTGTCTCAGCAGCATGCGCTCCTAGCTACGTCCATAGTATGCCACGCTGCACGCTACACTAGGAGTCACCAACAGCAGGTGCCGCCGCCGTCGCCCTGCCCGCCGAGCTGGAGTTTCGACGGCGCTCCTGCCGCCGCCGCTGCCTGGCTCCACAGCTCTGGCGGGCGAGGCACGGCGCGCCTCCCAGACACGCAGTTGGACAACACACGCTGGCGACCCTGCACATAGCTAAAACACATGCGCCCGCGGGCGCCAAATGCAACGGTGCAGGTTCTCTGAGGCAAGACGACACTCAAGTATTCCTCGACAAGACGTAAGGTCCCTGCACGCGATGCGCAGGGAGCGCCGCCGCCACGAGGCGCCTCCCGGCCGCGCGCGGCGGCGCGCACGGCCGGTCCAGCGGGCGCCGGCGCGTCAGAGGATGCCGTTGAGCACGCGCTGGTAGTAGTCGTACTGCCGCGTGCGCCAGGCGTCGAGCGAGTCGGCGATCATGCCCAGCACCACCTCCACGCACTGCGCCTCGCTCAGGTGCAGCTGGAAGCGCTTGCGCAGCGCGTGCACCTGCGCCGCCGCCCGCCGCGGCTGAGAGGCTAGAGCTCCCGCGCCTGTGAAACTAGTCTGCGCCGCCCAAGGCGCCCAGAGCGCCTGCATGCCCACAGAGATGCAGGCGACCGCGGCAGCCGGATCATGGCATCGAGCACGAGGGTGCGGCCCAGGGCGTGCGCCGGCGCTCGCGGGCGGCGCGTGGCGCCGCCAGGCGAGCGGGAGGCGGCGCGACGGCGCTCAGGGGCTCCTCGACGACTGTCGTGAGTGACCGCGGGCCCGGCCGATGGAGGCCGGGGGAGGCGGGGCGGCGCACCGCGCGCGCGCCGGCCTTGAAGCAGGGGCAGCCCGAGTTGGCCATCATCTCGACGAGCAGCATGATGCGGTCGGCCTGGCTGCGGCAGGCCAGGAAGCCCTGGATGCACAGCACCTGTGCGCGGCCGCCGCCGCGGGTCGCGCGGGGCGCGTGGGGCATGCGGCAACCCACGGGAGCCTGTGTGACTCCTGCCCAGCGACACGAGGGAAAACAGGGTTCTTTAACAGCAACGGTCTCGAAGGGGGAAGCCGTCTGATACGACGCATGCAGCAAGGCCCGAGGATGTAAGCAGCATTGTACTTGACGCCGCACAGGAGCGCACGGCACCGGGCGGCGCTTGCACACAGGGCCATGGCGCGCGGTGGCGCAAGCGGCGGGCGGGCGCGCGCCTTGAAGTAGTCGAACGTGGCGGACGCGCGGCCCTCCGGGTTGCTGTCCAGCACCTCCAGCAGCTCGCGCGTCAGCTTGAACGGCGCGGCCTCAAAGTTGACGCCGCCCGGCGAGTTGGACAGCATGAAGCCAAAGTCGATGTGCACGATGCAGCCGGAGTCGTCCAGCAGGATGTTGCCGTTGTGCCGGTCCTGCGCCGCGGGCGGCGCGTTCGCGCCCGGCAACCAGTCGCACATTGTGCCACTCTCCGCACAGGTGCATGTTATCAAACAGCACAGCACAGGCTGCACACGCGATGAGCGACTTGGCGAGGTCCACGACCGGCATGGCAAAGCCCCAAGCTTTGCCTATTGTCAGACTGTCACCACCCCTGTGCATGACGCTCGCACTGACTACAATATCCGAGTTGGAACAGTCGTGGCTCAAGTACTGCATGGAGGCAGCCGGGCGCGGGTGGGGGAGGGTGGGGGGGGGGGGGAGGGCACGCGCCTTGATCTGCAGCAGGTAGCAGACCAACGAGTACGCGGCCATGCTCTCGGCGAACGTGCGCTGCGCGGCCTGGCACGCGGGCGTCCCGCGGCCAAACTTGGCGAAGAAGTGGTCCGCCAGGCTCGCGCCCGGCCGCGAGCGCGCCTTAATCTGCGCGCCGCGGGTTGTAACATCAAGTTGAATCTTTCAAAGTCTACCATGAACAACTGGCATGACTGGATATGATTGCACTGCGTCGGGCGCGCAGCCGGGCGGCCGCGCAAGAGCCGCCCAGCAGCGAGGACCGTGCGGGCGGGAGGACGCCCGTGTTTTGGGCGCTGGGCGGGTGCCCAAGGCAGCTTGCAGCGCCGTGCTCCGGAGCAGCCCCCGACACGGCGCAAGCGCGCGACGCTTCCGTCCTGCCAGCTCCATGTCCCCGCAGCGCAGCGCATTACCACATCGCACAGGCCAGGCAGCCGCAGCGCACGCCCGCCGCGCGCCTGGTGGACCGAGAGCGAGTCGGGGACGAGCTCGATCAGCGCGGTGCGGTTGGACGTGACCAGGACCTCGTATGGTCGCAGCTGCAGCGGCAGGCCCGACTCGGCAAAGATGTCGGCGAACGCGCGGATCAGCTGCGCCGCCAGCAGCTCCTGCGCGCGCGCCCGCTGCCTCAGCGGCCGCCGCCGCATGGCCGCGGCCGGGTGTCGCGGCGCTGCCGAGCGCGCTCCTGGGCGGCACGGGCCGGGCTGCCCATGCAAGCGGGGCAGTGTGTGGACTGGTGAGAGGTCCACGTACACAGCACACAGCTGCAGAGCAACCCACCCATACATGTAAACAAGACATGAGCACGGTGGAACTCACATTCCATGCGTTCCACAAGTGCAGTACGCTCATGAAGCTCACATGACATGGAACCCACAGGCATACCGTACCATTACAGGTCAGGGGCGCTGCGGGCCCCGAGCGAGCGCGCCTGGCGGCAGTCGTCGCCGGACTTGACGATGACCGGCCGCACCGCCCAGCCGGGCCGGCGGCCGTGCGGCGACTCGCGCTGCACGCGCGCCGCGCGGTCGCAGAAGCGCTCGCCGTACACCGCGCGCGCCTCCGCCATCTGCCGCGCCGCGTCCGCGCCGGCGTCCGCGCCGGCGCCGCGCGCGCCGGCGTCTGCGCCAGCGCCGCGCGCGCCGGCCGCCGCCGGCGCGCTCGCGCCCGCGCCCGCGCCAGCGAACGCCGGGGCCGCAGGGCTGGCCGCCGCGCAGGCCGCCGCGCCGGGCGGCGCGCCCGCGGCGCTGTTGCCCACGTCGCGCAGCGGCCGGCGCGGCGGCGCGCCGTCGCCGGCGCGCCCGGGCTCCCATGGCGGCGCCTTGGGCGCATCGCGGCCGGCGCGCGGCGGCGTCGCGGCCGGCGCCGACTGCGCGGTCGGCAGCGGCGCGCGCGCGGGCGCGCGCGGCGCCGGCGCGGCCGCGGCCGGCGGCGGCGCCGGCGCGGCCGGCGCCGGCGGCGCCGGGAGCGCGGGCAGCGGCACCGATGCGCGCGGCGGCGGCAGCGGCGCGCGGTGCTGCGCGGCCATGCGCAGCAGTGCCTCGTCGGACGGCACGCGCCGGTGCGCGGGCGCCGCGCGCGAGGAGAGCCGCAGGTCCACGCCGCCGTGCACCTGCGGGCGCGGGCGCGCCACGTGATGCCGTGCGCGCTCGCCGCGAGCGCCCTGAGCCAGCCCGCAACTTGCAACAGGCTGCGGCCCTGTGGCGCCACTGTTCCACCGCGCCGCCCGACAGCAACAGCTCCGCAACATAGGCGACCCGCACTCAGCAGCTCGCAACAGAGGAGACGCTCGGCTGTGCCGCATATGCCCTGGCATGGCAGGTGGATCGACGCCTGCACGCGTCCTCTGGCGCAAGCACACCGAGCACAAACACGGTTCCGGTGCCGGTGTGACCACTCTTTCTGAGCGGAGTCCGCGCGCGTCCGCTCTCACTCCAGCGCATGCACAGCCAAGGCGCTGTGCCACTCATGCTGGGCCCACGGCACAATCGCCGGACCCCGCCCGCGCAGCCCCGCACGCTCCCCGCGATGCAGTTCGCACCAGGCACGCGCGCGGGGCGCCGGGCGGGCGCGCCTGCAGCACGACGCGGACGTGCGGCTCGTCGCCGGCGCGCCAGTGGTCCGCGGCCTCGCCCTTGGTGCGGCACACGCCCCACTGGCACAGCAGGCTCAGCGCGCGCGCGCCGGTCGCCACCGTGCCGGCGGCCACGCCGCCGCCGCCGCCCTCGCCGCCGCGCGCCGCGCCGCCGGGGCTCGCGAGCCGGTCCGGCTGCCGGGGCGGGCTGCCGACTGCGCCGCGCACGCTTGCGCCCCACCCTGCGCGGCGCAGAGGCTGCGATCAGGCCCCGCGCCAGCCGCGGCCCGCCGCCTGGGCAGGCCTCGCGCAGCTCCCTGTGTGTGCCACCCCACTGCAGCAGAGCGTCTCTCTCAGCCTGCTGCGGCTCCGCCGGCGGCGACGGGGCGGGGCCGGACCTGCGGACGGGCGCCGCGCCGGCGGCCCGGCCTTGTCCTCGGCGCCCGCGGGCGAGGAGCTGGCGGCGGGCGGCGTGGCCGCGCCCGCCGGCGGCGTGTCGCAGACGACCTCCAGGCGCACCGACACCAGCGGCCCCGCGCCGCGCAGGCCGTCCATGGCCGACTGCAGGCCCCTGCGCCCAGCCCAGCCGCATGAGGGAGAGCCCCTCAGAGTGCCCCGCCATGCAGCTCGCCGCGTCAGCCCCCAGCCCGCGCGCCCACCGGGTCAGCTTGCGCCCGGGCCGCTCATGGTGCGCCTGCACGTCAGCTCCGGCCACGCTGGCAAAGGCACCCAGTCCCCAAACACGCGAGCAGCGCCGGCGCGGTCGGCAAGCGCGGGGTGTGGCTGCAGGAGAAGCGAGCCCGCTGCGCGCCGCGCTGCTGCATGCTGGCGCCGCGTAGGCTCCCGTTCTAGCGTGAACAGGCGTGTGAACAGGCAGGGCATGTCCCCGAAGGCGCGCCGGGCAATGTCGGCCGCGCCGGCGTCGCCGGGCGCGTCGCGCGCGGCCTCGGCGCGGCCCAGCACGCCGACGGCCGCCGCCAGCGCGGACACGCTGCTGGCGCGCCGGCCGCCGCCGCCGCCGCCGCCGCTGGCACCGCCGGGCGCCAGCGGCGGGAGCGCCCCGCGGTCCCCGCCGCGCCCTGCTCCAGTGCCCCCGTTCGTCTGGGGCGGCCCGGCGGGCCGTTCTGCGCGCTCTTTGGGGTCGTCCAGATCCGTGTCGACTGTCAGCGGCGCAACCTGCCGCGCGCCCGCCGGCGGCGCGTGCGGGACAGGCGCGGGCGCGGCGAATGCTGAGGGCGGCAAGGCGGGGCCGTCATCGCAGCCGGCGGGCGCGGCGCCGGGCGCCGGCGAGGCAAACTCCAGCGTCCGCGCGGGGCCGCCGCCGCCGCCGGCGCGCGCCGCCGCCGCCGCTGGGCCGCTCCCCGGGCCTGGGCGCGCGCGCAGCCGCGTCATGCCTCGAGCGCACGTGCGCGGCGGCCGCGACCTGCCTGCCATGTCCGGCCCGCGCACCACCCGCCCTGGCAGCCTTGCGGCACCTGGACCGTACGCCCCGGTCGACAGACATGAGCGGTCATGCACCATCCGCGCCACGTGCAGCGCATGCATGCGCGCGGGAGGCGGACGCACTGACCCACATGCTGCGCGGGCGCGCCTGGGCCGGCCGCCGCGTGGCTGCCCCGCCGCTCGGGGTCGGGCGCCTCGGCGGCGGCGCCCGCGCCGGCGCCGTCCGCAGCGCCGCCGTCCGCGGCGGCGGCGGCGGCGGCCGCCTCGCTCTCGGTGGCCGCGCTCAGCACCTCCACAAAGAGCATGAAGGGCGCCTTGTCCCTGCGCGGACGCGCGCGCCGTCGCGCCGGGCCCCGGCTGCGCGCCACCTGCGCTCCACTCCAGGCCGAAGTGGCTCGCTGGCTCATGTTGTACGCACATGCCAGGGGGCAGCAGCACCATGGCATGCCCGAGGCGGCCTGACGCTGCCTCAAACGACGACAGATGTGGGGCGATGCAGGCAAAGTAGCAGGCGCCCGCGCGCGGCGCCGCGGGCGCCGCGCCGCCGCGCACCGCGAGTTCAGCAGCGTGGCCTCGCGCGCGGCCAGGCGCACGATGCGCTCGTCGCGCGTGCCCATCGGGAACCAGCAGGCGACGCCGCTGCGAGAGGCAGCCTCTATCTCCTTGTTAATCTCCTCCAGCCCGCGCATCAGCGCCCACTGCCGGTCCTCCTGCGCGCGCGCCGACCCTTGCCTGAGCGTCGCCCTCGCGTAGCGTGCCACGCGCAGCCGGCGCGGCTCTGCCCGGAGCAGCGCACCGCAGCGCATGGCAGCAGGGCACTCGCAAGCTGCCTGGATTGATGTCGGCGCATGCTGGATGCGAGACGCGTGCCGAGCGCCGAGCGGCGCGCCGCCGATCACAACAGCGCGCTCTTCCGCTCTATATCTGTGCCGGCGTGCTATGACAGGTGTGGCATGCCAGCAGTGCGACCCTCAGCAGGCAAGCCTGATCCTGTGAGCTTGGAGGGCGGCGCGCCGGCGCGATTGCAGTCAGGCCAGAGGGGGGCGCGCCGGCGCGAACGCGGTGAGGCCAGAGGGGGGCGCGCCGGTGCGAACGCGGTGAGCCCGGAGGATGCGTCGCAGAGCGCCTCGATGAAGTCCAGCGTCGCGCCGAAGGTCGTCTGGCGCAGCCGCGGCGACGACGGCGGCGACAGCTCCGCGCTCTCGCGCACGGCCAGGTGCGCCGCGCCGCCGCCTGCGCCGCGCGGGCCGCGCGCGTCGGCCGCGCCGCCCTGCCGGAGCCGCCTTGCAACCGGCAGGCTTGGAGCCAGAGCCGCCGGTCTCCGGCGCGGCAGAGGAGCGTGTCCGAGCGCCGCTCGCGCAACGGCAGGAGAGCCGTCTCAGCCGTGCGAATGATCTGTTATGACCCTTCCGCCTCCCTGCCTTCCCTGCTGCTGACAGGGCGCAAGAAGGACCCAATTGCCCCTCCCTTCTGTTGAGCTGGTGCGTGGGCTGCCGACTGAGCCCCTCCCTGCTGGACAGGTGCTTCGGGAGTGGGGACGCCAGCAGGCGGGCGCGCCGCGCGCACCCTCGACGGTGCGCAGGCTGCTCTCCAGCAGCGCGGTCACGCCCTCGCTCTCGCCCAGCTCTGCGCGCAGGCGCCGCCGGCGATCTACGCTTGCGCTCCGCGCGTCAGACCCGCTGCTGCCGCCGCCGCCGCCGCCGCCGCCGCCACCGCTGCCGCGCCGCTTCACCAGGCGGCTCTCCGGCGGCGCGTCCCCGCCGGCGCGCGCGTCACTGGCCGGCTCGCCGCCGCGCCGCCGCTCGGGGGCCGCGCCGGCGCGCTCGGCGCTGCGCGCGTCGCCGCCACCGCTGCCGCTGCCGCCGCTGCCGCCGCTGCCGCCCGCGTGCGCCGCCGCGGGGTGCGCGCCGGGGCCCGCCCTGCGGCAGCGCCCGCTGCGTCAATTGCCGAACTGTTGCCTGGGAGCCTGCATGGCAAACATGTATGACGGTGCCCCTGCATACAGGCCCACTGATGGTGAAAAGGAGTGCCGTCCAAACGGTGTCACATGGAGACGCCGCAGAGGCAGCGCCGAGGCGCAGAGGCTGCCGCGAGGCGCGCACGCAGGGCGCCGAGGGTGCACGCGCGCCTGGAGGGCCGCGTGGCGGGCGAGCCGCTGAAGATGAGCCCCTCCAGGCCCTGCCCCATGGTGTAGGAGGAGTGCAGGCCGCCGCCCAGGCCGTCCGGCGAGGTGGGCCGGCTGCCGTCGGACACGCCGCGCCCGGGCGACACGAAGGGCTCCGGGGAGCCCCAGCGCGCGCCCGCCGCCCCGCCCAGCCTGGACAGTCGCGAGACTATGAGTGCCGACACGCTCTGCTGCGGGTGTGCAGGCATCGCGCAGCACGGCCTCTCGCCACTGTGTACAGTTCTGGGCTGTGCTTGCGCCGACGCTGTCTCAGCAAGGACAGCGGCACTGGTGCTGGCTGCCCCAGCTCGCCAGTGCGCGTGTGCCATGCGAGCACACGGCCCTGCTGTGCGTCTCAAGGTGGCGCGCGGGGACGCTGCGCGCGCACCGCAGCCGCGCCGCCTGCGCCGTGGGGCTGAGCGGCGGGCTGGTCAGGCTCCAGCGCGCGCGCAGCGGGCTCAGCGGCGCCAGCTTGGGCTCCCTGAACGGCGGCTCCTGCCGGTACGCGCCGGGCCGGCCTCAGCAGCGCGGGCGCGGGGCGGCCGGCCCTAGCGCCCAGTCCAGCGGCGCCGCGCGCACCACGCATACACTCGCTCACGAGCGCGCTGTCAGCCCACCGATGGTGCTGTACCTTCTGTCTGTCAGCGCCGCAGCGGCAAGAGAGTCAGGCCCGAGTGCACGGGCCGCGCACCCAGAAGCCCTCCAGGGCGGCGCGCTCGCACTTGTCGCGCATGTCCGCCGCGTGCCGGTTCTTGGGGTTGTCCTGCGAGATTGCCAGCAGCAGCCAATAGACCTGCGGCGCCGAGCAGCGCGTCGGCGGCCACGCGCGTTTCGTGGCGCGCCCTCGCGCGCGCAAAGCGGCGCTGCCCGCACATGGCGAGGCGGCGGGCGGCGCGCCGGCGGCGGGCCGCACCTTGACAGCGATGCGGAGCGACCGCGCGCACAGGTCCACGAGCACGCGCTCCAGCGGGCTGTGCGGGCGGTTGATGATCAGCTGGCACAGCTGGCTCAGGTAGCCCTCCACCTGCTCCTCCGGCAGCGTGTACAGGCGGTTGCAGAGGTAGTCAGTCACGCCCGGCGAGGACGTGGACTTGTACAGGTACGTGAGCGCGACCCATGCATCAAAGTGCTGGCTGTCAAAGAACTTGAGCAGCAGGTCTATCTTGCCCTTCTCGCCGCCCATGGCGGCCGCCCGCCGCCCCGCCCCCGCCGTCAGGCCGCCCGGGCGCGCCCGCGGCGCGTTGTGGGCGGTCGGCGCATTGGCGCGTGCGCCGCGTTTAGCAGGTGCGGCCCGCAGCCAGCCTGCTCTTGGGTCACGGCTGGCAAGCGCAGGATCGAGCAGTGTTCCAACCTGGTGCCTCGCGCTTGCTAGCGGGCCGTTGCCTGCCCCTGGGCATGCCTGTTGGTACACAATATCATAAGCATGCCTGTAGAGATGCTGCAAGAAGGGAATATAGGTGCAGGCTTGTGTGCTGAGTGTAAGCTGTTCGGCGAAGCACTGCGTCATGCCTACCGCTATGTCAAGCTCGGGACTACACGCTAGCGAAGAGAGCGCGCTCTTGACAGTGCGAGGTATTCGTGCTGAACAGTTGTTGCAACTGAGCAAAATGAGTCCGGTGCGCATGCGTCTATGGATGTGTCAGCAGGCCTACGCCTGCATACACCCAACAACTTCGCGGGTTCCTTGCATGCCAGGAGCTTTGACCACGACAGCCTAGATGATGGTATACCCCCGCAATCAGTATTTCAGCCACAGCAATGCATGATCATGAGGCACAAGAGCTACATGCAAAAAGGTGCAACAGCCTGTACAAAGAAGCTGGCGACAAGCTACGAGAGCTGGCCGCAGTCGGCGATCGTGATCGACTCCCGCGTCTTGCCTGCGCCGCCGCGCGCATCCGCGCGACAGTGAGCCCAACATGCAGAATGGGCTGATGAGGATATATCACTGATAGCTGCGTATTGTTTACCAGAGCAGGAGGAACAAACGTGCAGGCAGCAGGTCGCACCGCTCTGGCTGCCGTAGGACTCGACGGCCTTGACAATGTCCATGCCCTTGGTCACCGAGCCAAACACCTGCGCCGAGCGGCGCCTCAGTCCCAGCAGCCTTGCGCAGCCGTCCCGGCGCGGCTGCTCACATAATGTGTACCACCTGCCATTCACAGCGTCTCTGATAAACAAGCACCGCAGCGCCGCGGCAGTGAGGCAACGGGGCAATGCCCCATGGCCTGAAGCTTTGCATCGCCTCAGCCGCTCATAGTTGCGCAGCAGCCCTGACGCCCTGCTCCGCCCCGGTGGCACGCTGGCTGTCCCATGCTGCGGCCCCGGCTCGCGCACCACGTGCTTGCCGTCCAGCCAGGCGGTCTTGGACGTGCACAGGAAGAACTGCGAGCCGTTGGTGTTCGGGCCCGCATTGGCCATGGACAGGATGCCTGCGGCGGGCCCGCCGACGTGAGACAGCTGCCTCACTGGCTCACTGCGCACGGCGGCCGGCCGCTCAAGCTGTGCAACGCGCGGCTGGTGCGCAGGCGGCGCACCCGCGCCGGTGTGCTTCAGCGAGAAGTTCTCGTCGGCAAACTTGGTGCCTGCCCCAGCAGCCTCGCAGTGCTTAGTAGCCGGTCAGTTTTTGATATCTCACGCTGTCACGGCCTGCAGCAACACTCACCATAGATCGACTCGCCGCCGGTGCCGTTGCCCGCGGTGAAGTCACCTCCCTACGAAACCATGTCAGACTCAACCGCAAAATGGGGTGGCTGCTTCTGAGCTTAGCATTTGCTCAGAGAGTGCCAGGCAAGCCCTGGAAGTGCTTACCTGGCACATGAAGTCGGGAATGACGCCTGCGCAGACAGACCGACCAAGCTGAGTCACAGGTACAGGATAGCACGCACTGACCCCAGCACAGCAGCGTGCAGGGGAGCGCACGGTGGAAGGTCGAGCCCTTGAAGTGCAGGGGCTTGCCGGAGCGGCCCTTGCCCTTCTCGCCTGTGCACGCCACACAACATGCGTGCATGAGGCTGAGCATCCGCATGTTTCCAAGCAGCAAATATCTCATCAGGTGCACAGCAGAAACAACCCAGCAGATGCAGCAGCCCCTGATTGCAAATCGCGGCGGGTGGCGGACAGCGGATGCGCGTCAGACACACAGGTCCACGCACCAGTGCACAGAGCACGGAAGTTCTCTGCAGTCTTCGGCACAACGTCGGCGCGCAGCTGCGCGTGACAGCTTCCTTATATTGCGCGCGACCGTGCATGGCAGACATGTCTTCAAGATCGCAACCAAAGCCCGATCGGTCAAGTTTTCTCCTAAAGGACAGTAGAGAGTGGCGGTGCTCGAGCTTTTCCTCACCGTCATCTCAATGCGCCCCAGGTCCTTGGGGCCCGCCTTGACGTCGAAGAACACAATCGGGTTTGACATCGTGTAGAAAGAGGTGATGGAAGGCTTTAGCGTAAAAGTCAATGGGCAAACAGGGGTGACAAGCTTGGCTGAGTGCAGCAATATGCTGTGCAGCAGCCAAAGTGCGCACGGTTTTCGACCGTAGATCTAGGGGTACGGTCGGCGGCTCCCTCTTTGGGCGCTTCTTGGAGCTCGGCGTTCCATGCACTTTGGGGGAAGCTCCACACCTCCTAGAGCAGCATCTCTTGGTGGATTGGACAGCCAGCATGGACCGCGCAATAGCTGTCCGAGCCGAAAGGCTTGATGTAACGACGCCAGAGGGGCGCGGCAAAGGTCGCATCAAGGCGCGGGCGGGCGCGCTCGCCCTCAGTGGCGCTGACGCAAGGCTTCAGCTGTCACAGGCCAGCAAGTGAGCTTGTGACTCTGGTTATGTTGCTGTTGCAACCGTTCACGTTGCTGCGCAAGCGTCTCTGGGCAGTCTAACCGTGCGTGTGCACTCTTGCGTAACAGGCCAGCCCTGGTCGAAGCAGCTCCAAAGCAGCGCTTTGCAGCGTGGCTGGACGGCGGACCAGTGCCCAGTTTCACGGTACAGTCGCGCATAAGAGCTGCATGTGCAAGCACCGCGCTTTGCGACTGGAGAACTTGAGCAGCGCGGGGTGCAGGAGGGCGAACCGCAGTCGGCGTTTGCGGCCTGGGAGGCCTTGCGCGGAGGTTTCCCTGCTGTGCTGCGCAACACGCCGTTGGTCGCTGGGCTGCTTGAACGCTGGACGCAGCCATACCTGGTGGGCTGACCAGTTCCAGCCTTGCTCATGCGCCTGTGGCTGTGCAGGCAAGGTGAAGTGCTGCATGGGATTGACAAGGCTGGGCACACATAGCTAGCCTGCCAGAGGCAGCTGCTCATGCAGAGCTCTCCGCTGGCTCTTCCGCTCATGCATCATGTCCCGTTGCAGGTCTAATCGCCAGGCGGCAATGAGAAAGGGCATGTCTGTGAGGTCATCACCAGCGTGGCGCGCACAACACAGCAGCAGAATGATCTCTCTGCTGACTGGCCAGGCGGCACACTTTGGCGGCGGCAGCATGGTCGCGATGTGCGCCACAGCCGAGCGCGCCGCCGTGCTCGAGGCGGACAGCGAAAAGAACGTCTATGGCGGCATGTATCATGTGCGCGAGCCGGAGAGCCAGGTGCTGCCGATGCGCTTCGGCGAGGCCGCCGAGTGCGTCGTGGCCTGGCAGGAGCGCCGCATGTTCGTGCGGGTGCGCTCTCCTGGTCACCCGCCGCTTGTTAGCACCGCGTGTGACATGTCTTTGCTCATGCAACACATTTGCAATGCGCTGTTGTGGACGGTAGTCTGCCTCCGCACAAGATTTCACAGCACCTGCTTGTGCAGACTTACCTTGTCTGGCAAGAAGGGCGCCAAAGTGAGTGAGACTGCATGCTGTCTCAGGCGGAGGTCATGACCGCGCCGGCGCCGGTGCTCGGTGGCGCAGCTGGAGCTCCTCCACAGCCGAGCCTGGGCGCCCCTGAGGCTGCGCCGGGCCTGGGCGCAGAGCTGCGCCGTGACCTGACAGAGTGCATCAAGTGGCAGTGGCTGTGGGCGCGCCCCGGGCTGCGCTGCCCGCGCAGAGCCGCTCGCTGCATGCACTGCGCATGCACAAAGGACACAGGAGACGCTCCCTGCTGCATTTGATGCTCCCAAACTGTCGCTCGCGCGGCTGCTGCAGTCATCGAGCCATCAAGCCCGCGCAGCGTCGCGAGCGCACAGCGAGCACCCATGGGCTCAGGGCCGTGCAGGACGCCCGGCGTGCGCATGCCTGGGGCGGCGTCGCGGGCGTGGACCTGGAGCTGGCCTCCGCGGATACGCTGCAGCCTGCGCGCTACGCCACCTGCGACCGCCTCCTCGCGCAGGCGCGCGCACACGCCGCTCAGTCATCTCCCACGATGCGCACCCCCGGGCTGCAAGGCCCCCCCGAGCCGGATGCATGCCGGACGCATGGGCGCCAGGAAGCAAGGCGCGGATGCGCCGCGCCCGAGCGGCGAGCTTGAGGAAAGCGGCGGGCGATGACCTTCTTAGGAAGCGCAGATCTGTGCCTGCACCCTGCTGTGCCTTTGCTGGACCTCTTGCTGGGCCTGTGCGCGCGTGCCGCCCTGCAGGCACTCCGGGCGAGGCCGCGCAGGTGGCGGGCCGGCGGCGCGTGCTGCTGCTGCCGCCCACGCTGGCCTTCGCCGGGATGTACCCGTTCCCCGTCGCGCACCCATACGACCGCTACGCAATGCCGGACCTGGAGCGCCCAAACGCGGCCGCCTGGCCAGCGCTCGCGGGCGCGCGCGGCAGCGTCGCGCTCCTGCGGCCCGGCGACCTGCTGTTCGTGCCGGCGTTCTGGCGCGCCCTCGCGGGGGCGCCGGGCCCATGCCATGGCGTGTCGTGTGCTCGGCGCGCATCAGGACGCGTGAGCGCCAGAAGCTACGGACGAGCGCGGGTGCCTCATCGTTTACACTAGTCCGCACTGGGCTGCCCACACCTGCAGTGTGATATCAGCCTCCGCAGCAGGCACGCATCCAGGCACGCTCCTCGAGCCAGCAACGCATCGCCCAGGCACGCTCCTCGAGCGAGGAAAGCGTAGGCGGGAGCCAGCGCCGTGCTCGCCCCGGGGCGAGCGCGCGCGGTCGGCCTGCATGCAGGTTCGCGCACGTACAGGACATGGACGCCGGCTCCACGTGCCTGGCCGTCCGCATTGGCGCCGGCATGCGCCTGCAGGGCGCGGGCGCCGCGGCCGCGGCCGCCGCGCGGCGCCTGGAGGAGCGCGTGGGCGCGGCCGAGGGCATCGCCAACGTCCGCCGCTGGCTGCTCATCATTGGTGCGCCGGGGGTAGATAGGGCTAGGGCAGGCCTATGCTGCGCACTGCGGCCGCGCGACGACCTGCTGTCAGCGGGTCGGTGGCTGACAGCGGGCTGCCAACCCGACACCTGCCATGTATGAACATGCGTGCAACTCGCCCTCACGGCGGTCGGTGCAGCGCGCACGCTGGCGGCGGCTGGCCGGACGCGCGGCGCGCTGCGGCACGGCGAGCGAGCCCTGCCATGACGGCCCGAGCGGCTCATTGTGTGCGGCAACTGGCGAGCGCGCCTCCGCCGGGGCCGCGCAGCGCACGGCGATGAGGCGCGCTGGATCGACACGGCCACAGTGGCCGGCTACAGGCGCGTCGTCATGTGCCAGGAGGCGCGCGACGAGGCGGAGGCCGCCCTGGCGCCGGGCGCCGACCCCGCGCCGCTGCTGCTCAGCATGTGTGACCGGCGGCTCCGGCCCACGCCCTGGCTCAACAAGGTGCCCCGCGTCGCTCCCCGCCCTTAGGCGAGCTGGTTGCAATGCCCAGCGGCGATCGGCCACGTACGTGCGCTTGCGCAATGCCCAGCAAACACTGCCCGCCCCGCGCTGACCGGCAGCCCCTCCTTGCAGGCAGCCTGTGAGTGGCGCAAGACTCAGGGCTGTGCTCCGCCTGACGCTGTGGGAGGGGCGCGCCAGAGATTCCGGGAGCCCCTGTACCTGACCGACCGCCCGCTGCTGCTGCCGGACACGCGCACCGACGAGCAGCGCCGCTTCCCGGAGCTCTTCCCGCAGCTTGCGTTGGCTTCCTCCTGAGAGCCCTGGACGGTGCTGTGGGAGTCTGTAGGTACATCATGCATGCAGATTCGTGCGTTGTGATGAGCACCACAGATAAGTGTACAGTTTAACTCACACAGCCCCGCAAGGCTCGTGCCACTGACCCTCTGATCGTCGCATGTAGCCTGATGCACTGACCAGAAGCAGGCAGCATCGTACACTCGCGTGCACATCATCATCCTGCGCCGCTGCGCTGGCGAGCAAAAGGACTCTGCATCAAGGGCTTCCCTGTTGCTGCATGCAACAGGGAAGCCCTTGAGGTCAACAGCCCAGGTTAGAGACTGGAAGCGGAGAGCCCAGCTGATGACTGGTCAGGCAGATTGATAACTCAACACAAAGTTAGGAGCCTGGATGAGCACAGTTGGGGGACAACACTTGCTGCAGCAAAACGCTGGGCACAAAACGCTTGTGTTGCAGGGCGCTCGGCACACGCAAGTCACTGGGAAAGTCGCACACCTGCGGCAATGACGAGCCTGCTAGCATAGGCAGGCACTATGCGGCTCACTGGCTCGCAGAGGGAAAAGCTGAGCCAAGTCCGTGCCATACTCGGCTGCACAGAGAAGGTCGCCACGCAGTGCCTCAGCGTGAGTTCTTCCCACACTCACTCCTGCGTCCTGCTGCACTGCACAGGCGACAGGGCTGGCATGCGGCTGACAGCAGGCGCAGAGGCGGACGCGCTGCCGGCTGCCTCGCGCAGGCAGCGCTGCTCCGGAACCACTGCCTGAGCCCGGCATGCCTGCGCAGGCGGGAGGATGGGCCGTCGAGGCTGCCGTGGACATCTTCTTCACCTCCGGCATGTCGTCCGGCGCCGCGGCGCCGCCGGCGGCGCCCAGCGCCAACGCACGCGCGCTGGAGGCGCTGTACCAGCGCTACAAGGACCCGCACGGCGACATGATCCTGGCCGAGGGCGTCGGCAAGTTCTGCGAGGACCTGCGCGTGAGCCCCGCGGCAGGCTGCCGGGGCGCCTGCTTGCCTGGGAACCAGCGTGTAGGGAAGCAGGCTTACTGTCAGCGGCAGCTGGCCTGTTGTTGCGGCATGTCCAAGGCACGCAGCAGGCGGTGTTGCATCAGCCCCCCCGGGCTGAAGTCGACAGACGGCCGCCTCCATGTCCGCAGGTGGACCCCGGCGACGTGATCACGCTCGTCGTCAGCTGGCACTTCAACGCCGCGGCCATGTGCGAGTTCAGCCGGCAGGAGTTTGTGAAGGGCATGGCCAGCCTGGGCTGCGACAGCGCCGAGCAGCTGCGCCGCATCCTGCCGCGGCTGCGGGCGGAGCTGGAGGACCCCGACAGGTTCAAGGTGCGCTGCTTGCCCTCAGCTCTGTTTAGTAGCTGTGTGCTGCGGGGCCTGCCGCACGCTGCTGTGGTGCTGCTGCCTTGCACAACGCTGCATGGCGGCTCTTCTGTGATGCCAAGATTCTGTCTCGCCAGCTGAGCTCGGCAGGGCAGTGTTGACCTGCATGCCGTGGCGTCGAGCGTGTCCGTGGCTGTGGTACAATTCGCCTGCGCCTCCCGCCGCGCGAGGCGCCCGGCCGACTGACAGCTGACAGCGCCGGCGCGCGCGCAGGAGATATACAATTTTGCGTACCTGTGGTCGCGCGAGAAGGGCCAGAAATGCGTGCAGCTGGACATGGCCACAGCCATGTGGCGGCTGCTGTTCACCGCGCGCCCGTGGCCATTGTGCGGCGCGTGGTGCGCGTTCCTGGAGAAGCACCATGGCCGCGCTGTCTCGCGCGACACCTGGGTGCAGCTGCTCGTCTTTGTGCAGGCGCGCCCAAACCGCCCGCCGGGGTGCGGCGTACAGGCTATGGTCTGTGCCCGGCGCCGACGCCCGCACGGCTGCTCCCAACATGCAGACACAGATACAATGCAGGACGTGCACTGCTGCCCTCGTGCGTGCGTGATGTATCGGCCAGCACTGCCATGTTTTGGTGGCCAGAGTGTACTCCCCTAGGTGCCTGTTTGCTGTCCAGCCCTCAGCTCATTTGTCGCGCATTGGTTCAAGTGTGTGCGAGTCATGTTCTGAGGTCTCGCTGTGTGTGCGGGCGCAGACCATTAAGCCTGATCTGTCGAACTGGGAGGACAGTAGCATGTCGGCGTGGCCCTACCTGATCGACGAGTTTGTCGAGCACCTGCGCTCGCAGCAGGCCTCGCCTGCGGCATGCGCGTGATTGGGAGACGCGTGGGCACGTGCCTTCCTTCGTTTACGGGCATCGGTGTGCCATATGTGGGGTTTTCCACACTGTGTGTCTGCAGCGACGGCTCGACATGGCCCTGGTAGGAGACGAGCCATGGACTTAGAGCAGAGGCAAGGGCGTGTCTGGAACGTGTGCCGCAGGAATGCTCTATTGTGGGAACCGACAGGAACAACTGTCTGAAACAGCTGTAAGCTGGTGCCGCTAGGTGTTACTGGTGCACGGTGCTGGTCAGGTATGTGCTGCTTGTTGCAGGCCTGTGTCAGCCAGTCACAGGTTGCTCTCAACTGTGTGGCGGAGCGTAGTTGCATAGACAGCAGGTGAGCGCACTGTGCATATGCACTACACCTATCTGTGTCCATGCTCATGCTCTGCATGCTGGAAAGGATGTAGGGCAGATTTGAACAACTAATCCCTTGTTGCGACAGCTCGCACAGTGCGCGGGAGACTCTCGCTTTGCGCTGGTCGTCAACGTGCGCAGTCGGCAGCCTGGCAGATAGGACTGCCTGGCAGGTGCTGCAAGCCTCTACCACAGCTGCCTGCGCAATGGCGCAAAGCAGCGCAGGCGCAGATGAAGCCCCTTGGTGCGTTGGCATCACCTCAGTGCTCCCAAGCAGCATATGCCGGCAGTCTGAGATTTCAACACCACCTCAGCAGTGTAAACGGAGAGCCAAGCCTCAGCGCTTAACTGCATGCACAGCACGCAGGCCTGCATCAACTCAAGAGACAGCGCCTGCGGCGGCCTCCGCAGCGTCGTTGCTGGAGGCTGTCAGTTACTTGCAAGCGGGCGCATATGCTGAGGCCCTAAATTGTGCGCTGCTGGCTGCCAAACTGGCCCCTGACAGGTGAACCTGTGCAACGGCAGGCGAGGTCTGGCACGCCCCCACCTGCACTAGCGAGACTTCCTCTCGGGCATTTGTGGAGGTGCTGTGATGAGGGCAATTGCTCCGCTTGCAGGATAGAGTGCTGGGCGGCCCTGGCTGAAGCGCACATGGGCCTTGGGCACTACCGCGCGGCGCTGTCAGCCTCCAGGTGCTGCTGGTTACAGCAGAAGACAACAAGTGCTCTCTTGCTCAGCTTCTGTTGAGTTGCAGCATGCATGCCACAGGAAGGGACTGCAGCTCGGCCCCAGCCATGTAGAGCTCCACGAGATCGCTGAGGCAGCAGAGTTGCTCCTCAAGAAGACGGCAGAAGAGAAGTATGGCAACCTGTCCAGCAGCTGCTGACAGCACTGGACCAGCCTCACGCTGAAAGCCCACAGCCGTCGTTTGGCTCGCATAGGCAAGCTATGCACGCCAAAGCCTGGCTCTGGCAGCAGAAAGTGTTACAGTAACCTGATGTTACGAGCCGCTTGTGGCCTGTGGCCAGTGTAATGCGGGAGGTGCCTGCACGCACACCCGAAGCGCACTTGTCGCAGAGCAGAGTCAGGCATATGCAGGCTGATTGGATTGAGAGCACAGAAGACTGCCCAGAGTGCCGCAGCATGAGCTTGACGCCTGGGTGTGTTACGGAGCACGGGATGCGCACCCGCGCGAGTACTGGTCCAGGGTGAGCAGCAGCATGTCTGCCTGCATCTGTGCGCGCTGCCCTGGCTGTCCAACCCCTTGTCTGTGCTGCCCGTCTGCAGACGAGGGCACAAAGCCGCAGTAGCCTGCACGCTCGAGCCGCTTGAGCTCATGAAGCGAGGCATGCCTGGAGTGCTGCATTTCCAGCTCGCATGAAATGGAGCAGCTGCAAGCCGAAGTGCTGCTGGACCCGCGCGCCTGGTATGTGGCGGCCGCCGCGCACTGTGCCCGCCGCCAGGTCGCGGGTGGTCGCCGCAGGCGTCAGGTCTGACGGGGCCGCCAGCGCGGGGCGGCCGCCGGGGTCTGTGAAGTCGGCTGCATAGCGGGTGCGCATGCATGTGGCGGGGCCCGTGCCCTGGACACCATGGAGGCGTGTGAGCGTACAGCTTGGCCTGGCACAGGTGCGAGGGCACACTAGTGCCAGAACAGGGGCAGCTCCCGGTCGCGCCTGGGCGGGGCGTGCGCTGGCATCATGCGCTCCTGGCGCGCGAGGCAGACCGGTGGATGGCGGCGGTGTGCGCGCACGCCCGCCGGGCGCGCTCTCAGCCTGGCAGCCGGCAGAGCCCCTGCTCCGCGAGCACACACAACTCGGCCTCTGCACTGTGTCGCAGGCCGGCGCAGGCCTGCCGAGCCAAGCATGAGCACGCTGAGCAGCCAAAGGCAGAAATCGCAGACGCCCCCCGGCCCCCACAGAGAGCCGCTACTCCGCTCCGTCAGAGCACAGCGCACCAAGGCCAGCATGCGCCGCGTGCACAACCACGCGCATGCGCGCACAGCAGCGGGCAGCCGCCGCACCCTCCCTCGCTGCGCAGCTGGCGCGGCGCGGCGCGCGCGGCGGGCAGCATCTCCGCCTGGTACGTGCTGCGCGCGGTGAAGCGCCGCGGCGCGAGCGGGGCCGCCGCCGGCCGCGGGCGCAGGGCGGGGTCCTGCAGCGTGCCAGGGGGCGGCGGCGGGTATGCTGCCGTGTACGCCGACGCCGTGCGCGCGGCCGGCGCGACCGGCCGCGCGCGCTCGCGCGCGGCGCGCTCTGCGCCTGCGGGTTTGCTGGGTCTGTGCAGCTGAATGACGCACGGCAGCCAGAGGGCGAGCACAGAGGCGGCGGGGTGCGCCCGCTGAAGGCGCGCCTGCACGCGCTCTGCTGCACTTCGTGCATATGGGCTGGCTGGCCCAGGAGGGGATGAAGCCTGTGTAGCCGGGCACCCCCAGGCCTGCGTGGTACGCGAGCGCGCTCTTGTTGCCCGCCTGGGCGCGAGCAGCACGCGGGGCGCTGGGGCTGCGTTGCAAGGCCAGAAGCTGTGCGCCGCCACAGCTGAGGGCAGGTTGGCACCTGGCCTGGCCCCTTATGCGTGCTGTCCCCAAAGCTGCTAAAGGCCGGGGGGCGGTCAAGGATGTGCACCATACTGCCCAGCTGGCAGCGGTACCTGGTGGCCTGGGCCTGGCCGCTTGTGTCACACAGCTTCGTCCATACGCACGTGTTTTTCTTTCCACTGAGGCTCTGAGTACCTTCTCAGCTACACCTGCAAATATGAAGTCCGTATTCGTAAAAGAGGCAGTCGCTGCCTGATAGGCTGCGCCTATTTAGACCCCACGGACATAGCCTAGTTGGCTGCAGCGGCATGCGCATCAAAACATGCAAGCCAACTGTATTCGAGCAGTGATTGTCGAGCTGGCGCGCGGGCTGCATGGTGCTGGCCACGGCGGAGGGGAGGGTCGGCGCGCCGCACGACTGCCCGCAGCTCGTGGAGAGGCTGATGGGCCTGCCCTCGCTGGCAGGTGTCGCCGCCCGCTTCGCCGGCCTGCCGCTGAGGACGGTGACAGCTGCGGACCACTGCTGCTGCGTGCTCCAGGGCGAGGTCGCCTGCGTAGACCTGCACAGCGCTCCCGCCGCGCCCGCCCTGGTCGGGTCCGGCGAGGCCACCACCTGCGTGGTCGCCATCATCGTCAGCGCGCGCCCGGCCCGGGTGTGCGTCGCGCACTTTGACGCGTCCTGCCTCCGTCAGCCCGCGCCCGCCCCCGCCGCCCTGGAGGTCCGCCCGGCCTTGTCAGCTGCTGCACTGCCTGCTGCCGCCGCGCCGGCACCCGGCGCCACACGCGGGTCCTGGGGGAGACAGGGCGCCACCTGCGCGGAGCTGTTTCTGGTCGGCGGGTTTCCCGACGCGAACGGGCTCGGCCGCGCGACGCTCGCGCGCGTCCTCGGCGCCTTCCACCGCCACCCCGCGACCGTCCTCCTGCGCCTGGCGTGCGTGGCCGGCCTGAACTGCCGGGGCGGCGCGCCGCGCTGCTGCGGCGCGGTCTACGACGTCGCCCGACAGGCCGTGCAGCCAGGCGCGCGCCGCCTCCAGCAACCCCCGCGCGCGCGCTGCTGCTCGTCCAGGCCCCGCAGGGCGCCGCGCGGCGCCCGGCCTGGCTGAGGCCGCGCGCGCGCGGCCGGCAGCCTGGTTCCAGGCGCGCGGCCCCGCGCTGGCGGCGCGCCTGGCGCGGCTGTGGGCGCCGGCGCCGGCCGGCGCGGCGCTGGAGCCGGTGTTCAGCCGGGGGCGCATGCGCGTCGCGCCGCTCCGGGGCGCCCTCGGCCGGCAGCAGGCCGCGGAGTTCGCCCGCCTCCTGGCCGCGCCCGACGCGGAGCTGCTCCGGCTCACCAGCACCACCCCGGAGCATGCGGCGGGGCGGTACGCGGACGACGTGCGCGCCGCGCTGGGCTGGCTGCTTCAGCACGGCCGGGGGGCGGAAGAGCTGGAGGGAGGGCGCGCGGCGGCGCGCGCGCGCGCAAGCTCGGAGCGGACTGGCAGCGCCGCCTCTGGTGACGCGGCGGCGGGCGTGCACCAGGCGCCGGCCCTGTTCAGGTGGTGCGGCGGCTCGTGGCAGCTGGAGGAGGGAAGCAGGACAGGCCTGGAGGCAGGGCGCGCCGAGAGTCTCCGCCGGGAGCACACATGTGCCTGTTCGAGGGATGGGTGCGCCTGCCTCAAACCAGGCCGGGTGTGTAATGACGGAATGGTGGGCCTGGGAGGCCAGCTAGCTCCCAGCATGCAAGGGATACCCTGCAACCCTCTCGTTTGCTACGCTTTTGGTTTGCGCAGGCTGGCAGGAAACAAGGCAAGAGAGGAACCTGTGCCTTGTCAGTGCACTGCAGGCTCACACTCGTTGCGTGCGCGTGCACCTTGGCAGGGCGTGCTGCGCGCGGCGATCTGACACGGGAGGCTGACAAGGGAGGCAGCGGCGCGCCGCACAGTGCGCACCCGCCTGCCGGGCTGCGTGGAAACCGCACAGCTTGCCCCTGCGCGCCCTGCGCCGGCTGGCAGCCTGCTGCCCAACATCTGGCTACGCCCTGTTGGCCAAATCTGTGTCGTGCGGGCTGCAGGGCGGAGGGTGCAGCATGGCTGGCCTGGCGGCCCTGTGCGCCGCAGCAGCCCTGCTGCTCGCTGGCGCGGCGGGGCAGACGCCCATCTCGGCGAACTTTGGCACAAACTATGGCGTACCTAGCCCGCCGGCCGGCTACGGCAACGGCAACGACTGCTACCTGAACAAGGTGGAGAAGGTCATCGTCACCGTGCAGGCCAACGACCCCGTCTCGGCGATCGCCCCCACCCCGGTGCGGCAATCTTGCAATCTAGCCCCAGTTAGCCAAGCCCTGCTGCGCGCGCCTGGCGCAGCGCCGCTCCCTCGTGCGTGCGTTTGGTTCCAGTCGCAGCAGCGTGCCCAGCGGGGTACGCGGCGCGCGCGGCTGCTCTCGCATGCGCGCATGCGCGCGGCGCCAGTGCGCGCATGCGCTGCCCGGGCGGGCTGCGCTGCACGCGGCAGAGCATGACGGGCCGCTGAAGATCTCGTGCGCGCGCGCTCGCAGGGGTCGGCGCCTCCGAACAACCCCTGCGGCGCGTTCCCGACAGGTGTGCCCGCGCGCCGCGTGCCGGTCCACCAGTACCCAAAACGCTGCGCGCTAGGTTGTTGCATGGCCGCGCCGCTCTGCCCTGACCGGGCGCCAGCGGCGGGCGCGCCCCGGGCGGTGACCCCGTGTGCGTTGCGCGCGCAGGCTTTGTGACGTCGCCGTCGTGGAACGCGTTCCTGAACTGCACGTGTCCCATCGCGGGCACGGGCGCGGGGCGGCGGCGCAAGCTGCAGTCGCTGGACCAGCTGCTTCCCGGTGCCACGCAGCACGTGACCGGCATGGTGCCCGCGCCGCCGGGCGGGCAGAGCTGGAGCAGCCAGTGGGGCTCCAGCGGCTCCAGCCAGTACGGCGACTGGTCCGGCTACGGCTCTGGCACGCAGCCCGGCGGCGGCGGCATGAAGTTCTTCGGCGAGTGCGCGCCCCGCCCCGCCCTGCCCCCGCCGCGTCGCTGCCGTTCGGGGGGCCGCCGTCGCAGCGCGCCGCCGCGCTGCGACGGCGGCGGCCCGCGGGCCCTGCCGGCGCTGCCGGGCCCCGAGACGCTCACCGCGCGCTGACGCGGCGCCGGGCCGGCGCGCACAGGTGCAAGCAGAACCTGCTGACGCTGCAGGCGACGTGCAACTTTGTGTTCGACTACGCCGACCGGCGCCTGCTGGACGTGCTGAGCAAGATCCAGCCCGCGGGCGGCATCCCCGCCGGCGGCACGCTGCAGTTCCAGTTCTGCTCCATCAACCTGGGCGGCTCGGTGGTGACCAGCAGCACGTGCTTCGAGTCGTACGGCGGCAACAAGCCGGTCATCGTCAAGATTGCCTCGCGCTCAGCCACCGACACGCTGCCGCCCATCGGCTTCAACGCGTGCTACACCGACAAGTACGGCTCGCCCAACAAGTGCCTGGTCTTCACGATCGCGCAGTCCTGCACCGGCGGCGTGCAACCGAGCTACTCCAACAACGTGCCGTCCACCCAGTGGGAGGCCTCGATTCCGGGCGTGCAGAAGGGCTCGGCCTCGTGGGGCCAGTCCTGGGGCCCCGCGCCGCCCGGCTGGGCGGGCTCCTGGGGCGGCGACAGCAGCTGGGGCCAGAGCTGGACGCCCAGCGCGCCGCCGCCGCCGGGGCACCTGGCCAGCGCGGGCGCGGCGGTCGACAGCGTGATCAGCGGCATCGCCTCGGTCGCCGGCAAGGGCCTCAACGGCGCGGCGACGCTCGGCGGCGCGAGCGGCGGCGGCGGCGGCGTGGGCCAGGCCGCGGCGTCCGACTGGCCGCAGCAGGCCGCGCAGGTCGCAGAGGCGCAGGCCGCGCCGGCGGCGGGCCAGCAGGCGCGCGCGCAGGCGACCGCCGCGGGCTCCGCCGCCGGCCGCGCACCAGCCGCGCCGGCCGCGCCCGCCGCACAGTCCACGCCCGGCGCGGCTCCGCAGGTGCGGCCGCGCCCCGCGCGACGCGCTGCGGCCAGCGCTCCTGCTGGCCGGCCACAGCGCCACACGGCATGAAGCAAAGGGTGGCTCTGTCGTGGGGTGTGTCATGCTCGCGCGGAATGGCCAAAGCGCGAGCAGGGCATCATCCAGTCGCTGCCCCAGACGCTTGGCGAGAGGGGCTCCTGCTTGGCTCGCCCTGGTCCCGCACAGCGTCCCTGTCTCCATACACGGCGCCAGGGACCGCACAGCCACCCCGTGCACCTCGTCCTGAGCGCAGGCGCCGCGCCGCAGGTGCCGGCTGCGACCGCTGCGCGTACGGCCGGCGCGCCCGTGCCGCCGTCTTCAAACGCGGTGGCGACGGCGATCGGGCAGCCGCAGGCGGAGGCGGCGTCGCAGCCGCGAGCGCAAGGCCGGGCAACCAGCCCTGTCACCACCACCGTGGTGGGGTCTGCTGGGCGGCGCCACCTCAGCGACGCGTCCGCATAAGCGCGCGGCCGCGAAAAGGGTCTACGCAGGGCCGGGGGCAGAGCGGGGCGCGGGCGGAGCGGGGGCGCAGGCGGGCGCAACGCACCTGCAGCACTGGTTCCCTGCATGGGGCAGGCCAGCGCGCGGTCCCTGTGGCCCCAGCGCAGTCCGTTCCGGGATTATTGAGCATGCAGTGTCTTTGTGTCCAGCTTACGCTCTATACCAGGTTGTCCGCTGATGGCGAGGGCCCGGTGATTGGCGAAGTCAGCAGCAGGCTCCCGGCGGCCGAGGGCGGGTCGCTGAGGCGGGGGCAGCGCATGTGCGTGAGGGGCCGCCAGCCGTTGCATCCCAGGCTGTGTCGCGCGCCGGTCACAGGGTCTTTTTCTTGGGTTACCTGTCACAGCCGGTGCGCCCTGCGCAGGGCCAAGCGCCCTCGCCGGGCATTGGCGCTCCGCACGCGGCCGGATGGTAGGGCCTCCACAAACTGTGCTGTGGGGCCGCGCTGCGCTCTGTGTCCTTTCAGACAATGCTGCATTATAGTGCTGCCAAGCACTTTGAATGACCTGTGCACACTGTGTGCCGGAGGCGCACGCATGGAGACTGGGAGGGTGCATGCTATGCACGCTCTGCGCAAAGACGTGCCCCGACCATCTGCGTGCCGGCCAGGCGCCTGCTTTGTGACCGATTGGAACAAACGAATGCGCCCCATGTATGGCTTCCTGCATTTCGTGCTCCTTGTGCTGTTTCTGCAACGACGGTCTCGTAGTATGGCAGCACCACAGCCTAGTGTCAGCTTTGCAGCGCAGGCTAGGTAAGATGACTGCAACCATGTGGCTGCTGCACTTCATGACCCCTACCAGCAGACTGCCCCATACAGAACGAAAGACACCCGCGCCTGGCCCGTCGCCCACCCTTTGCTCCAAACAGAGTTCAGGCTGAAGTTTCAAAGCATCCGCGCCACCCAGCATGGGCAGACAGGCACAAAGCATGGGCGGTCAGCTTCGCGCGGGGAGCTGGCGGGCGAGCTCAGGGTCAGGCAGAGGGGTCTGCAGTGAACGCCTTCCGCTGCTCATGCTCGCGCAGCTTCATCTGCAGCACGCTCCTGAACACCTCCGGGGTGAGCACTGCCGCGCGGCTGCCGTATACTGCTGCCTGCACCACGCGCAGCAACGGCCGGGTAAGAGGTGACAGAGGCACGGGAGCAAAATATCTTTATTGGTGCATGCACCTCCCATGTTCTCACAAACAACGTCCATGTTCAGGATTGTAACAGCACCAGCATAGGCAGTCGATGCCTGTACACACTAATGCGTCAAATGCAGTACATGTGGCCCTCGCAAGACCCTGTGCGCAACAGCGCTGCGTCAGGGGGGTGCCAGCATGCAGGCACGCTCTGCGCCCGCTCTCAGCCGACCAGCACACAGGCAGGCCATGCAGGCAGGTGCCCGCCGGCGCGCCTGCATGCTGGCCACCAGCTTGGCGAGCTCTCGCCCGGAAAAGCCCTCGGTCGCTGTGGCCGCTTCGTCCAGCAGCGCGGCGTCGATGTCGCGCAGCTCGATGCGGTCCGGCGCGCCCGACCGCCCGCGCAGCCACGCGGTCATGCGCGCCGCAAAGCCCTGCTCCGCGGCCGCACCCCCGCCGCCTGCGCGCCCGCGCGTCCGCGCGCCGCTTGACCGCAGGTGTCCACAGCAGCCGCAGCGGCCGCAAATAAGCGCGAACCGCGCCGAGCCAGACGGCAGGAGGGGCGGCGGGAGGGGCGCGCCAGCGGCGGTGCCGGCGCGCGACAGGTAGGAGTCGAGGTAGATCTGCAGAATGCGCCGCCGCTCGGCGGCGCCGGGCAGCGGGAACTCGAGCGCCTCGTCCATGCGGTCCAGCACGGCCGGGTCCAGGTCGGCCGGCCGGTTGGTGGCGAGCACGACGGCAAAGTCACGCGACTGGTCGCCCGTGCGGAACAGCGCCGCGTTCAGCGCCGCGCGCAGGCCCTGCGCCGCAGCCCTTGCTGGGGTTAGGGTATATCTACCCTGAATGAGCACGCCTGGCGGGTCGAGCACGTCACAATGCGCCGGTGTCGCGGCCCCGCGCGGCCGGACCACCGCGCTGCCAGGCCGCGGCCCATGCCGGGGGAGGCTGCAGGCCTGGTTTGTGTGCCAGGTCTGCTGGTTGGGCACGCTGAGGCGTCCGCACTCCGCTGCACTGCTCGCAGTCACCACCGCACACATCCGTTGCGCGCTTTGCCCGCACTCCCGCCCCCAGCTCATATGCTGGTCAAGAGCCGAACCAACACGTTGCAGCGTGCTTCACACGGCAGCCCGGATGCCAACATCATCCACACGCCCCCGACCCTGCGCAAGCTTGCACAGCGGCACGCCAGCTTTGATCCAGCCGAGCCGCATGAGGGAAGAGCTCCTCAGAGTACAAGTTAGTCTAAAGCACGAGGCGGCCGCCCCGCACCTCGCTCATCTGCGCGCCGCGGCGGCCGAGGAAGGCGTCCGCCTCGTCGATGAACAGCAGCAGGCCGCGGCGGCTGCGCTCGGACCAGTCGAACAGCTCGTGCAGCTGCTGCACCGCCTTGCCGCCCAGCGGCGCCACGTCGCCGCCGGACATGATCGCATAGTCCAGCCCGGCCGTGCGCGCCAGCCGCTTGGCCGCCATGCTCTTGCCGGTGCCTGCGCGGCGGCAAGGAATCAACTGCCGTCAGATCATCATTTGCCTGCTGACACAGGAGCTCATCGCTTGCTGCCGACCAGCCACCCGCCGGCCAGCGCCAGATGACAGGTCATGCGCTGACTTGTGTGCAGAGAGCGGATGCCCGGTATGCGCACAGGGCGCTGCCGGCCCGCGGAGGGCCGCACGCGGGGGCGGGCGGCGCACCCGGGGGCCCGTAGAAGAGCATGTGCCGGAAGGGCGCGCCGTGCGCGCGCGTGTTGGCCGTCACGGCCGCCAGGCCCCGGATGTGCGTCTGCGCGCGCGGCGCCGGGGCGCGTCGGCGGCGCCAAGGGCGGCGCCCGCCTCGGACGTTGCACAGGCGCAGGGCGCAGGCCTCAACACCCTCTGTTAAGGTCAGTGTCCACCCGTTCAGCCGCGCTAAGTACTTGTCTATGTAAGCACGTCTGGCCTGCGCTACCCCGCCAGGGGTGTGCGGCGCGTGCACAGCGCGCGTGAGCTGGACAGCGGCTGGCCGGATGCAAGCCGCGGGCGGCCGGCGCGCCTGCAGGCTGGGCGGCAGCACGATGTCGCTGAAGTCGCGCTTGACGTCCTCCACGCTCTTCTCGGGGCCGCCGCGCTGCCACCAGTGCCGCCGCGACGTCTCCCGCACCAGCTTGGGCGTGCCCAGCCACCTGCGGCGACCCGCAGAGCCAAGTTTTCGGTCTCGATGCAAGCTCGGCGCTCTGGCCTTCCTGAAGAGGTGATCCGCTCCGTCGCCAGTGCGCTGAACAGCAGGCACCCAGACACTGAGGCCGGGCTGGCTGATGAAATTATCAGTGATTATGCATGCCGGGCCACCACCTCGTCTGCAAGAGTTCGACTGGGCCCGCAAACCTGCTCCATCTGCTGCCGCGCAGCGAGCTACACGGCACTGCACTAGTTGAGTGAAGGAGGCTGGCGCGCCTGCGGCGGGCGGCCAGGCTGCTCACCTGTCAAAGGCGCGCCCCGCGACGCGCGTGCCCTCGCGCGCGGAGTAGATGCCCAGCGCCGCCACGGACAGGCCGGCCACCGCCACGCCCAGCCGCTCGCGGTCCGTCAGCAGCGAGCTGATGCCCGCGCCCAGGTTCCTGCGCGCGCCACAGGCGCATTGTTGGTCGCCTGGCTGCGCAAGCCCGTGACACGTGCATGCAGGCCTCAGCCACAGAAATGCGCACAGAGCCAACCGGTGAGTGGAAGTGTGTCATGTGTTGGATCATGAGAGCGTGTATGTATAGCACGATGAGCGCGCGAACGCATAGCAACGCACCCACCCATGACAAAGTGTGCGGGTCACCTGTGACACAGTGCCCACTGTGGCCAGCAAGCCCGCCAGCTACTGGCCGGACTCCAGACGGCGGCTGGGTCGCACTCTCTTTGCGTTGCAGCTCTAGAGAGCTGAAATCAAAACGGCGATCGTTGTCACCAATGCGCCTCCCTTGAGACCTAGGAACGACCAAAGAGACCCAGCCAATAAACTCACCGGAAGGTGGTGTCGATCGCCTCCACCACCTTTTTCCGCTCCTCCTCCAGCCGCTGCGCCAGCGCGCGCCGGTTGACGTCCTCGTTCTCGCGGCTCTCGCGCGCGCGGCCCTCGGCCTCGGCGAGCGCGCGCTCGCGCTGCACGCCCTTCTCCAGCTCCGACTGCCGCCCCGCGCAGGCCCGGGGCGTCGCGCAGAGGCCTGCCATGCCCGTGTGGCAACATGGGCTGCAGGCAGTGACACTCGTGTCAGCGAGGCGCAGCGCAACGTCACGCGCCTCATGCACAGAGCCCTGCCTCGCTCTCCCAGCTCCCATTGCCTATACATCGGGTCAGGGTAGGGTAGGTTTGTGGCAGCAGGCCGCTCCGCGCGCGGCGCAGCACCTTATACTTCTCCGTGGCCCGGCGCTCGGCCTCGATCTGCTCGGCCACGCGGCGCCGCTCCGCCTCCTGCCGCCGCGCGCCCTCCTCCTGCAGCGCGACCAGCTCGCGGTTGCGCGCGCGCTGCTTCTCGTGCTCGCCCTCGCCGCGCTTGCGCGCCAGCTCGTCATTGTACCTGCACGCAGCAGGCAGGTGAGTGGTATGTGGACAAGCCTCGCGCCACCTCGTTGGCGTACCTGCACACGGCAAGCAGGCGCAGGCACGTGAGCGGTAGTTGGAAAACACTGCAGCTTCTACAGAGCGTCTGTAGCTGGTTGCAGGGCGATGCATGCTAGCCCTTGCTACGCCTGGCACACAGCTGATGCCTTGGCGAGCAAAACTGCAGGCCCGCACCGCGCGAGCTCCGCCTTGTTGCCCATGTCTGCCTGCATCGCCTTGCGCTGCTCCTCCCAGTGCACGCGCTCGCGCTCCTGCACAGTGTGCGCCAGCGTTAACAGCGTGTAGCCAGAGAAAGCCTCTCTACACCAGGGAACACAGTGCATCCTCCCTTCTGGAACACAGTGTTCCCTCCCTTCTGCAGTAAAAAGCAACAGCCGTAACGATTCTGGAACACAGACTTCCCTCCCTTCTGGGGTAGAAGGCAAGAGCCGTGACGGGGGAGCGCACAATGGCATACTGCTGGGCAGCGGCCTGCGCCTTCGCCTCCTCCGTCTTTGCCTCCTGCGCTTTGGTGACCTCCTGCTGCTTGGACAGGTCGATGACCTGCGCGCCGCGCACAAGCTTCAGTCCTCTTCCTAAGGCACGCACGCCATGCTACACCTAGCTATGCGTCAAGCACTGCCTGGACGCACACTTATGCCCTCCTGCAAGCAGACACATGAAGACACCTAGCGCCTTTGCTGCAAAGGCGAAAGCAGGTTCACCGCCAGTCGCCTGCACGCGCACCTTCTTGGCGTACGGAGAGGCGTTTATCTCTCGCAGAGCTTTCGCTCCCCGCTCCAGCGCCTCCGGGTCGAAGGAGGGCCCCCGCGTGTCTGCGTCGCACAGCGCATACGAAGTGCCGCCCGCAGCCAGGGCAGCCGCCAGCCCGAAACCGGCGCCAAGGCGCCCGACCGCTGTGCGCAGCATGGTGCCGCCTTGCAGCAGCTACTGGCGGCTGTGCGCGCGCACTCCACAGCTTTGTCTCCTAAGGAGCCGACATCCTCTCTGCATTGCGCCTGCCTACCACATCAGAAGCTGTACGTACGCAAGCTGATGAGGACGAGCTAGCCTGTGTGCACGCAAGTCGTGTGACTTTTTTCTTGGCCTCGTCCCAGTGGGAGCTCCCACTAAACCTGGACTGCATTTCCACAGGTTTGCAGGTAGAACGAAATGTAGTCTATTAAAGGGGTAGGCCTCCTGAAGCCTGGAGCTCCTCGAGGGAGCAGAGCAGTAGTCCTGGTTACAATGGCAGTTATTTTTTTTCCTGTAATCGAGCACTGCACAAGCATGTGCAGCTTCTCCAGAAGCAAATCTGCACCAACACAGCAGAGCAGTCCCGAGCAGCCCTGTTCGAACGCCAGCTCACTGCCCGCTTGCCCTGGCATACTGCCGCCCTGAGGTCAACGGGAAGCATGCATGAAAACACTGAGCTGTATACTAAACGAAGCGCCGGAGATGGTGAGCGCCTGCTGCTTGGCCTCCGACTGCCAAGCAGCAGGCGGTCACCGCTTCTTGAAGCCATACTTTTTCCTCTCGTAGAACAGGTCCTGCGCAAGAGCCCAGCAGCTGAGCGGTCAGCGTGCCTCTGCTTGGTTCTTGGGGGTGAGCTTGTTGGGGGTGAGACACAAAGGCACTGGTCCTGCCAAGGCCGGCCTGGTGGGCTGCTGCGCCGCGACCCTGCAAGCCCAGGGCCCGCACCGTCTTTGCGCTGCCCAGGTTGACAATCTTTGGACACCCGTCCCTCTGCGCCCCAGAGCGACCAGTCACTTGCGTGAGAACCTTGCCCAAGCGGAGCGCTGAACACTGTTTAATGCACACGTCACAGCACACAGCTGCAACTCAAGCACGCAGCTCTCAGTGCGATGCACAGGCCGAAGCAGGGGCACGCACATCCTTCTCCTGCACAGTGCACTCTTTGCAGCAGTACGCATCGGAGACGCCCACGCCGCCGCAGATCACGCAGCGCCCCGCGTACGAGCCATAGTTGCACTCGTCGCATATGCGTACCAGCGTCGCGGGGCGCACATACGAGTCGCAGATTACGCACTTGCCATCGCCTGCAGCCGGCGGCCAACCGTGTGCTCAGAGACGCAAGACGCTAGGTGTGACAAAACGGTTGCAAAGGCCGTCACAGACGAGCAGGCAAGCTAGCGGACGCTGCTGGACTCACATTTCTCGCACAGACGTCCGATAGCTGCACGCCGCGCACCCCGAGTGTCAGTGAGACGCTTGATGATACGCAGCCAAAGTGCCTGCGCTACGGCAGACGACAAGCGGATACAAAAGTGCGCGCACCTATGCCTGGTTGCTTCCTGCACATGATCAAGTCGGGATGGTGCTTTGCCATGGCTGCGCTCTGTGCAGCACTGAGCTATAAGAACGAGAGCGCTCACGAGCTGAGGATGTGTTCCTTTCTCAAAACTTTCTCCAAAAAAATGAATTGCCTGCCGCAGGCAGTGCCGTAAGGCAGAGCATAATTTCGGCGCAGACCCTGGCCAGCTAGGGTTTTCTTCTCGGAACAGTTTTGTTGGGCCGGAACTGGCATGGACATCAGAAGCAGGGCAGGCTTGGTTGCTCAAGGGGGAGCAGGCTTGGTCTGCCATGCTTCTACGCTGCTGAGCACTATCTTACTTTACTTAAGCGCGACGCTCAAGCGGCGTGCGGCAGCCGCTGAGCAGGATGGCAGGCAAGCGGCGCGTCGCCCAGCCGGGCAAGCCCAAGCGCTCGCAGGCTGAGGCAGATGAGATTGCGGCGCTGGAGGCCCGCATCGCAGCCGGCGTGCCCGAACCAGGGACGCTGCCCGGGGGCGGCGGCGGACCGCGCCGTTCAGCCACAGACGCTCCTGCCGACGCTGGCGCCGAGGCTGCGGCGGCGGCGGCGGGCGGCGCGTCGTACGCCGACGTGCGGCGCTTTGACGAGCTGCCGCTGTCGCGCTACACGCTGGACGCGCTGCGCGATGCCAAGTACGCGGCGGTGACGGCCATCCAGCGCGCCGCGCTGCCGCACGCGCTGGCCGGGCGCGACGTGCTCGGTGCCGCCAAGACCGGCAGCGGCAAGACGCTGGCGTTCCTGCTGCCGGTGCGCTCGGCATGGCCGCGGCCTGCCTGGCGTCCGGCGCGCGCAGTGCGTTGCCAGCGCTGCGGAGCGCTCGCAGTGGGGCCAGAGCGCACGCTGCAGCAGCCGGCTGGCCGCCGTTTTTCCATCGGGAAGCTGCTGGCACCTGTCTGACTCTGGGCCCTGCTGGGCCTACCACTTCCGCCCGGGTCAACCCGCCGGGTGGGTGCGCTGCGCCGCGGCTGAGCGCACGCAGTGGGGCCAGAGCAGGCTTCAGCAGTTGGCTGGGCGCCGTCGTCAACCCGAGCTAGCAGGTCAGTGAACCAGTCAGTGGACCCCCCTGGGCTGTGCTGGGGCTCCCAGTGCCACCCGGGTGGGCGCCCCAGCGCGCTGCGCCGGTGCCGAGCGGCGCAGCGGCGCCGCGCGCGCAGCTGCTGGTGGAGCTGTGTCCCAGCTGCTGGCCCTGCTGGGGCTTCCGGTCCCACCCCAGCGCGCTGCGCCGGGGCTGAGCGGCGAAGCTGCGCCGCGCGCGCAGCTGCTGGAGGAGCTGTATTCCAGCCGCTGGGCCCTGCTGGGGCTCCCGGTCCCACCCGGGTGGGCGGCCCAGCGCGCTGCCCTCTGGGGCTGAGCGGTCCAGCTGCGCGCGCGCGCGCAGCTGCTGGAGAAGCTGTACCGGCTGCGCTGGGGCCGCCACGACGGGCTGGGCGGCCTGGTCATCTCGCCGACGCGCGAGCTCGCGGTGCAGATCTTTGACGAGCTGCGCCGCGTGGGCGCCCGGCACGACCTGTCCGCCGGGCTGCTCATCGGCGGCAAGGGCGTGCACGAGGAGCAGGAGCGCGTCAACGGTGCGCGCGCGGCCCTGCGCGTCCAGGGCGGGCTCCTCCCTGGCTGTCACGGCAGACCTGGAGGTGGCAGCAGGCTCTGGCGTTGGCAACCGCGCCTGGGCCTGGCCTGGAGGGATGAGGGCAGCGGGCAGCGCCGCTCTTGGCTGGGAGAGAGCCCCAGCCGGGGTGCATTGCCGCCAGCCCTCGTCTTCCGGGGTGCGCCGGGCGGCTGACGCGCCGCGGCGCGCGCGCGCAGCCATGAACGTGCTCGTGTGCACGCCCGGGCGGCTGCTGCAGCACATGGACGAGACGCCCGGCTTCGAGGCCGGCGGGCTGCAGGTGCTCGTCCTGGACGAGGCCGACCGCATCCTGGACATGGTGCGGCCCTGCCCTGAAACTAGCCGCGCCCGACGAGCTGCGCTCATCGCACCGCCTCCTCCTGGGCAGGCCGGCGCCGACGCTGCCTCAGCAAGACACGCAAGCGTGCCTGATTCCTAGCCTGAACCCCAGCCGCCGGGCGCGCTGCCGAGCTCGGCCAGGAGGGGCGAGCGGCGGGGCGCGCGCGGCCGGCAGGGCTTTGCGGCGACCGTGAACGCCATCCTGGAGAACCTGCCGCGCGGGCGGCAGACGCTGCTGTTCAGCGCGACGCAGACGCGCCGCGTGGCCGACCTGGCGCGCCTGAGCCTGCGCGGCCCCGAGTTCATCGCCGTGCACGCCGAGGCGGCCGCGCCCACGCCCGTCAAGCTGCAGCAGGCGCGCCGGGCCCGCCGATGCGGCGGGCTCCCTGCGTGCTGCGATACGCGCGCTTGGCGTTTGACACGAGCGGCTGTGGCTTCCGGCCTGCCGAGCTGCACAGCCTCCGTCATGCAGCGTTCCTCTAGTAGATGCGCGTGTGTCCGCGCAGGTATATGTGGTCTGCGAGCTGCACGAGAAGATGGATGTGCTCTGGGCGTTCATCAAGTCCCACCTGCAGGCGCGCCCGCGACGCGCCGGCCCCCGGCCGGCCGCGCGCAAGCACGGCAGAGTGAGCTGTGCCGGCGCTGCCAGCGTTAGCCCGGTGGGCTAGCCGGCAGCGGGCCCTAACCTACCCTAAACTACCCGACCTTAGCGCGCTGACAGGCGGTGCGTGCGCGCGCGCGCGAGCAGGCCAAGACGGTGGTGATTCCCGTCCACGTGCAAGTAGGTGAAGTTTGTGTACAAGGCCTGCCGCGCGCAAGCATGGTAGAGTGAGCGGCATGAGAGCGCCAGCGCGCTGACGGGCGGGGCGGGCGCGCGCGGGGGCCGGCAGGCCAAGACGGTGGTGTTCCTGTCCACGTGCAAGCAGGTGAAGTTCGTGTACGAGGCGCTGCGGCGGCTGCGCCCCGGCGCGCCGCTGCGCTGCCTGCACGGCGGCATGAAGCAGCTCAAGCGCATGGCCGCCTTTTACGACTTCAGCCAGGCGCGCCGCGGCCCGGCCTGCGCGCACATGTTATTCTGATAGCAACGTGCAGCCCTGCATAGGCATCATTCATGTGTCCAGCGCGTGCAACGCTGGAAGCGATTTTGTGCCTCGGTGACCCAGGGTGCTGGCAGTGCGTACATCACCCCAGGAGTGTTTGCCGCGTCCGGGTCGGGTCGCGCTGACTGCGCCAGCAAATTCAATTGCCGCTGCAGCGGGAGCAGGGTCTCAACCCTAACCCGCCCTGCCCGGGCGCGCAGGCGCGCGGCGGCGCCGTGCTCTTCGCGACCGACATCGCGGCGCGCGGCCTGGACTTCCCCGCCCTGGACTGGGTCGTGCAGGCGGACTGCCCCGAGGACGTCGCCGCCTACATCCACCGCGCCGGCCGCACCGCCCGCTACGTCGCCGGCGCGGCCCCGCCGCCGCCGCGCCGCGCCCGCTGGCTCCCTTGCGCGCGCTCGCCTCTCCGCCGCTCGCGCACGCCCGCAGCGCACACGGGGCCCTGGTCACTCACCAGATGATCGAGAGCGTAAGGTGCCGACTCGGCCGCCATTGGTGGGCAGCGTCGGCTGGCGCTCAGCGGGCTGCAGGGTAGCAAGGCCAGCGCTCTGAAGTGAGTGCATTGTGACTCCTTTAAGACCGCGCGGAGCACATGTGATTGCGGGGTTGGGGGCCGCGCAGGCGGGCGCGCGCTGCTGCTGCTGCTGCCCAGCGAGCGCGAGGGCATGCTGGCCGCGCTCGCGGCCGCGCGCGTGCCGATTCGCCAGATCAGGCTCAACCCGGGCAGGGCGCAGCCGGTCACTCCCGCGCTGCAGGCGCTGCTGTCCAAGCATGGCGAGCTCAAGGCGCGGCCCCGCCCGGCGCGCCTGCGCCGCGCGAGGCCGGCCGGAGAGCCCTGCTTGCGCCCGCCTGCAGCGTGCGAGGCCGGGCAGGGGGGTAGGGCGGCAGGGCGTTCCTGCATCCCCACGCGCACACGCCGCCGGCGCGGGGCGGCCGACGCGCGAGCGCCGCCTGGCCCGGGGCCGCTGACGCGTGGGCCGCGCGCGCGGCAGGCGCTGGCGCAGCGCGCGCTGGCGGCCTACCTGCGCTCAGTCTTCCTGCAGCCCGACCGGCGCGTGTTTGATGTGGCCGCGCTGCCGGCGGCCGCGTTTGCGCTCTCGCTCGGCCTGCCCACTGCGCCGCAGCTGCGCTTCATGGACCGCGCCGCGCGCAAGGCCGCCCGGGGCGCCTCGGCCGCCGGCGCGGCGGCCGGCGCGGAGGCCGCCGGCGCGGCGGCCGGCGCGGAGGCCGCCGCGGCTGACGGCACTGGCGCAGGCGCCCGGCCCCGCGGCGCCGGCGCGGGCGGGGCAACAGCCGCGCCCGAGCCTGCCCCGGCGCCAGCTCTGTCTGGCCCGGCGCGCGGCGGAGCGCCGGGCGCGGCCGCGTCGGGGCCGGCCGCCGCCGAGGCAGCCGCGGGCGAGGGGCGCGCCGGCGACCCCGGCGCTGGCGACGAAGACGAATTTCTGGTCGTCAAGCGCCGGGACGTGCTGGGCGTCGATGAGGCGGAGCCCGTCGCGAGCGCGGCGGCGCCGGCGCCCGCCGAGCCGGCAAAAAAGAAGCGAAAACGACTGCGCATCCAGGTTGGGCGTGCGAGCGCCGGCCGCCAGGTGTTTGACGAGGACGGGCGGGCCCTGCCGCCGCTGGCGCAGCTCGCTGTGGTCAGGCGCGCGCCCTGCTCGCCCGCTGCGCCGACGGGCTCGAGATGGCCTGCGGTGAACCTCGCAGTGGTGCGGCGCGAGGTAAGACAGATCGAGCGGCTGGGTTTTCGCTTCGTACGGCGGCCAGCATGTGCGAGCCACCTCATACATTAGCTTGACCCATGGATCGCACACGCGAGCGCATTCGCTGCGTGCCGGAGGCTCTCGGTGCTGCCTGAGAACGGTCCTGCTGTGCGTGCAGCGAGGGGGAGCGGGCCGGCGACGAGCCGGCGAGCGCGGCGGAGCGCTTTGGCTTTGCGGCGGCCGAGCTGGCCGCGCGCGACGCGGCCGACGCGGCGGACTACCGCGCACGCCGCCGCGCGCGCGCGGCCGACAAGAAGGCGCGCGCACGCGCGCGCGACGCCGCGGAGGCCGGCGACGGCGCGGCGGGCGCTGTGCTGGCCGCAGCCTCGCCGGAGTCGGAATCGCCGCCGGCGTCCGACAGCGAGGCCCGTCGCTGCGTGGGCGGCGCTGCTGCGGCCGGCGGCAATAGCGACAGCGGCAGCGACGGTGTCGGCGCGGTCGCGGCGTTCGGCGCGTGGGGCGCACGCGCTGCGCGCGGCGCGCCGCCGCGCGGCGCCGCGGCCGCCGAGCCGGCGCACCTAGACATGGTGCGCCGCGGGCGCACGCCCGCCGGCGCGCGCAGGGGCGGCGCGGGCGCGGGCGCGGGCATGGGCGCGGGGCCGGGCAGCCTCTCCGGGCTGAGCCTGGCCGAGCAGGAGGCGCTTGCCCTGCGCCTGCTGGCGCGCCGGTGAGCGCGCACGCCGCGCGGTGCCCCGGGCGGCCCTGCCCCATCCTTTGCGGCACGAGGCCGCTACTGTAGGTGCCCCGGCGCCGCGCCTGTGATGCGCTTGTGGCTGGCGGGGCGGCGGCTGCCTCGGCGTGCAGTCCTCGGTGTGCGCTTGTCCGGCGAGTCTGCGCTTGGCCAGGTTCCGCTGAGGCTGATTCTGGTGCCGGTGCAGTGTGAGCGTGTGTGTGTGTGTGTGTGTGTGTGTGTGTGTGTTAAGCTGCACGGTATGTCTGCGCAGGCGCGTGCATGTGGTCGTGTGTGCGTATTTCGCCCCGTTCGACCTTTGAACGTTTTTGAATAGGTTTGTGTCTGTGTCATGTGCGCTTTCCCAGTGCTTCGCAAACTTATTTAAAGGTTCAGGAGTGTAATCAGAGTCGTGCAGTGTGTGCACAGCTTGCATGGGCTGTATCATGGATCGCGTGGTAGCCGGCGGTTCCTGGGAAAGCGCTTGCGGAGCAGGGCAATGCATCATGCACACCAGCAGCAGCTGGCGCGCGACTCCAGGAAGAAAGTGTTGCAGCGAAGGTGAGACATAGTACGCCGGCATTACATGCATTATTGGACGAAGGCAATTATTGGAGTGTCCTTATTGACCTGTCACTTTATTTGGTCCAGCGGGCCGTGCCATGCGGCGGCAGCCATGCAAAAGCAGCTGTGCCATGCGAGAGCGCTGCGGCATGCGCGCTCAGAAGTCCGGCCGGCACATCTGCCTGCTGCATCCTGCGTCCGATACCCGACAACCTTCAACCCCCCAACCGGCCGACAACCGCTCCCTAAGAGGCCTAGTAGCGATCAAATCCTGCGCAGACCCTGCCACATGGCTTACCGCCGTGACCAACAACATCATACCTTGCTCGGCACAGCGCTATGGCATGTGTCTACAACACCTGCAACATACTAAGAGATCTGAAAGTACTGTACCCCCCCCGTGCTGCGGCTCCGAGGGCTTGCTCCTACCCAGAAAGTAAATAAAATGTTTTAGCAGAGGCCGCTGCCCATAGCAGAAATCGCTGCGAGGAGGCGTGCAGTTCCCCAAGACCAGCTGGAGGCTCAGGCCGAGGCGGCATGGCCGGCCGTGGCCTTGACGAGCAGGCACCGCCGCCCAGAGGGCCGCGCCAGGGTAGTGTTGGGCTCAGGCCGCGGCCGCGCGGCCGGCCGTGGCCTTGACGTCCAGCTGGTGCATGGAGGACTGCTTGGCGACCAGCGGCTCCATCTCGGCCGCCAGCGGGCTGCCCTTGACACCGGGCGCCTTGGGCGCGGGGTCCTCCTCGGTCGGCGCCGGCGCGCGCTTGGCGCCCGCCTGCGACTGGCGCAGCCGCTCGGCGCTGTACATGCCGAAGCCGAGCAGCGCGAGCGCGCAGCCGACCGTCATCTTGAGCGTGAACACGCGGTCCTCGCCTGCGCGCGCCGCGCGCGCCCGCGCTCGCGCCCGGCCCCGCGCGCGCGGGCCTCTGCTTCCCTAGCATGCTGGGCATGCGGAGCGAACAGGCGGCGTCTCGTCAGCCGCAAGTTGGTTCAGCGCCCGCCTGGTGGCCAGCCACCGGACGCGCGTACGGCGCGGGGCGGCAGCCGCGCCGGCAGCGATGCAGCGGCGCGGCGAGCGCGCCGAGCCGGGAGCCAGCGCGCGGCGTGGGTGCGGGCGCGCGGGCGCACCCAGGAACAGCGCCGACAGCGCCAGCAGCGCCACAATCTTGGCCTCGCCGAGCACGGTGGTCGTCACGGCGCTCAGGCGCTGGATCATGGTCGCGTGCACGACGTTGTACGCGAGCGCCAGGCAGCTGGACACGAGCAGGATGCCCGCCACGCCCTGCATGTGCGCCGGCAGGTACGCCACGAACGCGCCCGCCTGCGCGCCACGCGGGCCGACCTCAGCGCCCCGCCCGTGCCGCCGCTGCCCGCCACGCAGACCCAGCGCCGGGCAACGCCGCGCGCGGCCCGCGCCCTCCGCCCCAGTGCCCTGGCGGCCGGGAAAGAGCGCGGGGCCGCTGCGGCACGCAAGAGCCGTGCCAGACAGCGAACGCGCAGGACGGCGAACACCACGAGGGCCGCGGCCATGTGGGCAGCGGCTGCCGGCTGGAGCGGCGCGAGCCGGCAGGCGCGGGGCGCGCCTCGCGCGCGTAGAAGAAGGGCGCCAGCACGGCGCACGACGACGGCGCCGTGTAGAACGTAAGCCGCAGCGCGTCGACCTTCTCCGACATGATCTTGCCGGCTGCGCGGCCGTGCGCGCGCCCGCTCAGCCCCCGGGGGAGCAGCCAGGTCTGGCCGCGGGCGCTCAGTGCAGCCGCAGGCGATTTCTGCAAAGGGCGGGCGGCCGCGCACCGGTGACCATCATGGCGCCGTTGCACAGCGTGGCGGCGCAGCAGAGCACGATGCCGGTCGGGCTGCCGGCGACCGTGCCCTCCCAGACCGCCAGCATCACGCCCGCCGACAGCACCGACAGCGAAATAAACTCGTTGCGGCTGGGGTACCGGTTCTCTATGAACACGCCCAGCACCGCGGTCACGACCGGCAGCGACGACCTGGGCGCGCGCGCGGCCAGGGTCAGCGCGCCGCGAGGTCCGGATCAGCGTGTATCGGCTTGCAGGCACGTCCGGCTGCACACCCAAGGCTGCCGGGCCGGGCGCGGGCGCGGGCGCACCGGATGACCTGGTTGAGCGACAGCGAGATGAGCGTCAGCGACAGGTTGTTCAGGCTGATGTTGGCGGCCATGAAGAGGCCCATCATCAGCAGCCCGCGCCACTGCCGCTGCACGGTGTCGTGGTGCTTGGAGCGGAAGGGCTCGCGCGCCATGAAGGGCGCCAGCACGAAGAAGCAGAACGCCATGTGGCAAGACGTCAGCAGGAGCGGGAAGCGGAAGCCGTAGATGCCCAGCGCCCACTTGTTGGTCATATTCAACCCGGCATTGAGCCCCAGGTACGCCACGATGACGACACAGGTCACCACCGCGCTGGACATGCTGCTGGCGGCGGGCGACTTCATCTGAGCGCGCCGCGGCGCGTGCGGCCCGGCCGCGGGCCTCTGCTCAGCGCGCTGGGCTCACGGCGCCATACTGGCGGCGCGCGGCACGGCGCGCGGGCGGGCTGATGGGAAGCCGCTCCACCCCAGCACAGCCACAGCCTGAGAACGCCCCTCCCCGGTGCACCTCGCTCCAGTCTTGCGCCGCTTTCAAATTGGCCGCGCACCCAGTACGGAACCGAGTTTCGGCACACGGGCAACTCTCCATTTAGTCAGCAACCCTGCGATCACCTGGAGCCCAGGTCCACTGCTGAGCTCAGAGTCATCAGAGTCGAGCGGCACTGTGCTGACATCCACTGTGCTGAATTCCATTGTTCTCAGGCCTTGCGCAAGTTTGCAGGCTGAGCAGAAAGCGCGCGAAAGCAGAATCACGAAAAGTAAGCAAGCACCGTCCTATGCCGCCCCGCCTTTCCTCGCTGGGCGTGCCCCGGGCAGCTTCAACTGCGTCGCGAGGCCCCGCAGACCTGCGGGGCGCACCGGGCGTCAGCTCTACAGCCTGGCTAACGGCGAGCAGGCACACGGCTTGCATGGACTGGCGGCGCCGGGCTTGCAGCAGCACACCGCCCGCTGCAGCGCCTGGTGCGGGCGAGCCGCCATTGCCGCCGCGGCCGCCGCTGCCGCCGCCCGCCGTATGGCCGCCGTTGGCCGCCGCGGGCTGGGCGCCGGGCGGGTGCGGCTCCGGCGGCGGCGCCGAGCGCCCGCGCCCACGCCGCGCCAGCTCGACCTCCACGGCGGCCTGCTGCGCGGTGCGGAAGCCGCGTATGCGCGCCATGGGCATGCTGCCCACGCCCTCGAACGCGGCCTGCGCGCGCCCCGCGCGTCTCCGCCTCAGCCGGGTCCAAGGACAGGGCGGTGAAGGGCGCCGCCGCCCGCCCGCCCGCCCGCCCGCCTGCGCTGTCACCGTGAGCGCGCGCGCGACCAGGTGCCGGCCGCTGCACGCGCCGCTGCTGAGGTGCCGCCTGGCTCCTTCCCACCCTCTGCCTCAGATGAGATAGGGTTAGGGTAGGCTGGCGGTCGCCCCGTGCGCGCCTTGAGCAGCGCGTCGCGGTCGTATGCGGCGGCGGCGGCCGCCTTGGCGACGCGCGCCGCGTCGCCCGCGTTGTCCTGCGCGGCCAGGCCGGGCTCGGCGCCGCGCAGCAGCGCCAGCGCCACGCGGAACAGCACCTTGGCGCCCTCGCTCAGCAGCGCGTCCCACACGCGCAGCGCCGTCTGCGCGCTGCACCGGCGCACGGGTGGGCAGCCTGCCGCGCCGCGCGGGTGGGCAGCCGGCGACTGCGCACGCGCTCCGCGCGCGGCGCCCGGGCCCCCAGCCGTCGCTCCGGGCGGGCGGCAGCGGCCGCCGCGCGCCCCCCGACCACTCGACGCGCAGAGGGGCCGGGCTGCGCGCTGTCCGCCGCTTGGCTTCCTCGCCGCGGCCCTCAGCGCCAGCTCCTCACAACGCATAGCCCGGCCGTGGCCACGGCCGGCGTGTGCACAGCGCAGCGTGCGCCCGGGCCGCTCTCTTCACAGGCTTCACCGCGCAGGCACCCGCCCAGCCCCTGCAGGGGCGGCGGCTGTGCCAAGGGGTGGCGGCGCGCCGCGCGCGGCCGCACCTCGCACGGCAGCGAGGTCGCGTAGAGGCAGAGGAACCAGTCAGTCGCCAGGATGGTCATGTCGCAGCCCAGCTCGGCCAGGCGCCGGTGCAGCCGCGGCAGCTTGGCCGCCACCAGCTCCTGCGCCGCGGCCGCGGCGGGCGTTGGGCCCGCCTCCCGGCCATGTTTTACAAATTGTGCAGGGTGACGGCCTCGGCGCCACACCTTGCCTTGCCGTCCACTGTATGCTACTGCCAGCGTGAGCTGCGCACTGTCCGCTTGCTACCCCTGTGCCAGCTCCCTCGACACCGCATGCCTGCCGCCCTGCCAAATCATGCGCCGCCAAGGGGAAGCGCGCGGCAAGGCCGACGAAGGTCCCCGGGCGGCCGCCGCACCTCCAGCGAGCGCATCTCCACGTGCGCGCCCACCAGGTTGTGCGCGTACGTGTTGCAGTACAGGATGCCTGCGCGCGCGCGCCGGCGCGGCGCGCGTCATGCACGGCGCCGCATGTTGGCGCGAGCGCGGCGCGGCGAGGGGCACGCCGCGACCGGGCGGCGGCGGCCTGGCGGCGGCGGCGCGCACCGCCGTCGTCGATCATGGCCGCCAGCAGCCAGAACGCGGGCTCCTCGGCGCGGCCGAGCGCCAGCAGCGCCAGCGCGCCCAGGTAGTTCATGCCCTGGCAGTAGCCCACGGCCGGCGCGTGCGCGCTGAATGCGAGCAGCACGCGCCGCAGCGCGCCCTGGCCGGCCGGCGCGGCCACCCAGGCGTTGCCCGGGAACGTGCGCGGCAGGTCCTGCGCCCCCGCGCGCGCGCGGGCATCAGCGCAACATCAGCACGTTGCGCTGGTGACTGCGACATCAGCCACCAGCGCTGGTGGCTGGCGCGCCATCAGCCTGGTGCGTCAGCAGCACCATGCTGCTCACCATGGTGCTGCATGGTGAGCAGCCCCATGCCCATGCTTCTGCTGCGCAGGGGCGGCGACTGCGCCCATGCACACCGCGCGGCAGGCGCCTGTGGCGCTGCCTGGAGCGCGTCCGGCAACCGAGCCGCGTCGCTGACCGCCCCGCGCGCCGTCGCCAGGGGAAGCAAGCTAACCCAGTACCAATGACAGAGGCTCCTGCTCGTGCACCTAAGGACAGGTTGAGCCCCTCGGCGGGGGCCCAGGCGCCAGGGGACGGGCGAGGCACCAGCTCGATCTGCCGCGCAAATTCCGACTCGGCCGCGCCGCGCTGCACCATCGCCTCAAAGTAGCCGGCGAGGTGCTGCGCCTGCCGCGCGGCCGCGCCAGACACCTGCGGCCACACCCGCGGCCGCAGCTCCGGGGGCACGCCCTGCTCGCCGCACCCGCCGTTGGGGCCACGCAGTGGGCACGCGAGCGTGCTAGCAGGCTGGCTGGTACGTCCCATACAGTGAGGGGGAGCGCGGGGGCGCAGCAAACGCGGGCTGGTGGAGGCTGCTCTATGCTGGGTCCAGCGGCAGGAGCGGGAGGTCTCGGGGCCGGTCTGCGGGCCGGCGCGCCTTGCGGCAGAGCTTCTTCAGGCGGTCGCCGCTGGGCAGGTGGCCCGCGGCCAGCTGCTCGCCCCAGCGCGCCGCCTGCCGCGCCTGCTTCGCGTCGCACCGCGCGCGCGCCGCCAGCTGGTCGGGCGTGCAGCTGTGCGCAAACCCGTACGCGTCCACGACCGGCTGCTGCTCACCCATGGCCACCCGTCAGGACCGGGATGCCTGCGGCATTGCCCGCGGTGGGAGCGCTCTGCGCCAGGGCGTCCTGCCCGCCGTCGGCGAGTGCTGTGGCGTCCCTCCCACCGCCTCCCTCGACCTCGTGTGAAGCACGGATGCTGCTTTTTCCCAAGTCAGCAGCACTAGATATCCGACAAGGCGTAGCCCGCCTACCGCAGTCTCCACCACTCAATGCACTGCGCGCTTTTGCGTGGCTGGCGACGGGCGTCGCCGGGCGGCATGTGCCTCTGTTATAATTTAGATTATAATTGGTAACTACTAAACAGGGCTTCTTATGAACCTACCCGAGCTCAAACTCTGCCAGGCGGAGCGTAGCCCGCAGAGCGCGGTCCGGCATCCAGTAGAGCGTGCGTACATAGGAAGCAGGACCTGTGCACGCGTGCGGACGTTGTGAGCGTAGGAGCACCGGTCCACTTGACTTGTCCCATCGAGGCTAGCGTCGCAGGTAAGGGCCCGTGCACATACTCCCTGCGCTCCTGGCTGGGTGTGCAGTGGCGGGCGTGCGGGCACGCGTATTGGAGCGCATCCGTTCAGGCAGCCCTCGGGGCGAGCCTTGTTGGCAGGTTCGACAACAATGTTGGGGCCCTCGTCAGCTCGCCGCCTGCCCACGCCCGCCAGGCAGGCACAGGGGCTGCCCCAGGTGTCCAGCGCCGCTTTCCAGGCCCGGCATCGCGCGGCGATCGAGCGTAGGTGGGGGCTGCAGAGGTTTTTCAAACCCACCAGATTGGCTCAATGCTGTCCAAGCCTCGCTGGTGCCAGGCTGGCCCGGGACGCCTGGCAGGCCGCTGGAGCTCCCGAGGAGCGCTGCTGGGCAGCGGGGTGGTTGCGGAGCGGCCGGGTGGGCGGCTTGGGTGGGCGGGCGCCACATTGCCTGCCAGCGCACAGGTGTTGGGTCGCGAACCAAGGGCCTGCGGGGGCAGCTGCGGAGCGGGGTGAGGCAGCTGCGGTGGAGAGCACAACGTCGCTGCAAGCGCAGCACATGCATTTGAACCGGCCATGTGGGCGCATCGGGGGCGCCAAGAACGCATCTGTCTATTCGCTGACAGCCGCGTGCAAGAGTTCAGCCTGTATGCGTGCATGCAGACTCCTGAGCAGGCATGTGCCGCGCACAGTGACAAGTGCGGAGAGCGAGTGCAGCAGGCGGCCGGCCCAGGCGATGGCTCGCGCAAGTGCACAGCGGACGGGCGCTGCTTTCTCAAGCCAGCACGCCTGAGCCAGCCAGCCGCTACCGTGAGCACTTTCGCGGCGATGGCCAGCAACGGCGCTCTATCGCTCGCGCCACTGCCCCTCGCCACGCCGCCGCAGGAGCAGGTGCTGGGGCGCTGCCCGTGGCTGTGACTTTTTCGCTGCATTCCCCTTTGCTGCCTGGCCCTGGGTCGCAGCCTGCTTGGCTGACGCACGCAGAGCGCGCTCTTACACAGCGTGCTGTCGGCAGGCACAGTTCGTGCGGGACCAGGCTCGGCTGCGCGACTCTAGCCGCCGCCCGGCGACGGTGCGCGCCCTGCGCCGTTTCGCGTGCCCACAGCCCGCGCTGCCGCGCTGTACACCGTGGCAGCGCGCCTGGCCTGCCGGACTGCCGTCCTGCCGAGCGGCACCCGTACGCGAGCGGCGCTCTGACCGGAGCGCGTTGCGGGCGCAGGCGCTGGCTGCAGGCGCGCGGACCAGCTCAGTCTCGCTACCGGCGCGGGCCCTGCCGCGCAGCGACTCGGCGGACGCGTCCCTGCGCAGCGCCGCGACCGCTGCGGCCGCAGAGGGTGCCATGCCGGGGGGCGCCGCCGTGCTGGGCGCCTGGGCGGCCGCGGGCTGCGGCGAGGGCGGGGACGGCGACAGCCCCGCCAGCGCGCTGCGCCTGCCGCGGCTGCCGCTGCCTGGTGCGCCCCTATCCCCCGCGAGCGGCGTCATCGTGAGCGCTGGCAAGGGCGTCGGGGGGTGCTGGCTGCATGCGCTGTGTGGCGGCTGCCCTGCTCGTGCGCGCCCCGGCTTGTGCCCAGGCGCCGCATGCCGCATGGCGCCTCAACACGGCAGGCTTTCTCGTGGCTATGACCAGTGTCGGGCTGCCGCTGCACAGGCACCGCCCGCCCCGCCGCCGAGCGCTGCCGCTCGCTGTCGGCCGGGGCGCCCGTCAGCGCCGTCGACCTGGCGGCGCTGGACGCCGAGCCGGCGCCGTCCGCCGCGGAGGTCACCCCGCCCGCCGCGCCCAAGGCGTGGCCGCCGACGGGCGACGCGTCGGACAGCGACACGTCCTGCCTAACGCTGCCGCCGTCCGCGTCCACGCCTGGGAGCGCGAGCCGGTCGGCGCCGGCGACGGCGTCCGTGGGCGGCACCGGGCCGGGGCCGGCCGGCAACACGGCGCCCGCATCTGCTAGCCCTGATCTCGCTCACCGCCGGCGGCGGCCGCTTGCGGACGCGCGCGCGCACACCAACGTGCCGCTAGCCGCCAGCACGCTGCACGCGCTGCTGCAGCACCAGCGGCGCCAGCCGGCGCGCGCGCCGCTGCACTGGGCCGGCCACACAGCCGTCGTGGGCGGCCGGCCGGCCTCCGCCGCGGCCGCAAACGTGCCGCCGACGCCCGGCCGAGGCCCCGCGGCGGGGGCCGAGGCGCGCGCGCCGGCGCCGCCGGCCGCGCCGCGCCTGGCCGAGGGCGCCGGGGCGCAGGCGGGCGCGGCCGGCGGCGCCGCGCGCGCAGCCACCGCCGCGCTGGTGATGCAGCTGCTGCCGACAGAGGACGCGGGCGTGCCCGCGGGCGCCGGCCCAGCCGCGACGATGGCGGGCGCCGCGGGCGCGGCGGCGTACGCGGCGGCCAACCAGGCGGCCGGCGGCGCGCTGGCGGGCCTGGCGCCGGGGCACCTGGCGCTGCTGATCGCGGCGTCGGGGCGCGACGCGGCGCTGGCGCAGGCGCTGCTGGCCGCGCTGGCCGCGCTGGACGACGCGGCGCTCGGCGCGATCGGGCGCGCGCTGCAGGCGCTGCACGCGGCGTCGCGCGCGGCCGCGGCCGCCGCGGGCGCGCCGTCCGCGGCCATCAACGTCGGGCCGGCGCTGCTGCAGGCGTGCGCGGCGCTGTCGCCGCGCGCGCGCTCCGCGCTCGCGTTCTGCCGGCACATGCTGGGCGGCGGCGCGGCGGCGCCGCTGCCCGCGGCCGCGGCCGGCGGCTGGGCGGCCGTGGTGCGCGGCTGGGCCGGTGCGGCCGAGCTGGCCGCGGACACGACGCCGGCGCTGGCGCTGCACCTCTGGGCACGCGTGGAGCCACTGGTGCGTCCCCCCCCCCCGCCCGGCAACACATGCTGCCTGCGGCGTGTCATGCTGGGTGCGTGGGCGCCC
>JAABUU010000853.1_pt1 | contig 60684 bp, 47 predicted proteins | sample 5559301 | NCBI WGS metagenome assembly JAABUU01 (sample SAMN10711884, study PRJNA513360) | rock metagenome | isolation source: Antarctica rocks | place: Antarctica: Victoria Land, Richard Nunatak white
GAGGCCGAAGGTGGTGCGTGTGGTGTCGCCGTCGGCCATGCCGTATCCCCTGTCGCCCTCTCGCCGTGCGGCGTCGGGGTGTCGGCCCCGGTTGCGCGGTCATCGGGGGAGTTATCGCCCATCGTGCCATCCTTTGGCAAGGGAGAGCTGTGGCGTGGCGCGGCGTTTGCCCTCGTTGGGCGGCGCGTGCTATCGTGCGCGCTCTGTGGGGCTGACGAATGCGTCGATCGGAGGAGGTCTCCATGCCCGAGCGGCTACCAACTATCGGCGATCAGCTCCTGGCCCGCCTGGAAGCGACCAACGCCGCCCGCGAGCGCGCCCTGGGCGAGAGCCGCCAGATCGTGCGCCTCTGCGCGAATTGCATCCGGGCCGGGCACCGCGGCGATCTCGATGGCGGGCGACGCCTCGCGGACGAAGCCCGCGTGCGCCTCGCCTCGCTGGCGACGACCCTGCGCGAGCAGCCGTCGATCTACTGGGCGGGGTACGTGCAGGACGCGCAGAAAGAGTTCGTCGAGGCGCGGGTCTTCCTCGCCTGGCTCGGCGGAGCACCGCTGCCGACGCCCTCCGAGCTCGATGTGGCCGATCCGGTCTATCTCAACGGTCTCGGCGAGGCGGCGAGCGAGCTGCGCCGCTACGCCCTCGATCGCCTGCGCGCCGGGGAGGTGCCCCCGGCGGAATGGGCGCTCGCGACGATGGACGATGTCTACAGCCTGCTGGTCACGGTCGATTTCCCGGACGCCGTCACCAATGGCCTGCGCCGCACCACCGACATGCTGCGCGGCGTGCTGGAACGGACGCGCGGCGATGTGACCGTCACCGTGCGCCAGCAATCGCTCGAACGGAGCCTCGCGCGCGCCCTCGGCGAGGTGCCGTCCGATTAGCGCGCCGTTCGACCGCGTCACCGCGTCATACGTAACGGAGGATATGAGCATGGACGAGACGCAGCGCGATTCCTTACGCGAGCAGGTGGCCGGGGCGATCGACGAGCACGCGCCGGGGATCATCGAGCTCGCCGATCGGATCCACAAGCGCCCGGAGATCAATTTCCAGGAGCGTTTCGCCTCGCAGTTGTTGGCCGATGCGCTGCGCGCGCAGGGCTTTGAGGTGGAGAAGCCGCTCGGTGGCCTGGAAACCGCCTTCCGGGCGACGAAGCGCGGGCGTGGCGACGGCCCGACCGTCGCGGTGCTGGCCGAGTACGACGCCCTCCCGGCGATCGGCCACGGCTGCGGACACAACCTGATCGCCGCGTCGGGGCTCGCCGCTGCGGTCGGGCTTGGGCAGGTGTTGGACCAGCTCGACGGCACCTTCCAGATCATCGGCACCCCCGCCGAAGAGGGCGGTGGCGGCAAGATCCTCCTCGTGGATGCGGGGATCTTCGCGGGGGTCGATGCCGCCCTGATGGTCCACCACGCCGGGGACCGGACCGGCTCCGCGACCTCCTATCCGGGCGGCACTTGCCTGGCCGTCTCGCAGTTCGAGTTCGTCTTTCATGGGAAGCCTGCACACTCGGCGGGCGATCCCTACAACGGGGCGAACGCGCTGAACGGCGTGATCAAGCTCTTCACGGGCATCGACGCACTGCGCCAGCATACGCGCACCGACGCGCGCATCCACGGGATCATCACGCATGGCGGCGACGCGACGAACGTGGTCCCGCACCGCGCGGCGGCGAAGATTTCCGTACGCGCCGGGGATCGCGATTATCTGGATGTGCTGGTCAAGAAGGTGCATCAGGTGGCGCAGGGGGCGGCGCTGATGACCGAGACGACGGTCGATATCAACGCCGATGGCCCGACCTTCTACGATATGCGCCCCTCGTACCCGATCGGGCGGGTCTACGAGGAGAATATGCGCCGGGTGGGCCTGGAGGTCAACGCGCGCGATCAGCGCGAGCGCGGGCCGTACTCGACCGACTTCGGCAACATCTCCTACCTGATGCCGGCGGTGACCGGCTCGTTCGCGATCAGCCGCGAGCCGATCCCCGGCCACTCGCAGCAGGTGGTGGATGCGTCGTGCTCCGAGTATGGCTACGACCAGATGCTGAAAGTCTCGACCGCGATGGCGCTGACCGCGCTCGATCTCTTCACCGACGCGGATCTGCTGCGCGCGGCGAAGGACGAACACGCGCGCTGGGACGAGTTGTACGAGAAGCGGTAGTCGTTGCCGCGATAGCGGGGCGGACCACAACGACTCGCCCCGTCGTCGTTAAAGCGTGTCGGTCGCCGTGGCGAGCTCCGGCGTCGTGCGCCGCCGTCGCGCGAAGAGCGAGCCGAAGAGGAGCCAGCCCCACCAGAGGAGCAGCCCGCATTGCACGGCGGAGTTGAGCAGGCGCAGGGCGCGGATGGTGTAGCGCACAGCCATCCAGTCGGCGACGAAGCGATGGAGCGGCGGGTCTTCGAGGAAGAGGTTGAGCAGGAAGGTGATGGCGAGGAAGGCGTACAGGCGGCGGTAGCGTGCGTCGAGCGCGGCGGCGATCAGCAACGGGGCGAAAAGGGTGTAACCCCAGTTCTCGTGGACGCCGGTCGTCAGCGTGGTGAAGGCAAAGGTGAGGTAGGCGCTGCCCGCGAAGAGGCGCGGGTGGTCATTCGGCGCGCGCCAGAGGGCGATCAGCGCGGGGAGGGCGGCGATGAGGAAGAGCGCGCGCCCGATCTGCCGGTAGTCCAGCCCCAGAAAGGCGACCGTCGTGTCCGGGCGCGCGCCGCCGCCCCGGGTGACGAGCCACCACAGGTTGTGATTGTTGAACGAGGTCTCGGCGTAGATATCGAGGTTGTCGAACATCCCGCGCCACATCGCGACCGTCTGGCCGCGCAGCACGATCGGGGCGATCACGAGCGCCATCACGGCGACGGTGGCGAGGATCGCGAGGGCGATCCCGCGCGGTTTCAGGCGGCGTAACCCGGCGGGCGCAACCGCCAGCGCCCCCGGCAAGGCGGTCAGCTTCACCCCCACCGCCAGCGCGACCAGCGGCCAGGATGCAGCGAATGTCCCGGCGCTCGCGGACCAGAGGCCGAGGATGATGAAGAGCGCCTGGAAGGCGTCGATGCCGCCCCAGTAGGCGGTGTCCCAGATCAGACCGGGGGTGATGAGATAAGCGGCGGTGGCCCACAACGCGGTCTGCGGCGTCGTCCGCGCGCGCAGGATGCGCCAGACGATCGCGCCGAGCGCCACCTCGACGAGGACCGGGCCGAGCTTCAGCAGCGCCGCCAGCAGTTGATCGTGCCAGTCGCCGCCTGGCCTGAGCGCGCCGTAGAGGAGCCCGACCGCGCGCAGCACGTAGAGATAGATCGGCTGATAGTGGTAGGGCGCGCTCCCCGGCTCGGGCGGATAACTCGCGCCGTAAGCGCCGCCGATGCCGACCTGCGCGACGACGCGCGCCCAGATCTTGTAGGCGACGACATCGAAGCCCGGCGTCAGCAGGAGCGGGAGGCGGATCAGCAGCGCGCCGAGGAGGAGCAACGCGAGGGTGCGGCGCTCGCGCCCGCTCGCGCCCGCCGTTTGCGCCTGCATGGGCGTGGTCACCAGCGTCCCCGTCGCTTCGCTGTCGCTCATGCGGGGGAGTATAGCAAGCGCCCCGCGTCAGGGGTGATCCCGGCGTGCGTTCGCCCCCGTTTCGGGGCCGATGGTATACTGGACAGCGGTTGAGACGCGATTATGGGGTCCACGCGCCCGAATCGTCTGCGGCGGCGCGGGGGTGGGGAGACGGAGTAGGAACGATGGCCGGGCATTCGAAATGGAAGCAGATCAAGCGGGCGAAGGGTGTCACCGACGCCAAGCGGGGGCAAACCTTCACGAAGATCGCGCGCGAGATCACCGTCGCGGCGCGACTGGGCCTGCCCGACCCCGATTCCAATTTCCGGCTGCGAATCGCCATCCAGAAGGCGCGCGCCGAGAATATGCCGAACGAGAACATCAAGCGCGCCCTCGATCGCGCGAGCAGCGAGGGTGGCGGCGGCAGTTACGATGAGATCTACTACGAGGGCTACGGCCCGAATGGGATCGCGCTGATGGTCAAGGCGCTGACCGATAACCGCAATCGTACGGTCGGCGAGGTGCGCGCGGTCTTCGCGCGCGGCGGCGGGACGATGGGCGAGGGTGGCTCGGTCGGTTTCCTCTTCGATCAGGTCGGGCAGATCACCGTCAAGACCAAGGGTGCCGATGTGGATGATTTGACGTTGCAGGCGATTGATGCCGGGGCGCAGGATATCCGCACCGACAACGCCGAGGCTGCAGAGGATCCGACGATCGACGTCATCACCGCGCCGACCGAACTGAAGCTGGTGCAGGACGCGCTGGAGGCGCAAGGGTTGGAGATCGAGGACGCGCAGATCGTCATGCAGCCGAAGTCGATGATGGATCTGCCGGAGGCCGATACGCTGAAGGCGCTGCGCCTGATCGAGCGCCTCGAAGACCTGGATGACGTGCAGGAGGTCTACTCCAACCTCGAAGTCTCGGACGATATCATGGCGCAGGTTTCGTGAAGTACGAAGTACGAACGACGAAGTACGAACTGGCCTGTGGCGATAATCGAAGCCTACAGCCTTTTGTTGACTTCGTTCGTACTTCGTACTTCTCACTTCGTACTTCGTTGTGATCACCCTGGGGATCGATCCCGGCACGGCTATCCTCGGCTATGGCGTGGTGTCCGGTGCCGATGAGCCACGCGCGGTGACGTACGGCGTCATCCGCACGTCGAACAACGAGCCGATGCCCGATCGGCTGGTGCGGCTCTACGACGGGGTCCGCGCGATCATCGCCGAGTATCGTCCCGATGTGGTGGCCGTCGAGCAACTCCTCTTCGGGCGCAACGTGACGACCGCGATCGCGGTCGGGCAGGCGCGCGGGGTGGTGTTGCTGGCGGCGGCGCAGGCAGGGCTGGCGGTGGCCGAGTACAAGCCGGCGCAGATCAAGGAGGCGGTCGCGGGGTACGGCAAGGCCGACAAGCCGCAGATGCAAGAGATGGTCCGCATCCTGCTTGGCCTGGCGACGATTCCGCACCCCGACGACGCCGCCGACGCGCTCGGGATCGCGATCTGCCACGTTCACATGGCGCGCTTTCGTAGGTTCACGCAAGGGACCGAGGCCGGGCGCTGATCGCGCCGACGCCACATGTCGCGGGTGGCGGGCTGGCCGGTGCGGTGAGGCATTGCGGGGGAACGTGGCGAAAGCGGGACGCGAGCGGTTGGACGAGGCGCTGGTGGCGCGCGGGCTGGCGGAATCCCGCAGTCAGGCGCGCGCGCTGGTGATGGCCGGTGCGGTGCGCGTCGGCGGGCGTGTCGTCGATAAGCCGGGGATGCCGCTGCCGGAGGGGGCGCTGGAGGTGGCCGGCGGCGGGCGCTTCGTCTCGCGCGGCGGCGAGAAGTTGCAGCGCGCGCTCGATCGCTTCCCTGTCGATCCGACCGGTTGGGTCTGCGCGGACCTGGGGGCGAGCACCGGCGGCTTCACCGATTGCCTCCTCCAGGCCGGTGCGGTGCGCGTCTACGCGGTCGATGTCGGGCGTGGGCAGATCCACTGGCGACTGCGCCAGGACCCGCGCGTCGTCACGATCGAGCGCCAGAACGCGCGCTACCTGGAAAGCCTGCCCGAACCGGTGGCGCTCGTCGTCGCCGATGTCTCCTTCATCTCGCTCGCGTTGATCCTCCCCACGATGCGCCGTCTCCTCGTGCCTGCCGGGCAGGCGCTGACGCTGGTGAAGCCGCAATTCGAGGCGGGGCGCGAGGCGGTGGGCAAGGGTGGCGTCGTGCGCGACCCGGCGACGCACCGCGCGGTCCTGCACCGCTTCCTCGCCGACGCCCGCCGCGAGGGCTTCGTCACGCACGGCCTCGTCTTCTCGCCGCTGCGTGGCCCGGCGGGGAATGTGGAGTTCCTGGCCCATCTGCAATTGGCGGACGCGGCGGCACCGCCACCGCCCGACGACGACGCGCTGGTCGAAGGGGCGATGGCGGAGTCGGACGTGGTCGCGCCCGCCGAGAGTGCCGAAGGCGAGGAGTTACCGCCCGAAGCGTAGCGTTCAGCGCTCCTTACAGACGCTTGCGTACAACGCCCAGGTACGCGCCCCGCCCGCATCGCTGTCACCACGCGCGGATCATCCCTCGCCCCGCCCCGCACCGCCTCTCGTCGCTCTGCTACCCTTGTTGCATGGCTCCATCACTGTGGCGACAGCGGAATTTCATGCTCCTGTGGGGCGGCCAGCTCGGGTCGTGGCTGGGGACGGAGGTTTCGGGGATCGCCGTGCCGCTGATCGTCCTCGCGCTGACCGGCTCGCCCGGCCAAGCGGGGGCCGTCGCCGGGATACGCGGGCTGGTCTACGTCTTCCTGGCGATCCCGGCGGGCGTGGTGATCGATCGGTTCGACCGCAGGCGCATCATGTTCGTCGCCAATCTCGGCAGCGGGCTGGCCCTGGCGAGTATCGCGCTGGCCCTGGTGCTCGATCGGCTCTCGATCCCGCTCCTCTTCACCGCCACCGCGATCGAGGGCGCGTTCTTCGTGTTCGCCAACCCGGGGCGCTTCGCCGCGTTCCCCAGAGTCGTCCCCAAGGAGCAATACCCGGCAGCCGCCGCGCGGTTTGGCACGGCGGACCATATCGCGCAGCTCGGCGGACCGCCGCTGGGGGGCTTCCTCTATCAAGCGGGCGGTGGCTTCCTCGCCTTCGCGCTCGACGCCCTCTCCTATGGCCTCGATGCGTTCTCGATCTTCCTCATCGATGCCCCGGCTCGGGATGGCGGTGCCGCAAGCACGTAAGGCGGTGCGGCGGGAGATCGGCGAAGCCCTCGTATGGCTGTGGCGTCAGCCGCTCCTCCGCTTCTTCACGCTCGTCACGGCGGGGCGCACCCTCGTCATCGCCGGGTTGTATCTGTTGGTGGTCGTCGTCGCCAGGGAACACGGAGCCTCAGCACTCGCGATCGGCCTGATCTTCACCCTCGGCGCGTGCGGCGGCCTCGCCAGTTCCTTCGTGGCCGCCCGCATCCACAGTCGCTTCAAGGCCGGGCAACTGCTGCTCGGCACGACGTTGCTCAGCTTCGTGATCTTCGGCGCGTATGCGGCGGCGAGCAACAATGCGCTCCTCGCTGCGCTCACGGCACTCTTCAATGCTATGGACATGCTGTACGTGGTGACCACGGCTTCCTACTCCGCCGCGATCACCCCGGACGAGCTACGGGGGCGGGTGGTGAGCCTCACGCGCCTCGTCGCGCTGGGATCGCACTCGCTAGGGGGTTTCCTGACCGGCCTGCTCCCGCAATATCTGGGCAGCACGCGGACGATCGTAGGGCTCACCTGCCTCCTGCTCCTCCTGTTCCTGGCGACCGTAGCGAACAAGAACCGCACCCGAGCGTGAGATGTGCGCGCGCTTCGCCAATATGCGCCGTGCAGGGATTGCCACGCATGGACTACGTCCCTCAATCTGTTGCCGCGTGGCGACGCTAACGCCCGGTCGCGAACGCGATATCGTCGATCAGGATGTACGGGATGCCCAGTCCCGGACCGGGGGTGGCGTTGCGAAGGACCAGGGTGTTATCCCCCTCGCGCAGCAATCCTGCCGGGACGGCGATCGTCATGGTGCCCCAATAACGCGACTTTCCGCCTTCGCCATTATCCGAGGCGGGGGTGTTGGGGAAGGTATCGGCGGCATCGAAGAGCGTGGTGCCGTTGAGGACGACTTGCAGGCGACACCGCTCTGTGCGCTCATCGTCGAGGCCGGTGATGGCGAGCTGAAGTGCGCCATCCGGCACGCTGGTTGCGCGGAAGACGAAGCTGCCCTGACTGTAATTGGTGCCCGCGCCGTAGAGGACCGCATTCGGCAGGCCGTACAGTTTGCCATCGTCGCGGCGGTACGCCCCCTTGAATTGCGCCGGATCGAACGCTGGCACCTGTAACTTCTTATCATTGCCGTTGCCGTTGCTATTGCCGTTGCCACGCCCTGGTGTGGGTGTGGGGGGGACGGCGGTTGCGGTGGCTGTCGGCGGGCGCGGTGCCGTGGTCGCGGTTGGTGCAGGAACTGTCGCGGTGGGTAGGGCGGTTGCCGTGGCGACGAGTGCGACGGTTGGTGGGACCGTTGACGGCACTGTCGGGGTGGGCGGCACCGGTTCCTCCGTCGGTGGAACGGCGGTAACTGTCGACGGCACGACCACCGGGGCGATCGTCGGCGGACTCGTTGGCGCGGCGGGCGCGGTGGCCGTGAGGGTCGGCGGCGGTGCTGTCTGGCGCGGTGTCGGCGCGATCGCGATCGCCTGGACTGTTGCGGTGGGGTTCGCGACGGCGGCAGGAGCCGTCAAGTTCCGTGCCAGCGCGAAGATCCCGATCAGCAGGATCAGGATCAGCACACCGAGCGCGGGGACGAGATACTTTCTGCGCGATGCCGTCGGGACGAACCGGGGTGGGACCGGCGGCGCGCCCCGCCCCGCCGGGTCAGGGATGATTGGCAGGGGCATGGTCGGTCCTGTCGGGGCCGCCGCCGCCGCGACCAGCGCCGCGTTCGGTGGCCCTTCTGGCAGGGCGGCGTGCAGCGCCTGACGCATCGCCGCCGCCGTGGCGAAGCGCTCCATCGGCGCTTTGGCGAGCGCGCGCGCGACCACCTGCGTCAGCGGGAGCGGCACGCCGGGCGCGAACGCCGTCACGAGCGGCGGTGTGGCGCTGAGGTGCTGCACGCCGATCTGGAGGGCCGAGTCGCCATCGAAGGGGAGGCGACCGGTCAACGCCTCGAAGAGGACGACCCCGACCGCGTAGAGATCGGTGGCCGGGCTGAGTTCGCCGCCGCTCGCCTGCTCGGGGGCCATGTAGTGCGCAGTGCCGAAGGTGTGCCCGGCGGCGGTCACCTGTGCGCCGCCGAGGGCGCGCGCGATGCCGAAGTCGGTCAGCTTGACCAGCCCATCTTCCGCGCGGACGAGGAGGTTCTGCGGCTTTACGTCGCGGTGGATGATCCCCCGCTCGTGCGCCGCCCCGAGACCGCGCAACGCCCCATCGACGATCGCGACCGCCTGCTCCGGGGTCAGCTGCCCCTTACGGTGCAGGATCGTCTTGAGATCGGCCCCTGCGATGTATTGCATCGCGATGAAATAGGTGTTGTCGTGGGCACCGTAGTCGTAGATATCGACGATGTTAGGGTGCGAGAGCGCCGCGACCGCGCGCGCTTCGCGATAGAAGCGGGCCACGAATTCGGGATCGCTGCCATACTCCTCGCGCAAGAGCTTGATCGCCACGGTGCGCCCCAGGATCGTATCCTGCGCGCGATAGACCCGCGCCGCGCCGCCCTCGCCGAGCAACTCGTGGAGGGCGTAGCGACCACCGACGAGCGCCGAACCGGCGGCAGACGGCGCACCGGTCGCGATCCGGGTCGTCGCCTGCTCGTTCCTGCGGCTATCGGGATTCGGATGGGGTCGTTCCCCTGACATCGTCGCTCCCTACGAGGACTTCGGCGCTCCTACGGCATCGCGGCGCGCTCGATTGGTACGGCTCTTGCTCCATCCAACTGCGGCGGCGCGCGAAACGGATCCGTAACAGCAACGCAACGCCTGTGCCAGGCAGTAATTACGCACGATCGCGAGGGGAGAGCGTACCATGCGCGAATATCCGCAGCCAGGGCAAGCGCCCGGCGAGACTCCGGCGACAGATCTCCCATTGGCCCCGCCGCCGAATCCGAGCACCGCGCCGAACCCCGAGGATGGGCCGCAGCCGTTGCCGCCACGTACCTTGCCCGGCACCGAGGAAGCGCCGGTGGAAGCGCCCGATCCCGGCCTGCCCGCGCCACACTCCACGCCGGGAATCCCCGTATAGTAAACGGCGGCGCGTGCGTCCGTCTCGCTGGCGGGCATATCGGTGCTGAAGGAAGAGGAGCGGGGCGCGGCAACATTGCCGTGCCCCGCTCCGTGCTAGCGCCGGACGTCGGGCATGGCGGCGGCGGAGGCCACCTCGTCCCAGCGGGGGAAGACATCGGCATCGCCGGGGGCGGTGGTCGCCCACGCCCCGCAGCGATTCGCCACCGCGAGCGTCTCGGCGAGGCCGAAGCCGCGCAGCTGTCCGGCATAGAAGCCTGCGGCGAAGGCGTCGCCCGCGCCGACCGGGTCGATCACACGCGGCAGCGGCGTTGCCGGGACGTGGACGCGCTCCTCGCGCGTGACCACCATCGAGCCCTCGGTCCCGAGCTTCATCACGACCATCTTCAGCGAAGGGGCCAGGTCGAGGAAGGCGCGCGCCGCTGTGTCCGGGTCCGATTCGCCGGTCAGGAACTCCGCCTCTTCCAGGCCGGGGAGGAGGATGTCGGCCTGCTGCGTCAGTTCGCGCAGCGTCGTCCGCGCCTCCTCGCGGCTCCAGAGCTTGAAGCGCAGATTCGGGTCGAGGACGACCGGCACACCCGCCTCGCGCGCGATCGTGGCGGCGGCGAAACTCGTCGCGCGGCAGGTCGCCGAGAGGGCGGGGGTGATGCCGGTGAGGTGCAGATAGCGCGCCCCACGGATGTATTCGGCGTCGAGATCGTCCGGGGTGAGGCGGCTGGCGGCGGAACCTTTGCGGTAGTAGATCACTTCCAGCGGGCCGAGTTCGCGTCGTTCGCGGATCATCAGGCCGGTCGGAGCCTCCGGGTCGACCTTGGCGCGCGAGATGTCCACCCCCTCGCCGCGCAGGCGGAAGGCGACCGCGCGCCCGAGTTCGTCGTCGCTGAGGCGGCTGATCCACCCGGCGCTGTGGCCGAGGCGGCAGAGGCCGGTCGCCACATTCGTCTCCGCCCCGGCGATGAAGCGCCCGTAGCGGGTCGCCTCGCGCAGCGGCCCGGCGGTCTCCGCCAGGAAGAGGACCATCGTCTCCCCGAAGGTGACGATGTCGGGGGAGCCGCTCATCGCTGGCCCCGCGCCGCGGCGGCGGCGGCGATGAAGCCCGCCGCACGCCGGGTCAGTTCATCGAAGCGCCCCTCGGCGACGAGCGGGGCATCGACGAGCGCCGAGCCGATACCGAGCCCCCAGGCTCCGGCGTCGATGAACGACGCGGCGTTGCCGAGGGTGATCCCGCCGGTCGGCAGGAAGGGGATCTGGCGCAGGGGGCCGCGCAGATCCTTGAGGTGCCCCGGCCCGACCGGCCCGGACGGGAAAAGCTTGACGACGACCGCGCCCGCGCGCCAGGCCGTCAGCGCCTCGGTCGGGGTGAATGCGCCGGGGACGACCGGGATGCCACGCTCCGCGAGCGGGCGGATCAGGTCGGCGTCGGTGTGCGGGCTGACGATGTAGCGCGCGCCCGCGTCGAGCGCCGCCTCCGCCGTCTCCAGGTCGAGCACGGTGCCCGCGCCGACGAGCATCCGGTCGCCGAACTCGGCGCTGATCGCGCGGATCATGTCGAGGACGCCGTCGCTGTCGCAGGTCACCTCGATCGCGCGGACGCCACCGGCTAGGATCGCGCGGGTCGTCTCGATCGCCTTCGTGGCATCCGTGCGCCGCAGGATCGCGACGATGCGCGTCTCCTCGAGCGCGGCTGGCACGGCGGGGCGGTTGATCGTCGTGGTGCTGGTCATCATTTCCTCCTCATGCGCGCGGCGGGCTACCCACGGCTCGCCGCGTCGGGCCACGCGGGCAGTGTAGCACCGCGCGGCGGGGTCTGCTCAGTCGGCGGGCGGCGGCATAGGAACGAGCCGTGTCGCGCTATTTCGGGACGCACGGTGCGGCGATGGCGGGCGAGCATCGCTGTCCAGCCGACCCGCACGATATCGTCTGCGACGATGCGGCATAATGGCGGAGCGGGGTGGTTGGTCGGACAGCGGGAGGTGCGACGATGGACGTAGAACGGGGGACGATCGCGGTCCGTCCCGGCGAAGAACTCGATGCGGAGCGGGTGGCGGCGTTTCTCCGCGAGCGGATCAGGGATCTCCCTGCGGGGCCGCTGGCGGTGCGGCAGTTCCCGTCCGGGGCCTCGAACCTGACCTATCTGCTGCAAATCGGGGCGTGGGCGGCGGTGTTGCGGCGCCCGCCGCTCGGCCCGCTGCCACCGAAGGCGCACGACATGCTACGCGAGGCGCGACTGCTGGAACGCCTCGCGCCGGTCTACCCGCTCGCGCCGCGTCCGCTCGCGATCGCGGACGACCCGGCGATTGTTGGCACACCCTGCTACGTGATGGAACGGCGCGCGGGGATCGTGCTGGACACCGATTTGCCCGCCGCTGCCCCGGCGGATGCCGCCGCCGCGATCTCCGAGTCGTTCATCGTGGCGCTGACGGCGCTGCACGCGGTCGATTGGCAGGGTGCCGGGCTCGGCGATCTCGGCTACCCGGAGGGTTTCCTGGCCCGGCAGGTGCGCGGCTGGATCGGGCGCTACGAGGCGGCGCGCACCGATGATGATCCGCACGTCGCGCCGCTCGTCGCCTGGCTGACGGCACAACTCCCGCCGGAACGGACCCCGACGCTGATCCACAACGATTTCAAGCTGAATAATTTGCTGCTGGACCTGGATGATCTCAGTCGAATCGTCGGGGTGGTCGATTGGGAGATGGCGACGATCGGCGATCCGCTCTTCGACCTCGCGGTCAGCCTCAGCTATTGGGTCGAGCCGAGCGATCCGCCCGCCCTGCGCGCGATCCTCCCCACCGTGACCGATCAGGCCGGCTTCCGCGATCGGGCGACGCTGGCCGCGCGCTACGCGACGCTCAGCGGGCGCGATCTCGGCACGCTCGACTATTACCTGACGCTGGCCTACTTCAAGCTGGCCGTGATCCTGCAACAGATCTACGCGCGCTGGCACCGGGGGCAGACGCGCGACGCGCGTTTTCGCCCGTACGGCGGGCATGTGCGCGTGCTGATCGCGCACGCAGCGGGCCGCGCCGGGGTTTGACGCCCGGCGCGGTCGGTGTCCCGAATCGCTTGTGGTTCAGCAACTCAGAAGATCGGCGTGCCCTGCTGCTCGAAGACGCGGAACGCCCCGGTGCCCATCGCCAGCAGGGTGCCGTCCGCCGCGCGGACCTTCGCCTCGGCGGTGGCGGTGCGGCGCGTGCGGTGGACCACATCGGCGGTGCAGGTGATCCGCCCGCTGCTGATCGGCGCGAGGAAGTGGACGTTCATCTGCGTGGTGGCGATCCGCACTCTGGTCAGATCGGCCACCGCGAAGCCCATCGCGTTGTCGATCAGGGTGGCGTACATGCCGCCGTGCAGCGTGCCATTGCCGTTGAGGTGGAACGGTTCGATGTCGATGAAGAGTTCGGCGTGGCCCGCGCTCACCTCGGCGATCTGGTTGCGGACGTGCTTCTCGAAGGTTTCCCGCGTCTTGAACTGTTCGATCGTGTGCGCCATCTTGCCCCGATGCGCCGTGTCGTGCTCGTCGGCCATCACCCCTCCTCGTGCCGCAGCGCCCCTGCGCTGCGGCAGCTTACCACTTCTCCCAGTGGACAAAGGTTTCCAGCGGGGCGCGCGGGCCGGGCTTGAAGTCCGTCCCGATGGTGTAGGCGGTCGGGATCAGCGCCGCCTGCATGATCTCGCCGTAGGGGATGCCGAGGACTGCGGCGGCTTCTTCCTCGTGCGGCAGATGCAGGGTGGTCCAGGCGGTGCCAAGGCCGCGCGCGCGCGCCGCGAGCATGAAGCTCCAGGCGGCGGGAAGGATCGAGCCCCAGACCCCCGCTTGCCGCGCTGCCGGTGTGCTATCGGTGCGCCCTTTGATGACCGGTACGACCAGTACCGGCACCTCGTGCATGTGCTCGGCGAGGTACGTCGCGGAGTCGCGCACGCGGTCTTGCGCGGACGTGTCGCCGTGCTCGGGGGCGCGACTGCGGGCGCGGTTGTACGGCTCCCAGCCCTGGCGATAGAGATCGGCCAGAGCCTTACGCTTCTCCGCGTCGGTGACGACGATGAAGCCCCACGTCTGCGAATTCGAGCCGGTCGGGGCCTGCTGCGCGATCGCCAGGCATTCTTCGAGCACCTCGCGCTCGACCGGGCGGGTGAGATCCAGGCGCTTGCGGACGGCGCGGGTCGTCTGTAGCACCTCATCGACGCCGAGCGATAAGAGCGTCATCTGCTTCTCCTCCCCTTTCCTGTTCATACGCAGGCTGCCGATCACCGGCTGCCGCGTTCGTCGCATTCGCTCCCCGATCGGGCAGGGACCATGCCGCAACGCGATAATTCTCTCCACGCCAGGGTCGGCGGCTTTATTCCGCGCTGGCCCGCGTGTGCCGGTTGTCCCGGGCGATCAGGCGCGACCGCGACGAGCAACAGGGGCGGGACGAGGCCGTAGGCGGCGCGCAGCCCGGTGATGAGCGGCGCCGACCGGGCGTGTGGCTGGGGTATGCCGGCGTTACTCGCCGGGATACCGCAGACCCCACTGGGCGCGGATCGCGTCGAGGGTCCGCACGATCGCCAGGGATTCGTCGAGCGGCATGACCGCACTCTCACGCTTCCCGGCGCGCAGGCACTCCATCACCGCGACCGCCTCGTAGTTGTAGCCGTTCCCCGCGATCGGCAGATGGGTGACCTCCTCAGGTTGCCCGGATCGCGTCACGCCGACCCAATTCGACTTGTGCCAATCCTGGCCGATCCGCATGAACCCCTCGGTCCCCATGATCGTCGCCTCGTGCGGGGTGCTGGTGCGGATCGCGGAGGAGAGGACGGCGAGCTGGCCGCCCGGATAGCGCAGGGCGATCGCATTCTGCTCATCGACGCCGGTCTCGCCCATCGTCGCCTGGCTGACGATACCCGAGGGGGTGCCGAAGACCATCGACGCGAGCGAGACCGGGTAGACGCCGATGTCCAGCAGCGCGCCGCCCCCCAACGCTGGATTGAAGAGCCGCCCCTGCGGGTTGACCTGGGCGCGGAAGCCGAGGTCGGCCTGGAGGATGCGCGGCTCGCCGATCGTCCCGGCGGCGAGGAGTTCGCGCGCGCGGACCATCGCCGGGTAGTAGCGGCTCCACATCGCCTCCATCAGGAAGAGGCCGCGCGCGCGCGCCGTGTCGATCATCGCCGCCGCCTGTGGGGCATTCAGGGCGAACGGCTTCTCGCAGAGGACCGCCTTGCCACCTTCGAGGCAGAGGATCGTCGCGTCGTGGTGCAGCGTGTGCGGCGTGGAGACGTAGATCACGTCGAGGTCGGGGTCGGCGGCGAGCGCCGCGTAGCTCGCGTGGCGACGCGGGATACCGAAGCGGTCGCCGAACTCGTCCGCCTTCTCCTGGGTCCGCGAGCCGACCGCCGCCAGCGTCGCGCCCGGCGCGCTCCCCAGGCCGGTGGCGAAGAGTTTGGCGATGTTGCCGGTGCCGAGGATCCCCCAGCGGATCGGCTGTGTCGTGCCGCTCATTGGCCTTCTCCTCATCCTAATCCGCGCCGCTTTGCGTGGTGCCACATCGGGTCATCCGTGTCACCATGCGAGTCTAGCACGCCACGGTGACGTGCCGCGCTCAGGAATATTCGCGGGGGCGCGCGGGTTGCAAGAGCGATCGTATCGGGGCGTCACAATTGCGGTAGGTGACGGTGGTACGGCGCGAGTGTGCGTCGGGTACGCTTCAGGCGTTCCCGTTCCTGGTGCCCGATCGCCGCGCGATGGTCGTGCGCCAGGATGAAGGCGAACGATTTCTTGGTATGTCGGTATGGAGGATGGTATGGTCGAGGTAGGTCAGGCAGCGCCGCAGTTCACGCTCTACGGCGAGGGCAACAAGGAAGTCTCCCTGAGCGATTTCCAGGGGCAGAACCTGGTGCTCTTCTTCTTCCCCAAAGCGTTCACCGGCACCTGCGAGCGGCAGATCGTCGAGCACGCGCAGGCGGTCGATAAGTTCAAGGCGCTGAATGCCAGCATCGTCGGCGTCAGCACCGATCAGGTGCCGTCGCTGCAACAGTTCGCCGCGCAGTGCGAGGCGGCGGGCAAGGTGACACTGCTCAGCGATTTCCGCCACAAGGCGGTGCAGGACTACGGTATCGCGGTGAACAGCGGCCCGCTGCCAAATCAGCGCGCCGTCTTCATCATCGACAGCGCCAGGATCGTCCGCTACACCCACATCGAGCCCTCCCCGGCCCAGTTCCAGGGGGTCGCCCCCGAGCTTGAGGCGCTGCAAATCATCGCGGGGGGCGGGGAGTTATAGTCGGCAGTCGGCAGTCGGCAGTCGGCAGAGAGCTACGGCGTGTCGTCAGTTGAGAAGAATCACCGAAGCGACGAGCTGGATCGCCGCGAGGAAGTTACGCCTGGTCTTGTCGTAGCGCGTGGCGATGGCGCGGTACTGCTTCAGCTTACAGAAGAAGTGCTCGATGAGATAGCGTGCGCCGTACAGGTGCCGATCATAGTCCCGCTGTGCCGTGCGGTGGCGTTTGGGCGGGATGACCGCGACTTTCCCGGCCTCCCGCAGCATCGCCAGCACACGATCCTCGGCGTCGTAGCCCTTGTCGGCGATCACCGTCGGGGCCGCGAGGTCCGGCAGCAGCGCATCCGCCCCGGCCAGGTCGTGCGCCTCCCCGCCCGTCAGGTGGAAGCCGGTCGGGTTGCCGAGGGCGTCCACCGTGGCGTGGAGCTTCGTGCTCCACCCGCCCCGGCTCCGCCCGAGAGCCTCGTCGCCCCCCCTTTTTCCGCGCCCCGGCGCTGTGCTGATGGGCGCGGACGATCGTGGCGTCCAGCAGCGCGTATTCGTCATCCGCGTCGGCACTCAGCGCCTGGAACACCCGCGACCAGACGCCGCTCGTCGCCCAGCGACTGAAGCGGCGGTGGACGTTCTTCCAGTCGCCGAAGCGCTCCGGGAGGTCGCGCCAGGGGACACCGGTCCGGTAGCGATACAAGACCGCCTCCACGAACAGGCGGTTGTCCCGCGCCGTCCCGCCCACATACCCCGCTCGACCCGGCAATAGGGGTTCAATGCGCGCCCACTGATCGTCCCGCAACCCATGCCGCCGCGCCATCATGCTCCCACCACACGCAACCGCCCACCGCTTCGCCACCTACTCTACCGCAACTGACGACACGCCGTAGTCCGTAGTCGGCGGTTCGTATTCCATACACGGTGCCGGTGGAGGGAATTGCCCTACACCGGCACCGTGCTATCACTGCCGACTGCCGACTGCCGACTAACGACTCGCTACCGCCCGGGCGTGCTCCTCGCGCGCCTCGGCGCGGAGATCGGGGTTGACGAGCAGATCGATCGCGGTCATCGCCATGCTCTTCGCCCCGGCGAGGATCGCGGCGTGGCCGCGGTCGGTCTTGGTCGCTGCGGCAACTTCCTTCGAGTGCCAGCCCGCCTCCGGCCCGCAGATGCCGAGGTAGGCGTGGACGGCGGGGACGATCTGGCTGACGTTCCCGAAGTCGGTCGAGCCGGATCCCTCGCTCGGGCGCTCGTCCAGCACATCGCGCCCGATGGCCTCCAAGTTCTCGCGGAACGACGCGCCGATCGTGTGGTTCGGGATCATGTTCAGGTAGGGGCGCAGATACTCGCGCCATTCCACGGTGCAGCCCGCCGCCTTCGCCCCGGCCTCCGCGCAAGCGACGATCCGCCCCACCAACTCCTCGCAGTAGGCCGCCTCGGTGCCGCGCACGCGGAAACGGCAGGAGGTGAACGGTGGGATGACGTTCGGTGCGCCGCCGCCGTAGGTGATGATGCCGTGGATACGCGCATCGGTGCGGACCTGCTGCCGCAGCAATCCTACGCTGTTGAAGAAGATCAGCATCGCGTCGAGGGCGTTGCGCCCCTCGTGCGGGTTCGATGCCGCGTGCGCCGCGCGACCGTGGAACTCGAATTCGAGGCCGTGCGCCACGAGCGAGGAGCTGAGCGAGATCGTATCCTCCGTCATCGGGTGGACCATGATCGCCGCGTCCACCCCCGCGAAGTGGCCGTGGTCCAGCACCGGGATCTTGCCGCCCGCGTTCGGCACGCCCGATTCCTCCGCCGGTGTGCCGAGGATGACGACCGAGCCGGGGAGCCTCCCGGCGAGGGTGGAGAGCGCGATCCCCGCGCCGATCGCCGCCGTGGCGATGATGTTATGCCCGCAGCCGTGGCCGACATCGGCCAGCGCGTCGTACTCCGCGATGATCGCCACCTTGCCGTCCTGATCGGGGTTATTGCCGGGGAGGCGGGCCTCGAAGGCCGTCGGCAACCCGGCGATGCCGCGATCGACCGTGGCCCCGTACTCCTCCAACAGATCGGTCAGCTTCGCCGCCGCCTGGAACTCTTGCAGGCCGATCTCCGGGTTGTCGGCCATCCAGTCGCTCGTCTCGATCAGTTGTGGCGCGATCCGCTCGACCTCGCGGATCACCTGCTCCTTCAGCGCCTGGATCTCCTCAGCGGTCATCGCCATCGCTTCGCCCTTTCTCGCTCCGTCCATTGCTTCGCCGTGACAGCCGCTCGATTATAGCGAAGTCTCCCGCGCGATGGGCGACGGCACATAATCTGCATCTGCTGGCGTCCGAGACCACTGAATATGACCCGGCTTCGCCCTGCCCTGGCGGCGCGCGTGCCGGACTAGCGCGAGGAAACCGAGAAGAGATGAGCACAGACCCCCCCCAGCGACCTGCGGAGACGCCCGCGCGGCGCCACGCCACGCCACGGGCCTCCTATCGCTTGCAACTCCACAAAGATTTCACCTTCGACGACGTACGCGCGCGCCTCCCGTACTTCGCGGCGCTCGGTATCTCGCACCTCTACTGCTCCCCGCTCTTCACCGCCGCGCCGGGGAGCACGCACGGCTACGATGTCTTCGATCACGGGCAGATCAATCCCGAGTTGGGCGGCATGTCCGCGCTCTACGCGCTCGGCGAGGGGTTGCTCGCGCACGACATCGGGCTGATCGTCGACATGGTGCCGAACCACGTCGGGCTCGCCACCAGTTCCAACCCCTGGTGGCGCGATCTGCTGCGCTACGGCGAGAACTCGCGCTACGCCAACTTCTTCGATATCAACTGGTCGACGCAGCCGCACCTCCCTTCGGGGGTCGTCGTCTATCCGATCCTCGGCCAGCCGTTCGGCGCGGCGCTGGAAGCGGGCGAATTGCGGTTGATCCTGGAGGAACACGACCTAGCGCTCGCCTACTACGAGCACCATCTGCCGCTCGCCCCGGCGAGTTACCCCGACGTAATCGGCCTGCCCCCGCTCGATCTGGGGGCGCGGCTGACCGATCCGGCGGCGCTCGGCGAGCTGCTGAGCCTGCTGGACGGGTTGCGCTCGGCGTCGAGCGACGATGCCGAGCGCCTGTTGGAGCAATTCCGCCGCCTGCTCGCCCAGGAGCCCGCGCTGACCGACTACGTGCAATCGCGGCTCACGGAGTTGAACGGCGACGTTGCCGACCCGACGAGCTTCGACCGGCTCGAAGCGCTCCTGATCCAGCAGCACTACCGCCTCGCTTTCTGGCGCGTCTCCGGCGAGGACATCAACTACCGTCGCTTCTTCGACATCAACGATCTCGCCGCGATCCGCGTCGAGCGCGAGGATGTCTTCGAGGAGACGCACCGCCTGTTGCTGTCGCTGGTGGAGCAGGGACTCGTCACCGGCGTGCGGATCGATCACGTCGATGGGCTCTTCGATCCCGGTGCCTACTTGCAGCGCCTCCGCGAGCGACTGCGCGAGGCGGCGGCGCGCTGGACCGCTCACGATCTCCCGATCTATGTCGAGAAGATCCTGGAAGAGGGCGAGCCGCTGCCCGCCGATTGGCCGGTCGCCGGGACGACCGGCTACGACTTCATGGCGCACAATGACGGCCTCTTCATCGAGCGCGGGTCGGTGTTGGAGATGACGCGGACCTACGAGCGTTTCATCGGTCAGCCGGTGCGCTTCCGCCAGTTGCGCGACGACGCGAAGAAGCAGATCGCGCGGATCTCGTTCGCGGGGGAGATCAACGTCCTCGCCACCGCGTTGCACACGATCGCGCAGCGCGACCGGCGGCAGCGCGACAACACCCTGCGCGCGCTCCGCGACGCGATCGAAGCGGCCCTCGCCGCGTTCCCGGTCTATCGGACCTACTCCGCCGACGGGCAGGCCGGCCCGGACGACCGCGAACTGATCGAGATCGCCGTGACCGGCGCGCGCCGCCACGATCGCAACCTCTCTGTCGAGGCGATCGACTTCCTGGCCGAGGTGCTGCTGCTCGATGGCACGCTCGATCCGTCCGAGTACGAGCAGCGCCTCCAGTTCCGGCGCAAGTTCCAGCAACTGTCCAGCCCGGTGATGGCGAAGGGCTTCGAGGATACGACCTTCTATCGCTACAATCGGCTGCTATCGCTGAATGAGGTCGGTAGCGATCCGTCGCTCTTCGGGGCGGCCCCGGAGGAGGTGCAGGCGTGGTTCACGGCGCGCGCAAGGGAGTGGCCGCGCGCGATGTCCGGCAGTTCGACGCACGACACCAAGCGTAGCGAAGACGCGCGCTCCCGGCTCCACGTCCTCAGCGAGGTTTTCGAACTCTGGCGCACGGAAGTGAACGGCTGGGCGGAACTGAACGCCGCGTACCGGACGATGATCGCCGGCGAGCCTGTGCCCGACCCGAATACCGAGTACTTACTGTATCAGGCGCTCGTCGCCTCCTGGCCCGAGGCGGGAGTAGCGGTGGACGATGTCTATCGCGCGCGCGTCGCCGAGTACCTGACGAAGGCGATGCGCGAGATGAAGACCTATACCAGTTGGACCAATACCGATGAGCGCGTCGAGGGGGCGGCGCAAGACTTCCTGACGGCGATTCTCGCGCCGGAGCAGGCCGATGGCTTCATCGCGGCGGTGGGGCGTTTCGTCGCCCTGATCGAGGTGGCGGCGCTGCGCGACTCGCTCGGGATGCTGATCATCAAGGGGGCCGCGCCCGGCTTCCCGGACTTCTACCAGGGGACCGAGTTGTGGGATCGTAGCCTGACCGATCCCGACAATCGCCGCCCGGTCGATTACGACGAGCGCGAACGACTCCTGCGCGCCCTCCCCGACGCCGTGCCGACCGATCTCGCCAGCCCGGCCACGAAGCTGTGGGTGACGCGACGGCTCCTGGCGTTGCGCGCCGAGTATCCGGCCCTCTTCGAGGCGGGTTCGTACGCGGCGCTGGACGCGACCGGCGAACACGCCGCCAACGTCTTCGCCTTCGTGCGGCGGCAGGGCGGCACGCGGCTCGTGGTCGCCGTGCCCCGGTTGACAACGCAACTCGTCGGGCTCGCCGCCGCCGCGCCGCTCGGCGCGATCTGGGGCGATACGACGCTCCCGCTGCCGGATGGCGGGATGTGGTGCAATGCCTTCACCGGTGAGACGGTCACGACGCAGGGCGGGGCGCTCGCGCTCGCCGCGCTTTTCGCCTCTTTCCCGTTCGCGATCCTGATTGCCACAGATACGAATACAACGAGCAACTCGAAGTAGATGGACCACGAGGACATGAGTACCAAACCGCAATCCGCTATCTGGACGCCGACCCTCGGCGCGGTTGTCACCCCCGACGGCACACGCTTTCGCGTGTGGACACCGCGCCCGCGCGAGGTCGATCTGATCCTGCATCTCCCCGACGGCGATCGGGTCGTCCCGCTGGCGCGCGACGGCGAGTACCGCGTCGCCACGGTGGCCGACGCGGGCGTGGGGACGCGGTACCGCTACCGCCTCGACGGCGAGGGTCCGTTCCCCGATCCGTGCTCGCGGGGTCAGCCGGAAGGGATCCACGGCCCCTCCGAAGTCGTGGACCCTGCGGCGTTCCCGTGGACCGATGTGGCGTGGGTCGCGCCCGAGTTCGCCGACGTGGCGATCTATGAGTGCCACATCGGCACCCTGACCACTGGCGGCACCTTCGACGCGGCGATCGCCCAACTGCCGCGTATCCGCGATCTCGGCGTCACCGCGCTCGAGCTCTGCCCGGTGTCATCGTTTCCGGGCCGCTGGAACTGGGGCTATGACGGGGTGATGCCCTACGCCCCCGCCGCGCCCTATGGGGGACCGGAGGCACTGCGCCGCCTGGTCGATGCGGCGCACGCCGTCGGGCTGGCGGTGATCATGGATGTGGTCTACAACCACTTCGGGCCGGACGGCAACTACACCGGCCTCTACTCCGAGCACTACCTCACGGGCAAGCACAGGAATCCGTGGGGCGACTCGATCAATTATGATGATGTCGGCTCGGCGGAGGTGCGCCGCTACGTGATCGAGAATCTGCTGCATTTCGTCCACGAGCACCATATCGATGGTTTCCGCCTCGATGCCAGCTTCGCGATGATCGACGAGTCGGAGCGCCACGTTTTAGCCGAGATCGCCGACACGTTGGCGGCGCGGAAACGAGGGGCCGCGCGCGCCTACCTGACCGCCGAGACGGACGAGCACGATGGGCGCTACTTCCTGCCCACGTCGGCGGGGGGCTACGGCTTCGACGCGGCCTGGGCCGACGATTTCCACCACGGCGTGCGGACGATCTTGCAGCCGGAGCGGCAGGGGTATCTGGCCGAGTATGCCGGGACGACCGCAGAGTTGGCGCGGGGGATCGCGCAGGGGTTCCTCTTCGAGAAGGGCATCCCGGCGCGCGATGCCGCCTGGCCGAGCTTTATCTACTGCATCCAGAATCACGATCAGATCGGCAATCGCGCGTTCGGGCAGCGGCTCAACGTCACCGCCGCGCACGCCGACTTCCTGGCCGCGTCGCTCCTGCTCCTGCTGCTGCCGCAGACGCCGCTCCTCTTCCAGGGACAGGAGTTTTTAGCGTCCACGCCGTTCCTCTACTTCACCGACCACAACGACGAGTTGGGGAAGTTGGTGACGGAGGGACGCCGCCGCGAGTTCGCCGGGTTCGCCCAGTTCAGCGACCCCGCCGTGCGCGAGCGGATCCCCGATCCGCAGTCGCCCGATACCTTCCGGCGCTCGGTCCTCGATCTCGATGAGGCGGCGTATGGGATCGGCCTGCTCACGCAGGATCTCTACCGCGATGCGTTGCGGTTGCGCGCCACCGATCCGGTGCTGGTCGCGGCGCGGCGCGACCAGCACCGGATCGCGACGAAGACTGCGGGCAAGGCGCTGGCGCTCTGGTTCACGGCGGGGGGCGCAACGCGGGCGCTCGTCGTCAACTTCGGCGCCGATGCGACACTGATCGTGCCGGGCGCGTCGTCGCTCTCGCCGCTGCTGCATACGGGGCAATCGCACTACGGCGGGAACGGGCGCGCGCTGGCGATCGACGGCGAGCGGGTGACGATTCCGGGGCACAGCGCCGCGTTGCTCGGGTAGGTACGATAATCGGTCATAACGAAAAGGGGGCGGGCACGATCACCAGGATCGCGCCCGCCCCCACGATTCGCGTTGCTCAGCGTGTCCGCATCGCCGGGTCTTTACTGACCGTCTTGTCCGCCGCTTGCTCCGGCAGGCGCGCGAAGAGTTCGGTGAGGTCGCGGAGGCGGGCGGCGATCTCAGGGGTCAACATGATGGCGTCGAAGCGCCAGCCCCAGTTGCCCTGCTCCTTGCCGGGGGTGTTCATGCGCCCCTCGCTGCCGAGATCGAAGAGGTCTTGCAGCGGGACGACCGCCGTGCGCGCCACCGAGCCGAGCGCCATGCGGATCAGATCCCAGGCGATCGTGTCGTCGGTCGGCGCGGTGCCGAGATAGCGCGCCAGGAACGCCCGCTCGTCCGGGGTGGCCGTCGCCCACCACCCGCGCGTCGTGTCGTTGTCGTGCGTGCCGGTGTAGACGACGTAGTTCGGCTCGTACTGATGGGGCAGGTAGGGATTCTGCGGGTCCGATGGGGCGAACTGGAGCACCTTCATCCCCGGTAAGTTGAAGCGGTCGCGCAACGCCGCCACATCCTCGGTGATCAGGCCGAGATCTTCGGCGATGATCGGGAGTTCGCCGAGTTCGCGCGCCACGACTTCGAAGAAGTCCACGCCCGGCCCCGGCTGCCAGCGCCCGTTGACCGCCGTTTTCTCGCCCGCCGGGATCGCCCAGTAGGCGGCGAAACCACGGAAGTGGTCGATGCGGACGTGGTCGAACTGCGTCAAGGCCATCCGCAGGCGCTCGATCCACCAGCCGTAGTCGTCGCGCGCCATCACCTCCCAACGGTAGAGCGGATTGCCCCAGAGTTGCCCGGTCGCGCTGAAGTAGTCCGGTGGCACCCCGGCCACCGCCTCGGCACGGCCCTGTTCATCGAGGAAGAACTGATCCTGGTGCGCCCAGACATCGGCGCTGTCGTACGCGACGAAGATCGGCAGATCGCCGATGATGGCGATGCCGCGCTCGTGCGCCTCGCGCTTCAGTTCGTCCCACTCGGCGAAGAAGCGCTCCTGGCAGAAGCGGTAGAAGCCGATCGATGCGGCCAACTCCTGACGGGCGCGATCGAGCGCCGCCGGGTCGCGCCGTGCCAGCTCGGGTGCCCACTCGCCCCACATCGCCCCGTGATGGTGATCCTTCAGGGCCATGAACAGGGCGTACTCGTCGAGCCAGGGGGCGTCCCAGGTGCCGTTCTTCGCGCCGCTCTGCTCCTGCGCTCGCGCGTAGGCGGCGCGCAGGAGCGCGAGCTTGGCGTCGATCAGCGGGCCGAAGTCGACGTGGTCGCGCGGCAGGGCGCGGACCGCCGCCACGTCCGCCTCCTCAACCAGCCCATCGCGCAGCAGGACATCCGTGCTGAGCAGCAGCGGGTTCCCGGCGAACGCCGAGAACGCCTGATAGGGCGAGTCGCCGAAGCTCGTCGGGCCGAGGGGCAACACCTGCCAGAGCGATTGCCCCGCCGCGACCAGGAAGTCGAGGAAATCCCGCGCTTCCTGGCCGAGTTCGCCGATACCGAACTCTCCGGGCAGGGAGGTGGGGTGCAGGAGGATGCCGCTGGAACGCCGTTGCTCGGTCACGTTCGTCTTCTCCGTCTCGCGTCCGCCGCCCATTCGTCGCCGTTGGTCATCGCCGCGCGGTCGGGCTTGAAGAAGACCGCCGCGAGGGGTGGCAAGGTCACGAGCATCGAATTGGCATGGTCGTGGTGGCGGGTCGTCTCGCCCTGCGCCGCGCCGAGATTGCCGACCCCGCCGCCGCCGTAGCTCGTGGCGTCGGTGTTGAGGATCTCGCGGTAGGTGATCGCCTCCGGCACCGGGATACGGTAGTTGTGGCGGGGGAGCGGGGTGAAGTTGAAGGCGCAGACGATGTAGTCGCTCACCCCGTCCGCCCCCTGCGGCGCGCTGCGGACGAAGGAGAGGGTCGATTGTTGCGCGTCGTGGAAGTCGAGCCAGAAGAAGCCGTGCGGATCGTAGTCCGCCGCGTGCAGGGCCGGTTCGGCCCGATGCAGCAGATTGAGATCGCGCACCAACTCCCGGGTCTGCGCGTGGAAGTGATAGCCGAGCGAACCCCAATCGAGCGCGGCGTCGTGGTTCCACTCGCCGCGCTGCCCGAATTCGCCGCCCATGAAGATCAGCTTCTTCCCCTGTTGCGCGTGCTGATAGGCGAAGAGGAGGCGCAGATTGGCGAATTTCTGCCACTCGTCGCCCGGCATCTTCAGCAGGAGCGACCGCTTCAGGTGGACGACCTCATCGTGCGAGAGGGAGAGGATGAAGTTCTCGGTGTAGGCGTACATCTGCCGGAACGTGAGCTTGTTCTGCTCGAACTGCCGGTAGATCGGGTCGCTGCCGAGGTATTCCAGGGTGTCGTGCATCCACCCCATGTCCCACTTGAAGTTGAAGCCGAGGCCACCGGTATGGGTCGGACGCGAGACGCCGCCCCAGGAGGTCGATTCCTCCGCGATCGTGATCGCGCCCTGCCCCTCGTCGCGGACGAGATCGTTGAAGGCGCGCAGGAAGTCGATCGCCTCCAGGTGCTCGCGCCCGCCGTAGCGGTTCGGGGTCCATTCGCCCTCGCGGCGGCTGTAGTCGAGGTAGAGCATGGCGCTGACCGCGTCCACGCGCAGACCATCGATGTGGTACTTGTCGAGCCAGTAGAGGGCATTCGCCAGGAGGAAGTTGCGGACCTCGTTGCGCCCATAATTGAACGCGAAGGTGCCCCAATCGGGCTGGGTGCGCCGCCGCCAATCCTCGTGCTCGTAGAGGAACGAGCCATCGAAACGCCCTAAGCCGTGCGCGTCCACCGCGAAGTGCGCCGGCACCCAGTCGAGGAGGACGCCGATGCCGGCCTGGTGGCAGCGATCGACGAACGCCTGGAAGTCGCCGGGCGTGCCGAAGCGGCTGGTCGGGGCGTAGAAGCCGGTGATCTGGTAGCCCCAGGAGGGATCGTAGGGGTGCTCCGCGATCGGCAGGAGTTCGATGTGGGTGAAGCCGAGCCCCCGCACGTAGGGGATCAACTGATCGGCCAGTTCGCCGTACGAGAGCCAGGAGCCATCGTCGTGCCTGCGCCAGGAGCCGAGGTGGACCTCGTAGACGCTCATCGGCGCGGTGGCGTGATCCTGTGCCACGCGCGCCGCCATCCAATCCGCATCTCCCCAGTGGTGCTGGTCGAGATCGGCGATCACCGAGGCGGTCTTCGGGCGGAGTTCGCTGGCGAAGGCGACCGGATCGGCGCGCTGCGTCTCGACCCAGTCCGCGCCACGGATGGCGTACTTGTAGGCTTCACCGGGGACGAGGCCGGGGACGAAGAGTTCCCAGATGCCGGAGTTCCCGATGGCGCGCAGCGGCAGGGCGCGCGCGTGCCAGCCGTTGAAATCGCCGATCAGGCTGACGCCGCGCGCCGATGGTGCCCAGACCGCGAACGACACGCCGCTCACGTCGCCGAGCTGGCGCGGGTGCGCGCCGAGGACGTTGTAGAGGCGACGGTGGTTCCCCTCGCCCGCGAGGTAGGTATCCAGCTCGCCGACGGTGGGCAGGAAACGGTAGGGGTCGCCCTGCTGCCAGGTATGGTCGCCCCGCGTCACCTCGAAATCGTAGGCGAAGTGGGTCTTGCGACCGGGGACGGTCCCGGCGAAGATCCCGGCGTTGTCGAGTTTCGCCAGGGTCACGCGCGCGTTGCGACCGCCCCGCTCGACGACGACGACCGTGTCCGCACCGGGGAGGAAGGCGCGGACGACGAGCGCGCTCTTCGGGACCGCTTTGCGCCGCGCCGGTTTGGCGATCGCGGCACCGTCGGGCGTCTCGATGGCGGGCGTCGCGGTCTTTTCTGCGGCGCTGAGTGTGACGAGGTGCATCCCCAGGAAAGCGTGTGGGTCGCCGATCGTCCCCGCGAGGAGCACGTCGATCAGCGCCGGTGCGTGCATCGGATCGTGCGTGGTCATCATCATATCGTCTCCATCGTGCTACACCGTGCCGCGCTCGCGCGTCCAACGGCGGTGCGTCTCAGCGATACGTCTTAGTCGTGTGGGAGCGGCTGCCCGGCCCGGATCGCGTCCCGCTCATCTCGCACCTGACAGGGGATGTCGCAGGATCGCTACCGCGCTTGCGGCGAGGGGATAGGTGTCGGTCTGCCAGACACTCCCGGCCTGCGCTTCCGGCAGGGCGGTATCGAGCACGAAGCGCCAGCCGACCGGGTCGTACTGCGGCAAGCGGAACTCGACCGCGCGCGCCCCGGCGTTGAGCAGCAGCAGGAGCGTATCGTCGAATTCGGCCCGGTCTTGCGCGTCGCGCGTGTCGGCCCCGGCACCATTCAGCCACAGCCCGATCGTGCGTGTCTCGGGATCGCGCCACGCCTCGCCGCTCAGTTCCGCGCCGTCCGGGCCGAACCAGACGATCTCGGTCTGGCTCGTGCCGTCCGGGGCGTGGTAATGGAAGTGCTCGCGACGGCGCAGGATCGGATGGGCGCGGCGCAGGGCGAGGACACGGCGGGTCCAGGCGAGGAGCGCGCGGGCCTCGTCGTCGAACTCCCAACATTGCCAGGCGATCGGGTCGTCCTGGCAGTAGGTGTTGTTGTTGCCGTGCTGCGTCCGCCCTACCTCGTCGCCGTGCAGCAACATCGGCACCCCCTGCGAGATGGCGAGGGTGGTGAGGAAGTTGCGGATCTGACGCGCCCGCCGCGCGCGGATCGCCGCGTCGTCGGTCGGACCCTCGACGCCGTGATTGGCGCTGAGATTGTTGTCGCTGCCGTCGCGGTTGTCCTCGCCGTTCGCCTCGTTGCGCTTCGCGGTGTAGCTGATGAGATCGCGCATGGTGAAGCCATCGTGCGCGGTGACGAAGTTGAGCGAGGCGGCTGGTCCGCGCCCGTTGTGCGCGAAAAGATCGCTGCTGCCGGTGAGGCGGAAGCCGAGGTCGGCGATCTGCCCGCCATCGCCGCGCCAGAAGCGGCGGATGGTGTCGCGGTACTTATCGTTCCACTCGCTCCAGCCCTGCGGGAACGCGCCGACCTGATAGCCGCCCGGCCCGATGTCCCACGGCTCGGCGATCAGCTTGACGTTCGCCAGCGTCGGGTCTTGCGCCACCACCGCGAGGAAGGCGCTGCCGCGCGGCTCGTCGCCCGGCCCGCGCGCGAGGGTCGGCGCGAGATCGAAGCGGAAGCCATCGACGTGCATCTCCGCGACCCAGTAGCGCAGGCTATCCATGATCAGGCGCAGCGTCGGCGTCTGGAGGGCATCGACGGTGTTGCCGGTGCCGGTGAAATCGACGTAGCGTTCTGGTGCGCCCCGTTCGAGCCGGTAGGAGGCGTCGTTATCGAGGCCGCGCAGGGCGAGGGTCGGGCCGTGGCGGCCCCCCTCGGCGGTGTGATTGTAGACGACATCGAGGATGACTTCGATCCCGACACCGTGGAGCGCGCGCACCATCCGCTTGAACTCGGGCACCTGCTCGCCGCGCGTGCCGCTCGCCGCGTAGCGTCCGTGCGGCGCGAAGAAGCCGAGGGTGTTATAGCCCCAGTAATTGCGACGCCCTTGCGTGGTGAGATGCCAGTCATCCACGAACTGGTGGACCGGCAGGAGTTCGACCGCGCTGATCCCGAGACTGAGGAGATAGTCGAGCATCGCCGGTTCGGCGAGCGCGGCGTAGGTGCCGCGCACCGCCGCTGGCAGGCGCTCGTTGGCGAGCGTCAGCCCCCGGACGTGCGCCTCGTAGATCACGGTGCGCGACCACGATGTTTGCGGCGGGCGATCCCCGCCCCAGTCGAAGGCCGGATCGATGACCACCCCTTTCGGGGCGTACGGCGCGCTATCGACCGCGCGGTACGTCAGATCGCGGTCGGGGTCGCCCTCGGGCGCGAAGCTGAAGAGCGGGTCGCTGATGGCGGTCGGCCCGGTGATGGCGCGCGTGTAAGGATCGACCAGCAGCTTGCGCGCATCGTAGCGCCGCCCGTTTCGTGGCGTATAGGGACCGGTGACGCGATAGCCGTAGAGTCGGCCCGGTCCGATCCCCGGCAGATAGCCATGCCAGACATCGCTCGTGCGCGCGGGGAGGGGCAACCGGGCGATCTCGGTCGCGCCCGCTGCGGCATCGAACAGGCAGAGATCGACCGACTCGGCACCGCCGCTGTAGACGGCGAAGTTCGTCCCTTGCCCGTCCCAGGTCGCGCCGAGCGGATTGGGGTGGCCGGTCTGCGGCGTTACGTTCATCGCGAGCGGTCGGAATCGCCCGGTGGGGCGATGCGGCGATCTTCCATCGGCTACAGGCCGCCCGCGAGCAGGGCCACGACGGCGTCACCGGGGATATTGATCCAGGTGGGCCGATTGTTGAGTTCGTAGCGCACCTCGTAGAGCGCCTTCGTTAACTCGAAGAGGCGCAGGAGCGCCTCGCGATCGGCGGCGTTGGTCGGCAGGAAGGGCTGCGGGGCGGTGTCGGCCTCGGCCCAGTAGGCGTCGAGGAAGCGTGCGCGCATGGCGGCCCCCCAGGCATCGGCGAGCGCCGCGCGCGCGGGATCGTTGTCGATGGCGGCGCGCGCGGCGTAGTCCCAGGAGCGGACCATGCCCGCCACATCGACCAGCGGGTGCTGATGACGGCGTCGCCAGCCGAGCGTGCGCGCGGGCTCGCCCTCGAAGTCGAGCAGCATCCAGCCCTCCGGGCCGCGAATCGTCTGCCCCAGGTGGTAGTCGCCGTGGACGCGCGTCTGGAGCCCGGCAAACGCGACCTCGGGCGCGGCGAAGACCTGCGCGCCCTCCACCGACCGCAGGAGTGCGGGGTCGTCATACCCCGCCTGGGCGATCGCCAGTGTCGTCTCCCGGGCCTCCTGGCCCACGCCGGAGGCCCACGCCGCGAGGTCCGCCGCCGTCGCTTCCAGCGGGGCAAGGTCGCCGGTCGCCCCGGCCAGGGCGGCGTGCATCCGGGCCGTCACCCGTCCGAGGGCGGCGGCTTCGGTCAGCGTCGTCCCCTCGGCGGCGAGCCAGCCCGCGAGCGCCTCCGGCGTCGGCGCGGCGGCGTAGGCCGCGCTCGCGCGGTCGAGCGCCCAGGCCCAGCCGTCGCCCTCGTTCGGCACGAACGCCTGGAGGATCAGGAGCGCCGCAGCGAAGTCGGCGGGCAACTCGCCGCCGGACGCCGGATCGGCGAGCAGGCTGCCAGAGGCGTACACCGCCGGGATCGCCGTCAGTCCGGCGTTGCCCGTGAGGTAACGCCCGAGTTCGACCTCCGGGTTGGGGCCGCTTTCGAGGCGGCGATAGATCTTGAGGATTACCGTCTCGTCGTAGACGATCGAGCTGTTGCTTTGCTCCGCGCCGATCAGGCGGCTGGTCGGCTGTGCGCCGAGCGCCAGCGGCGTGCCGGTCGGCTCGCCACGCAGGCGCAGGCCGTGGCCGCGAACCTCCTCGCCGGAGAGGAGGATGCGAAGGAGATGCTGCCGCGTGGCCGCCCGATCGAGCGCCTCGCCGACAACGCCGCTCGCGTCGCGTGCCAGGAAAAGCGGATGGCGCGTCGTCGTGCCGGAGCGATCGGTCGCGGCGATGGCGCAGAGGACCGCCGAAGCGCCCTCCCCGGCGTCTAGTGACAGCCAACCCTCGATCCGCACCTCGCTGAGCTGCCGGGTCTGGCCGCCGAACCAGCGACGGGCGCGTAACCAGGCGGGGAGTTGCGCGACGAGGGCGGCGCGGGTCGCCTCGTCGTGCAGCGCCGCCGCCAGATCGCGCGTGCCGGGGTCGAGTTGCAGGGGGGCACCCTGGACGCCGGGGAAACGCATCAGTCCTCCATCGCGCGCAGTTCGAACCAGTAGAAGCCGTGTGGCCCGAAGGTGATCAGGTAGGGGAGATCGCCGATCTTCGGGAAGGGGATGCGCCCGAACAATTCGACCGGCCGGCTACCGTTGTAGGCCGACAGATCGAGTTCCGCAGGCTGACAGAAGCGCGAGAGATTGTAGGCGCAGAGAATCGTGCGCCCCTCGTACTCGCGCAGGAAGGCAAGGATGTGGCGATTTTCCGGGTGGACGAAGGTGATCGAGCCGCGCCCGAAGACCCCGTAATCCTGCCGCACCTTGATCAGGCGCTTGATCCAGGCGAGGAGCGACGTGGGGGTGCGCTCTTGCGCTTCCACGTTGACCGCCTCGTAGCCGTAGACGGCGTCGCGGATGGGGGGGAGGTAGAGTTGCTGCGGGTCGGCGCGGGAGAAGCCGGCGTTGCGGTCGGCGCTCCACTGCATCGGCGTGCGGACCCCGTCGCGGTCGCCGAGGTAGATGTTATCGCCCATGCCGATCTCGTCGCCGTAATAGATCACCGGCGTCCCCGGCAGGCTGAAGAGCAGCGCGTGCAGCGTCTCGATCCGGCGGCGACTATTGTCGACCAGCGGGGCGAGCCGTCGGCGGATGCCGAGGTTGAGGCGCATCCGGGGCTCTTTCGCGTACTCGTAGTACAGGTAGTCCCGCTCCTCGTCGGTGACCATCTCCAGGGTGAGTTCGTCGTGGTTACGCAGGAAAAGGCACCACTGGCACCCTTCCGGTAGCTCCGGTGTCTGCCGCAAGATCTCCACGATTGGCTTGCGATCCTCCTGGCGGATCGCCATGAAGATGCGCGGCATCACCGGGAAGTGGAAGGCCATGTGGCACTCGTCGCCATCGCCGAAATAGGGGCGCACGTCGTCGGGCCACTGGTTCGCCTCGGCCAGCAACATCCGCCCGGTGAAGTTGGCATCGATGTGGGCGCGGAGTTGCTTCAGGACGGCGTGCGTCTCCGGCAGATTCTCGCAGTTCGTCCCCTCGCGCTCGAAGAGGTAGGGGATCGCATCGAGGCGCAGGCCATCGACGCCCAACTCCAGCCAGAAGTCGAGCAGCGCCAGGACCTCTTCGATGACCTTGGGGTTATCGAAGTTGAGGTCGGGCTGGTGGCTGAAGAAGCGGTGCCAGTAGTAGGCTCCCGCGACGTTGTCCCAGGTCCAGTTCGACGGCTCGGTGTCGGTGAAGATGATCCGCGCGTCCTGGTAGCGCTGGTCGGTGTCGCTCCAGACGTAGTAATCGCGGTAGGGGGAGTGCGGGTCCTTGCGCCCTTCCTGGAACCACAGGTGCTGGTCCGAGGTGTGATTGATGATCAGCTCGGTGACGACCTTCAGGCCGCGCCGATGCGCCTCGTCGATGAACGCCTTGAAGTCGTCCAGCGTGCCGTAATCGCTGTGGATCTCGCGGAAGTCGGCGATGTCGTAGCCGCCGTCGCGCAGGGGGGAGCGATAGAACGGCAGGATCCAGATGCAATTGACGCCGAGCGACTGGATGTAATCGAGCCTGCCTAGCAGGCCGAGGAAATCGCCGTTGCCGTCGTTGGAAGAATCGAAGAACGAGCGCAGGCTGACCTCGTACATGATCGCATCTTTGTACCAGTCGGATGCCGAATCGGTGGTATCGACCACCGCCGCGCCGGTTGTCACGACCGCTTCTACCATCGCCTATCCCTCGTCTCATTTCTGCGTAGGCCCGCACCATACGGTGGGCGCGTTATGCCGCGCCCGCCGCACGGATAAAAGTGTATTCTAGTACGTTTCCAGGCGGAAGATGTGGACCGGCTCGTTGAAGGGATCGAGATTCACCCAACCGTAGAGCCCTTGCCACGACCAGCGCGCGCCCGTGATCAGATCGTGCATCACGTAGTAGCTCCCCTCATCGATGCCGAGCGCCGCCCCAGCGAGGCCGATCCACGCCGACTGGTTGCTGAAAGGGTCGAGATTGATCACGATCAGCAGACGATTATTCGTCGCCGGATCGACCTTGCTGTAGGTGAGGATCGCGGGATTGTCGGCGCTATGAAAGGCGAGGTCGGTCCAGAGCCGCAGGGCCGGATTCTCGGCCCGAATCTCGTTCAGGCGGCGGATGTAGCCGACGATGTTGCCCGGCGCGTGCCAGTCGCGCACGCGCACCTCGTACTTCTCGGAGTCGAGGTATTCCTCCTTGCCGGGATGCAGCGGCGTGTTCTCGATCAGCTCGAAACCGCTGTAGATGCCGTAGGTTGGCGAGGCGGTAGCGGCGAGCGCCACGCGCACCTTGAACGCCGGACGCCCGCCCGTTTGCAAATACTCCGTCAGGATATCCTGCGTGTTGGTGAAGAAGTTCGGGCGCAGGTATTCGGCCTGCTCCGTCTGGGTCAGGTCGGTCAGGTGCTCCTCCAACTCCCGCCGCGTGTTGCGCCAGGTGAAGTAGTGATACGACTGCGTGAAGCCGACCTTCGCCAGTTCCTGCACGCGCTTCGGGCGGGTGAATGCCTCGGCCAGGAAGATCGCGCTCGGATACTCGTGCTTCACCTCGGCGATCAGCCACTCCCAGAAGGCGATCGGCTTGGTGTGCGGATTATCGATGCGGAAGATCTGCACCCCATGATGGAGCCAGTGGAAGAAGACGCGCCGCAACTCCTGCCAGAGATTGACGTAATCAGCGCACCACATGTCGAGCGCGACGATGTCCTCGTACTTCTTCGGCGGGTTCTCGGCGTACTTGATCGTGCCGTCCGGGCGGCGGCGGAACCAGTCGGGGTGCTCGCGGACGTAGGGGTGATCGGGCGAGCACTGGATCGCGATATCGAGCGCGACCTCCAGCCCGGCCCACTTCGCCGCGCCGACGAAGGCATCGAAATCATCGATCGTCCCGAGGTCGGGATTGACCGCGTCGTGACCACCATCCGCGTTCCCGATCGCCCAGGGGCTGCCCACATCGTCCGGGCCGGGCATGAGGGTATTGTTCTTGCCCTTGCGGTTGGTGAGGCCGATCGGGTGGATCGGGCAGAGGTAGAGGATATCGAAGCCCATCGCCTTGATGTCGGGGATGCGGCCCAGCGCCTCGATGAGGGTCGCACCCTGCCCCGGAATCGTCCCCTGCGAGCGCGGGAAGATCTCATACCACGCCCCGAAGCGCGCGAGTTCGGGATCGACACGCACCGTCAATGTCTCGCGGTAGAGGGTTAAGTCGTCGCGCTCTTCGGCGTCGAAGGCGAGGATCAGCAGCTCGGGGTCGGCGGCGACGCGCACCGCCGCCGGACCATCATCGGCGAGGCGTAGGCGCTCCGCGAAAGCGGCGAGCCGGGTCGCCGCAGCGCCGGTCGCGCGGGCGGCGGTGTCGCGGACGAGCGCCTCCCCTTCGAGGCGCTCCGAGGTGACGTTGACCCCCGCGCCGACTTTGCGGCGCAACTCCTCCGCCCAGGAGGCGTAGCGATTCGTCCAGGCGGCCACGGTGTATTCGACGAGGCCGATCGCTTCGAGCGTGAGTTCCGCCGACCATTCGTCCTCGTTGAAGGCGTAGGTCATCGGCGTGTGTCGCCACGCACCGTCGGGCAGGAGGCGGTGGCGGACCTCGGCGGCCAGCGTGTCGTGCCCTTCCTTGAGGATGTCCGCCGTCACGCGGAGCCGATCGCCGACGATCCGCTTGATCGCGTAGCGCCCCCCGCTGAGGTGGGGCCGTGCTGCGGCGATGATCACGCGGGTGGCTGCGTCGGGGGACGGGGTTCCGCGCCGGGCCTCTTCGCGTTTCGGTGCCGTCGTCATGGTGCGCTCGCTCCTTCGGCTTTGTCGTTGTCATCGCTGACGCGGGCAATCGTGACCTTGGTGTTTCGCGCGCGCCATCTGACGGTCAGCGACCGCACGGCGAATGGTGCAAGTATCGTACCAACTCCCCGTAATGTCTCAGGAGACGGCGGTGCCGTGATGATCGAGGAGGGCGAGCAGGGCCATCTCCTCCTCCTCCAACCCCGCCACTTTGGCGCTCAACGTCTCCTCGGTCAGATCGTGCAAGGTACGGAGCATCGAGCCATCGAGATAGCTCGCCAGGATCGCGGGGTGGATGTACGACTTGCGGCAGACCGCCGGGGTGTTGCCGAGCCGTTCCGCGACGAGTTTGACGGTGGCGACGACGTTCTTCTTCGCCTCGGTCTCCGACATGCAGGCGTCGAATTCGCGCAGCGTGACGGCGCAAAGGACGGTCCCGGCCCAGGTGCGGAAATCCTTGGCCGTGAACTCCTGCCCGGTAATCTGATGCAAGTAGGCGTTCACGTCCGCCGAATCGATCGACTGGCGCGCGCCATCGTCATCGATGTACTGGAACAATTCCTGGCCGGGGAGGTCGCGGAGCTGCTTGACGATCCGTGCGAGGCGGCGATCCCGGAGCGTGATCCGATGCTCGATGCCGCTCTTGCCGCGAAAGGTGAAGCGCAGGCGCGAATCGGTGGCCTTGACGTGCTTATTGCGGAGCGTTGTCAGCCCGTACGACTTGTTCTCGCGCGCATATTCCTCGTTCCCGACCCGGATCAGCGTCTTCTCCAGGAGCTGCACGACGGTCGCCAGCGCCTTCTCGCGCGGCAGGCCATGCCGCGCGAGATCGCGTCGCGTGCGCTCACGCAGCGTGGGCAGGGCGTTGCCGAAGTCGATCATCCGCTCGAACTTCGTCTCGTCGCGCGCCGCACTCCAGCGCGGATGGTAGCGGTACTGCTTGCGCCCGCGTGCGTCGCGCCCGGTCGCCTGCAAGTGGCCGCGCGGATCGGGCGCGATCCAGACAGCGGTGTAGGCGGGCGGGATGCGGAGGGCGTTGATGCGCTGTATCGTGCGCGCGTCATCTATGGGTTGCCCGTGCGGGTCGAGATAGGTGAAGCCATCGCCCCGTTTGCGGCGGGTGATGCCAGGGCGATCGTCGTTACTATAGCGCAGGCCGGCGACCCTGGCCGAATTGGCGTATTCATCGAACTGCTCTGTCTGTGCCACCCGGTCCCTCTCCCGATTCGCGCGCGATGCTTACTGTACCGGGCCACATAGGTGCAATTCCAGTGCCAGAAGGGCTGTGCTATAGTCGCGCCCTGGGGTGATGACAGTGTGTGTTGGGGGGGAACGATGAAGAAGGTACTGATCACCGGGGCGAGCGGCACGATCGGCGTCTCGCTGCGCGACTTGCTGAAGGATCGCTACGCGCTGCGCTTGCAGGAACGTCCGGGCGGCAAGCCGGTCGGCCCGGCGCGTGCGGGAGAGGAGATCGTCCAGGCCGAGATCGGCGATCTCGATTCGATGCGCGCGGCGGTGCGCGGGGCCGATGCGGTGGTCCACCTCGCCGCGTCGTCGGCGGTCAGCACGCCGTGGGACGACGCGCTCCACAATAATATCGTCGGCATCTACACCGTGCTGGAGGCGATGCGGGAGGAGGGGGTGAAGCGGATGGTCTTCGCCACCACCAACCACGTCACCGGCTACAACGAGATCAAGGGCCGCCCCTGCTACCCGGACATGCCGGTGCGCCCGGACGGTTTCTACGGCGCGTCCAAGGCGTTCGGCGAGGCGCTCTCCCGCTTCTACGTGGACGAGCATGGCCTGGAAGTGATCTGCCTGCGGATCGGTTCCTGGCTGCCGGAGCCGAAGAACGTCCGCAGCCTCAGCACCTGGCTCTCGCCGCGCGACATGGCGCAGCTCATCTGGCGCGGGATCGAGACGCCGCTGACCTGGGGGATCTTCTACGCGATCTCCGGTAACACGCGACGCTACTGGGACATCGGCCCGACACAGGAGCAGCTCGGCTACGAGCCGGAGGACGACGCGGAGCGCTATGCCAGGCAGGTCGAGGCGTAGCGCTTCGATGGGCGGCGCGCGGGGATGCGCCTTCCGCCCATTTGGCTGGGGCCGGGCGGAGTTCTGGCGCATCGCCCGACGTGACCATGATGCGATCGGATGGGGTAAAGGGATGACGGAACGGACGCGCTACGCGATCGTCGGCCTCGGGGCGCGGTCGGCGATGTACAGCACCGCGCTCTGGGAGGAGTACAACGATCACGCCGAAGTCGTCGGCTTCTGCGATCTGAACCAGACGCGGATGGATTATTACAACCACATCGCCGCCGAGCGCTACGGCCTGACGCCGATCCCGACCTACAAGCCGGAAGAGTTCGGGCGGATGGTGGCCGAGCGTCGCGTCGAGACGGTGATCGTCACCTCGATGGATCGGACGCACCATCGCTACATCATCGCGGCGATGGAGGCGGGCTGCGACGTGATCACCGAGAAGCCGCTGACCGTGGACGCGGAGAAGTGCCAGGCGATCCTCGACACGCAGCGGCGCACCGGGCGCAAGTTGGCCGTCACCTTCAACTATCGCTACGCGCCGCGCGCCAGCAAGGTCAAGGAACTGTTGCAAAGCGGCGTGATCGGCAAGGTTATCTCGGTCCATTTCGAGTGGCTGCTCGATACGCAACACGGGGCCGACTACTTCCGCCGCTGGCACCGCGACAAGCGCAATTCCGGTGGCCTGATGGTCCACAAGGCGACCCACCACTTCGATCTCGTCAACTGGTGGCTCGATTCCGGGCCGGAGACGGTCTTCGCGTTCGGCGACCTGAAGTTCTACGGGCGCGAGAACGCGGAGGAGCGCGGCGTGACGGGTTTCTACGAGCGGGCGCACGGCAGCGCGGTCGCGGCAGACGACCCGTTCGCGCTCGATCTGGCGGGGAGCGAGCGCCTGAAGGGTCTCTACCTGGACGCGGAGCACGAGGACGGCTACCACCGCGATCAGTCGGTCTTCGGCAGCGGCATCTCGATCGAGGACGACATGGCCGTGCTCGTCCGCTACCAGAATGGCGTGACGATGTCCTACCACCTCACCGCCTACTCCCCGCGCGAGGGCTTCCGGGTCGCCTTCAACGGCACCAGAGGGCGGCTCGATCTCGAAGTCGAGGAGAGCCCCTACGTCAGCGGCGCACCCGACGACTTCAACATGCCCGAATTGCGCGGCGGCGAACCGCTCCGCGCGGCCGCACGCCCGGAGATCATCGTGCAGCCGCTCTGGGGGAAGCCGGTGGCGGTCCCCTACGAGACGGGGCAGGGCGGGCATGGCGGCGGCGATGTGCGCCTGCTGGCGGATCTCTTCGAGCCGGAGCGCCAGCCCGATCCGCTCCACCGAGCGGCGGGGCCGCTCGATGGCGTGCGCTCGATCCTGACCGGCATCGCCGCCAATCGCGCGATGCAGACCGGCCTGCCGGTGCGCGTGGCCGACCTGGTCCGTTTCTAAGGGGGGACAGATGTACGCCTATGTCGGTTGCTACACCGCGCCCGATCGCGGGGGACGCGGTCAGGGGATCACGATCTTTCGGATGGATCTGGCGAGTGGGACGTGGCTCGGTGTCGGCGTTGTAGAGGCGGGCGTCAACCCCGCCTTTCTCGCGCTGCATCCGAGTGGCGCTTTCCTCTACGCCGTACATGGCGGCGGCGGGGATGAGGTCAGCGCGTTCACGCGCGACCGTGTAACCGGGGCGCTGACCTTCCTTAATCGCCAGCCGTGTGGCGGGACGAACCCGGTGCACCTCGACCTGACGCCCGACGGGCGCACGCTGGTCGTCGCCAACTACACCGGCGGCACGGTCGCGGCGCTGTCGGTGGGTGCCGATGGTCGTCTCGGCGCACCGGGGAGCGTGCTGCCGCTCGTTGGCACGCCGGGGCCGGACCCGCAGGAGCAGGATCGCCCGCACCCGCATCACAGCCCGTTCGATCCGGCGGGGCGCTTCGTGGTCATCCCGGACAAGGGGCTCGATCGCCTCTTCGTCTTCCGCGTGGGCGATGAGGCGGGGACGATCGTGGCGAACGAGCCAGCCGGTGTGGACACCGCGCGCGGGGCCGGGCCGCGCCACATCGCGTTCGCGCCCGGTGCGCCCTACGCCTACGTGATCAACGAACTGGACTCGACCGTCACGACCTACCGCTACGACGCCGGGGCAGGGACGCTAACACCCCGCAGCTCCGTCTCCTCGCTGCCACAAGGGTGGACCGGGAAGAACACCGGCTCCGAGATCGCGGTGGCCCCGGACGGATGCTTCGCCTACGTCTCGAATCGCGGGCATGACAGCATCGGGATCTTCGCGGTCAGTGCGGACGATGGGCTGCTGAGCGCGGTCGGCTGGGAGCCGACGCAGGGGGAGACGCCGCGCTTCTTCGGCCTCGATCCGTCCGGCACATTCCTCTACGCCGCGAACCAGGACAGCGACACGATCGTCACCTTCCGCGTCGATCGCGCGACCGGGTTACTCAGCCCGACCGGGCAGATCATCGCGAGCGGCAGCCCGAGTTGCCTCGTCTTGGCGGAGTAGCGCATCGAGGGATATTGACATAAGCGGGGGCGGGCCAACTGGCCCGCCCCCGCTGTGCGGTGTTGCCGCGCGGCTGAAATTGGGTTCCTCCCCGTATGTCACTCGCTCGTTCAGACCACCAGCGTGATGCCGACGAAGGCGATGACCGCGCCGATGACGTTGCGCCGCGTGGGGCGTTCGCCGAGGAAGATGATCGCGCCGAGCATCCCGAAGAGCGGCGCGGAGGCGTTGAGGGTGGCGGTCTTGGCCGCGCCCGCGATCTTGACCGCGTTGAGGTAGGCGATGCCGCTCCCCATGCTCGCCAGTCCGGCCAGGAAGAGCGGGCCGTAGCTGCCGCGCTCGATCTTCCACGGGGCCTTGCGGCGCTCCGCCGTGCTGATCACCGCGCAGAGGGCGGCACCGAACGGGAGGCGGATCATGTTCGCGGACAGGATATCGATATCGACGACCGCGATCCGGGTCAGCGTGACCGCCGCCGCCGCGCAGAGGGCCGAGCCGACCGCGATTCCGACGCCGATCCAGTGATTCGTGGTCAGCGCCTGATGCTGGTTGCCCCCTGCGTCGGCCAGGGCGCGGCGGGGTAGGGCGACGAGGATCACGCCGACGATCACCAGGGCCGCGCCGCCGACCGACCGTATGGTGAGCGGTTCGCCGAGGGTGAACGCGGCGATGAACAGCGTCAGGAAGGGGTAGGGGCTGGCGATCGGCATCGCCAGCGCGATCCCGAGGCGTTGGATCGCCATGAATTGCAGGATGTCGCCGATCACCATGCTCAGCAAGACCGCTAGCAGGAGAACGAGGAGGGTGTCGCGCGGGATGGCGAGGAGGTCGCGCGGCCCTCGAAAGGCGAAGAAGACGCCGAGGTAGCAGAGGGTCGAGAAGACGTTGCGCCAGGTATTGGCCGTGGAACCGCCCATTTTGAGGACTTGCCGCCGCAAGAGGAGATTCGTGATCGCCCATAATGCCGCGCCGATCAGCGCCGCCGCCCCGCCCACCCGTCGCTCCTCGCGCTTGCTCATATGTTCGGCGGGCATCGTACCACACCGCCCCCGCCGCATACTGGTTGTGGCAGGGGATACAATCGCCTGTTTGCAGATTGTCAACAGGCTTGTTAGAATCGCGCCCCCGTAATAATTGTGTGTTCGAGAGGAGCCGAGGATGCTGCTACTACCCTGGTACGATGTACTCCTCCGGCTCACGGTTGCGACAGTGCTTGGCGCGTTGATCGGCCTGGAACGAGAACGACTCGACCGCGCCGCTGGGCTACGCACCCATACGATGGTGGCGATCGCTTCCTGCCTGGTGATGATCGTCTCCGCCTACGGTTTCTCACAGACCCTCGATCAGAATCACGTTTCCTTCGATCCGAGTCGTGTCGCGGCGCAGGTGGTGAGCGGGATCGGCTTCCTGGGCGCGGGCGTGATCATCTTTCGCAAGAACACGGTGCGTGGCCTGACGACCGCTGCGAGCGTCTGGTCGGTCGCGGGGGTGGGGCTCGCGGCGGGCGGCGGCCTCTTCTGGGTCGCGGGCGCGGGGACGGCCTTCATCCTCGTGGTGCAGCTCGGGCTGCGGCGGCTCGAACAGCGTTTCTTCGTGCGGCATCAGGATCATCGCCTCGAATTGCGAATCCTGCGCGGCGAGCGACGCCTCCTCGCGGTGGAGAGCGCCATCGCGGCGGGCGGGGTGGAGATGCGCGGGCTGCGCCTGCGTCCCGCTCGCGATGGCGCGGAAGATCGGGTCGATATCGACCTCGGCGCGACGCGTGAAGGGGCGGTGATGGCGTTGCTCGACAAGGTGCGCGATCTCGAAGGGGTCCGCGTGGTGACCTATACCCGCGCCACCTCGCGCGTCATCATCCCGGCGTCGGGCGATGAAGGGGATGTGTCGGAGCAAGGGGACGACGATGAGTCGAATGGGGGCAGCGAAGGGCGTTTCTGAGGCCGCAATTGCCCGCCATGTCCAGGGTGGCTGAGGGTCGTCTCTATCGTCGGAGCGAATGGGGCAAACGTAGGGATGCACTGTGACTGATGAAGCGGTGGGCGGCTGTTGTGCGGCGGGGCGAGTGCCAGAACTTGGGCGCGCCGAGGTACGTGTGGTGCCGCTGACGGCACGCGCCGCGGACACGACATCGTCCGACTTCGTGCGGCTGGCGGGCGGCTCGTTCCTGATGGGGACCGCCGACGCCAAGGGCTTTACCGCCGATGGCGAAGGGCCGGTTCGCACGGTCACGATAAGCCCGTTCGCCATCGCGCCCGCCGTCGTCACGAACGTCGAGTTCGCCGCTTTCGTCGCCGCGACCGGGTACGTGACCGATGCCGAGCGCTTCGGCTGGTCGTTCGTCTTCCGGCAGTTCGTCCCTGTGCGCCTCGCGCGCGGCGCGGCAGGCCGTGGCGGGGGCGGAATGGCGGTGGCCGATCCCTGGTGCCTGCTGGCACGCGCCGGAGGGGCCGGGCTCCTCGACCGCGCGGCGGGCCGATCTATCCGGTGGTCCATGTCTCCTGGCACGCCGCCGCCTATTGCGCCTGGGCGGGCGTCTGCCGACCGAGGCGGAGTGGGAGTTCGCCGCGCGCGGCGGCCTCGTCGGGCGGCGGTATCCGTGGGGGGACGGGTTGACGCCGGGCGGCAAGCACCGCTGCAACATCTGGCAGGGGCGCTTCCCGGAGAAGAACAGCGCCGCCGACGGTTACGTCGGCACCGCGCCCGCGCGTGCCTTCCCGCCGAACGATTACGGCCTCTACAACGTCGTCGGCAACGTCTGGGAGCGGTGCGCCGATTGGTTCAGCGCCGTCCATGATGATGTTCGCAGCGATCCGCAAGGGCCGGATGCTGGCACGGCGCGGGTGATCCGGGGTGGTTCGTATCTCTGCCACCGCTCGTACTGCAATCGCTATCGCGTGGCGGAGCGGAGCGCGAACATGCCCGATAGCACGTCCGGCAACACCGGCTTCCGCTGCGCCGCGAAAGGCTAATGGGGGACAGAAAGGAACGGGAATAGGAGCCACAGAGGCACAGAGGGGGAACGGGAGAAGGGTGATGGGGCCTCAGAGATGCAGAGATGCAAAGATGCAGAGAACGACGATATAGTGAAGTGGGGGAAGCGGTTGGTCCAGGGTGGAGCTATGGAGGTGGTATGGTGCGGGAGTGATCGTAGTGCGCCGTTGACGCGGTGCGGCGTATTGGGTGTGGGGGAGCGCGATGGTTGTACGTCCGAATCTGCTGCTGATCACCTGTCACGATCTCGGTCGTTTCCTAGGCTGCTACGGCAACGAGACGGTGCAGAGTCCGGCGCTCGATCGCCTCGCTGCCGAGGGGGTCCGCTTCATGCAGGCGTTCTGCGCCGCGCCGCAGTGCAGCCCCTCGCGCGCCGCGCTCTTCACCGGGCGCTACCCGCACAGCAACGGCGTGATGGGGCTGACGCACGCGCAATTCGCCTGGGATCTCCATCCCGATGAGCGTCACCTGGGGCAACTCCTGCGCGAGGCGGGTTATACCACGGCCCTCGCCGGGGTGCATCACGAGTCGCGCTCGGGGACGCCGACAGAGGTCGCGGCGCGCTGCGGGATGGACGAGATCATCGCGCCGCACAGGATGGAGTCGAGCGTCCCGCAGTCGCACGGCGCAGGGCTGACCGCTGCGGCGCTCGGCTGGCTCGACCGGGTTGGCGGCGAGCGGCCCTGGTATCTCCAGATCGGTTACCACGAGCCGCACCGGGTCGCGGCGCACGCGCGGACCGAGGATGGGTACATGGGCTTCATCGGGGACTACATCGCGCCCGATGGGGAGCGTGGCGTCGCGGTGCCGCCCTACTTGCGGGATACCGCGCTCGCCCGGCAAGAGTTGGCGGAGTTGCAAGGGGCGGTGCGCGCGCTCGATGCGGCGGCGGGGCGCTTGCTGGCCGGGCTGCGCGAGCGCGGCCTGGAAGAGCGCACCGTCGCCCTCTTCACCACCGATCACGGGCTGGCCCTGCCGCGCGCCAAGTGCTCCCTCTACGATCCGGGCCTGGAGACGGCGCTGATCCTCCGCGCGCCCGGACAGGGTGTGGCGGGTGGGCGGATCCTCGACACGCTGACGAGCAACGTCGATCTCCTGCCGACGATCCTCGATCTGCTCGGCCTGCCGATCCCGGCGCGGGTGCAGGGGCGGAGCGTCGCCCCGGCATTGCGCGGCGCGGCGTTCACGCTCCACGAGGCGATCTACGGCGAGATGACCTATCACGATTACTACGATCCGCGCCGTTGCGTCCGTACCACACGGCACAAGCTGATCGTCAACTTCACCGCCGCGCCCGGTTTCATGGACCCGAGCCAGTCGTGGCGACCGCGCACCGTGACGATCGAGCCGCCCGATCCGGCGCTCGATTATCACCCCCTGCTCGAACTTTACGATCTCGCGGACGATCCGCACGAGTGGCGTAACCTGGCCGACGACCCCGACCACGCGACGATTCGGACGGAATTGCTCGAACTGCTCGCGCGCTGGATGCGCGATACGGGCGATCCGTTGCTGCTGGGGGCGGTGACGCCGCCACTGCACCGGATGGCGCTGGCTGCGCTGAGCGGGGCAAGTTAGCCGGGGTTGGCGGGCGTCGTGGGGACGACGTGTGCAATTGCTACGACAGCGTATTGCGTCGCGTTCCCTGCCTCACCTGCGCGTGTTCTCGCTTGCTTGGTTCAGTCGCGATCGTCGCCGTTCGTCATTCGTGACGCGCCCTTGTATGATGCAAACTCGCCCGATCGGGCGCTGCGTTCGCCGCATAAAGGGGGCTCACCATGACCGCGCTGCCGGACACCGCTCGTTTCTTCAGCACCGATCCGGTCTACGGTGCCCTCCGCGATCGCAACGGGGATGGCGTCGCGGACGATCTGCAGGCGCGGCTTGTGGTCGCGGACATGCCGACCGCCGAGGGTTGGGTCGCCTTGCTGATCCTCGCCGCGCGGCTCGGCGTGGAGACGAGCGCGCTGACTTTGCCGTTTGCCTACGACGACCCGCAGGCCATCCCGCCCGACACGATCCCGCTCACGTTCGGGGCGGCGAACGGCGGCAAGGATGGCGCGGCGGGGTGGACGCTGCCCGATGCGGCGGCGGTCTGGGCGCTCGTCGGCCTCGATCCGACGGCGGCGTCGGTTTCGCCCTCACCGGAGCGTGCCAGTGTGCGCGACTTAGCGGCTTTCTACACGGCGGCGGGCGCGCTCGCGGACGACGATGGCGGCCTCTTCCCTGAACGGATCCGGCTCTGTCCTATCGTGCCGCATGGCATGCCGCGCGTGGTCGGGTTGGCGCTCCTCGATCTGGCGGCGCGGCTCGGGATGGAGGCGACCGGATTAGCCTTGCCGTTCGCGGTCATGGCTGGAGCGGCGCTGCCTCCGGGCGCGATGCCGCTTCGCCTGGACGTACCCGGCGTCGCCGTGAGCGGCACTCGGCCCGCTCCGGGTCAGGTGACTCTTGCCCCTGGTGAGGGAGAATGTCGGCTCGCCGATGAGGGTGATGGCCCTACCACGCTCGTCGTGCGCGGCGACGAGGCCGGAGTGCGCGGCGTTTTGCGCGAACTGGCGGTGACCTGGCCCTACCTACGCGCGTGGGACAGCGCCGACCCGACCGCCGCCGATCTCGCCGATACCCTGGCGCTTTCGCTGCACGGTGAGGACGAGGCCGGGCGCGCGGCGATCCTCGCCGCCGATCTGGAGGCGCTTGCGGTGGAGCAGGCGTTGGCTGGCGGGGAATTGCGGCTCCTCACCGATGAGCCGCGCGTGGCGGTGGTGGCGCACGAATTCGCCGCGCGGCAGGCGCGGCACCCGACGATCGTCGTCGCGCCGGACGATCGGCTCGCTTTCGTGGACGAGTGGACCGACGAGTGGGAGGTCGATCGCGCGCGCCGCCTCGTCCGTGAGACGGTGCTGCCATCCCTCGATCCAGCGCTCCCTGCCACGCTGACGATCATGGTCAGCGAGCCTGCCGCTGTGCGACGAGCGCTCGCGGCGGAGTTGTCACCCTTGCCGCTGCCGCCTGGCTCGACGGTCGCGGTCCTCTCGGCATTCAAGCCCGGCCTCTGCTGGCTGACCGAGGTGGTAGGGCCGCGCTGGGCGGCGCGCGGCGACGTGGCCCGCGTCGCGATCGACTACCGCCCGTTCGTGCCGCCCGACGCGGGGCGCTTCCTCGATCTGCCGATCCGGCATTTGCAGGAGCTCTATCCCGGCGATGAGGTGCTCGCCGGGTTGCTCGGCATCCCGCTCGCGGCGATCGCGATCGAGGAGGCCTCAGCGCAAACGCCGACGGAGACGTATCGCGCGACCGCCTTCGATGCCGCCGGGCAAATCATCGAGGCGCTGACATGCTCGCCGCGCAGCTACGCGCGCGACTATATCGGCGGTGCGCCGGACGAGGGGCGGGTCACCGTGACGACCGGCGCGGTTCGTGCCGAGCAGGGGGGGCGGATCGTCGTCGATCGGCCGCTACCGACCGACTTCGACCGCTTCTGGGAGCACTATCAGGGGACGATCTTGCCGCAGGTGCGCGCTCTGATCGCGGAGGAGACGGGTGGCACCTTCGCCGCCGCCGCGCAGCCCTTCTTCGAGGCGCTCGACATCGAGGTCTGGTGCAGCGCGACCGATGAAGCGCTCGGCGTGCGCGAGGAATTGCTGTCGGCGGCGGAGGCGTTGCAGCAAGATCTCTACTTCGGGACGCTCGACGCGATCGCGGCGCTCGGCGCGGCCCCGCCCGCATCCGGCACCCTCGATGGCGGTCGCGGGGGCGGTGCGCTCGATGCGCCGGGGGCGGTGCGGCCCTTCGTCCACGTTCGGCCCGGCACCGCGCCGCGCGCCCGGATCGCGCTACGCCGTCGTCTACGACACATCGCGACATGGACGCCCGCCGGTGACGTGGCGCTGCCAATTGGCCGCTTGCCGACCGGCCCGCGCCCGGAGATGCGGGTGCGCGCGTTCAGCGCGCGCGCGGATACGCCGGGGATCGCCACGTTGGGTCTGACGGTAGCGAGGGATGCGCGCATGGCCGCGATCGCGCGGCACCTGGGCGCGGCTGGGCAGGAGGGACCGCAGATCGCCGTCGAACTTGTGGCAGGGGCGGAGCGTGTAATGCTGCGGCGCTCGATCGCCACGCCCTTCGTTGCGCTGCCGGGCGCGCTCGACGAGCTGCCCGCCTCGCCGCTCGATGTGGCGGGACTACGCCCATTGCTGGCACGGCACGCCGCCGCGCCCAACGTGGGCGTGCGGCGTGCGGGGCGGTCGTTCGAGGGGCGCGAGATCGCCGCGATCGAGATCGTCGCGCCGGGTGGCGGGGCGATCTGGTCGCGGCACAAGGCGAGCCTGCACAAGCCGACGATGCTGATCATCGCGCGGCACCACGCCAACGAACCGGCCTCCACCCATGCCGCGCTGCGCCTCGCCGCCTATTGCGTCACCGATCCGGCCTATCGCGCGCTGCTGGAACGCACGAACGTGGTCATCCTGCCGCTGGAGAACGCCGATGGCGCGGCGCTGCACGCGGCGATGTGGCACGAGCATCCGACCTGGAAGCTCCACGCCGCGCGCTACAACGCCGTGGGCCGCGAGTTCGCGCGCGACTACCGCGATCCGGCGACGCCGTGGGGCGAGGCGCGTGTCCGCCCGCGCCTCTGGCACGAATGGCTCCCCGATCTCGTCATGGACAATCACGGCGTGCCGTCGCACGAGTGGAATCAGCACTTCAATGGGTACGGCTCGCCGCCCCGCTTCGGCATCTCCTACTGGCTCGTCTCCGCGCTCCTCTACGGCATCCTGCGCTACCCGACCGCCGCGCCGACCCACGAGGCGTTTGCCCATGCGGTGCGCGAGCGGATCGCCGTGGCGGTGGCCGGGGACGACGCCCTGCGCGCGAGGAATGCGACGTTGCGCGAGCGCTACGAGCGCTGGGGGCACGCGCGCTTGCCGGAGCGCTTCCCGGCGGAGTATCACCGCGACATGCTCTGGTTCTTCGGGCCGCAGGGGGCCGCCGGGTCACCCCGCACGGGGCGACCGGCGGCCTACGATCAGATCACCGTGGCGGATATCGTGACCGAGGTGCCGGACGAGACGGCGCAGGGCGACTACCTCGCGCTCGTCGCGCACGCCCATCTGGTCGCCAATGTGGCGACCTTGCGGTTGCTGGCGGAGAGCGGCGCGGCGGTCGTGCGCGAGTTGAGCGCGGGGGGCGTCACGCTGACGCGCGAGCGACCGCTGCGCGTGCCCGAGTGACGCGGATTGCCGCCTATGGGTAGGGGGAGCGACTGCCGGTGGCGGTGATGCTGAACCAGAAGAGCAGGCTGCTGACGGTGCAATAGGCCAGTGTCAGCCAGACGAGTCCGCGCGCCCAGCGTCCGCGCGAGGCCAGCCAGGCGAGGCCGACGCCGAGGCCGATGGCGAGCGCCGGGCTGAGGAAGACGAAGTAGCGGACCCAGAGCCCGGTGGCGACGTGGATTGCCGCGAAGATGCCGGCGGTGACGACGATCGCGGTGACGAGCCAGCCGAGGGCGCGTTCTTGCCCTTTGGCGAAGAGGAGCCGCACCCCGGCGACACAGGCGGCGGCGAAGTAGAGGGCGAAGGGCATCACGAAGAGGCGATTGGTGATGTAGGCGGGCTCCTAGCCGCGATCGTTGTCCCCGGCGGTCGCGTCGCGCGTGCCGCCGAGGATGTTCCGCACCTCGCCGAGGACGAGTCCGGTGAAGTGGACATAGTAGAGCGCGTAGACGACCGCCCCCGCCACGGCGAGCGCCGCGAGGAGCGCGACCGCGCCGCGTCGATCGTCGCGGTGGTTGGAGGCCAGGCCGAGGGCCAGGAGCGGGATCAGCGCGACCGTGAGGACGAAGGTGCCGGGGTGCGAGAGGAGCGCCAGCCCGAGCAGCGCGACGAGGAGCGCAAAAACTCTCGGGCGGGTGAGATCGGCGTAGTGCGCGATCGTCAGCGTGAGGACGGCGAGCGTCGCCCACTGCCCGAAGAGGTTGGAGTAGAACCCCCACCAGAGGAGCTGGTAGGTGGCGGGGGCGAGGGTGTAGCAGAAGGCCGCGATCAGGGGGGCCGGATCGGGGAGGCGGCAGCGGCGGAGGAGATAGAAGTAGGACTTACGCAGTTGAACGTGGTTCCGGCCCGAATTCACGCCTGATTCGTGCTCAACTGCGTAAGTCCTAAGAAGATCAGGAAGGGCGAGGTGGCGTCGATGAGCGGCGGCAGCAGGCGGAGCGGCAGGGCGGTGTCGCCATAGAGCGTGTTAGTGATCGCCGCGAAGGGGGCCATCAGCGCGTAGAGGGCGGGCGGGTAGGGGGTGCGCTGGTAGCCCCACTCGCTGCTGATGACGGAGAGGAGGAAGTTACCGCGCAGGATATCCTCCACGCGATGCGTCTGGAAGATCAGGTCGTGTGCGGCGAAGCCGGGGAAGAAGACGCCCGCGAGGTGCGCGAGCGCACCGAAGGCGAAGATGCCGCCGAGCCAGCGTTCTTCGCGCGTGGCGAGGATCACGCCGCCGCGCGCGTAGAGCCTGCGGACGATCGGGCGGAGCGCGACGGTGGCGATGACCGTCGCGGCGAGGATCAATAGCAGGTTGAAGATGTAGGCGATGGTGATATCGGGCTCGCGGATCTGGCCGACGATCATGCCGGTGAGCAGCACGAATATCGCCGCCGCCGCCCCGAGTGTCGGGGTGCCGAGGTAGCCGAGGAATCCGGCCAACCCGGCCAGCAGTGCGAACGCCGCGATGGCGTAGGCGGGGGGATAGACGTACGGCTCGGCGGCGCGATCGCGCGCCGGGCTGAGGCTGATCGTATCCAGGACGACGCCGAGCTGGCGATTGTCATCATCGCCGGGCGGATCGAAGGTCTGGCTCTGGATCGCGATGAGGAGGTTCTCGTCCGCGAGCGGCGGGCGGTGAAACTGGAAGATGTAGTCTTGAAAGGGTGTCTCCACGCTGTAGCGAGCGACTTCGCGCCCGTCGGCTAATACCCGGATGGTGGGCGCGGTGCTGCCGGGCGGGCGACCATTGCTGATCCGCAGGGAGGCGGTCCAGGTGCTGTTGCCCGGGGCGCCGGGGACGACAATCTCGCTGTCGCCGCTGAGCCAGCGGAAATCGGTGTCGTTGCCCTGTTCCTGCGCGTAGATGCCGCGCAGATAGAAGCCGTCGTTCCCCGCGCCGACGTCGATCCGGTGCGTCGCCTGGAACTGGAACGCGATTAACAGCGCGGGCAGGGCGAGTACCAGGAGGAGCAACACCGGCGTGGCGCACGATCAGCGCCCCGCCGGGACGAGCGTTTCCGTGAGCCAATCGCGCAGCGGCGCTGGCAGATTCGCGAGCGGATCGCGTCGCCGGGCGATGCGGCGACGCTTGCGCGGTTGGGTATTCGTGGGCGAAATTCCCATCAATCTTCCGTTCGTTCCTGGTTCGGCAAGCGCCAACGTCGCACGCCAAGGAACGCGAGAACGTCTGGCGGTCGCACCGCTGACAATCGTTGAGGCGATGGTAAACCAGGTCGCCGCGCGATGCCACCTTGTCCGTACATCCGTCGCCACGCCCTAGAGGACATATCCCATAAGAAGGTCGAGGACGCCAAGTATGATGGGCGATATGGTTGAAGTCACAACGAATCTCCCGATTTCACGAACGAGCAAAAATTAACTTGACAGGTAGCGCTCCTACCGTGCTATGTAGCATGATAGGACGGACGATAGGGTGGGATCGGGGGGGTGGGATGGCAGAGCAGATCGAACGGGTCGCTTTCCTGGGTCTCGGCGCGATGGGTCGCCCGATGGCGGAGGCGCTGCTTGATGCAGGGTTCGCGGTGACGGCTTTCGATATCCGCGCGGAGTCGCGCGCGGCGCTCGTCGTGCGCGGCGCGCAGGAGGCGACGAGCGCCGCCGCCGCTGCGAAGGATGCGGACGCCTGCGTGATCATGGTGCAGAACTTCGCCCAGGTCCGTGCGATCATGTGGGGTGAGGGCGATGCGGCGGGCGCATTGGATGCGTTGCCGTCCGGCGCGCTGGTGCTGTTGATGAGCAGCGTGGCTCCCGCCGACGCTCGCGAACTCGATGTCGCGTGCCAGGGGCGTGGGTTGCTGCTCCTCGACGCCCCGGTGAGCGGCGGCACCGGCGCGGCGGCGAGCGGCACCCTGTCGATCATCGTCGGCGGCCGCGCCGAGACGCTGGCCCGCGCCGCGCCGCTCCTCGACGCACTGGGCGACCCGGCGCGGCGCTGGCAGGTGGGGCCGAACGTCGGCGACGGGCAGGCGATGAAGATGATCAATCAACTGATGGCCGGGATCAACATCGCCGCCTCCTGCGAGGCGCTGGTGCTGGCGGCGAAGGCGGGGCTCGATCCCCAGCAAGCTTACGAGATCATCCGGGTCAGCGCGGGCGGCTCCTGGATGTTCGACAATCGCGTCCCACGGATGTTGGGGCGCGACTTCACGCCGCCGCACAGCGCACTGGCGATCTTCGTCAAGGATCTCGGCATCGTCACCGACACGGCCGACGACCTCGGCTTGCCGCTCTTCCTCGCGCCGCTCGCCCGGCAGATCTTCAAATATGCCGCCGCTTCCGGCCTCGCGGCGGAAGATGATGCGGGGCTGATCCGCTTCTACGAGGCGGCGGCGGGGTTGCGTGTAGGGCCGCCCGACGAGGCGTAACGAGTAATGGGGTACAGGTGTCGAGGGATCGCGTGGATGCGTGGTGTGCGTCGTGGCGCTGCCGTTCGCTATGGCATGACCACGATAATCACCATGCCTTGACTGCGCGGGTCGCCCACCCGTAACTCCCAACAACCCGCGTCGGGGAACAGGTAATTCGTGCCCCATTCCGTCCCATACTCGCTCTGGTGTCGCTCGTTCTCGAACACCGTCGCGGTGCCGGTGATGCGGTTCCTCCCACGAACCAAGAGCGGCGCGGGGAGCGATGCGGGCAGCGGATCGAGGAAGACCAGGAACTTCTCCAGGCGATCGGCCTTGAAGACCCGGCCAGCGGCAGGATAAATAAACATGTCCCCGCCACGCTTCCCATCGAGCATGTGGCCGTTGGCGCGATAGGTGGTGTCTGGGCTGACGGAACAGCCGGGGTCAAGGGTATCTGGCGGCTTGGCGGCGGTTGGGGGCGACGGCATGATGGTCGGCGCGTTCGTCGTTGTCGGTGTACTGGCGGTCGCGGGGGTGCCCACATGACAGGAGCTGAGATTCAGGGCTAGCGCCACGACGACCAGGAGTCGCGCCACCACGCGATACTCCTCTTGCCTGCCTCTCGCACCACCTGACCGCGTATCACTATCTGGACCGGTGTTTCGCCTTCCAAAAGAAGGCCACTCGTAGCGATCTCCCGGCAACCGCCCTTCGCCACACAGCGGGCGGTGGAGACGCCGCCCGATCGCGCCGCCCCCGATCAACCCGCTGCTTTAGCGCCCCAATTCGGCGAAGGCGACGGTGAATGCCTCGCGCGTCGCCGCCAGGGTCGCCGCGTTGTGCGCGGTGGAGACGAACGCGGCCTCGAACTGCGAGGGGGCCATGTAGACACCCGTGTCGAGCAGCGCGTGGAAGAAGCGGGCGTAGCGCGCGGTGTCGGCGGTCTTGGCGGAGGCGTAGTCGGTCACCGGTTCTTCGGCGAAGAAGAAGCCCCACATGCTGCCGATGGCGGTCGCCTGGATGGGGATGCCCGCCGCCGCCGCGCCCTCGCGGATCGCCCCGGCGAGCGCGTCCGCCATCGCGCCGAGGGTGTCATAGACGCCGGGCTGGGTCAGGGCGCGCAGGGCGGTGAGCCCCCCGGCCATCGCCAGCGGGTTGCCGGAGAGGGTGCCCGCCTGGTAGACCGGGCCGGAGGGGGCGATCTGCTCCAGTAGCTCGCGCCGCCCGCCGTAGGCCGCCACCGGCAGCCCCCCCCCGATCACCTTGCCGAGACAGGTGAGGTCAGGCGTGATGCCGTACAGCGCCTGCGCGCCGCCGAGCGCGACCCGGAAACCGGTCATCACCTCGTCGAAGATCAGCAACGCGCCGTGCCGAGTGGTGAGCTCGCGCAGCCCGGCCAGGTACCCCGGCTGCGGCGGCACGAGGCCCATGTTCCCGGCGACCGGCTCCACGATGATCGCCGCGATCTGCCCCGCATTCGCGGCGAAGAGCGCCTCGACCGCCGCGAGGTCGTTGAATGGCGCGGTGAGCGTATCGGCGGCGGCACCGCTGGTGACGCCGGGGGAGTCGGGGAGGCCGAGGGTGGCGACGCCGGACCCCGCCTGGACCAGCAGGGCGTCGGCGTGGCCGTGATAGCAGCCCGCGAACTTGACGATCCGCGCCCGCCCGGTGACCGCGCGCGCCAGACGCAGCGCGCTCATCGTCGCCTCGGTGCCGGACGAGACGAAGCGCACGGACTCGACCGAGGGGATCAACTCCGTGATCAGGGTCGCCAGCTCGGTTTCCAGGCCGGTCGGCGCACCGAACGAGGTGCCGCGCCCGGCCTGCTCGCGCAGCGCGGCGACAACATCCGGGTGCGCGTGACCTAGGGCGAGCGGCCCCCAGGAGAGAACGTAGTCGATGTAGCGGTTGCCATCCACATCGAAGAGGTAGGGGCCTTCGCCGCGCTCGATGAAGCGCGGGGTGCCGCCGACGCCCCGGAAAGCGCGGACGGGGCTGCTGACGCCGCCCGGCATCACGCGGCGCGCGGCCTCGAACAACTCGGCAGAGCGGGTTTCACGACTGGTGATGGTCATCGTCTTCTCCTCGCATCCCGGGCGGACCCGGAGGCGTATCGCGGTTCGGCTATAGCGGAGGGCGGTTCAGGCGTGACCGGCGAGCATTGTCGGCGGTGACTGCGCCGACCAACGCTTGTCATCGTGTGCGGTCGTGACCACCTGCGCGGGGCGCCCATCGCCGGTCGGCAGCGCGTGTACGTGTCCGCTCGCCCCGGACCATGACGCGGCGGACTGTGGCGCGGCGAGCGTCGGCGCAGGCGTCTCGGCTGCGAGGCCGAACAGGGACGCCGCCGCCAGCGCCAGTGCCTCGCCATCGCCGCTGGTCCGCAGGGCGACGGTCGGGGCGTGCAGCAGTTTATTGACGAGGCTCGTCGCGAGCCCGCGCACGATCGCGGTGTCGCGCGCCGAGAGGTCGGGGAGGCGGTCGAGCGCGCGTTGTGCCTCCGCCTCCCCGAGCGCCGTGATCTGTTCGCGCAGGGCCGCGATCGTCGGGGCGATCGCGCGCGCGCGCCACCAGCTATCGAAACGGGCCGCCTCTTCGGCGACGATCGCCCGTGCCGCCGCGATCGCACCCTGCCGCTGGACGCGCGCCGCCGCGCAGATCGGCGCGAGGGCGTCCACATCGCGCAGGAGCACACCCGGCAAGTGCGCGACGTCCGGGCCGATGTCGCGCGGCACCGCCAGATCGAGGCAGACGAGCGGGCGGGCGGGGCGGGCGGCGAGCGCGGCGGCGACGTCGTCTCGCGTCAAGACGGTGCCGCGCGCGGCGGTGCAGCAGAGTACCAGATCGGCGTCGGCGAGCGCCGCCGCCCGCTCCGACCAGGGGGTCGCCGTGACGTTGTGGTGCGCCGCCAGCGCCGTGGCGCGCGCGGCGGTGCGGTTCGTGATCGCGATCGACGCCGGTTGCTCGCGGGGGTTCTTCAGCAGGTGCTTCAGGGCCAGTTCGCCGGTATCGCCCGCGCCGACGATCAGGATGTGGCGGTCGCGGAGGCTGCCGAGCGCCTCCTGGGCCTCGCGCAGCGCCACGGAGACGACCGAGAGGTTGCCCCGCCCGAGCGGCGTCTCGGCACGAGCGCGCTTCCCGGCGACCAACGCCGCAGCGCTGAGGCGGTGCAGGACCGGGCCGAGGGTTCCGGCGGCGGCGGCGGCATCGAGCGCACCTTTCAACTGGGCGAGGATCTGATCCTCGCCGAGGACCATCGAGTCCAGGCCCGCCGCGATCGTCAGCAGCCGCGCGGTCGCCGCCGTTCCAACCGTCGTGTGCAGGTGTGGCGCGATGGTGGCCGGGGCGGTGATGGCGACGGCGGCGAGCAGCTCGGTGAGGGCCGCTGTGCCGGTCGCGGCATCCGCGACCAGGGCGATGATCTCGGTGCGATTACAGGTCGAGAGGATGAAACCCTCGTTGGCGATCGTGCCCAGCGCCGCGAGGGTCGCCGGTAATTCCGCCGCCGCGATCGCGACCTGCTCGCGCAGTACCAGGGGCATCTGCGCGTGGTGCGCCCCGACGATCACCAACTCCATCGATCCCCACCCCACTCGCTCAATACCGCGCCAGCGTTGTCCCCGCGCGAGCCCGCGCGCCGATGGCGAAACTCCCATCTCTCCAGGGTAATCTACCAGCCCTCGTCGCAACGGACAACCTCTCGAACGAACGCAGATAAGCAAAAGGTTTGTCATAGCAACGAGAAATAGCTTTCTGGATAATGGTCGTGGCCTGTACGAGTCGAGGGTTCTGCTGCGACGATGTGAGATTCGATGGGAGCTTTGCGCGTTCCAGGATTGCGCGCGCGAACCTTGAAGCGGGGACGAGCGAGGGGTACGATTCACGCGATGGTTGGTAGTGGCCCGCCGTCCATTTTTTGTGCGTCGAATTTGGTGACGCCCTGCGCGCCGACAAGCATGTCCTGACCGAGAAGCCGTTCGTGACCCACCCCGAGCAGGCGCGCGAGTTCATCGCCCTGGCGCGAGAGCGCGGGCGGATTCTGATGGTTTCCTCCCAGTTCGCGCGTCTCTGGCCGTACCGCTACGCGCACGAGCAGATCGCGAACGGCACGCTCGGCGAAATCCTCTTCTATTCGAGCCAGATCACGCAGAATTGGGCGAATGTCGGCGGTTGGCGGCGCTCGTCCACTCTCAGCGAGGGGGGGATGCTGGTCGACACCGGCAGCCATTTCGTCGATCTGATGCGCTATCTCACCGGGATGCGCCCGGATGAGGTCGTCGCGTTCGGACAATCGGCGGCGGACGTGCCGCGCAGCGATGGCGACGCGGACGGCGAGACGACCACCGACATCGTTACCGGGGCGACGATCCGCTTCAACGGCGGGCGGATCGCGACCCTGGCGGTGGTGGGGCGCGGCCCGACCCTCTGGAACATCACGATCATCGGGAGCGAGGGGACGATCGAGATCACCGATCGCGACGAGATCCGCCACATCGGCGCGGATAACTACGCTGGCTGGATCGGCACGGAGCGTCGTAACCTGGTCCCGCCGCTGGCGGAGCGCCCGGTGGTCGCCACCCCGGATGGGAAGTTCGTCGCGGCGATCGTCGGGCACGATCACGATGTCTCGGACGCCCAGCGCGGCCTTGTCGTGGCGCAACTGACGCAGGCGATTATGCGCTCGGTGGTGGAGGGCGGGCAGCCGGTCGCGGTCGGCACCTTGGGATAACGCCCCTGTCGCCTATCCTTCTGTCCGGTTCTTGGGCGTCGGGGTGGTCGCTCCCGGCATTGTGGCGTTTTGGGTGTGATCGGCGTCAGTCGGTGAACTCGAAGCCCCCCGTCGCGACCGCCGCGCGGAAGGTCGCCTCGTCCAGGGTGAGCCCGAAGCCGGGGCGGTTGGGGATCGCTACCCGCCCGGCGGCGAGGGTATAGGCGCTGGTATCGAGGCCGGGGGTCGTCGCCTCGTCCCACTCCACGAAGGTGAAGCCTTCGATGGCGGCGGCGAGGTGCCCGGCGACGTAGTTGCCGTAGTGCGCGCCGTAGTGGTGCGGCGCGCTGCGCTGGCCCCACGTATCGAGGTCACGCCCGAGCGCGAGCCAGGGGGTGAAACCGCGCGCGAAGATGTCGTATTGCACCACGTCGATCAGCCCTTCGCTGGCCCAGTTGAGGAGTTGCGGCGAGGCATCGCCCTCGCCATCCGCGATCAGGACGGTCAGCCCCTCCGCCAGCAGCTAGGCGCGGAGATCGGCGTAGAGGACGCCATCCTCGTGAAAGGCTTCTTCGAGCCAGTAGGGGGTGCAATCGGCGGTCGCGCGCAGCAGCTCCTTGGCGATATTGAGGGTGTAGCCATTGTTGGCATCGAGGAGGAGCGGCGCGGTCGGCCCGATTGCCACGCGGATCGCACGGATGATCGCGATGTCGCGCCGCAGTCCCGCCTCCGTCGGCATGTGCCGCGCCCCGCGTCCGACCTTGACCTTGAAGGCGCGATGGCCGCGCGCCTCGCCCTCGCGCGCCTCGGCGGCCAGCAACGTCGCCGCCTCGTCGTCGTCGGTGAGGTGCAGATCGTCGAAGTAGAGCGATGTGTCGTAGGTCGGCACGGTCAGCACTGTTGGCACCGGACGCTCGTTGATCCGTGCCGCGAGCGCGTAGACCGGTTGCCCGCTGCGCTGCCCAGCCAGATCCCAGAGCGGGTACTCGCAGGCGAGCCAGGGCGCGGCGATCCCCTGTGGCGTCAGGAGTTCATCGAGCGACCGACCTAACAGGCCGCGCAACTCCGTGGGGAGTGCCCGACACCTGCCGAAGCCGCGCGCGCCATCGGCGGTGGTGACCCGCACGATCGGCAGTCGGATCGTGGTGCCGTGCTCGCCGAGGCGCGCGTTGCTCCCGGCCTTGCGCGGGCGCTCCCCGGTCAGGATGCCGCCTTCGATGCGAACGATGCGCGCGTCGGTCATCTCCTCACCTTTCCCGTGCTCCATGCGCCAACGTTGGCCCTATCGTAGCAGGAGCGGGCGCGCGAGGCGACGCTACCGCTCAAAAAGAAAGCAGGCCCGCCGCAGTTGCTGCGGCGGGCCTGCTTTGCGGCTGTGCTGATCGGTTAGCGCGCGCGGGCGATCTCCGCGTTGATCTGCCGCCCGCGAATCGTCGTGCGCCCGAGGGTTTGCACGACGCGGGGCGCGACTTCGTTCGGCACTTCGACGAACGAGTAGGTATCGAAGAGGTCGATCGCGCCGATTTCCTTACCAGGGATACCAGCTTCATTGGCGATCGCGCCGACGAAGTCGCCCGGACGCACGCCATCTTGCCGCCCGATGTTGATGAAGAGGCGGGCCATGCCGGTTTCCGCGCCGACACCGTCACCGGCCATCGCGTGGTCGTTGCGGCGTTTCACCTCGGGGGTCGCCGCCTGGGCATCGGTGCCGCCGGTCGCGATCTTGATGGCCGCCGCCGCGATCTCCGCCGCGTCGAACTGCTCGGAAAGCTCATCGACGAGGAGGAGATAGGGGGCGAGGCTATCGCCCTCAAGCTCCTTGAGGAGCGAGTCCTTGAACGCCTGACGGCGACGCGCCTCCACATCGGCCAGCGTGGGGACGCGCAACTGCTGGATGCGCTTGCCGATGGCCCGCTCGATGAAGCGCAGATTGCGGATCTCGCGCGGCGCGACCAGGGTGATCGCGTCCCCCTCCTTGCCCGCTCGCGCGGTGCGCCCGATGCGGTGGACGTAGGAGTCCGGGTCGTCCGGCACGTCGTAGTTGATGACGTGGCTGACATCGGGGATGTCGAGGCCGCGTGCCGCGACATCGGTCGCGACCAGCACATCGGTCTGCTTGTCGCGGAAGCGCTTCAACGTGCGCTCGCGCTGCTGCTGCGTGATGTCGCCGTGAATCGGCTCGGCGGAGTAGCCGCGCCCTTGCAGCGACTGCACCAACTCGTCCACGTCGCGCTTGGTGCGGCAGAAGATGATCGCCGCACCCGGGTCTTCCACGTCGAGGATGCGCCCGAGGACATCGAGCTTCGCGTGGTTCGGCACCTCGTAGTAGGTCTGCTTGACCTTCGGGACGGTCAGGCTGTCGCGATCCACGCTGATCCGCAGCGGATCGCGGAGGTAGCGGCGCGCGAGGGCGTTGATGCGCGGCGGCAGCGTCGCCGAGAAGAGGGCGATCTGTCGCTCATCGGGGACCGCATCGAGGATGAATTCGATGTCCTCCACGAAGCCCATGTCGAGCATCTCGTCGGCCTCGTCGAGGACGACAAGCTTGACCCCCGAGAAGGAGATTGTGCCGCGACGCATGTGATCCATGATGCGACCGGGCGTGCCGACCACGATGTGGATACCGCGCTGCAACGCGCGGAATTGCCGCTCGTACGGCTGCCCACCGTAGATCGGTGTGACGGTGATGTTGCGGTGCTTGCCCATCTGGTGGATCGCATCGGCGACCTGAATCGCCAACTCGCGGGTCGGGCAGAGCACGAGCCCTTGCGGATAGCGCTCGCTCGGATCGATTTTTTCGATCATCGGGATACCGAATGCGGCGGTCTTCCCCGAGCCGGTTTGCGCTTGAGCGGTGATGTCGCTGCCTTTCAGCAAAAGACTGATTGTCTGTTCCTGAATCGGTGTTGGTTCCTCGTATCCGAGCTCGACGAGGCCACGCAACACCTCTTCGCTCAGACCAAGCTCGGCGAACGACTTCATCGTCGCAGTCATCGTTAGTGAACTTCCTTTCCCCCAGCGCCCTGTTTTCGGGCGCGGCAATCATTTATTTACTTTACCAAAGTTATTATAACAAAAGAGTACCCCTTTTCGCTAGATAGCCGATTGTTACCGCTGAGATACGAACAGCTACTGTATGGTAGGGCGAAAAGGGCGGATATGCATGTGGGATGGTCCGGCGCTGGCGGTAAGCGTTTTGCGTTGGTCGTGCGCGAGGCGGCATACTGCCGGGAGCGCGCGGTGTGCCTAACTGGCGAGGAGTCTATCCCGAAGATGATGTAGCATCGCGAGCGGTTGCTCGATCCGATCGGCTGGCGGCTGATCGCCGCATCGCGGCAGGACGCGCGCCTGACCTACAGCGAACTCGGCGCGCGGGTGGGGCTCTCCGCGCCCGCCGTAGCCGAGCGGATGCGGCGGTTGGAGGAGGCGAGGATCATCACCGGGTATCATGCACAGGTCGCGCCGCCGACCCGCGGGCCGCCGATCACCGCGTTCATCCGCTGCAACTCGCCCGGCCCGCGGATCGGCACGATCGCCCGCGAGGCACCCGAGGTGTTGGAGTGTCACCGCGTGACCGGCGATGACGCCTTCATCCTGAAAGTCGTGGTCGCGTCGATCGCCCACCTGGAAGGGCTGATCGATCGTCTCCTACCGTATGGGCAACCAACCACCTCGATCGTGCTCTCGTCCCCCGTGCCGGGGCGCGAGGTGACCAGGGCCAGCCTGCCGGAACCGGGCTGAGCCGCGCCGCGCACCGATGACGATTGTATGGAGGCCCGATGCTCGATGTCTGTCTGCTCGGCACGGCGGGGATGCAACCACTGCCCGGTCGGCGTCTCTCGGCGACCCTCGTCCGTTACGATGGCCGACTCGTGCTCATCGACTGTGGCGAGGGGACGCAGGTGGGGGTGCGCGAGGCGGGGTGGGGCTGGCGTGGCCTCGGCGCGATCATGCTCACGCACATGCACGCCGACCACATCCTGGGGCTGCCGGGACTCCTGCTGACGCTGGCGCAATCCGAGAAGGGAGCCGACGAGCCGCTGATGATCTACGGCCCCGAGCCGCTGCTGCCGGTCATCAAGGCGCTCCTGCTCTTCGCTCCACGCCTCCCGTTCCCAATTCAGACGGTCGTCCTGGCCGGGGGGGAATCGTTCGAGATCGCCGGGGTGCCCGGTCTGTATGGTGCCTGTCTGCCGCTGGCACACGAGATCCCTTGCCTCGGCTATGCGCTGACCGTGCCGCGCGCGCCGCGTTTCGACCCCGAGCGCGCGCGGCAACTGGGCGTGCCGCAACCGCTCTGGAAGCGCCTGCAACGCGGAGAGACGGTTGAGCACGAGGGGGGCGTGATCGCGCCGGAGGCGGTCCTCGGACCGCCGCGCCGAGGGCTGCGCGTGGTCCTGGCGACCGATACGCATCCCGCCCCGGGTTTGCCGGACTTCGTGGGCGGGGCCGACCTCTTCATCGCGGACGCGATGTACGGCGAGGAGGCCGACAAGCCGAAGCGTTGGGAGGCGCAGCACCTCACCTTCGCCGAGTCCGCCACGATCGCGCGGGATGGCGGGGCACGCCGCCTCTGGCTGACCCATTTTAGCCCCGCGCTCAGCGACCCCGCCGCATACCTGCCGAATGCCACGGCGATCTTCCCGGCAACGGCCCTCGGTCGCGACGGCCTGAAGACCACGCTCAATTTCGAGGATTGACCGCGAGCACGCCGCGCGGGTTCAACTCCGACCTACGGGCCTTTCTCCCGGCACCGCAAACGCGGGTTCAGCGCCAGAGCGATTCGCTGCTGCCGGACACCGGCTGCGGGCGGAATGCGCGTCCTGCGAGCAGGTCGAGGTTCAGGTCGGTGCCGAGGCCCGGCCCGGTCGGCAGGACGAAATCGCCATCCTCGAAGGCGACCGGGACGGTGCAGAGTTCGTCGCGCAGGGCGCGTTCGCCTTCCATCTGCTCCAGGACCAGGAAGTTCGGGATGGCGGCGGCGAGGTGCATCGCCGCCAGGGTGCAGATCGGCCCGCCCGGATTGTGCGGCGCGATCGGGATGTAGTAGGTACCGTGATTGCTAGTCGGCATTGGTGAGGGTCGCGGCGAGCAGCGAGGCGTGGAGCTTGAGTTGGAGGCCGGGGTTGGTGCGCGCCCGCAGACGTTGCACGCCCATCGCCTCCAACTGGCTGAACA
>JAABUU010000854.1_pt1 | contig 60633 bp, 73 predicted proteins | sample 5559301 | NCBI WGS metagenome assembly JAABUU01 (sample SAMN10711884, study PRJNA513360) | rock metagenome | isolation source: Antarctica rocks | place: Antarctica: Victoria Land, Richard Nunatak white
GTTATAGAAGGAGAGGGTAGAATGACGGGCTATTAAAATATAATATATCTCTTTTAATTCAGTAGTAAATTTGGTGGTTGGGTGCGGGGAAAATTTGTGAGTCCGGCTTTTTTTGCTACCCGCGTGCCGATGCAAGCTAGCCCTATCTACTCTAGGTTTAACCTAAATGCAGGGATTCACGGAGCGCGTCACTCTGACGCGTCTCCCGAATCCCAATGCTCGAACATCAACCGCATAGTTTCGTCCAACTTCCCAGCAACAGCACCATTATGGCGACAGTAACCCAGCAGCCACTGCGTGGAAGACCAGCGCGTAAGAGGAGATCAAACGCCGCTTCTTCGTGGCGATAGCTAAATTCTCCATAGATCCATCTGGCCCAACCTTCCTAACCTATACTCCGAACGGCAATCGACTGATTACAGCAGGGTCGAATAATGTCGTAAGAGTCTACACTACCGGCTCTGATGGCGAGCCTACAAACATTGATGACTGTCAAGAGAGCAATACTGCGGTTGCTGCGTCGGTGGGTGTCAATAAATTAAAGCTTCGATCAAGGCTAATTGAAGGGTAGAATGGCTTCTTCATCACCGGATCTGAAGATGGCACGGTTTGCATGTACTCGCTCGAGACATACAGTTTCGATAAGATGCTCACGAGATGCACATTACCAATTCGAGATATCGTATTGTCGCCAGACGGAAATTGGGCGGCAGTTGCCAGCGAGTCAGTGCGGATCACCCTTGGAGTAAACATAGCCTCTGACTCATGATAGTGAGACTACAGTAAAAGTCGTCGATACAGGGGATATGACAAGGGTGCTTTATCTCCGCGACCTACCAAAACCTGCCAAGCACCTGTCCTTCCATCCAAGTGGCGCTTATCTGGCGGTCTCATGCACGGATGGTGTAGTCTACATATATAGTCTGAGCGCTGAAGTGCCGGAACTGGTCAGAAAGGTGGATGGTGTGATTCGGAGCCTTGAAGCAGATGTTGAAATTAGTGCTCGAGCTATTTGGCACCCTGACGGACGCGCCTTTGCAGCGCCAACAGCTACAAGAGAGATCCAGGTAATATCTAGGAATGATGGAGAGCGACAGAGGAGCTTCTCTGGGGGGCACATGGGGGATATCACAGCGCTTGCATGGTCAGCCAATGGCGCATTGCTCGCCAGTGCTGGGACCGACAGGAAAATCCTGCTATGGGAAACGAAGTCACAGAAGATCCTTGCTAGGTAAAATCTTCGTATTGGCCCTGATTCGCGAAACAATGCTAATAAAAGACTTAGGTATGACCACCCGAATGTCATCAATCTAGCATGGCATTCCCATGAGAATATCATCTCATTTACCACTTCCGATGGCGAGCTCTTTATTTACCCAAATTTTGTACCCACTGAACATGCCCCTTTGCTCGAGCATACGCTACAGCCGGCTCCGTTCATCCATGACCCACTTGCGGAAACCTCAGGCAATGCTCGTAAGCCACTCACAAATGGGTCAAAATATATCTCAGACAACCGCGGTAGACGGAGAGGCACCCCAGATTCACTTGATGATATCCTAGGTCCTGATTTGGTCGCGGACGAAGATGACTTTGTCGAAGATGATGACGGTGCCGGCTATCTGGACAATGTCAACGGGTACGGGAAACGGGACAATACTCACCTTGACGCCATTGATGGATATGGCACTAAACGGAGAGCAACGTATCAGGCCTGGCAGCCTAGGCTACACGCTCCCTTCCAACCTGGAAGTACACCTTGGCGAGGAAATCGAAGATATCTATGTAAGTAAAGAGCTAAGACGAATGAACAAAGCTTACGTCTTCAAGGTCTTAACCTCATAGGGTTTGCGTGGACTGTTGATCAGGACACTCATCATACGGTGACAGTAGAATTTTATGATCGAGAGTTCCACCGAGATTTCCATTTCACGGATCCTTATCTATACGACAAGGCTTGCCTTAGTAGGCGCTTCCCTGAAATGGTAGCTCTGGAAAAGTACTGACGATTACAGACGAAAGTGGCACCCTGTTTTCTTGCCCACCGGCGAACGGAAACCCTGCGATGATCTTCTACCGGCCACACGAGACCTGGACCTCAAGAGCAGATTGGCGCACTCAATTGCCGGCTGGAGAGGACGTCATATGTTAGTATAGTGAACACATGAAGTCGAAGAAAATTAGCTGACCAATCAAAGCGATATCACTTAGTGATTCCTACATTATAGTCACAACGTCCGCAAATTACGTTCGAATCTTCACCTTATACGGCACGCCATTTCGTGTATATCGGCAAAAATCTTCCCCAACAGTAACCTGTGCATCATGGCGGGACTATGTGCTGACAATGGGTAATGGGCCTGTTGGTGGTGACGGTTCTACGAAACTTATCTACACCATTGAGAACGTAAAGCGGGATGAGATATGCCAAGGTGACGACATTGTTGCTCTTACGGAAGGTGCCGAAATCAAAAACGTCTTTTTTTCGGATACCGGCGACCCTTGCATCTACGACTCAACTGGTGTTCTTTTAATCCTCCAGCACTGGCGAACACCGGGTCAGGCTCGATGGGTTCCTGTTCTTGATACGAAGCTCTTGGAGCGTCTCGCCAGCGGGCGAAAAGAAGAGACCTACTGGCCTGTGGCAGTTGCACAGGATAAGTTCCATTGCATCATTCTAAAAGGAGGAGACCAGTATCCTTATTTCCCCAAGCCATTGCTCACCGAGTTCGACTTCAAGATTCCCTGTTCGACTTTAGCACCGCGCGAAGATTCAGAAGAGGCGCCGGCAAATGACGGCACTAGGCTTGAGGAATCGTTTGTCCGTAGCTCCTTGATGCTAAGTCTCCTAGAAGATCTTGTCTCAGCAACATCCGCCACGCATAGCCAACGTGCCGAGCTGAGCCGGCGAGAAGTCGAAGTCGACAAGGCGCTATTGCAGCTCCTCAACGTCGAGTGCAGGGAGGGCGAAGAGAGGGGCATGAAAGCCTTGGAGATTGTGGGCTTGATGAAGGATCGGAGTGGAAAGATGGTTGAGGCGGCTGGTAAGGTTGCTGGCAGATATGGGAGGACAGTATTGCAGGAGAAGATTAGCGAGTTGGCTGAGAAGCGGCTGATGGGGATGGAGGACGAAGAGACATGAATACGGGTATTGGGCTATTGATGATAATGTACGGAGTAAGGGAATTGAATCTACCAGCTACGACTGGCTAAACGATGGTATGAACGGGATTTCCGAGACGTTCTTGTACCGATATTCGATTCTGGAGCCGGGAATGCGCCGTCATGGCGAGACAACCACGAAAGTACTGCCACCCGCCCCGATATTCTCGCAACTCTGGCATGTCTACAAGAACAACCACGTTCCCAACCCTCTTCTCAAAGCTTTTCTCTGTTCTCATTGCTAACGAAAAATCACCTCTCGGCGCTTATTGGTCGCCCCGAATCCTCAGCCTCGTCTGTCGACGCAGTCTTCTGCACGCCCTTTTCTGCGCGCCCTAGTCTGAGGACATCGCAATGGACCACACTGGGACCAATTCTGCTCGCAGCCTGCAGCCACATGCATATCTTATGCATGATGCTGCGGCTGAGCGCAGGTAAAGTTTTTTTTTTTTTCCCTAGCTGATGGTTCGCATATGGAGAATTTGCCTCTATATTTGCCTTAAAATTGGTTGCGAAGTCACCTGCGCTAGCGAAACGCTTCTTGACGAGCACGTCGCGACCCACTTTCAGACATGTCGTATGATCCGGGATGCCCCTTCTGCGTCTCATTACAACCATGCTATCAATATTGGCCAAGAACATGCCACCACCATCTATGTCCCGAACGCCAATATTAGCGCTACAGCACCCAGCCAAATTGATATTGCCGCCACTTACAACCGCATCCTCTCTCCTTACGAGGCAGCGACTGCTACAAATGGAATAGCACGCGCAAACTCTAGCTCCATGAACAGCTCTCACACGGCCATCCCAACCTCTCCCGTCTTCTCCATGGAAGTTAAGCCCAAGATTCCCTGCCCTCAGTGCGCCAAGACCTTCGTCCGCGCCAGCGATCTTGAGCGACACGCCAAGAGTCATGCAAAGGGCATGCCGGAGTTTGAATGTCCAGCTCCAGGATGTGCGAGAAAAGGCATGAAGGGGTTTTGGAGAAAGGATAAGATGATGGATCATTATAGGTGCCGACATGGGCTTAGAGGGTAAATGGGGGTGTTAGGGATGAAAGAGGCATTGCGGAAGGGAGGTGAGTGTAGGGGTGATGTTTGGGTGAATGAACGACCGAATAGGAAAGGAGAGAAGGAGGAATGGATCAAGAGATTCGTTAAAACTCTTCTCTTTCCCTTTGGCAGATCTTTCTCGCTGTTTCTAGACTACTTAACGAAGCCTTTTTTGATCAAACTCCTTTTTCGGATCTGCAATCAGTGATCCTAAGCCATCACAGGTCCCCAACAAGAATAATTCGCTATCAGCCATGGTCACCAAAACCCCACACCATAATGTCCCAATCATAATGTAAAAGTCCCATGACACTCTAGTGATGTATTTCAACTTTATGGTCGGACAACCTGATCCTCAATGGTGGCTAGACAATTCCATTCTAGCATACTGTCCTCGTAGCACCAGCAGTGAAAGGCTCCCATGGGTCATGACGCAAACCTGATTGAGGTCGTGATACTGTGCAGCCTTCGGCAACCCATCACCGAAAGACGAAGCAGAGCGTGAGGAATACAGTCAAAGCAAGATCTTTAGGGTTTCGAAGCGCTAGCCGTTTAAGAATAAGGTTGGAAGTTCTGGTTATGATTAGTTCCATCTTCCAATTGCACTGGTAGCATATCCTCTAGAGGTTGGCTCAATTTGACAATCATAATCGTTTCAGACTTCGAAAATTAGATTGTTCATTTGAACATGTTAGCATAAGGTTTATTGCTGTAATCGAAGATTCAGACACAAACGCTTTCTTTGACTCAGGTACTTTATCAAAAAAATCTCTTAGTTACAGAAGTGTAACCTGGCATCCGATATTTTGAAGAGCTATCAGAAGCGCTTAACGCGTCTGAACAAGCGCGATCTCAAGGAAAGCTCGCGGATTCTTCCCCGAGTCTCTATTCCTTTCAGCTCCTTCGGGTCTTAAAAATATCTGCAAAACAGACTACTAGTTAGTGATTACCACGCCTTCAGCATGATGCTCTCCTCCCTCCCCCCACTCTTCCCCCACGACGTAACCTTCCCTCCTTAACCCCACCCTCAATTCTCCACCAAACTAAAATCTACCAGGCACACTCCCTATACTACCCCTCACCATCTACCCATCAACCAGCTCCCCCGTCTCAGAACTCACAGAACCCAAATAATATCCTCTCACGCACCCCAGCTGTCAATCAGTACCATCGTATCGATACACCAATCCCTGTCCGTACCGCCCTTAGCATACTACGCGCGGATGAAAATACGGTAGCGATCAGAAAAGCGAATATTCGGAGGTTTGGGGCGGGATGGCTAAGGCCGCTAGGGGTGGGGAAGACGCTGCAAGGGATGGCGGACGAGAGGGCGGAGAGGGAGGAGCAGGAGGGGGTTGCGCAGAGGTGGGTTCTCGTTACATCATCCGTCCTTTGAATTGAACATGCAATGGCCCGAACTTGGTGCCTCAACAGCGGCTGTCTGTCGACGTGATTGACCACATATAGCAATTAGCTAACCTGTACCTTCCTACACTCAGGGAACTCGCCCTCGCCGATGCGCAAGCCGCCGCCGAAGCCGAAGCCTTCGCCAACGGCGAAACACCAGAGGGGCTCGACCCTGAAGACGAGCTAGGGCACGATCTCGACAACGACGTCCCCGACGCAGAAGAAGGCGGCTGGGTCGACGACGATGAAATTGACGAGGACGACGAAGACAACATCGACGAACAAACACTCGCCGAGATGAATGATGAAGGCGAGGGCGATTACGCCGAACAACCGGACTTAGACGATGACGTGCCAGAAGCGGGGAGTTATCAGCATACGGACACGGAGGTGGAGGATAGTAGTAGCCTGGACGAGCCGTTGGGTGCAAGGGCAGGCGATAGGAGAACAACGTTTGACATGACGCAGGAAGCGGTGGAGAGGAGTATGAGACTGGGCACGGGGGGAGGGGGAAGTGGGGTGCTGGGCAGCTCCGTGTTTGGGAGTAGTCCGGTTTTGCAGATGAGCTATCAGGGCCGGAGGGCCAGCGGAGGGGGGAGGGGGAGAGGCAGGGAGAACTGAGGGTTTAACAGGGAGGAACACCGGCTATGAGAGTGTGGGGAAGCGGCTGCGGCGAGGAGCGCGGCTTGATGGTTTCTAAAGCGATCCCGCTCATAGGAAAGGCTTTGTATTTCAGTGACTTGGCGTGAGTGACTTGAAGTTTTGATACCCAGATTTCATTCATAGCTTTCTATTCGTTATTACCAATAAACCCGTCCGCAATAGGTACAAGAACGTCCTTGAGCCCCAGGGCAGTATTTTCATGTTATACAGACCTTCGCAGCCTAAACCTGTCCGTCATACAGCACTATAATGCTTCCTACCACAAACGCCAACGCTATGCTGCAATTTTTTGATTCCATGCGTCCAAAACGAACCGGTCGAATAGATCTCTCGTCTACCCTCCTGCACTCCCCCCCCCCCCTCCCCTCCAGATTCCCCCCTTAAAACAACCAAACCCACCAAAACACCACCCCAACCGCCGCGAAAAACCCCAGCCAAACCCTCCACCCCACCCCCGTCTTCTCGGCCATCCTCAGCATGCGGTTCATAGTCCCGCGCAGGCGCACCCGTGTGTTGTCGAAGGAGTCGTTCATCGTATCGGTCAGTGTGGAGGAGTCGCGGATTTCGTCGCCGATGGCTAGGGTGATCTGTCGCGGGTGCTTGTTAGAAGCTGGCGGGGAGGGGGGAAAGGGGAGATAGAGCATACGTCTTTGAGCATCTTGACCTTTGCGCTCATCCCTTCAAGCTGGACGTCGTTCTGGCCTTCCAGCTCCGAGAGTACGGCGTCGGAGTATTGTCCCCTTATCTCCCACAAACACCCCCTCAGCCTCTTTCATTTCACACTCTCCCACCCCCCCCCCAAAAACCTCCTCAAACTCACCTCGAATTCGGCGTCGCAGGCCTAAACCCCCCATTCACGGCCCCGCTCCCACTGGCCCCTGCGCCAGACCCGCCATAATTACTAGCGCCCGCATACCCATAACTCGCGCTGGCGCGGGCTGGCGATGCGCTGGCGGGGCGGTTGCGGTCGCCGGTGTAGTTTTCGAAAAGGGCGGAGCGGGGGTCGCGTTGGTGGAGGGTGGAGGTGGGGAATCTGCTGGGGTTGGACGAGGGGGTTGGTGTTAGTGCGAGGTTATGGTGGGTTTGGATGGGGTTGGAGGTGGTTACCTTTGTGCCATGATGTGGTGGGAGAGGATTTGGGGGGTTGCTGGCGGCGAGTTTGGGGGGGGGGGGGGGGTGTAGGTGGCCTTTTGCGGAGTGGGAGGCGAGAAGGGGAGTTTTTAGGGTCGGATCTGTGTGGGGCAACGCAGGGGATGGTTATGTTGTCTAGACTAAATATTGGTGTTACGAGGAGTAGTACATGTCTGTTACAACGAGTTTGAACAGGAGAGCTAGATTTTGCGCCGTAGATTTGCGCAAACGCAAGTTTCTTATGTTGAGCGGAAAACAAAGAGCCACCTACGCCACTCAACAGCCAACCTAAGATGTGGAAATGCATTCGTGAGCCAAGTGAGAATCGGAGTTGCGCAACCGAGTGTGAGTGCTAGTTGTACATTGCAGGATGCCTTTTCCACTCCATTGCGACACAGAGCCACCAAAGCAAAGAAGTATATCCATCTTAAGTCTTCGCGACATAATTCTCATAGTAACATGCTTTTGTATCTTTACTTCATCCTCCTGGCCCGTTCGTCTAAGCAATGTGATGACGATTCAGTAAGAAACGTTGAGTTCCACCGCCAGTCTGCCCCAGTGAATGCAAAGACCAAGAGACTATTCTTGCATCGCATCATCTTCCTTCTCCTCGAAATCATCGTCGTCTTCGTCGTCCTCATCGCCATCCTCAGGTAATTCCTCTGCTGCCTTTGCGAAGTCGATAGTCTTTCCGCGTGTGCGACGGCCGTCGTTGATGATGTTGTCGGTGTCGATTTCCTCCATGTTATCTTCATCTGGTTCCTCATCCACTGCAACGATACGAAAATTAGCAAAGGGAATCTATTGTCAGAGCGCATTGTTCGCAAACGTACTTCCTTCTGGCGCCTATACAGATGTCAATAAAGAGATGTCCAAGTAAATGCATCAGCTATCAAAGAACTATACATCTTCTTCAGCGCCCGTCTCCTCGTCTGAGCTATCATCGTCTTCATCCATGCTCATATTCTGCGTTACAGACTCAGCAGCCTTGCCTTTGCCTTTGGCTTCGGCAACAGCTTCGGCAGGGTTGACATTCTCTTCGCCAGCTGTGCGAGTGCGGTCGTTGTCGTCCATGATGCAGCCCAGTATTTTGTTGATAAATTGCTATGCTTGAAGGTGTTGATGTTTGGGGAGCGGAAGATCGCGAAGTCGAGATCTGAGCGCGACGTGAGACGCTAAGGCATCTACTCTAGTACTCGGTAGGGCTGCAGCTACCAAGCTTGGACGTCCACTCACCAGCTCCAGCAGATTGATGAGTTCTATCCATGACTTAATCTTTCCCCCTAGCCCATGCTCTGCAATTCAGCGTAATGAATATATTGCTTTGAGATGATCTTGAATCTGCTCATTCTATCAGATGCTTGCATGGGAATTAGGTACTGTTTACTGACTTTTGGCTCTCCTTGGTGCAGGTCATTAGACAGACTAAGTGACGGTTGATGACTTTCGTATGTTCCTTTGCTCATTTCTTCTTATTGCCATGCTTTACATCTGTTCAATTCGAGTCAATGGTTACGCTATATTGAGAAAACGAGTTGATTTGTCTACCTCAATATGCTCTCGACGATGGTACGTTTATTTACTGGCTTTCGACTCTCTGTGGTGCAGGACCGGCCAACTATTAACCTAAGTGGCAGTTTGGCCCTGGAAAATCACGATTCGTTCAATTTTGTATGTTCCTTTGCCCAAGTCGTCTAATTGAATGATGTTTAAATTCGCCCCAAAGCAAAAATTCTGCCGCCTCAAGAACGCTATGAGGCTAGTTATTTATGTATTTGTTAAGATCAGTTTACTCTTTGCTGGATTTTGGCTACCATTGTCGAAAGACAGGTCTGTCTCGACGCGCATGGGTCCTCGAGTGACTCAAGACACGCTTCCAATAATGGTGGTAGGCCTGAGGGCCTTGCTGATAGGTCATCCGAATATCTATACATAGCAACCATTGTGGATTTCTTCTGCCTAACTTCTTGGAAGTCGTCTGATACTTTACGGGGTACAAATTTGCGGATAGGAGGTACCGAAGCCCTTTTCTCCGGTTTTTATGCGTTTTCGAGTAGATTTATCGCAGGCAACTCTCCCGTGCATCCCCTCATAAACACCAAGTTCACGACCACTACTGAATAAACAAAACTTCAGACCTTCTCCTGGACCTTTTTGTCTCCCGATCCTTACACTAGCCTATGAACGCACAGCTTGTTCTGTGCGCCAAGTCATCTCAACACCCGGGCCAAATTCAGGCTGTTTCCACTTCTCCTCTAATAAGATCTCCCGGGAGAAGTCAGCTCCCCAGTCCTCCACTCGTTCTGCTTTGTTGGGTCCCTCAGCCCGTCCGACATATAGAAGGTGCCCATAGGATGGCTCCCATGCACCAAGATCATTAATGTGGAACTCGAGTTTCATGTCCCACTGTCGGTCCTGAGTAGGCTCCACTACGCTGCAGAAGCCACACTAGACTGCCAGTTATTCTCAATCACATAAACAAGTCAAAGTCGTAGAAAGCCCCTGTGGTTTTCTTACCGCAACCTTTCTTCCGCGCCGTACAACAATTAGATGCTGATATGCTTCGTCTTTCTCCCGACGTACAAACTCGAAATAGTCATAACTTAGTTCCAGGAACGCGTAAAGCGCATCAGGGTTCCACTTGTACAAGAGCGTAGCAACACCGTCTGCTGCCCGGAGGTTGGTGATATCGCTGCCTTCTTGGAATTCTTGGCTGATAACATGCGGATGACCCAGCGGCGCACATGCAGGGAGCCCAAGGTAGGAAGTATGATAGGCGAGGGGTTCCATGACCTCTTCGTTAGGTCGCAACGTGGTAAATACGGGACAGGGTAGTTCCTAACGATCCTTGAAGGCCAAAATTAATCCAACGTAGAAGCAGCTTTATGAAAGCCAACGCAGCTGCTGCCCAATGCCTCTGTGCAAGAAAGCTATCGAAGCCTTCGTTCCTATCTGTTGAAGCTGCTGCAATTGTGAAGATTTTGTAAAGAAAGTCGGACAAGAATAAAGTAACAGTATGAGTAGTTGAAAGCCAGATAGGACACTAAGTTCATGACAGGGCAGAGCCGACTATGGTGACGGAAGAGCATGTCTTGCCTTAGACATAGTAGAACTAGGTAGGACTTTGGTATATCTCCATGCCGTTTGATTAACACAATATGGAAGCGTGAATTGAACAGCAAGCATCGTTGCATGATTGCCAAAAAATGTTGTGTCTCTTCTTAGTGACTAGCCGTCTAGATATGACTCACTACCATACACCTACCTGCTTGGTCCTTCTCTCAAGGATGTCAATGCTACTGTCATAACACTCAGATAAATCGACCTCAGGCAGGGCGATTGCTCTTTCTGCAGTGAATGAGAAATATAGTATTTTCATAGCGAAGAGGCATCACTCATTGGTTGTAGTTGCTCGTGTCTTCGTGTAAGAAGTGAATATGTATGGCATGCATATTCAGTAAAAAGGCTTGGGTAAGTCTGCAAAAGCCGATGAAATGGAACCTTTCCCAATTTCCAGAAATTCCATTTTCCAACTCAAAGCAGTCAATGAGAGAAGTGAAAAACAGGAGACAGCAAAGTAGGCATGTTGCATGCGTTATGGCACTCGACAACATCCGGATCTATAAATCGTAGAACAAAACGTGTCCACTTCGCAAGCTCATAAAAGATATTTCCGCAGCTTCTTGACGCGAAGGACATTGATTAGGATCTCCGTCACAAAAATGTAATTGAGCATCCGTTGTGTCCTATTTCCAAAATGAGTCCTGTCTCTACGACCGCGTGAGATTGCGACCCCTCCACTGCCATTGACCGGTTTCATTCGACAGTATGGTAGAGCACTCGCTCCCAGATGATCTCATCCTCTCATTACAAAATTCAATCCCATGCAGGGAACTACAGATCCAACAGTTGTGTAGTCTTTTAGACGTAAGGTTCAATACCTACGCCCTACTGCTTAGACATTAACGTCCACCAAGCCCAGATTCGCTAGTCCGCCTGTGCTCCTAGTTCACGGTCTCGAAGCAACTGGCAAGAGCTTGACGATTAGACATGTTATCGAATCTCTTGGTGTGCCTTCAGCATTCGCTGGCTCAAAAGAATGCATTACCGCGCGGCACCTGTTGGAACGGACTCTGGCTGCTGCTATCGATACCCTGGACGGTACAAATAACAATGAGACTATGACCAATTCTGATGGCAGGTGTGACAGCATCAGTGCGTTTGTTGTGCAACTACAGTATCTATTGGAGGGAAAGGGCAGATTTATCTTGGTTTTCGACGGAATAGATCGCCAAAGGGAAGCTCCCCCGACACTCCTGCCTGCTATCGCTCGGCTTGGAGAAATTGTAAGCTTAGCTATATGATCTCTTATACCAAGACTAAACCTGTGTAGATACCAAACCTTACCATTATTCTAATCGTCACCTCGCCTCCTTCTGGTCTCCTTCAACTAAGAGGCGTACCCTGCATTCACTTTCCCACTTACACTCGAGCTCAGAGCCTTTCAATTGTTTCGAAGCCTCCTCTTCCAATATACAGGACGCCCAGCGATCAAACTACGTCAAGCCCAAGCGAGCATTCTGCAAGTGGTGAGGATGATTCAGCTTGGCTATGGAAACGTTTCTGTACTGCAGTATGGGACTCTCTTGGGCAAGCTGCTGCGCGGGATGTCCTGAGTTTTCGGGATGTCTGCGAGAGACTTTGGAAACCATTTGTACAACCTATTGTAGATGGTAGCTATGGTACTCGAGAGTTCTCGAAATTAATGGTTAAAAACCGGGCCCTTTTCCAGGGTGAAGCTGCGATAAGGGAAAGCATCATATCCATGAGCTCAGCGCCGAACATTCAACTCGCAAAAAGTAGGTCGTGCCATTAGCATTGATTGTCAAAGGAGATTGCTCATATAACCCCCACAGGTCAACATACCCTTCCCTATTACACCAAGTACCTCCTTTCTGCGGCATACCTCGCCTCATATAACCCAGCCCGCCAAGATCTCATCTTTTTCACAAAAGCTAGTGAGAAGAAAAGACGCAAGAGAGGTGGTGGCACGGCTGTAAGTCATTTTCGACCATCCAAACACCGAAAGATTCAGCGAAGATTGCTTGGCCCGCAGGCATTCGTCCTAGAACGCTTAATTGCGATTTTTCACGCTATACTGCCCCACAGTGTTGCGAGTGGAAGTGCAGACATTATGACGCAGGTTGCCACATTAGTCAATCTCCGGTTACTAACAAAGACAGCTGGTGGAGGGGATATTCTGGACGCTGTGACTAAATGGAGGGTCAACGTAGGCTGGGGGTACATCCAGGAGTTAGCACGAAGCCTTCGGTTTGACATAGAGAACTACCTCATTGAATAGGCAGATATTCGTCTCCGGTACAAGCAATGCCAAAGCAACGTCGCGAACTCCATTCCATTTCGATGGAATTCCTGTTCAGGGCAATCCGGGATCAATGGCCAAGGTCCATGGTTTGTCAGTGACAACATGTGGTAAAGTGGATTACCAGCGGGTGCAGGAAATCAGCGAACAACAATTGGTAGCCAGGTCAACTATCGGACTAAGTGGCAGCTTGGATCTGAAAGGCAAGATTGACCAGCTTCATTAGGTCCTTTGCACAATTCTTCTTATCGCAGAGCGAAGGATTACAGTATGCTGAGAATGCAAGGAGTCTGTTCGTCCATTTGAGTATTTCTACAACTGCAACTAGTTGTCCGATGACTTTTGTACCCTCTAATAACAATTCTTATCCAGGATCAGCGGTCGTCTGATTACCTTGCAGCATTATTAGCTAATCTTATGTATTCAGTATTATATACAAGCTTGGTGCACCATCTCCTTGATAGCCGTTACCATGTGTTTGTCCATTGACCAGTCTAGCCTCCGCCAGGCCTGCTTCCTTCCAGCTCACGAACCTTTGCCTGCTCAATACTGCCTTCCAGTTCGCTAGGTACCATCTGTCCATCAATCTCTGTCCTCTGGAATCCCTTGGCCTCATGAGCGGATTTCGCGGCTGTCACAGTATCCAGCTCACTGGCCCGAGAAGTTTTCGTGCGATGCTGCGAGCCGGCTTGTTGCCGTCGCCTCCGCGAAAAAAGAAACCACAATGCTCCGCCGATGATGGCAATTGCGGCAATGCCGCCAACAACTCCGCCAACTATGGCCCCGGTGTTGCTATGGTGGATAGGAGTGGCCGACGAAGTGGCTGGGGAAGTCGCAGTCGCAGTTGCACTACTGGTCGAAGTCGAAGTCGTCGCCGTTGCGTTGACAGGCATAGCTAGACCCTGGGCAATCCGGAATCCGTTCCCACAGCAAGTTGACTGAGTCACATTCACTCCACAACAATATATATCGCTTTCAGCGTTACACTGCGTGAGCTGCACGTCAAATGCTGCCATGGGACCATCAGAATCTATGCAGGAACACTCAATCAGCGACTTTCACCCACTCATTACAGTTTCAACTCTGCTCCGAACACCTCGTCTTACTTGATCCGTCGACACACAGCTTTATGCAGTTGGGACTCTGCCAACTACGGTCGGTACAGCTCTCACGCCAATATTGTCCGCTAGCATCTTTGCACAGGCCATTCGATTGACATGTATCTTGGCCATTGGGACCGGGGAGTCGGCAGCACATGCTGGCTGCCGATGAGTTCGCGGAGCATGATTGGTAGAGGTCGAATGACTGCCCGACATTTCTATCGGTACCGATTTTGTTCCAGCAGTTGGCTGAAGTCGTGGGAAGCCAGCAATGTAGGAGGGAGAGTAGCACGAAGACGGATCGAGCGTTGAACATCGTTGCTGGCTGGTGGACTAAATCGTCGTTGGCATACTGTGGTTTTTACGAGGTTGTTCATGATGGAAGTGAAGAAATGGACGGGAGTGTCAGCTTTAGCTTTGCTAAAACTTTCGAAGGATTATAGTTTCCAATTTGGATCCTTTTGAGTCGCGCAACTTCGACAGCCTGACCAATCATATCTCGCGTCACGCTGCCTATCTTTACTCGGCTAATCTCTCCACTGACCAAATAGGGCTAGCACACACTACTGTAATACCTGAGCTATCAGCCTCAGCCTTGCGCATCCGACCTTTTAGAGAGAGAGAGAGAATAGACCAGTAGGCAGCCTCTCTACATAGAGCTCAAATAAGCAACAACAAGAGGCATCCACAATAACTTCCCAAACACGAGATTCAAGTACTCGTATCAATTGCAGTTACAATCTCTGATCATGACAGCTCAGTAGATTGCGGATAATGCTAATGTTCTGTGACCTGAATTCTAGAGCTGCTATGCCGCAAGGCTGCCGAATCCTTCGAGCCTGGGATATTGGTTATGTCGTGGATGTGCAGAGCGGTCTTTGCCTTTCCGACCTATTTCTTAATAAGATGGCGCCCCCAAATCTCTTGCTCTTGGTGGTTTCAAACGACACTCCACCCTAATGTTGCTTTCTCAGACCTGACTTCTGATTGCTTTCTATCTCGAGCTTAACTTGACTCCATGGGTTCAGAATGGAGGTACCCTTTGATGGATTGCTGCAGTCCCTGCGGAATCTGTGCGTCTTGACTCTTAGCGGTGGAAGGATTCCCAGAAGTTGCTAAGAAGGAAACCAGGCTGTCAGGCGTTCTGGTGCCCATGCTGTCTCTTTGGCAAGACAAAAGCCCGCCGAACGGATCCGACTCTTCAACGCTTCTCTCAGTGCAACGGTAGCGTAAGATACCTTCTCTCAGCACTCTGCCGCGCGCTTCTCAACTTCACTAGAAACGGCCATCTACAACACCGAGGGCACGCTTGCTTGGAAAATCTAATCGCTGACTATTCTATTACATCTAGTGCATGACCTACTGTGTTACTCTGCCCTGCGGTCTTTGTTTCATCCCGCAGATGGTCGAACGTAGCAACATTCGCTTCCAGCGCAAAATCGGCGGCTCCTGCTGCGGCGACTGCTTCCAGACCGCCTGTTGTCCATGCTGCGTTCTAGTACAGGAAGAAAAGGAGGAACTGGAAAACTCTGCGCAAATTGGTCAGCCTGGCTACCAATCACAACAGCAGCCTATGGTGTACAGTCAACCACAACAACAAAGACCAGCAGCGAGGCATCACCTGTCAGAGACTTTGGCAAACGATTTTACAAAGATTGCGGTTGCTGGCATGAATAGTGGGAATTGATGATTTTTGAATATTACAAAGGGATTAGAGCGATGGGGTTATAGCTGATTCTTAGACGATCTTTGCGGGAGCACATGAAGGGAGAACATGGTATGTACGTATCGGGCATTGGAAGCATGGTTTGACACTATACCTGACTTTGGTCATCGGGGCTATATCGTATATTGAGTGTATTGTAATAATTGATAGCTGGACATATATTCACACGGTGGACTTTTACAACAGATGTCCCAGGGTCTTTAACTTGTACTGCTCTATTCCGACATGGCGAAGTGACGACTCTGCCGCTTCTTCGATCAGTTCCCTGTATAAAACCCACTCGGTGGAGGGTCGAAAAGTCGTCCCAAGCGATTAGGGTTAGGGTTATCTGCGGCTTGAACCAAATCCAAAGTTCTTACTCTCGATGCGCATAAGACATCTTCGTGCTATTAAACCATTGAACATTATCCATAGGATAATTATGTGAAGCTCCCATGCATAAAAATTGTCGAGCTCTCTATCCTAGCCCTCATATCAGACAATGTCTCGAATTGAGGAACTCCCAGCCGACTTTGACGAGTCTCTCGACCTGAATGCCTTTCCTCCAGCACCATCCCAAAAATCCGGTCTCCCTTCAGCTGCCCCTACGTCTTCAATACCGTTCCCTATAGTGGCCAAAGCAAGAAGTCAATATGACTCGACACCCACGCTGCCACCGCACATGGAGTCCGTCCGCTCGCACACTGCCGATGAAATTGTCAAGATGATGAACCAGACACCGCTGTTCATGAATTCGCTGGAGAATGCAGATCCTGAAGGTAAGCTCGCTAGCTAATTAGCACTACCATCAAGAACTTGTTCATCTGAGGCAGCAGATTAGACGGCGAAAACGTGGGCTTGGAGGCCATACGCGCGCTTCAGTATGAAGGTTCGCGGGCTGAGGTTGCCCGAGGCTTCAAGGAGAGAGGAAATGAGATGGTGAAGGAGAAGCGGTGGAAGGATGCCAAGGAATTCTATACACAAGGTCTCGGGGCGCTGTCACGGAAGGTCGATGCGTCCAAAAAGGCGACAGTAGACGAGAAAAAGGCAGATGCGAAGCCGGCTTCAGAAGAAGAAAAGGAGACTGAGCGGTCTGAAGAGAAAGAGGTTGAAGAGGCCTTATACGTAAATCGCGCGCTTTGCAACCTCGAGCTAAGTACGTCCATAACATCCAATCTACGAGGAACGTCCTGACCTCAGAACCTAACCGCTGACGCCCCTCCCTAGAAAACTACCGCTCCACAACCCTCGACTGCGCATCCACCCTCCGCCTCAACCCCCAAAACATCAAAGCCTACTACCGCTCCTCTCTCGCCCTCCTCGCCCTCGACAAGCTCCCCGAAGCCTTGGACACCTGCACCCGCGGCCTCACCATCGACCCCGAAAACACCGCTCTCGAATCCCTCTTCTTCGACAAGCTGCAGCCCCGAGAAGCAGAGCTCAGAGCGCGATCTCAGAAGCAAAACGCGCAGCTCGAACGCGCGCGGCAGGAAAACCTCGTTCTGGCCGCTGCGCTTCGCGCGAGAGGTTTAAGAACGCGCACGACAGCCCAGCCCCCAGACATGGAAGACGCATCTATCCACCTCTCCCCGGACCCCATATCCCCCAAGAGCACACTCGTATTCCCCGTCATCCTGCTCTACCCCCTGCACGCCCAGTCCGACTTCATCAAAGCCTTTCCCGAACAAGATACCATCCCCCAGCATCTCGAGTACATCTTCCCCTTGCCCTGGGATACGGCGCATGAATACACCATTGGAAACGTGGAGTTTTACATGGAGACGATTAGTGGTGGACTGATCAAGGTGGGAAGGAATATGAGCTTATTGGGGATACTGGGGGGTGGGAAGGTGGAGATTGTGGATGGGGTTGTTAGGGTGAATGTGTTGCTGAAGGGGAAAGCGGGGAAGTGGATTGAGGAGGTTAAGGCGAGGAAGGGAAAATCACAAGGCCGATGACAAAACAAGCAATACTGCATATCTGTGGTAAATGTGATTTGAGATTTTTGCCTTGGTACCTCCCGTCCTACCAAGAAGCACCCGCGTACGTTACATTGAGGGAAAAAGTAAATATTACATTGTGTATCTGTTCTCATCCACCCCCACCCCATGCCCCCCCCCCATCCACCCCCCCATCCCCTCCCCTCCTCCATCCCTCCCTCCCTTCCCGCCTTCCCAATTCCCCTCCGTACGCATAGCACACCCACCCACTGCAGCTTTTCGCCTTCCCTTACTACGATGAACAGCACAGCTATAATATTTCTTCGACAGCGCGGGTGTTGTTTGCTGTCGTGCACTCGTAGTGTTGATCTTCATGTTCGTGATCATAGCGATTCGTGAGACTGCCTGGATGGTTGGGTAGGGTTTTGAGCACCACGATGCTGAGGGTCTGTGAGTGGAAATACGGGAGACTGGTTGGATAGGCTTGATTGGTCTTTGAAATGTGCTTTTTGATTTGTATGCGCTCTACGGAGAGAGTTGGTGTAATGCTTCGTGCGAGGGGGACGTGGAGAGCATGGTTCGTCGTGGTGCTGGTGTTGTTTTAACTTCCGTGCCTTCTGTTGACGTTGAGCGCTGCCATGTCGTCTTATTGAACAGAGTGTGTGAAGTGAACGTATGTTGAGAGTATCCTCGAAACTCATCAAGCGTTTCCCGTTTCGATAGGCAATATGTCGATGTGTCCGCAGCGATTATCTAAATGTATGCTCATCGAATCCAGAAGTTGAAACTCTTGAACGTTGAGCGAGCTTCGGCGTTGTTGTCTTCTGGCTGTTTGGTTCCTGAGTGGCGACATTCCGCTTCATCTACTGCATCGTCTCCGTGCTCATTGCCACATGATCGATGTTCCTCTCCAAACATCCCCACCATAGCTCATACAAATTACGCTGCAAATGCATAACTTCCAAGCATAGCATACATAGACCAGGGATTAGTTCCACGTGTGCTCTCCAACGTCTCTGCGACGAAGTTCGCGTTCCGGATGCCGATGTTGTCGGACATGAATCGTAATTGGTTGTTGATCCAAGGCTTGATCTTAGTAGTGTCGTTGCCATACAAACTAGCGACGTAAAGCGGAAAGAGGAGAGTGTAGCATCGTAGTCTCTGGGTTGCAGAATTGGTCTGGCTCGTTGGAGTGGTATCTTCGTATACTGTGTACTGCGGTGCAGTGGCACAAATCTCTTTCGCTAAGACGTCTATATTATTTATCGCAGTATTCAACATATGGAAGGTAGTGACTTCTTTACTAAATTCGGTTGGGCTCTCAATACAGTACGTACGGATAATGTCGTTTAGTAGTATCCTCATGATTCGAAGAACATTCCACGTCTGAGCAGTGAAATGATCTGGATATGTATCAAAGTGTTGTTCGAGAACCCTTTCTGAGGCCTCTTCTAGGTACGTCGTCTTGTATAGCCCCGATGAAGGCATGTTTCTGGCGAGTGATACAAACTCACAATCAAGCTCAGTTGCGCATGCGATGATATCTGAGCCGGAAAGACAGCCATTTTGTATGGCTCCTTTCAGGTTGGCGTATTTGACCACCAGCCCTGAGACCAGCCACTTTGGATTGTCCTTGTTTATGAAGGGTTCAAGGTCAGATCGGAGCGAGATCAACGCAGACGGTACTGGAGAATTCGCCGCAACACAACTGATCAGAAGATTGGTGCTCAGGCGTACAGACAGCCGAAGACCAGTGTAGTTTTGGAATTGCTGGTTATTACGCAACTTGACCAGGGCCAAAGCACCATTCACGTGACTCATCCAAGAGTCGGTAGATCGAGGATTGTTGTTGGTGAACTTCTCAAAAAGATCAAGTAGAAGCACTGCCAACAAGGTTGAATCACTCGTTGCAGTTTCGGGCGACCGAAGTGCGTTGTTGAGCAGTGGTAGAGCGTACGAATATTTTTCTCTTGCGAAATGCGAAGCCTTGGTACAGTCAAATTGGGAAGAGAAGAATGCCAAGCTAACGGCATCAACACTCGCACTCAGGTGTCGGTCCAACGAGGATTGCTCATAGAGCGAATCAAGTATATCGTAGGTTTTTGAAAAGCCAGACACATAGTGAGAAAAGAAAGCATTCTTCGCTCTATATTCGATCGTACTGGTCACGGTCTGTGGGATCATTCTAGACCTACGGGTCAACGCTTTTTGCTTAGTTGTCTGACTTTCGTCCTGGATCCTCAACTGCTGGGTATCGCGATAGCCGGAGCACACGAGGGTGGCTCTGATACATTGACCGCACGAGTCTCTTTGGAGATCACACTAATGTTTTTTGGTCAACAAAGGAACGTTCAGTAAGCCAATTCCGGCTTACACGAAGCTTCCTCCTTCTGCATTGCACGCAAGCCTTGGACGGTTTGCCGCGGTACACCATCTCAAGGTGGGAAACGGCAGCCTATTGGATTCCGCACAAAACTCTGTATCTTGTTGCGTGGAACATGATAGATTACAAGGGGCCCCATACTGAGCTACTCAGCTGTTCGAACACTCGTCAACGTCTTTGGGATATTCGGTGATTGTCCGGACTTAGTCGGCGATACCCGCGCTCTACACCTCTCACTATTCGATCTAGCCGTATAAGGTGTTAGGGTACCCTTATCGAGGCTTGCTTTACTGTACAGCGACTAGGCCTAAAAGCGTAGGTGTTCCGTTGACATCAGTCAGCATCCCTATCACGACCATACTCGATGCGGCATACAAAACGTTATGATGGTTCAGGAGGTAGCATTGCCCTCTTGAACCCAGTAAATATTCTGCAGAAGCATGTCATCTGTATCGAATTTTATGTCTGTTTGGTCGAACAGCCGTGATGTCTATATCGTTAAAGCCGACGGACGGTCATCATGCTTTGACCCCGAAGGTGTATAAAAGAGAGTTCTCCCAGACAAGTTGACTACAATCATCGAATTCCAAAGTCGAACCCAACGACTTCAAACTGAATTCATTCAAGTACGAGACCATTGAATTCAAAGATGCCTTTCCAATACAGACGCGTTCTTTTGATCGGTGCCACAGCCGGGATAGGTGCTGCCATGGCCGACCGTCTCGTTCTTGAAGGCTCCAAAGTCATTGCAGTTGGCCGAAGGCAAGACAGACTCGACGACTTCGTCCGCAAGCATGGGAAAGACAAGGCCAGCGCTATTAAATTCGACATCAGCGACAGGCAGAACATGGACCGATTCGTGACTAAGTCAGTTTCCCTTTGCCCTTGATCGTGAGATCGAGACCCTTACTATTACCCCAGCATCACAAGTACATTCCCTGACCTAGATTGTGTCTTCCTGAACTCTGGAACACAAAGTCCTACCAATCTTGCAGAGCCAGCGAAAGTAGAGTTATCCGACTTTCACTCTCAGGTCACCATCAACTTCTCTTGCTTCGTGGACCTGACAATGAAGTTTCTACCCTTTCTGATGAAAAAGGAGACCAAGACAAGCTTGATATAGTAAGCACAATTTTTGCTCGTCAATTACGAACACCTCTACAACAGTGATAGTACCGGTTCCAATCTAGCCATTATACCCTCGGCTAGCCTTTCCGCATACTCTGCTTCCAAAGCTGCGTTGAACTCATTCATCCTCTGCCTCCGCGAGCAGCTCAGAAACTCAACAGTCAAAATTATCGAGCTGTCGCCTCCTGCTGTACAGAGTGAGTCATCCAAAGACCAAGATATTGTGACAGAACTGACACCTCCAAGCGGAACTACACGACTACATGGGCGAAGAACGCGGTCGACAGCTTGGTATGCCACTGGAACCTTTTATAGACGAGGCCTTCAAAGGTCTCGCATCTGGTCGTGATCAGCTTATTATCGGGTCTATTGGTCCGGCTGCCACCTTCAATGAAATCATTGACAAGAGGAGAGTTGCTTTTGAGAACCTTGCAAAGATGATGAGAGGCGAGAACTAAAGCCAGTTGTGATCTAACGGAGGAGAGGGTGTGGTTTGATTTTGCTATGAAGCTTCAAGCACATTTGAATTAGCCACCTAGAAGACCACGATATAGAATACCAATTCCGTCTGCGGAGTTTCCACATGTCTATGGCTATAATCCCTTCATTTCCATCCCATTTGGACCTTGGGTGACGCAAATCCTCTTCACGCACGCCCGGCAAAGTTGCTCTTCCAAGAAAGAAAACAGTTCCAGATCCTTTGAGATTTCAATCCGCAACTTCCGTAGCAACACCATCTCAGCGAGCCACGACTTGACTCTCAGAGTGGACAAGGCGACTTACATTTTGCAAGAAATGGAAGTTATTGGCGAGATACCGTATAAACCTTTTATTGACACCCAAACCCGCCCTCGAAGGATCAACATGGCACCATGCTAGTAGCCGGGGTGGTAATCTCTGCACTGTAGGGCCGAGGTCGCTATTCTCCTCACTATGACTCCAAATATCTACCTCAACAGTCATTCCTTGAGACTCAGCCAGAAACTCGCTTTCGTTTTTGCTGCTCACTCTGCTACCCACTCTGCCACCTACTTACTACCTACACTTTACTACCCACTGCTACCCACTGCTATCCACCGCGGCCATCACTGCCATGGCCGCTGCTACTCGCCGCAAGGTTAACCCCTCTGCAAAGGCCCGCGCCAATGCCGCCGTCGCCAGGAGACGTAACCCCCGCCTCCGCTCTCCCTCCCTCCTCCCCCACACTCACTCCCCGATCCCTGGCCTTCAAGGGGGAGTCAACCCGGAGCATGCCGACGAGACCCCGGCAGCCCTCGCCCTGCGGCAGAGGATCAAAGCCGCTCGTCAAACAAATATAGAACAGGAGCTGAATTGGAACTTCAAAGGGTAGAAGCTCAGGGTGCGACGCTGAAAACCCAGGCGTTGGGAAGCGACTCAGCGCCAGGGGGCATTACCAGCCAAACATCAGGTACCATCCTTCTAGGCCCTGACCCCCGCATTCAAGCAATGATAGCACGCTACCCCTTTATTGATATCATTCAACTCGTCAATATCTTCAAAAATGAATTTCGAGCCGTCAATATTTTTAAGCTGGTCAACGATCATATATCAAATTCAGCCAGCAAACAAGGTTCTCAGTCTTCGAGAATGTTGCAGTTGACTGACTTTTCTTTAAGACATGATAGATGATGTATTCGACGTCAGCGACCATCAACGTTCGGTACCAGATTCAGCGATGAGAATATAAAGCGTTGAGGAATATGATGAACCTCGATTAGTCGATCACAGCGAAACTGCTGTTTCAAATCGGCTTGAAGACTTTCTGAAGCTTCATTTGCTGAGGAAAGATTCTTGCTTAAAATCATTTGATCAGAGCCTCGATATTCAACTTTTGCCTCATGTTCGATGATAAACAGCAGTGTTTGAACATACGTACGATCGAGATGTCTGAATAGCTGTGCTTGCCATGCGCATGCGTTTAGAGACCCCTTGCGCGATAGGGAAACCTCGTCGGCCTTCATGAACTGATATGGGAAGAATTCTGAGATTGATATCAGTGAGGCCAGAACCCAGAGTCATTTCTTTCCGACTGGCTGACTGTTTGAATTTGATGTTTTGCAATTGATAGCAGCGTGGGTTTCACCACATCCGCTGCAGATATGCTGATATGTGCAACTAGGATAGATGCAGTTGCCGTCGTTGAACCTGTTGCAGACTGAGGGCCATGTGCTTCCCCCGTCGGGTCTGAGGCCGTAGGACTGCTTCCTGGTTCCCTAACCCTGATTCCCCGCCTGGGGAGTGGTAACAGGGGTTTTCTTTACCAGTGCTCGGCCGGCCAGTTCAACTTCAGCATTGTATCACTCGTCAGAGTCATTGACTCCTTTTACAATGCGGATTTCATGAAAGTGAAAGTGAAAGGTCGATACAGACTCGAAGATGTAGTGCAGATGAAGCTTCTGCAGGTAGTCAACGTATCAAGCTAAGCTTGCTTGCAGAGAAATCTTCAATTGCTCATTGACCGCTTCGATGAGACATTGATTATACACTTCTAAGCAACGTAGAAAGGGAGCCATGCCTTTGAGATTCTGCTGAGTGGCGTCATCGTCATGTGCCCGAAGCTCGCCGAAGCGTGTTATGCGAAGACCTTGTTTGCTGACTGGATTTGATATATGATCGTTGACCAGCTTGAAGATATTGACGGCTCGAAATTCATTTTTGAAGATATTGACGAGTTGGATGATATCAATAAAGGGGTAGCGTGCTATCATTGCATGAATGCGAGGATCAGGGCCTGCGGGGATGGTGCCTGATGTTTGGCTGACAATGCTCCCTGGCGCTGGATCGATTCCCGACGCTGCCAGCGTCGTACCCTGAGCTTCTACCCTTTGAAGTTCCAGTTCCAGCTCCCGTTCTATATTTGCTTGACGAGCGGCTTTGATCCTCTGCTGCAGGGTGAGGGCTGCTGGGGTCTCGTCGGCTTGCTCTGGGTCGGCTCCCCTCTGGGGGCGGGGGAGGGGGGAGGAGGGAGGCGTAGCGAAGGCGGGGATTACGTCTCCTGGCGGCGGCGGCATTGGCGCGGGCCTTTGCAGAGGGGTTATCCTTGCGGCGAGTAGCAGCGGCCATCCATGGCAGTGATGGCGGCGGTGGGTAGCAGTGGGTAGTAAAGTGTAGGTAGTAAGTAGGTGGCAGAGTGGGTAGCAGAGTGAGCAGCAAAAGCGAAAGCGAGTTTCTGGCTAAATCTCAAGGGAGAAACAGGAGGGGGGCCGCCTATTTATCCCCCTGTTCCCCGCCTAGCTGCCGAGGTCTATTGGTAATCGGTGGCAACCTTGTACGAGGCTGGAGATTAGCCCCTCTATTACCTCAGTACCCAAGTCTACTTTCAATGTTTCTGCAAGGTTTTCTACGAGAATGAGGTGGGCGAGGAAAGTCTGCCTTCTGCATACATTACTTCGACGACAGATCTGTGGAATATGGGGGCACTACACTTCTCAGATACACGCAGATCCGAATCTGAGTCGCTTCATCTGAATCAGACAGCACATGAGAATCGAACAGAGGCTATTCACGACTATCAATGTTTCGTTATAGATTATACCGGACGCGAATTGTCTTGTTCTTCAGATGTTATGAATGCTTTCAATGCAATCCAGAACGTCCTGAAACGTACTATGAGAACCGACTTCTGGTACAGTGTGCTTGAAACATATTTGGATAAAGCTCTGTTGTGGACACTGAGAGGTCCTCATAAGCGAAGGAACTTATCCCTACCTCTCACCAAAATTGAGTTCAAAAATTTGCTGTTCCCAAGCTGGACGTGAGCCGGTTGGCATAGCCAAGTGGAATATGGTTCGTGTTTTGATGTTACAGGACTTCGGTGTGAGATTAGCTGGTTCATCGTTAATCAAATGGGTGTTGTTACTCCAATAAACAACATGCCCCCTGCGATGGAATTTGAACTCACCGAAAAAGACCATTAAGAAGTATGACCGCAGAACTTACCGCCTAAGGATTTCATATTGGCAGTGAAGCCTAGACGCGAAATTAGCGTGAACGGAGAAGACTGGGAATATCCAGAATATCTAGTTTGCTGGACAACCTTGGCAGTCTTTTGTGTGACAGGAGAGATTGCCTCACTTGGCGAACATGGCAGGAACTGGAGAACCGGTGTCAACCATGTCTAATAGTAACGAAGACTGGGTGGGATCTATCATGATGAAACAGGTGTGGGTCGCGGAGCATCTCATGGAGACTCGGTGCCTCGAGTTCATACTTCTGTCGAGATCCAGAGGCATCAGACAGACAACACTTGAGCCGTATCCCACATATCTTGATCAAGAAAAGTTCGACAACAAGCTATTGTGTATGCTGAATGTCATGCTGATTGAGTGGGGACGCGATTCCGCCACACGACTTGGTGTCGGGATAATACATGAGGACGCTTGAATGAACCAGAATCCTACGCCTACACTCGTCAAATTGAGATGAATTATCTCCGCCAAGCAGAAGCAGACCAAATTCCTGAGAATTTTATTAGTAAGATAATTGCGTGACCTACAACGGATATGTTGCAAGCGACGGTAGAAGAAAGAGGAAAGCTACCACTGAACCGTTGCACCAGCGCCACTACCAATCGAAACTGTTCTTGACTACTGAACACGCTTTATAAGCATATTGACGCTGCCACATAAAAAGGAAAGCTAACATTGCAACATTGCGACCAACGTCAATAGGACCCGAACCTATTCTTGATAACTAATCACTCTTTGCAGTGGTTGTATCTCACCCATTAACGAAACCCCCTCATCCATTTCCCCATAGATCAAAGTTTCGATCGGTGAAGACCACCAGCCATGCGTTTAATAGCTACCCAACTACCTCGCTATCGATTTTGTCCATCCTCCTTAATACCGCTCACGTCCTCATAAAAACAATGACAGCAACGAGACAAGCTACTATTGAAGTCAAATTCGATCAAAATGTATGAAGGTCCACGAAAAAACCTACGACAGCAACAACAAGAATACCCAATAGTTCACAGGCCTTCAAGTCGGCTAGCCCACCAACTACGACTATCCGGGCCACCCTCCCTTTCGTTTCTCTAGGGTCTGGTTACTGATCAATGGCAAACGACTGTGTGAATTATAGTCTATTAATGGGAGGACGGGGGATTATGGGTGATCACTATTCAGAAATACGATGATCGCCCTCCTTCACGTCGAGTTCTAGCTCAGTCATCGATGATCCATTTGGGTTTGAGATGGGTTGATGGAGTGGTTCTTCACATCCTCGTATCTTAATACGTTTCAAACGCATGACATTTTATCAAGGAGGATCAAATCTATAGGCAAGGATGTTGAAGCATTCAAAACACGATTGACATGATCAAGCTTTCGCAGTGGCGTTGCCCTCACGCGGGAACTGCTGCAAACAACTCCACCACAGCACAAACTCCCCCGTTCTATCCGGATCCTCCCTCCTAACCCGATTGAACATATCCTCTGCGTCCTTGGCCTCTCCAACCAAGCGCCCCCACATCTCAATATACCGCTCGGTGGCATCCAGATTCCACGCCCCATCGACCGCACTTGGTGTCTTATGGCCCACAATCACAGTCTCGGGCCTAAAGGATCTAACCTTCTGGATGGCGTCAATCCACTGCTCCCGCAACGGCGCGGTCAGCGTCTCAGCCAGAAACGAGTACGCATTATTGTATACAATATCCCCCGCAACAGCGAGCTTAAGATCCGGCACCCACAGGAACGACGAGTCGTCCGTATCCGAGTGCCCCGCCGGCACAGCATGCAGCTTATGTCCCTCAAGCTCGAGCGTCAGATCGTGGGCGGGCAGCGCCTCCGCAGGCGGGGACGCCGGAAACACGATCTGCCCGCCGGGAAACAACGTCTCCCATACCGCCTGCCCCGCGGGCGAGATCTGCTGCTCCATGTGCTTGAGCACGCCCTCGGTCGCGACGGCCGTGGCGTTGGGGAAGCGCTGCTGCAGCGTCGAGAGCCCGAAGAAGTGGTCGCCGTGGCCGTGGGTGATGTAGATGTAGGTGAGGCGTTTGTCGGGGAACAAGGCATCGATCCAGTCGGCGAGGGCGGTGGCTTGCGTGGTGGTGAAGAGGGGGTCGACGAGGATGGCTTCGTGGGCGGAGGAGATGAGGGTGGCGGCTGTGGGGGTCCAGAGGGGGGGGATGGCGTGGGGGATAGGGAAGGGGGGGATGGCGGGAATGGCAGGGGCGAGGAAGACGTCGGCACGGAGGGAGGAGGACATTGTTGGGCTTGAGAGGTGGTGCTGCTGCTTGAATGATGGGAGGGAATAAACCCGTATTTGTGTGAGAAAAGAGGAGAGATTGCTTTTATAATAAGCGAAGACCTTCAGACTATACGAAACCCATCATCCCCTCTCTTTCTCTCTTTTATATCCATACCACCCCAAATTCTGCAGCCGCTGACACATTGCACATCCGTACAACCCCAAAGCCACAAAGATTATCAATCCACAGCCGCCTCCAAACCCCTTTCAGAAAAATCCCCACTAATCATTATTAACAAAAAAAAAAGCCCCCGGGCACAGATTACTGAACTAGCAGGTGTCCAAAACGAACAAAAAACCCACTTCTCCCATACATGACAAGCTCGCTCATCATCCTCTTTCCGCTTTCAAACTTCAAATAATTGATTGTAGTAATACTCGCGCATTTCTCACACACAGCTTATACGTAGTTCAAAGCTAGAAAAAGTCGAGAGTTGTGGGTATGTAGAGTAAGGTACAGTAAGCAAGCAAGCAAGCAGGGTGGGGTGGGGGGGGGTTTTACATACTCATCACAGCACAAAACAGCTGAGAAATAAAATATATATGTATACTGCGGGGGGCTGAACTCCTACAGTACTTACGAAAGGAAAGAGCCAGCATTCTTTCGGGATCATCCGTGGGCCTGTCTATTCAGACTGACTTCGTCTTTACCATGTATATACCGAGCGCTAGTGTCGCTCGAGATGATATTCCATGCATGGTTCCTGGTTTCCAAAACAGTGCGGGATTTGTGTACGCGTTGTTGGATATATTACAGAGAACATCGCATCGCCCTAATCCCCCAACCCCTGAGAAATTGAGAAATACCATAATCCAAATCCCTGCCCAGAGTGGTATCATCATCGCCTCGCAGCATATTTACAAACATCAACGCCGAACTTCAAAACTCCCTCCTCAACACGCCCTTCAATATCCCGCTCTCCCGCTCATACTCCTTCACCTTCTCCTGCCCGGCAAACAGCTTCTCCAGCAACCACTGCACCCTTCCCCTCACCATCTTCGGCTGCCCGGGCAGGCCGCCCAAGAGGCTAAGTTCCGCTTCATATTTTTCAATGCCTTTGGTCTCAATCGTAATCAGCTCGGCTAAGATGGCGAGATCTAGTTTCGCGCGCAAGGCGCGGTCTTCGGTGAGCAGCTTGAACGCAGCGGTATAGACCGGTTTGCCCGGCTTGATGCTCTTGGGTCTGCCGTTGCTGCTGACGATGGAGATAAGCTCGGCTTGTTCGAGGGCTTGGAGGACGTTTTCGCCGCCGGACTTGTAGGTGTCGGAGAGAAGCAGCTCGTTATAGCGCAGGCTGTCGGTTTTAGCAAGGAATTTGACGAGCAACCAGGCTTGCTCGGGGGACCATGGGCGGGTCGGTGGGATGTCGAGGATGTACATTTTCAGGATTTCGGACGCGGATTGCTCGATTATTTGCTGTACTGCTTTCTTGGGCGTCTCGCCGGTTTTGATGCGGCGGGCGAGGAATTCGAGGTCGGTGAGACGGCCACCGAGGGTGGAGATGCATCCGTCGAGCTCGCCGAGATCGGTGCGGGTTTGTGAAGGTTTGGCAGCTTTTACGTCACCGTTGGAGTCTTCTTCGGCGTCGGCGTCGAGGTGGGTGATTACGAAGCGTTTTGCAACCTCGGGCGAGCAGTCGCCTAGGGCAATCTGGCGAAATACGCGGTTGGGGAGAGCTTTGCTGAGAGACTTCGAGAAGGAGACATCGTTGGTTAGAAAGATGACATGAGCAATATTGGAAGTAGCAAGGCCAGCAGCCCATTCGGCAATTTTGTCATATACGATACTGCTTTCTTGGCTCTTATGTAGAAAATTATCAATGACAACGACAGGACGACGCTCAGGATGGGCCTCTAGATATTCGTCGTCACCCAGATCTGCGTCTTTGTCGTGCTTGTTCCGTCCTTCTAGAGCTATCTGCTTGAGTGCAGTCGTTGTGTTTTGCCAGATCTTGGCTAGCTGAGAGTCCAAAGTCTCTGAGAATCCTGTCTTGGTTCCAATCGTACCTTGAGCTGCAAGGTCTAGCAAGCTGCTGATGTTGTTCATCCAAGAGAATACAGGTCTATATCCAACTTCGAGGGCAGCTTTACCGATCGTAGCACTGTCGCCTCTCGCCTCTTGTATTGGCTTGCAATCAATTACAAGTTTGTGCTTCCGGTCTTTCAATGCTTGATCTAGAACAAGCTCCTTTTTACCAGAGCCTCGAGGACCCTGCACAACGATAAAAGTCTCCGCAGTCTCCATAAGCCAAGTCTTGATTTGCTCAATGTCGTCTTTGCGGTCTTCCCAGATAGCTCTCAGGCCAGCATCCTCCTGTCTGTGGTTCCGGAACGACAGAATCTTATTTGCTCGTGTTACCTGTGACTTGATCCATTTGTAGGCTTTGTTGTCCGTGATGTGGAAGGAGTGCTCGACATGAGCTTTGATGAAGAATGTCCGGATACTGTAAAGCGGATTAGTAGAAGCTTGTGAACGCACGGGGAATTTGTCCTACGGATCGAATACTGCCACTGTAAACGTAGCAGCCAACGCAGCAAACAGGGGCAATACAATTCTTGGGTGATTGACTAGCCAGTCCCGGATCCAATGTCCTTTGATCTTCTGCTCATATCCCAGCTTCAAGACCGTCCCCGCTGATCCCCCACCCTGAGCAGGTGGGACGGTGTAGCCATGCATGCAATTCTTTGCCATCACGGCGTGTCTGACCCTCACAAAGTTGAGATATGCGTACTTGAAAGGATCTTTTGAGTCGGCTGGCTGCGGCGTGATGTCCGCCAATTTTCCATACTTACGAAATAACGTGTACAGCGTTTCCTGAGAGAGATCTGCCGCTTGCTGCCCCGGTTCCGAAGGTAGGAACTGAACCTTCAGTCTGGAGCTGGGAAAGCGACTGAGGTCCTCGACCCAAGGCTTTCCATGCACCAAAAATGCCCGAACACGTCGAAGGGGATTGAACCATGGCTTCACAGGGTTTTCTTTTAGATAACGTTGCAAAGTCTTTTCAATTTCCGAAGCCTTTATTTGGGGGTCATGAGAGAATTTGACAAAGGCTCCACCCTCTTTCAATCGCGGCAATATTTCTTTCTGCTTTATGGGTAATGTCTTTGGCAACGCTCGTTCGGGAATTGTTATTAAGGTTGGAGCTGGTGCGTTTGGACTCTGGACGCGGTTGAGAAGTGGTGGAATGGTTTTGTCGGCGTTCCAAAAGCGGAAGCGTAAAAGCCAGTTGAGCTTGAGGGGAAATACATCTATATTGCATATTAGGCATCGCTTGCAAGACTATGAGCGGAGGAGGAGTGCCAACTGTCAAGAAACAAGATGCCCTCATTTGGTCCAGCGTTAATGTGACCCGACTTCTCGTCTCCGGCTTCTGTGGTCTTATGGCGTCTACTGTTAATTCTGCCTCTGCTCACAGCTTTTCTGCCACGATGACCGCTTGCTATACAAAGGAGTCGTTTCTCCGCGCCGTTGCTGAGCGAGAAGGCTGCTGGCCCGCCAAATACTCTAGGGAGCCCTAACATTAGAAACGCTCTCTTCTTCTCATGGCCCGCGGCAATATTGTAGTTCCATTAGTCCAACTAGGTAGCGAGCTGGCCTGCATCAGATCTACCCATCAAGTCCACCATTATGATATCTGCAAACAAAGTTTCGTTTGAGCTTGTCAACAAATGCCTCGAAATTCCCGCGCGCCGGTGACGTCAAATCCCTGCTCAACGCGCTTCGCCGAACCCCTACATTTAATATTCCGCGTCTTTACACTGGAGCCAGCGATGGGATGGCTATCAAGTTCTTCTCCTAGCCCCCAAGCTGCCGAGAAAGCCTCGCACCTAACCCAACCTCCCCTCTCTGAACCTCCGCCCTCAACCCCAGATATAGCGGACGCCCGCCCAACTCCCACACGCGATGACATCGCCAACGCCGAACTCCGCGCCTTTCTCGAGTCACTCCAACCCGAACCCTCCCCACCCGCCTCCTCACCAAATACCCAACCCCCCTCACAAAACGCTTCCTCACTCTCCGCCGACTCCACCCTCCTGACCCCGACCCACCTCTACCCTTCCTCCATCTCCTGCCGCGCCGCCTTCGACACCGCCTTCTACTGCCAATCTTTGGGCGGCCAATTCAACAACCTCTACCGCTATGGCGGCATGCGCAGTTGTAGCGAGCAATGGTCGCAGTTCTGGTTTTGCATGCGCACGAATAGGGGCTATATGGGTGAGGAGGAGAGGGAAAGGAGGGTTAGGGAGCATTATCGGCAGAGGGAGACTAAATACCGGGTTGGGCCTAGTAGTGAAGATATTTGGAGGCAGAGGGAGAGGAGGGTGGAGGGGGCGTTTGAGGGGGATATGGTGAAGGCGGAGGAGGCGGAGAGGAGGTGGAGAGAGAGGGAGGAGGGGGAGGGGAGGTGATGATGGGGAGAGGTATTGGTAGGCCGCTTAGAAGGACCGTCGCTCTATTCTCGTGAGTTTAAACGCGCAGCATCGGACAGAGGAGTCAAGGGAGGGTTATGGTAATCTCATCAATCCTCCTCTCACTGCTCCAAAAATTCACTCAGCTCAAACGCATTACAATGGCAAAAAGATCTCAAGTACAGGGTATGAAGAGCGTGCACGAGTCCCGATAGGATCAGAGAAAAGGGGCTATACCAGAAACTCAAGGTATATCCTCGCAAAGTCTCCTTGCAGTCTCCCAGCCGTTCATTAGCTCACACGACCCCATAGATGAGTCTTGAGACGAAACCCAGAACAAGGCATTCATGGGTCTCTGTGCAACCAAATGGAAGGTATGAAGTAACGCATCTGCACAAATGTCCTTTTTCAATATCTACGATTCTCTTCCCCGTTCTTCTCTTGCGAGTTTTGATAGCATAATACCACCAAAACTGCACCGGCGAGTCATGCGGGCCATCTCGACGGGTTCAAACCTCCATGAAAAGAACAGCTTGTTGACATGGGAGATTGCGATTGATTTTATTCCCAAGCATCCAAACGCCAGGTTGTCAATTCTTCTATGGTGTCAGTGTATAGTAACCCTGCTTTCACATCAGGTTACCCATCCCTGTTGTCAACCAATACCTTCTCCATCATCTAGATATCCCGAAACTGCCTTCCACGTCCCAAGTTCCCACCTTAACCTCTCAATTTCCAGGCACAACTCCACCACTACACTACATGTTAACAAGCACAGACATCTCGACCCCAAGCAAACTAAAGCGTCTCAGCATCCTCGAATCTCATCGACCCTAATGATCTTCCCTAATTTCTGCGTCTTTTTCACCACCATAAGTACATCGTTAAAAAAAAAACCCCCCCGCACCTTCATCGCTGATCGCTTCTACACATAAGCCTTCTTTTGCCAAAGCTCTCTCGATCCCAGTGCTTCGCTAAACGACATTCCCAAAATACAATCCCAATAAAAAGCCAATTAGGTCATCAAACACGAGGAAAGAGTTCACCGCCCGAAAACATCGCGCAGATACACAGATGGCTTTGTAGCAAAATATCGAAACCCAAAGCCTAGCAACCAACAACCAACAAACCCTTCATCCAATCCCCCCGCGTGACAAAACAGCCCCTTCCAGCAGAGACGATGACGGGCAAAACATAAAAACCCGGCAAAAAAGGTCCAGGAAAGAATCTATGGGCTTTGTTGTGTAAGTAATCGACACCCGCTACATAAGCTGCGGGAGCGAAGAGTTTTGTGTGTTTATGGGGCAGACTGGATGCTTTTTGCTGATGGGGGCATTGGCATTGGCATTGGCTGTTAGTTATGGATATGTGGAAAGAGTATGTCACTGAAATGCTCGAGGGAGAGGGTTGTTGAGGCCAAGCACGAGCCGATGGGGCGTAAGGTGTTCTGCGATGGGTTTTTTCATCTCTAAATCAAACATGAGCTGTGAGGGTTCTCATGCTTGGGCCGAGCATGGGCCGATAGCGCACGCAAAATATTTCATGACCGTCTTTTACTTTAGGAGCAAGTGGAATCGTTTTTGTGCCGAGGTCAAGCATGGAGCTGTATCTTGCGAATATTCCGTGATGCTCTTGTCACATATGTACTCAAATAGATGCTTGGGAACAATCTTTGAAGCTGATAGAAATTTTCTAATTCCATTAGCAAGCCTTTCAAATATGAGGCCTAGTCTACATCGTTCGTATCCTTCATGCATGCAAATCGCTCTTTTAATCCCTAGCGCCAGAGAACAAACAGGAAGCCACACCTCGAAGCAAGGCGTCTAGTCAACCTCCTCCACAGTTGGTCCGTCATCGTGTCCGGCTCCGCCAGGTGCGCCACCCGCGCCGGGAAAGCCTCCTCCGGGCATGCCTCCGCCTGGCATACCGCCCATACCTCCTGGCATACCGCCTTCACCACCACCGTACATCTTGACCATCACAGGGTTTGCAACAGACTATTTTCGCAAGTTAGTATGAGAAAATCTATTGGATGGGGTCAGGTTTGTCCTTACCTCTAGCTGCTTCTGTTGGCCTTCATACTCCTCCACAGTAGCGGTCTGGTTGTCGTCGAGCCAAGCGACAGTCTTGTCGATCTCAGCCTTAAGTTTCTCCTTGTCGCCAGCATCGAGCTTCTCTTCAACCTTGGGATCCGAAAGTGTGTTTCGTAGTGAGTAGGCATATGACTCTAGAGCGTTCTTGGCTGAGATACGGGCAGACTCCGCCTCGTCCTCCTCCTTGTACTTCTCGGCCTCGGACAACATACGCTCAATCTCCTCCTTGGATAGACGTCCCTTGTCGTTGGTAATGACGATCTTGTTGGTCTTTCCAGTACCTTTTTCGAGGGCAGAAACGTTAATGATACCGTTGGCGTCAACATCAAAGGTAACCTCAATCTGGGGAACGCCACGAGGCGCCGGAGGAATGCCGGAAAGTTCGAATTTGCCGAGCAGGTTGTTGTCCTTGGTGCGGGCACGCTCACCCTCAAAGACTTGGATCAATACACCTGGCTGGTTGTCGGAGAAGGTAGAGAAAACCTCGGATTTCTTGGTGGGAATGGTAGTGTTTCGCTTGATGAGAGGGGTCATGACACCGCCAGCAGTCTCGATACCAATTGACAATGGAGCGACGTCGAGTAGTAGGATTTGGTCGGTCGTTTTTGATGATGTGTCACCAGAAAGGATGGCAGCCTGAACGGCAGCGCCGTAGGCCACAGCCTCATCAGGGTTGATGGACTTGTTGGGCTCCTTGCCGTTGAAGAAGTCGGAAACAAGCTTCTGAATCTTGGGAATACGGGTTGAGCCACCGACCAGAACAATTTCGTGAACACTGGACTTGTCGATCTTAGCGTCTCGGAGGACACGCTCGACAGGCTCCATGGTAGAGCGGAAGAGATCTTGACATAGCTCCTCGAAACGAGCACGAGTGATGGAGGTGTAAAAATCGATGCCTTCGTAGAGAGAGTCGATTTCGATTGAGGTCTGAGCTGATGATGAGAGAGTACGCTTGGCCCGCTCGCAGGCAGTACGTAGACGTCGGAGAGCACGTGCGTTGGTTGATAGATCCTTCTTGTGCTTGCGCTTGAATTCAGTAACGAAGTGGTTGACCAAACGGTTGTCGAAATCTTCACCTCCCAAGTGGGTGTCACCGGCGGTGGATTTGACTTCAAAGATACCCTCCTCAATGGTCAGGAGTGAGACATCAAAGGTACCACCTCCCAAGTCGAAAATGAGGACGTTACGCTCACCCTCGGACTTCTTGTCCAGACCGTAGGCGATGGCAGCCGCAGTCGGCTCGTTGATGATACGCAGGACGTTTAGACCAGCGATGAGACCGGCATCCTTGGTCGCTTGACGCTGGGAGTCGTTGAAGTAGGCTGGAACGGTGACGACAGCGTTGTTGACAGTGCCGCCAAGGTATGATTCGGCGGTCTCTCTCATCTTGGTCAAGACCATTGACGAGATCTCTTCTGGGGTGAAGGATTTCTGCTCGCCCTTGAACTCGACCTGGATGACTGGCTTGCCGCCCTTGTCGACGATCTTGAAGGGAAAGTGCTTCATGTCGGCTTGCACTTCCGCGTCCGCAAACTTCCGCCCAATCAGACGCTTTGCATCGAAGACCGTGTTCACAGGGTTCATGGCGACTTGGTTCTTGGCCGAGTCACCGATCAGACGCTCGGTATCGGTAAAAGCAACGAACGACGGCGTAGTTCGGTTGCCCTGGTCATTTGCAACTGGAAACTGTTAGCACCTGTGTATACAGTAACTGATCATCAGTAGCCAACATACTGATTTCAATACGATCATCGCGGTAGATTCCTACGCAGGAGTAGGTGGTACCCAAATCGATTCCAATGGCTGGTGCCATGTTTCGATATGTGGGGGGATGTAGGGTGTGATTCAGTTGTTCTTTATGCAGTAGAACTTGGTCGATCGTAACTTCGTAAAGAGAAACGTAGATGTCAGTGCGAGTGAGTAATTGTAGGAAGAAGAGAGGAGTTTTCTGGAATTCTGTGTTGTGCGGGTTTTAAGTAGCAGGCTATGAATTTTTCAGGAAGTTTCTAGCGTTTTCGACAGGCATCCATGAGCTTCCACAGCCGTCTTCTGTCCAATCACTTCGCAGTCACTACAACATTCCTGAAGCTGAAGATGCTAGAACTGACATGAAGTCACTCCAGTCCATAACCTCACTACGGTAATTCATCACCAGCGACTCAGGCGTTCACTTACTCCGTAGTAGTATTCTGTGGTTTTCAGCCTTGGGGGCTGAGGGGTTATCGGACCAAACACCGAACACAAAAACACGTGACTTTGACGTCGATTCAAACTCGCTTAAAGTGGCTGGTGACGCTTGTCAATAATCGTAGTGTGCACGCCTTGTTCTCTTGAGCCGAGCATGACGCTCCTCCGCCGCTGGCTCCAGTCCTATCCCTCACGAATTACAGATGTCCGCCCAGGTTCGTGGCGTAGCACCACTTCAATGTCTCTGCAGGCCCATGGTTGGGACCGGTGGACGCAAAGCACTATCCCGTACTTTAGGTGACCTAGACACCAGTTGGGCATATGACTCATTTGCACCATAAATTTCGATTAAAGGGCTGAGGTAGCAGAACAGCTGATCGACAAACCAAACCAGTCTGATGGCCCAGTCGGAAAACTGCAAAGAAAGGCACTCTAATGCATCATATGCTGAGAGATAATCACCCTCCAGAACCGAAACTTCTTGCCACATCATCACCACCTTGTTCGGCGTCAAATCCTAAAGATCGTGATGTTTATTCGTAATGCAGCGGAACCGCGCCTACAAGGATATACAGCAGCCCGGTTGTTCCTGACCAGCTCCCCGTTTCTAGCTGTAGTACGCAGATAGCCCATGGCACAGCACCTTGCTTATTGTGCAGATCGGCCCAGGGTTAACCAACGGCCGCAACTACGCAAACGGGTCTACCTAAAACGGGCCTATCAAGATCGCCTGCCGACAGCCATACTCTCCTCGTCCCATGGAGATTAGATTAGGTTGACTGCACTGACGCTACCATCTCAGAGATAATGTCATTTGCTTATTGCAGACGAATCGCGAACGCCACTATCTCACAAGGGGAATTTTACTTCTTTCTTCCATATCAGGAAGAGGAAGAGATATGGGTCCGACCATTGTTACCTGGATCGGAGGGTCGATCAAACCTTACGGCTAGGCTTTTGATTCTGAGAGGACCATGTGGGATACAGATCTGAAGATTCTCATCCTTGTCTATGCAGGAAATCTATTGTTGTATTGTTTATCTTCGGGCTCTTGATCCAACCATATTAGGTGCGGGAGGACCTCTGACCAACTGCGTCTCATATGGGACTTGGTTTTCCGACCCTAACGAGCATCGCTGCCTACCATCAGCTGTCACACTAATATGTTATGAACAAACCGTACGGAACGGCACGTCGTACCCATCTGCAACGAGGCTGGCATCTTTGCTTGGCATGGCTTGTATGAACCCCAAGTGTGAATAATGTCAAGTCTTTGATATGGCAAATGTACCGGCGTGCCTACGAACATGGCAATGAGCGTTCAATCAAGCACTTACCTACAGGTATAGATTGTATACTCCTAATGAATAAGTAAGCTTCGTCCGCTACCTGGTTCATCCGCATTAGGACTTCACTTCACGCATCAGCTGTGTGAGAGCAAAGAGCCGCCAAGTGGAATACCCGGCCACTGAGCGGGCTACGCTATATCTTGGTTTGTTTAATATTCCCCAAGCATCACGCCGCCGCTACCGATACGTGGTTCCAATGATAGACAGCCTAGCCCTGATTCTCTTTTCTCTCCTAGTTTTTAATGTGGTCCCAACCACCTGGCGACCTGGTAACACGTCTTGTTGATCCAAATACCTAGCACTCGCCACTTACGATGTGACTCCTGTCTACATCCTGTATTCGTTTCAGTCTAACTTTCTTTCCTTCATTTTTTGAACTATTTCGGCTCTTCTCATCTTCTGACACTTAAAATCGCCAATCAACCTAATCCAGCATAGCAAACCGCAACGCCATCATACCGATGCCGGTGCTCTACCCGGAAAGACATTCTCCGCGTATCATATTTCGTCTTTGTCGAAGATCCAGTTGCTTATTGGCTTGTTCCGGGGGTGAGTAGTGTCAGGGACTCGGAAAATCCGCTCCAAGATCAGCAACGCGCAGTTGAACAAGTGGAGTTCGATTCCTTTTGGTGTCGGTCCTTCAGCTTCACTATTTTACGGCCTCCTCTACAATGACGCAGTATTGGGGGCCGACTGGAGCATATAAGACCTTTGGTCCATCACCCAAAGATCTTATCCAGTTGCCTTTCGATCCAATTAAAACTTATTGCAATGTCAAGTCTTGATATCAGTCTCTCTCAGCTGCGCGAGGATAACATATACGTCTCTCGTCTTCCCGGGACGTCCTTTAGTATCATCGTTGTTCAACTCCTTAGTCTCCTCTTCAACCATTTGTGTTACGCCAATCCTGTATGTACGTACTACCCTAACCATATCCCTTACGGCCACAGCCTCCAATGAGGTCTTTCCTATCCCTGTCGGCCTCAACTACAGCGACTCTGGAGCCATCTCTGCCCTCGTTCAAACTGTCCTTGGTGGTACCAACACCGTCTCCCCGCTCGTTCCAACAACATATGCTGGGACCATTGTTGCGCGCTTCTGCGAGCCCACAGTCAAGACTGCGAACCGCAGTGATGTCGTTCAATATTTCGTGTCCGGTGTCACCGAGAACAAACTCTACTGGTCTGGCTTGGGCTACCCTACCGGCTACAACGGTGGTATGTACTCGACAATCGCGTATGCCTCCAGTCAAGGTTACCCGACATTTGTGATTGACCGGATTGGCGTGGGTGACACCAGGCCGCTCCCGGATCCCATCTTGCAAGAGCAAGTCAACCTCGAAGAAGCCAAGCTTGTGACAATGCTGAAAGCAGGCACAGCAGTGCCAGGTAAGCCCCTACTTTGCTGATATTTTCAATGTACTACTACTTTTACAAAAGACAGGTCGAACCTTCAACCGCGTAGTCTACGTCGGCCACTCCTACGGCTCCGTCCTCGGCAACGCCCAAGCCACAAACCACCCCTCCGACATCGCCGCCTTCATCCTCCCGCCCTCTCTCGCCTCCAGCTCTCATCCTCCCCTAACAAAAAAAAGATACAAACAAGCAACAACATTCATCTCGCATGACATTTGCACAGTAAAAAACATCCAGCTTTTTTATTAATATTTTTCTTATATTTTTTCTTAAAGCTGAATATTGCAACCCTACTGTACCTTACCCAACTACGCATATTCAACCAACTTCCTTTTGAACTATCCATCCCCCTTCTGCCCAAAAACCTCTCCTCATCTTCTTCTATTACCCCCTTTTCCACCCCAACCACCTTCCGATTCCGATTCCGATTTCCCCGCCCCGCCCCATCCCGCCCCATCCCATCACCCCATCCCCCTCTTCCCGCACTATCACCATCTTCAACCCAAACGTTTATTTAAAAAGCATTAAAAACATCCCGTACTTACTCACCACACTAATAATCTACGTGGATGAGTTTTTTTTTTTTGAAAGGCATGGCGTTGTTTTTGGGGTCGTAGATGGTAGATGGTAGAGATGGTGAATTAGCAGATAGTAGATAGCGCGGTTTGGGAAAGAGGAGGGGGGTGGGGATGGGTTTTTGTATGGGTTGGTGGGTTGGTGGGTTGGGTGGTGTGGGTGAGTGAGTGGTGGTGGTGGTAGGAAGTAGTAGTAGTATAAAAAAATGATTGTGTACGAGGAGGAGAGGTTGTGAGATGAGATGAGATGAGAGGACGAAATGGTTGGAGGAGGGGAAAATGGGGGCGCGATGTTGGGTGGTTCTGAAATAGAATCATGATTTATTAGTAGGAGGCGTAAAACTTGTAAGGGGGTTTTTAAAAAACCGAGGACGCTGGATACCTAGGTGGGTCGGTTGAAAGCTCAGTCACGACATTCCTCGTTGGTCACGCGTTCAATGCCGTCTATCCCTTGGAGAGGTTCAGAGTAGATGATACGAATTAAAAAAAAACGAACCTCGTGTAAGGAAGCGAAATAGCTTAGGTGAGGGAGGGAGGGAGGGGGCTGGTTGGATATAGATTTATTTGATAAAAACGGATGCAGCTAGACCTATACACGCTCGGGGCCCCCAGAGAAATGATCAAAATCGCAGGACGACTAATAGAACACCCAAAAGATCGGAATCTACCGCTTGACTAATGCCGCCAGTCAAACGGATGCGAGAAGAAAGTATAATGTCGGGATATCGCTGATACCATCGAATCTCACGCCCAGAAAAGCCCACTAAAGCGAGCGCACGCGAGAGAGGGATGTTGCCGTATGTCTCGTTGTTTGCCTTCAGACTTTTCTCTTGTCTCATTCCGCATCGTACAGAGAATCTTCCGTCATGCCCATTTGTTCCGTGTTTGCATATTTACCCTGATCTTGAAATCATGTTAGATTGCCGTGAGACTACCGTAGAGATTGCCGTTGCGGGTTCAAGCGGCCGGAACAGCCTGCTGCCGCATGCGCTCGGGGTGGCCGACGATCTCGTAGGGAACTCGCTGGACAATGCCACCGGTCCTGGGGAGTTGGGTGCCGACTCCCATGAGGAAGACGTCGACATCGCGGGCTGCTGAGCGGCCTTCGTTGATACCCCTAGCAACTGTTAGTATACAAGCAGAGTGTGATAAGATCGGGGAGGGTCTTACCAAACGATGAGCGACTGTCCACGACGGCAGTCACCGGCAGCAAAGACACCGGACAGATTCGTATTGTAATGCCCTGGAGGCGTCTTGATATTCTTCCGGGCATCCTTCTCGACATCCGTCCCCAGCAATCGATCATCCGGACCCAAGAAACCCATAGAGAGCAAGACCAAGTCAGCCGGAAAGAATTGCTCGCTTCCTTCAACTTGCTTCATATCCCATCCACCAGACACGCTCTTCGTCCATTCAACTCGGTGAATGTTGATGCCAGTGACATGTCCGTCATCGTCGCCGACAAACTCCTTGGACATGACACAGTACTCGCGCGGGTCCTTGCCCATGTGAGTCTTCACCTCGGTGTGGCCGTAGTCGACGCGGTAGATACGAGGCCATTGCGGCCATGGGTTGTCACGAGCACGCTCTGGCGGTGGCTGTGGGAGAAGCTCAAAGTTCGTAACAGACTTGGCCCCGTGGCGGACAGAAGTACCGATGCAATCATTACCAGTGTCACCTCCACCAATGACAATCACGTCCTTACCCTTGGCAGAGATGTATTCGCCATCCGCTAATTCAGAGTCAAGCAGCGACTTGGTGTTGCGGTGCAAGAACTGCATGGCAAAATGAATACCATCTAGCTCTCGGTTAGGAATCTTCAAGTCCCGAGCCACAGTAGCTCCGGTAGCAATGACCACAGCATCGTATTCTTGACGAAGTGATTCAAGGCTGATTTTCTCGTCTGGTCCAACAGAAGTACTTGTCGCGAATTTGATGCCTTCTTCGGCCATGAAATCGACCCGGCGTTGGACGATTGTCTTGTCAAGCTTCATGTTCGGAATGCCGTACATCAAAAGACCACCAACACGATCAGAACGCTCATAGACTGTAATCGTATGGCCAGCTTTGTTCAACTGATCTGCACAGGCAAGTCCCGAAGGACCGGAGCCGATGATAGCAACGGTCTTACCTGTACGGTGTGGCGGTGGCTTTGGTACCATCCAGCCCATATCGAAGCCGCGGTCAATGATGGCGCATTCGATCGACTTGATCCCAACAGGATCCTCATTGATTCCGAGCACACAAGCACCCTCGCAGGGCGCAGGGCACACACGTCCTGTAAACTCCGGGAAGTTGTTGGTCATGAGCAGACGGTTGAGCGCATCCTCCCATTGGTTCTGGAAAACTAGTTCATTCCATTTCGGTATGATGTTGGAGATGGGACATCCGGTATCAGACTGGCAGAACGGAACGCCACAGTCCATGCAGCGAGCTGCTTGGTACTTGAGTTCATCCTCGTTGAGGCGGGATGACAGCTCTTTCCAGTCTCGGGTTCTTGTCTCTGGCTTTCTGTACTTTTCACTACGGCGCTGGTACTTCATGAAGCCTTTGGTTTTGTCAAGGACTAGTGCAGATCTTTTCTTCTCGGCTTTGGCATCACCAACACTCTCTTCAATGTCGAGCATATCCTTCTTCTTCTGGTGTGCCTCTTTATCGTGTTCGGCTTTCTTTGCCTCTTCGTGGGCTTGCCGCACGGGGTTACCTGGCAAAAGAGGAAGAGGATACTCGGCCTTCTTCGCGGCCTCAGCCTTGGCGGCTTCTTCGGCCATGACGCGCTTGTAGTCTGTGGGTAAGACCTTGATAAATCTCGGTAAGGCCCGGTTGAAGTCCAAGAGTACGCGAGCAGCCAGCTCTGACCCAGTGTAGTGATGGTGATCTTCGATTAAACCTCGGACAAAGGCAATCTCAGTGGGATCCTCGAGACCAGAAATCTCCACCATCTCCATGTTGACCTTAGAGGTGAAGTCCTGGTTCATGTCGAGGACATAAGCGATACCACCAGACATACCAGCAGCAAAGTTACGTCCAGTACCACCAAGTACAAGGATTCGCCCACCAGTCATGTACTCGCAGCCATGGTCACCGACACCTTCGACGACTGCAGTTGCGCCGGAATTGCGCACCGCAAATCGCTCGGCAGCCATACCTCTGAAGTAGCAAGTTCCAGCTGTGGCGCCGTACAAGCAAACATTTCCGATCAGTACGTTCTCTTCAGCCTTGAATACAGCAGATCGCGGTGGATAGATGATAAGGCGTCCACCTGAAAGACCTTTGCCGACGTAGTCGTTCGAATCGCCCTCAAGCTCGAGGGTAACACCAGGTGCTAAGAAAGCACCGAACGACTGACCGGCTGAACCTTTGATATTAGCGTGAATGGTGTCCTGTGGCAGACCTGCTTCGCCGAATCTTCTACTGATTTGATAGGAGAGCGTTGCGCCAAGTGCTCGGTCAGTATTGACGATATCACATTCAATGCGGCAAGGCAACCCTTTCTCAAGGGCCAGCTCGGACTCAGCGATGAGTTTATTGTCGAGTCTGACGTGTAATCGATGGTCTTGCTTTCGAACGTTATAAGTAGCGACTCCAGGACGTAGGTGATGTGCGGGTGTGAGTATGAGGCCGAGGTCGAGGTTCTCGGTCTTTGGTGTTCGAAGATCTTCCCGCATACGCAGTGCCTCGGAATGACCCACCATCTCGTTAATGGTACGGAAGCCAAGCTTGGCCATGATTGCGCGAAGCTCATTGGAGATATAATAGAAGAAATTGATGACGTGTTCGGGCGTTCCTTGGAATTTCTTGCGCAGTTCAGGATCCTGGGAAGCAATGCCGACTGGGCAGGTGTTCTAATGAAATGCGGAAGTTAGTATACTCCTGTGACTTTGAAACAGAGAGTGGAAAGGTGCTTCGACGGGACAGAATCTGAAATGAAAACATAGAAGACGTGATGAATCGGACTACAAGTTTAATGACCGAGCCGGCGATTTGAGTAAATGGATGAAAAATCAAATTTCTGGAATACTGTGGAGAGAAATCGAACGATAGGAGAATATATCCAACTAGATAGTAAAAGAAAGACTGGACAACGGCGGAAATTTGAGGCTTAGATAGAGGTGTAGACAGCTGGAAAAGATGTGGACGATAGAAAGTGATATGGGCAACGGAAAAAATGTGTAGACCAACCAGCTATTACACGAATTAGCTTCTTCTTATATCAGGTGTTGGGGGGTTAGGGGCCGCGCACATGACATTTTCTCATCATAATACAGCCCATTGCGATCAGAGGAGTGGTGGCAAAGCCCCATTCCTCAGCACCAAGCAGACAGGCAACAGCCACATCGCGACCAGTTCGTAATTGACCATCAGTTTGCACAATGATACGTCCTCTCAGATCATTGAGCACTAGTGTTTGGTGGGTCTCGGCAAGACCGAGCTCCCATGGTAGACCGGCATACTTGATACCGGTCCATCGAGAAGCACCAGTTCCACCATCGTGTCCAGAAATAAGGATATGATCGGCCTTCGCCTTGGCGACACCTGATGCAACGATACCAACACCGGTTTCGGAAACGAGCTTCACTGATACACGTGCTCGAGGGTTCGAACACTTCAGATCGTAGATCAGCTGCTTCAGGTCTTCAATGGAGTAGATGTCGTGATGCGGTGGAGGTGAAATGAGGCCAACACCTGGTGTGGAGTGCCTCGTGCGGGCAATGGGTCCGGAAACCTTGTGTCCTGGAAGCTCACCACCTTCCCCTGGCTTGGCGCCTTGTGCCATCTTGATTTGCAACTCGTCAGAGTCCGCCAGGTAGTTGGAAGTAACACCAAATCGTCCAGAAGCAACCTGCTTGATAGCAGATCTCATCGTATCCCCATTTTCCATTTTCAAGCTTCGCTCGGGATCTTCACCACCTTCGCCAGTGTTTGATTTGCCTCCCAGTCTGTTCATGGCAACAGCCAAGGTGGAGTGAGACTCCATAGAGATGGAACCGTACGACATGGCACCAGTGACAAATCGACGCACAATTTCGGTCCATGGCTCAACCTGGTCGATTGGAACCGGAGTCCTCTCATCGAAATTGAAGTCAAGCATTCCACGAAGTGTACAGTTCTTGATCTGCTCGTACGCTGACAAGGAGTATGCTTCGTATGACTTATCGTTTTTGGTCCGAACAGCATCTTGGATGTTGGCGATACTCACCGGATCGTTGATATGCGCTTCGCCCCCGTCTCTCCAGTGATATTCCCCAGATTCTGCAAGGCCGGGAATACTTACGACTTCTCGGCTTGGGAAACCTTTCTCGTGGAATGCAAAGGCGTCCTGAGCGATGAGCTCGAAAGTGATACCCTTTATCCGAGTGGCAGTCCCCGTAAAGCAGCGGTCGACAACACTATCGTCCACCCCAAGAGCCTCGAAGATCTGAGCTCCCTTGTAACTCTGGAGCGTTGAAATCCCCATCTTGCTCATGACCTTCAGTATACCTCCATCGCAAGAGTATTTGTAATTCTGGATAACCTTTTCGTTCGACAGCTGCTTTCTGATGAGTTTCTCTCGGTTCATCTTGAGAATGCATTCCATAGCCAGATATGGGCAGATAGCATCCACACCATAGCCTAGTAGAACACACATATGATGGACTTCACGAGCCTCGGCGGTCTCGACAACAAGCGCAGCTTGGGATCGCCACTTGTTTCGCACCATATGATGGTGCACCATTCCTGTTACAAGGAGCGCAGACACCGGGAGTCGGTCGGCACAGGTCGCCCGATCAGACAAGATGAGCACCCTGTCACTGTTCTCGATGCCTTCAGTGATCTCTTCACAGATGCGGTCAAGAGCGTTCATGTAGCCATCGATACCCTCCATTTTCGGGAAGGTGATGTCAATGATCTTGACGGTCCAATCGTGATGGAGGGTGGTAATGTTCCTAAGCGCATTGAAGTCCTCGATTGTCAAGATGGGTGAAGGCAACAAGAGACGATGGCATTGGGATGAACCCATCTCGAGCAGGTTTCCCTGAGGGCCCACGTAACATTCAAGCGACATCACAATGGCCTCTCGTATTGGGTCAATAGGAGGGTTGGTGACCTGAGCGAAGAGCTGACGGAAGTATTCATACAAAAGACGAGGCTGCTGAGCAAGACATGCAAGAGGGGCATCGTTACCCATGGAGCCTAGAGCCTCCTTCGAGTCCGCCGCCATAGGTCCCAGGAGCAAACTCACCTGCTCAAAGGAGTATCCAAAGGCTTTCAGCATGGGGTCTTGCTGCAAAACAAGGTCATTCAGCTTGTACGAAAGGTCAGTACCGCGCTCCTCCAACTGTTCAAGCAACGCAGGCAATGTCAAAAGCTCTTTCTGCAGCCATGATCTAAAATCTTGACGGCAGGACACACTATGCTTCAGCTCTGCATCATCTACGATGCGACCAGCTAGCGTATCAACCAAAAGCATCTTGCCAGGCTGCAATCGGCCTTTCTGAACAATTTTCTCTGGCTCAATGCTAATAGTGCCCACTTCAGACGCACAAACGATACGATCGTCGTCCGTTACATAGTACCTGCAAGGACGCAGACCATTTCTGTCCAGGTTAGCTCCACAGTATCTACCATCTGCAAACGTGAAAAGCGCCGGCCCATCCCAAGGTTCCATCAGACATGCCGCCCATTCGTAAAATGCCGCCTTCGCAGGGTCCATTGCCGCGTTGTCTTGCCATGCTTCTGGTACCATGAGCATTATTGCCTCAGGTAGTGAAAGCACGCCATTGATAGTCAGAAGTTCGAGGACATTATCGAAAGCAGCAGAGTCAGAGCCGCCGTCTTCCACAATCGGGTATAGCAGATCGAGCTCGTCCTTGAAGAAGTCTGATTGCATGACACCCTCTCGGGCGCGCATCCAGTTTTTGTTCCCTCGAAGAGTGTTGATCTCACCTAATCCAGATTAGCTGCTAAATCGTGTTTGGGAGAGAGTTGATGGCCTACCATTGTGAGCCGCCCACCGAAGTGGCTGAGCACGGTCCCAGCTAGGGAATGTGTTTGTGGAGAAGCGCGAATGCACCAATGCAAAATGACCCTCGTAGTCCACCGACACCAGATCATGATAGTATTGGTATACCTGAACAGGCGACAACTGGCCCTTGTACACCATGTTCTTGTTACTGAGTGAACAGAGATAGAACCAGTTGTGTAGACCGATGGTGTGGGTGGCGCGCTTCCGTAGAACATAAAGCTGGCGCTCGAATTGCTTTTCGTCGAAGTGTTCGTTGTCGGTGATCTTTGGCTCATTTCCATCGCCGTAGCATGATTTAAGAACCACGAACGGCTGAAGGATCAATGGCTCTCGCGACAAGGCCGCCGGCCCAAGCAAGCTGGAGTCCCTTGGCACTTCTCTCCATCCCAAGACCCTCAGACCTAGCGACTCTGCGATTTCCTCAAACGTTGTCGTAGACTCCTTAAGAATCTCGGTGTCAGGTTTGAAGAAGAGGTTCCCTGCAGCGTACTGACCCTGTGGGGGAAGCGTGTACCCGCTCTCTCGTTCGAAATTTTTAATGAAGAACCGATGCGGAATCGACGTCATCACACCCGCGCCGTCTCCATCTCTCGCATCTGAGCCCACCGCCCCACGATGGGTCATGTTACAAAGTAGATTTCGTGCTGCACCGAGAGGGAATCAGTCAGTGAACAACAACACACACATGGGGGCTGAGAGACCTTACCATCGCTGATGATTTTGTGGCTTGCGACGCCCTTGATATGGCTGTCGAGAAGTCAGCTTCAGCAGTCACTGCGAAATCATGTTGCATTACTGACGCAGCAAAGCCGACACCGCATGCATCCTTCTCCAACTCAGGGTCGTAAAGACCCTGTTTCACGGGCAGAGCACCGGCCCATGACCGGTTCTCTGGCGTGTTTTCGTACTCGTAGACAGTGGTGACTTGGTCTTCCTTTATTTGTGGTCCATAGATTTCCTCCACGAAACCCATCCTACGGATGGAGGGCCGTTGGAAAGTTACTAGGCAGAAGAGGGACAGTCGCAGTAGTAATGATTTCGATTTTGTTTATCTAATTGCCTTGGGGAGTGAGCTTGAATGTTCTGTCTTGTGCGTGTGAAGAATCTAAGAAGGGAAAGATGAATGGGGGAGTGTGGTGAGAATATAGGATGGTGAAGGGGAAAGCCGGAAACAAAAAAGCACCGACAAAAAGGTAAAACCCCACCGTGGCAAATTGGATGGTGACTGCACCTTGTGGGAAATTCCAGTCACCTTAGGGTAGGTACTCTAGGTTCAGCGAAAACTACCTTACTACAGTAGCGGACTAAGGGGGAGAGAGGCTAGAGAGGGCGGAATGATGTTGTGCAGTTTGTGGAGTTGAAAAGGAAGGGAACCGGACTCTCTTTGGTGTTTATTTCCTCTTGTGCAAAAAGGGAAATGTTTTTTGATAGAGATAAGCTTAATTGGACCAATAGAAAGCTGCCGTTGGAGATCCTAGCGGCCTGCTTTACCTTAGTCGATCATGTACCCCGAAAACTCTAAGGGAGAGAGTAGAATAGCGCTTTTGACAATGGAATCACCGTCGCTTTCTATCTGAACCCCCCCCCATCTTTCTCATGCGACGACGACGTGTCAGTCTCATGATGCACCAGCCAACGCTACTAACGAAGCAGTTCACCGAAGTACTACCTGACTATCCTTTACGCCTTCCGCTGTCAATGTTTGTCTCCTGCTCTCGTCCATTCAAGTCGCTTGCAGCTGTTACATTCCATTGGGTTGAAACGCAGGATGCGAACTCCTGATCCGTGCCTCGAACCATTCTGTGCCAGGCATCGAGTATGGTGCGCCTGCCAAAAATACCTCCAACAATCACAGCCTTGTTGGTGTACGAAGCGGTAGGATGCTGCTTCGGGTGTTTGCTGTGAGGTCTCCTTCCAAACACGTGTCCCATTCGTTCCAGCAGCTACCCAGGAAGAGGCTGGCCTCTCTTCACGCTGCTATGCTCGCTCCATTTCAACTCCTGGATTCTAGGCAGCAATATCGAAGCTCGACGTCGAATTTCGGCATCATCACCAAATTGCGACGCAATCGATGTTATCTTCTGGAAAAAGGAAGAATTGGTAAAAAGGTGGTGAAATGGTTTGCCCGGCCATACTCCAGCCTACTTTTCTCCAGCCTAATCCAGCCCGATGTCGGTACTCATCAGGCTAGAGAGCTGTGAGCCTGTGACCGAGAGACCCTGGTGAAAATCGAATGGTTCGCTTCCAAAGACTGACACTCCACCATTTACGGATCATGCACCGTTGGCATGCACTGTTGACGCTCTGGACGCATCGATGCATGCGAGATCATGCTTGAATTCAAGCACGGGCGACAGGGGCAAGCTCACCTTATCCATGAGCTAATCCAGGACTTTGAATTCGCACTTTGTTCCGAATTTCAGGTGATCCGTTATGTAAGCAAAGCAGAGCCGCAAGTGCCGCCGGGATTCGCCAATCTACCTATTTAAGCTTAGGGTTAGGATCTAGACCGCTACTGATTCCATCAGTCTCCACTTCATTTGCGGTCTGAATTTCCGGTCCCATGGCTCACCGCACTCCAATTCCATTTGGTTGAACATGAGCCAAAGGTGGCAGACGGCTTGGAGTACTCGAAAGGAAAGACCAGGACCGACCAAGGGCCGAATTATCACGTGGTTGGAAGGCGTGCAGCAGACCTTATATGGTTCGATACATCAGCTATCGAGGCCTTTCTGAATCCCACACCAGACACTCTACCCCTTACGAAGAGACTTTTCGCAATGATGCACTTCCAAATCCCTATTCATTAGGGCGCGCTTTGGTAACCCTTGCCCACTATCACTTAGACAAACAAACCACGCTCGCCAGATGACTGACTCTGTTCGGCCAGAAGATCCTTCTTGCACCTTCAATCATTATCCAGCAAAACACCCATCTTCTTCAGTAACCAATTCCATCACTCGAGTCTCTCACTCCTCCCCTCATATCCCAAACCTCCCCATCGCCATCACCCACCCACAACAGAAGTCCCAACATCCAGCCTCTCCAACACCACCTCACCATTCTTCCCAGCACCCCACCTATTCCCATCATCCTGCCAAAAATCTCCCCGGCCATGTACGCACCCGAACAACACAACACCCAGCACCAGCCCCCATATCAGAAACATCAACCAAAACATCCCCGATCGACTCTTAGAATCCACAAACGACCACAGTCTTGAAGCCATCGTCGTTCTACGCCGTAGATCCTTTTCAAGCAAGGCATACATACCTTCCCATAATCCAACATTTTTCTCGTTCTAGCAAAAACCACAACCCCATCCGCCTTACGCGTTCGCCCCCACCTTCCCACCCCCGGCTCTTGCAACCCCCCTTCCCCCACGATAAAAAAAAAGGCAAAGAACAAGATAAACACCCCCACCCCTACCTAGCACGCACACAACAACTGCAATCTCAACTCACACATACATATTCACGGAGCAAGAAACAAGATATCCGCCAATAGACTAGAACTCTGCAGCACTAAAGCGTAGGTTAAACGGCTGAAAATGAAGTGGCGTCATTGATCTATTCAAGGTGGTAAGGGAGGCAGGACCAGTTCTACCTACGCCATCTACATACCTCGGAAAAATGAACAATAGAAAAAAGCCTTGCTATGTGCGCACAGTGGTATCACAAACCCAACCGCCTACCATCAAATATGGCCCATGTCCATTTTTTCTTCGTCGCGGTTCGTTCAATCAATGAGATCGTGTAAACGTGGTTCCCTCAAACGCCCAGTGGGTATCACCTCCTCATTACACCCGATCAATTCCCTTTACAAAACCCCATCACCCCCTCCTCCTCCTCTTCCCCCTCCTCCCGCCCTCACTCCCGCCCTCACTCCCCCCCTCCTCCACAACCATATCCGCCGGACTTGCCACCTCACTACCATCCGTTGTATGCACAATATCGCTCCCACCCCCATCCTCGCCATCTGCTGCGTCGAAATCCTGCAACCCACCGTCATCACCCTGGGCTGCGGCCGAAGTGTCAAAGGTGAAATCCGGGATTTCGCTATCGTTGGTGGTGCCGAAGTCGAGATCGGCGCTATTGAGGGACTCGTTGAAGTAGTCGTTGCTGTTGAAGATTTGGTCGAGGTCGAGGAGGTCGGATGCGCCGGGGCCGTTGAAGTTTTGCGCGTCTGTGACGCCTGGGATGGAGCCGCTGGGGCTTAGGGGTGCGAGGAGGCCGTGGAGTTCGTTTACCCGTTCGGTTTGGGCTTGGATGGAGTTGTGGATTTGTTCTAATCTTTCTTTCGTGGCGTTGTAATTTGCTAGGTCGGGTACAGCAGGGGGGCTAGGGAATGTTAATGCGTTATTGTTGCCGTTTTGGGCCGTATTGGCACTTCCGTTCGCCATGAGCTGAAGAACGTTGTTGCGCTGGTTGTGCGTCAAGGGTGTCTTGCCGTCAGCGTTTTCAAGATGGGAAAGTGCCTGAGGGAAATCCATCCTAATGCCTGGAAAATTGGTATTGTTCGCGTTGGTAGAATTGATCATCGACATGATGTCAGCCTCTGGTATTTGACCCTCTTGTTCATTATCTGCTTTGAGCTGTGGGCTTTCCGATGCACGTGCCGAAGGTGTCTGGTCGAAAATTTCATGAAAACCGGGAGAGTGCCCAGCTGCTTCGTTGCGCATGTTGTAGGGTGGCACTTGGCCTTGCATGGCTGAGACCCGGGTTTGCGGTAGCTGCCCAGGACTTTCAGCGGAGGCGGCGGGCGAAATCGTTGATGCTCTCCCAGTCTGTGTCTCTGAGGTCTGCAGCGGGGCGCCCTTGATAAGTAAAGGTTGTCTTCGGAAGGGTCGCTGGGCTTGACCGTTGGCGTTGCTCGTTTTCTGATCTCCATAGTCTCCATCTCCCACATCCACCACATTCCCTTGACCCTTGGAATCCTGCGGTATTGCACCGGAGAACATGCTCGTAAAATTCTGCCCACCTTGGCCCTCTAGACTTCTGTTATAGACCGTGGCAAGGAATGTCAAGATCGCATTGATCGAACTCTCGTGCCTATCATGCAAGTTTTGAAATGCTGCAGCTTGTCCGTATAGCTGCTCGTGATCTCTTCGTACTTGAGCCAGCATGCTCTTAATGATGTCTTGTTGATGTCGTACTTCTTGTAATTCTTGCTGCAGGCCTGTAAAGTCTTGTTGTGGTAGTCCTGTAGCTCCATCGCCTATCAGGAGAGGCTGGCGACCGTTTCGCATGTTCGTTCCATTCTCTATGGGAGCGTGGTTTGGCGGCGCTGAATTCTCCCGGTCAAATCCTTCCTCACCATCATCATCTAGATTTCCATCTTCTTGTTTAACCCTCGTCCCGCCTTTGCCGGGCCCTTTACCTAATGGATTCTTTGGCTTTTGTATCAGCCAAAGTAAACTGGGCCGTCCGCGCTTGAAAAACGGATTGGAATATTCGCTGGGGCTTTTATTCTTCCTCTCACTCGCTCGCATTGAGTTATCGGATAACCCAACCTTCTTATGGAAGCCATACATATTGAGCTGCCGAACAAAGGAAGCGTAATTATTATGTTTGAACAATTCTGGGATCAACGTCTTCGCAAATTCGTCCTCATCGACAACGATGAAGGAGTCACCACTATCGGACCATCGTATCAAATCTGTATTTCTGGATTCATCGAGGAAACTAGATGTAGTATGGGTCAGCTTGAATTAGGGTGTAAAATTCGGGAAACTTACCTGCTCAATTTTTGCACAAAAGGGGGAATCTGCTTCCGCTTTGCTTGCGTTTCCCTCTTGGCGATCATTGCCCTTTGCTCAAGATCATCCCCATTATTCATCCATGCATCCTCGTTCGCCTGTTTTATGCCTTCATCTGCGGCCAACGGCCACGTATCATTCCCAGCGTTGTTGTGATTTGCTCTCGGAACTAGCTGTTGGCCTAACCCCCTTCGTGTAAGTTGGTTTGATCCTGGAACAGGCGCTGCGTGATGCTGAGTGCCACCATTGTAGAGATTCGAAGAGTAGCTGCCTATGTGATCAGGGTAGGTAGAGGCTGAACTTGATACAGGCTGCTGGTCCCATGACATGTACTGATCTTGCATCGTCGCAGCCATCGCACCGTTGTGTTCGACGCCCGATCGCTGCTGATGCTGGACAATTGGTGATGCTCCTGGTGCTGCTCGTTTCCGGGAGCCTGCTAGCCCCATTCAAGCTGCAGTACTTGTTCCTTCGCTTCCGGCAATAGCGACCAGGTCTTGAGTAGTAAAGTAGCACCTCTGAGAAGTCGCCGGCAAAGCCGAGTCTACCGGCTTTCTTCAAGTTGTGTCCAATACGCGCTTCCACAGGCAGTCAGAAACCGACGTAGATTTGAAGTTGTTTAGTCTAATTCCTTGCTTCGCGAATTCGGTAGCAAAGAGTAGGGTCTGTTCGTAAAAGATGGTAGTGGAGGGTCTTATGGACGGAAAGTCGTCCGTGATTGAAAAGAATTACGGTCGTCAATAATAGGTGATGCTGGGTGTTCTGACCTAAGCTATTGTTCCAGACAAGTTTCTTTAGACCGAGAATACTTGAAAGAGCTATTATCTGTGCCCAAGGCGATAGTTCGGAAAGCTGCAGGAGGCAGGCGTCAACTGCTTCACAAGACGAAGGAAAAGTGATAAGACAAGCAGACTCTGATTTACAGCGTCGCAGAGCATGAAAGGAGATGATAGGTATCTAGGAACAAGAGAGATATTCAGATCAATGACCAGAGAGCTGTTCTTATGTTCACAGAAGGCTCCGGCGATGATATCAGGCTACTGTGTTGTAAGAAAACCTTAACCGTCAGGAGTCTTTTGATTGGGCGGAATACCGAGACCATAAATCTGCAACTCACTTTAGTCAATAATATATATAATTCCTGACATGAATTCAAGCTCTCTACAAAGGTTCAATAATAAATCCAGATTATTGTCTACAAAACAGAAGGATTCCATCTATACATTGTTGACTATTTTCATTCTCCTACTCTTCGATCTGGCAGACGCCCCCTATCTCGGTCCTTATCCCAAGCCTTACTGCTCACCACCTTGCCCTTTGCCTGTCTCTTTGCTCTTTGCTCTTCAACAAGTTCTTTCGTCTTTTCTCGCGGATCAATCACCACAAGGTCTTCTTCGTTCTTTTTCTTCCAGTTCAGGTCCTTTCCAAGGCGGTCCTTGTTGAAACTGAGAGCATGCGACATCCAGCCTTTGTCTTCTTCATTTTCTGCTTCTGCATCGCCTGTCAATTGCTTGTCCCAGGACTGACAAGATTGGCAATTTGCAATGAAATGAAGGTCACAGAGTGCAGCCTCTTCGTCTTCTGCTGCTTCATCAATGCGAGCGCCATTGTCGGTCACTTGCTCTTCACGGAGCTCCTGTGGAAGCGTCGCGGATGGTTCTGCCTCTGGTGGGGCTTTCTCAAGCTTTGCGCGGAATGCAGCCAAAATATCCAGAGCTTGTGCGTCCTTCAACGCGTCTCCTTTACCACCAAATTTCCTTTTACGCCCGCGTACGGAATTTGCCGGAATCATCTGCTCCAGCGCTGACGTCTTGCGAGGCTCCGCGGCTGGCATATGGATGTTGCGCTTCATGGAAGCCTTTAGATCTGCAATCTGCGCATTTGTGCGGTCAAGTAGAGTGGAGACTTTCCGGACATCTGCTGGTTCCGGAGAGCTTGAGGCAGCACGAGATGGTTCTTCGTCAATAGGCAACGGAAGCTGGGTATTAGGATCCGGTCTTGTGATCAAAGGAGGAGATCTAGATCTAGAAGTCTTCCTTCGAATAGCTTTCATAGAAGAAATGGGTTTTGCGTCCGTTGTAGGGCCACCATTACTCTCCTTCGTATTGTCAGAGCCACCCTTCTCTGTGACCAGCTTAGGATTAAGCTTTTGCTTTTTGATTGAAGATGCGCCATCCGCATCCACTCCTTCATCTGCCCCAAAGCTTAACAACTGCTTTCCTGCATTCTTCTTCACCCTCTTCTTCTCGCCCTTCTTTTCCATCGCTCCGCCACCAACCTTCCCTTTCTTCTCCCTTCTCAGCATATCCTCAAATGGATTTACCAAAATCTCCACCCCATTGATCTTTGTTGGATACAAAGGTCTCTCATTTCCCTCCCCATCCATCAAGTCCGCCTCGCCCATCTTCATAAGATTGTAAATCGTTTCGCCATCTACTCTTCCGAACATGGTATTCTTCCCCTGCAATTCGGGGGTCGCCCCCAACGTCAAGAAGAATTGACTCCCATTATCATCCTTGCGCCCAGAGTTGGCCATCCCCAGCAGACCTCTTCTATTGAACTTCAATCGACTGTGAACCTCGTCTTCAAATAATCCTCCATCGTAGATAGCCTCACCGCCTTCGCCCGTCCCTGTTGGATCTCCCCCTTGAATGATGAAACCTGGAACGAGACGATGGAAGATTGTGCCGGTGTAGTAACCATCGAGGCATAGCTGAAGAAAATTGCGCGACGCAAGAGGCGTCTGCTTTGCAAACAGTTCAAGGAGTATGTCGCCAGATGTGGTTTCCAGGAGGACTTTGGCCGTCGGCTGTGGCTCAAGATTATAAAGAGAACTCATAACGGGCCAAAAACAAGGTCACAGTGGCCCCCAATGCGGCCTAGAATGAGTTCCACAGCACTTTGATACGCCGTTGGGATGGAAGAACACTGGTCTCGCAGACATGAAGTTAGGTTGCTCGAACAACCGGCTTATGTAATTAAGGGGAAAGATCTACCGAGCCGAAGTTGTGCTGATTCTAAAGTACAGTCACTTGAGACTCACTTGACGTTTTCACGAGCAATACAACTCTTTCAAAAGCCAGACCGCAAGAGCTCGGGTTCCTAGCTCATTCGCTGAATATCCAATCTACAGAGCATCAATCGCGAGTGGATTCATGACCCTAACCCTAATCTACTACAAACCCACCCCCAATCTACAGCAGGAGGTTTTAAGGATTTGCTCCAATCGGAAAAGTGGATTGAGTTGAGTGAGACCCCGAGGATCACATGACTGAAATCGACCCGTCGATCCTCAAGCTTGGAGGCGGCTTCATGCGTGGACCTCTGCATTGGGTTCTGTGGGTTCGGGATTCACAGACTCCTAGCCAGTCAAATTCAAAGAACGTTGTTGTTGGCGCACGCTAGGAACAACGTCCAACACTTGGACGAGTTGATAAGTTGATATCCATCGTCCCCGCTGCGCACGGTGACGGTCCTTGGTCTCGAGGGTTTCTTGGCTTTGGCTCATCACCTGAGGTAGTCTGCATTACTGCCATAATGACATCTGCATATGGAATACTGCAAGTGAGTGCAGCGGCAAGGTCTTTCCGTTTCCATCGCTCCTATGCATCAAGCCTGTCAAAAGGAGGGGTTTGCAGCAGCGCAATAAGAGCATGACGGCCACGGCGAAGCTTCCCCCTTGCAATCGCCTGCAAGTCGCCACAACAACGAGGGTACTCCCAGCGGAAACGGAGGAGATATACAAACGGCGATCCAGTTGATAGCTTTGCCTTCAACATCTACAGAGTACATACACCAGACCTGCTGCAAATCGGCTTTCTTTCCAGAACAAATTAGCAGCTTCTAGCAGTAAAAGGGGGTTCCTGCCGTTAGTCATATCCAAGGGTATCATCATACCATCGTCCAATTCGGCCCCTAATGGCAGCTCCCGTTATTTGGCATCTGCGCCAGTTAGGAAGTCATGAACATTTTATTCTCAAAATTCGCGAAACTTGATCCACCACTTATCTCCCTACGTCGTGTGTGAGAAGGGACTTAGGTACCTCTTTAGTGTACAGCGGCGCTCCAATCAAGCCAGGAAGACGCAGGTTTTAGGATCTGTATGGTCGAGTGAGCAGTGATTCGAAACTTTATAGAGATCAGATGCAAGTACGAGATCTTCCGAGACCAATACATCGCAATGCGTATCTATGAAACCCAAAGCAAATGGCCCTCATGGATCTTTGAATAAATACAAGCCGTGATTATTCCCAGTCAATCCGGATATCCCCTTTCTTTCCAATTTTCCACCAGAATTTTTAATTTTGTGATAGGTACACAGGCAGCGCTGTTACCGAGACGCTAAATCTCTTTAGTGCGCCTCGTGCGAATTTAACCTCAGACTCGAAGCTCTCCCTTTGTTGCTCACCTCCTTCCTACAGCACATTTCGCACGTCGCAGTCCGATCAAGACTGTTTCCTCCTGTATTCTGCACTCTGTACTCCGTCCTGAAGCGCAAGACTGCCAACCGTGGGACGACTGGTTTTTGACATCTATTTACCTGGCCCTCAACTAATAGTGCCTGTCACAAGCTCGCACTTTATGAAGCTGCAGCTCAAGTCCCACTCTATTGGCGGATTTCGAACATCTACCAAATAGATCTACCACCAAGTCGCCATATCATAAGATCTTATGAGCTTCACACAATCTTTGTAAATCCAACGACTCCCACGGCTGAAACGACACGACGACCAACGAAACGACCAAAACGACTGACCGGCATAGATCGTCACCAAAAGTCAGCAAGTTCACCGCGAACTGTATATTCTACGCTGGAGTCTACTGCCTACGACTTATTACTTGAGAGTATTCGAACTGCAGCTCTGCAATATTGCCCGTTAAATTGATCTTTGGTCATTGTTTCCAGGCCAGCCAGGGAACTCCTAGAGCAGTTTTAAGTATACCATACATACTGCGACCGGCTTAGCAACCAAAAGGCGACATGAACAGCCATCTTCATCATCACGACATGTACTACGACCAACCTTCCTCGCGCTCTCCAGGCGCTCACCGACACCAACAGCAAACCCTCCATAGACAGCCCTCACGGCAGTTCGACGCGTATGGACAGATGCCAAACAACATGTATCCCGCTGAGGATCATACACTTCGATACGATGGCAATAGGTTCGATCGGATGAATGCGACTATGCAGGGCGGAGGATATGGCTATGAGATGCCAGGTGCTCAGACCTGGAACCCCAGTGCGTTCGGTGGTGGGAACAACTTTTCCAACTTTGGCGCCACCGGAAGGATGAAGTCAACCTCTCGGGGACGGAGTGCCCTCCCAACTGTAAGCCCATCCAGCGACATGTGATCTGAAGACATGTCGGAAATACTTGCTAATTGTAGGCTCACTAGACATGGCTTGATCAGCAGCAGCTACCTTCCGTGAATCCTTATGGTGGAATCGGCCCCTCTCCACTTGGGGGTTCCCAGCTACGCTCCGAACAATATACGACGGATCCTGACGAGGAGCTTATACCAACTGCAATTGTCATCAAGAATATACCATTCGCTGTGAAGAAGGAACAACTTGTGGATTTGATGACTCAAATGCACCTCCCGCTACCGTACGCTTTCAATTACCATTTTGACAACGGTGTATTTCGTGGACTTGCATTCGCAAATTTCACCTCGGCGGATGAGACCGCCACTGTCATTGACAACCTGAATCATTTCGAGCTACAAGGCCGCAAATTAAGGGTCGAATACAAGAAGATGCTGCCACTGCAAGAGAGGGAACGTATAGAACGGGAGAAGAGAGAGCGACGTGGGCAACTTGAGGAACAGCACAGGCCAATAGCCAACTCTCAGCTGCATAATCAACCCTCAATGTCTTCGATGTCCTCACATGTTCCAGCAGCGTCGCCATCACCAATATCGTCCAGGAATGAGAAGCCAGGTAAGGGAAGCATGGTCGAGACTGTCAAATTGAGCTAACCTAATTCTGTCAAGACGTAGATCTCAACGATCCCCAGACCTTGGAATACTATTCCCAGCTTCTCCTCTTCAAAGACGATCACTCCCGAGAAGCTTTGATATTCCCTCCCAATCTATCTCCGATCCAAAGGCGTATTGTACATACATTAGCGCATCACATGCAGCTGGCTCACGTTTCGCGTGGGAGTGGAGAGCAACGACAAGTTCATGTATACCGGGCGTCTCAGGGCAACAACATAAGTCCCCCTATCCCGCAGGTATCTGCGCTACATGGAGGAGATTCTTCAAGAAGAGGGCTCAACCGAGCGGCAACTATCGATTTCAACGATGCCAGGAACTCCGACTCAGGGGCGTACAATACTCTCCGAGGTCAACAATCCTCGGGGTTTCTGGGCATCCCTGATTCCCCAGGACTCTTTGGCGTCCAGCAAAATCTCCGCCCAGCCAAGTCATTTGCGGATCTTCGATCTTATTCACCGTCGCCTGTGCCATCCTCGGCCAGCTTTCCTCCGAATCTCCAGTCAAATTTGGCCAGATTCCAAGATTACGGACCTGGTAGCGCCGCTTCTATGACCCCGACCTTGACACCTACAGCTTCAGGCCAGTCGCTTGGTCAACATCTTGACGAAGGTCTCCTTGTTAATGGCCTTGGTGGGATGTCTATTGGAAGCAACCTAGGTCCGAATGGCGGTAGTCCGCGTCGACTCCGTGGGATGTTTTCCTGGGATCAAGATCACCAGCAACCAACCACCGCACCGATTGGCAGCAATAGATCGTTCAGCATGAATTATGATGATCAATCCAGGGAGAGAGGCCAGAACTTACCTATGCGACAACCCCGTGGGCCTGGAGCTGAGCGTGGCACCGGCTTCTCTAGAGGACGACAAGGTGGGCACCAAGGCCGCGGGAGTGACGAGTTGAGGGCATCATCGAGTGTGGAAATCATCGTCGAGTAGGAGACGGTGGTGCGTCGGAGGCTTTTTAGGTTATCCCGAACACGACTTATGAACGGATGACGATACGAAGTAGAAAATCAACTATACGGGGCAACCCATTCATGCCGGACTCGAATCGATGCGTTGTTCCGACTTCCAGATCTTTCCGAAATTTTGTCAGACTTTTTGTTCACCATATCGATTTCTTACCGCATATTTCCCACGGCTTTATCATGTTCGACCGCAATTCTCCAGGCAAATTTACGCGTATACTGTTTGGTAGTTCAAGAAACACATGCACCGAACGCCCTCCTGCTTACGACTCAATACAGTTTACGCTTGACGACAGGATTATTATCCAGGACCGAGACATTGTACGCTATATCACCTGTTCATCCACCCGAGTACTATAGGGATGCAAAACTTTCGAGTCTTGGACCGGGAGACCGGAAGCACCAACCGTTCTTGCGTGCAGAAAGTAGCAAGTGGATGGGCCTTTGTCGCGATGAATTTACGGGATCTCATACAGTCTTCAACTAATAATACGCACGCAGACAAATCCCATGTAATTACCAGTACCACCTTTTTGATTCTCTACCTTGTTCTCTTAACCCCTATATGAATTTAATACCAGATTGATCTTTGAGTGTGTGTTTACCGGTGCGCGTTCCAGAATAACCAAGACCACATCGCTCTACTGCAAGCCTTCCTTTGTCGTTATTACCCCATTTTGAAACTGACACCAGTCCCGTCCCCATCTCCCCAAACATCAACTCGTTCCCCCGGTTGCAAAAATCATGCAGGTAGCAGGCTACTGGTACACATCCTTTTTCCTGCATCTACACCTCCTACCTTCTACCCAAAACACCCTCCCCTACAACCGTAACGAAGGTTAGGTAATGACTTGAGTATAACCACATGAATCTTGCCGTACCATCTCGCCTACGATATGGAACACAACCAAACTACAAACGCAAATTTCGCAGCGCGCTTGAATCCTACTTCATCACTTAACCAATCACGCTTCATCCCTTTCAAACACGACACCTCAACATCGCAAATAGGCCATCTGCGCGAAAGACGGGAGCAGACGGACTCATCTCGAAGATGGGCGACCTCGTTAGCTTCCCAACCCTAGTTCTTATCCCAAGTATATCCAAATTCTTTTTTACTCCCTGTTCATCTACAACTCTCTCTCCCTCTCCCTCTCCAAAACCTCACACAGCTCGCATCTCTCCACCTCGTCTAATCCCACACATAACCCATATCTCTACCCCCAGCTACTACATAACTCAACCCACCCCCCCTTTTCCCAAAAGTCCCAAAACGTGCGGGGGAACCGGGAGATAGAAGGATCGCATTTTTTTTTGTTAGATGGCGGAAACGGGAGATTGAGAGCTGGGGGGTTTTTTTGGGGGGGGGGGAGAGGGTATCATGACTACGGTATTGGGGTGGGGGGGGAGGGGTTGGAAAGGGGAAGCGGGGGTTAGATGGGAGAGGGAAATGTGGATTTATGAACTGAGGAATCAGTGTTGGTGGAGAAGGAAGAGGTTTGAAGGGGGGGGGGGGGGGGGGAGGCGGGGCATTAAA
>JAABUU010000856.1_pt1 | contig 60554 bp, 51 predicted proteins | sample 5559301 | NCBI WGS metagenome assembly JAABUU01 (sample SAMN10711884, study PRJNA513360) | rock metagenome | isolation source: Antarctica rocks | place: Antarctica: Victoria Land, Richard Nunatak white
GAGGTCGTCGAGGATGCCCCGCAAAGGTGCGTCGGCGGTCCTCCCCGCTGATCAGCGGGGACCTCATTGCGGCCCCGCCTCCGACGGCGCCGGGCAGTCCATCGCCATCATGTCCTCCCCGCTGATCAGCGGGGACCTCATTGCGGCCTGGCGTCGAACGGGGCGAGCACGGGGGCGTGGATGTCCTCCCCGCTGATCAGCGGGGACCTCATTGCGGCATCCGCACCGACTGGATTGTCGGCAGGCACACGAGTGTCCTCCCCGCTGATCAGCGGGGACCTCATTGCGGCCAGGTCGTCTACAGCCACGGCAACCCGCTGCCCGCCGGGTCCTCCCCGCTGATCAGCGGGGACCTCATTGCGGCCAGGTGAAGACGAAGACCGGCAACCCCGACGGCTCCCCGTCCTCCCCGCTGATCAGCGGGGACCTCATTGCGGCGTCCTCGCCTACTGCCTGCGCCACGAGGGCGGGCATGTCCTCCCCGCTGATCAGCGGGGACCTCATTGCGGCGCGACATGGTCGCCCATTCCAACGGGGACGTACATGTCCTCCCCGCTGATCAGCGGGGACCTCATTGCGGCGACGCATCGGGCGCGAAGTACGGGGTCAACTCTGCCCGTCCTCCCCGCTGATCAGCGGGGCCTCATTGCGGCAAGAGCGTGTTCGTGCCGTACGAGGAGACCCGGCGGAGTCCTCCCCGCTGATCAGCGGGGACCTCATTGCGGCGCGGTCAGCGCGTAGTAGTAGGTCCCCTCGGGCAGGTCCTCCCCGCTGATCAGCTGGCACCACATCGCGGCTGGCACGACAACGACGGGAACAACCTGCGCTGCCTCGCATCCCGCTGATCTGCGGAACCTCATATGCGAGGAAGGCCCCGAGCAACGGCAATGCGCCGCCCATGGTGTTCCGCCTGTCGACAATGTTCCAGTTACCTGTCCTTGCCGATCGGGCTTTTCGATCTGCACCTTTGCCGGGCTCAGAAAGGACGGCGCAGCCGCAGCCGTGAGCGCCGCGAGATTTGAGTAATTCGCTTGGTATGCCATCACCCTATAGTAGAATGCTCTCTTTCATAGCGAGCGGAAGGATGGAATGTTTCAGGCGTTTGCCAGTAGAGGCCAAGTCCTCGGATTGAGCTGCGCCGCCTCCTCTGTTGGCCCGGATGAGCGGCCGAGGACGGGCCGACGGAGGAGGGCCGCCCGCAGGTCGGTCGGCGGCGCAGCTGCCGTCTTGATCCCGTACAGACGTTTGTCACACAGTTGACCACGACATGACCACGACATGACCACGACATGGACCACGACATGGACCACGACAGGACAGGACCTGCGTTCCCGGGTGCCCGCAACAGCTGAGTTTGTGCAGACGGCCATGGAGATCTGGGGCAAGGGCGCGAAGCGTCTGCGGCAGCTGACGTCTGCTGAGTCAGTGGTAGAGCGGGATCGTGTCGATGGTGTCCCAGCGGTACGCGCGGCCTTCTCGGCGGAGCAGCACTAGGTCGACCTGGTCGATAAGGGTCGGCACGCTAGCTTCCGAACGCAAGCGGCTTATTAGACGTTGCAGCGGGGCAGCGGGGACGTGGGCGTTGCAGTAGCTGATGCCGATGTGAGGCCTGAAGGTTGCTACTGAGCCGCGCTCCGGCGTCGGGATGCCGGCGTCGCGGACCGCGGTCTGTAGCCGCGAACGTAGGTGCTGGAGGTCATCCCATGGGTCGACGCTCAGCCTGACCGCTCCGGCTGAGCCTGTCAGCGGCCCGACGTTGAGCGGCAGTACTGGCATGGACGAGATCTCCCGGCGCGCGACCTCCTGCGCCCGAGTCACGCGGGCTGGGTCGATCTCGTCCTCGAAAGCAAGCCGTTGAACGGTCAAGTGCAAACTGTCTAGGGGGACTGCGTCAAGGTAGGGGAGTCCCTGGAGGTGGTCCTGGTACCGAGCAGCCAGAGCGGTCACCACAGGCTCGGAGAACGTGGCGTACCAGTAGTAGGCCCGCCGGCCGGGCGTCCAGCCGGGCCGCTCCCAGTGGTTCTGCATGTTGTCCAGACTGAGGAACGACGCCCACTCGAGAGCCGTGCCCTCGGTAGCTTTGGCGAGCTCTGTCGCGCGCTGGTTCATGTGCGTGTGGATGCAAGGGCGAGTGTGGCGGCGAGGTGATCTAGCTCTGGGAGCGGCGCGAACGGTGTCGCCGCGGCTATGAAGTCACGGCTGCGCTGAAGCACGGACGTGATGGGTCGTTCCGACGAGATCGTGAGTGCTTCAGACGCCAGCGCTGCTGCCTGTTCCACCTCGGGCCGCTTCCCCTTGATCAGCGATCGCGCGACGTCGAGTCGGACCAACGACTGGCTCCACACCGACCCACTCGCCTCGCACTCCGGCAGCGCTAGTCGGGCGTGATGCTCCACCATCGCGTGATCGCCGAGGTCTACCTAGACCGTTGCCGCATTGGCGGCGGTCCTTGCGGAGCCATACGGTCCGAACGAGATGCAGGAGGTGACGCCCGCGGGGGTCTCATTTCGGGAGGCTATGAGGTAGGCAAAGTCGACGGCCCGCTTGGCGCCTGCATCGTCCCCTAGCCGGGCGAGGGCGCGGGCTTCCCCGTTAATGCCAAGACGGATGGCCTGGGCCCCCCCGGCTGCGTAGCGCAGGCCGTCACGAGCCGTCGCGAGCGCCGCGGCGAAGTCCCCGGCGTAGTAGGCGGACAGGCTCGCGGTGCCGCGGCTCCAGGCTTGAAGCTCGCGGTCGTCGGCGTGCTGGGCAAGCGCGAAGGTCTCATCGCAGTAGGCGTCAGCCAGGTGGAATCGGCCGAGGTTCACGGACATGTAGGCAAGAAGTCCGGACAACTGGCCAGCGAGACTGAACAGGCGGCTGACCTGCTTGATGGGCTGCGGTCGGCGCAGTTGAAGCTCGACATCGCGGCGCCGCTGCACGACGGTCCCGATGAGCGCTCTGGGTCCCTGCTTCTCGTAGCTGCTCACGACCGCGCTGATGAGTCCTTCGACAGCGTCGAGGTACTCGCTGCTGGTCTGGGTGCTCGTGAGCCACGAGCAGCGTGCAGCGACGTCGGAGATGACTTCGTGGTCAAGCGCGGGTACGTCGGGTCGACCGTAGGACTGGGCGACTCCGTCGATGTTGCTCGAGCTGACGCCGGGCAGGGTGCGGTGCAGCACTCGGCGATACAGCGCCGACGGTGCTTTGATGCCTCGTTCCCACTTGGACACCATGTCGGCGTTGATGCCGACACGCTGCTGGTAGAGGTCCCAGGCTGTCCGAGCGAGAGCGTCGGCGAGTTCCTGCTGGGTCCAGCCCCTCAACTCACGGCTCCGGCGTAGCTGTGTGGGGGTCTCGTCCGCCATGCGCTACCTCCGCTGCTCAGGCTGCGGCGAGTCACCGACCTTCTGACCGTAGCTGGATCGACGCGTCGGCTCCACCGGGACTAGCCGCGGGACTAGATCTGGACTAGCCCGGGGACCTTCCAAGCTTCCTCGACGTCGGTTGTCCTGAATGGGCAGCAACAGGGCTGCTTGCCTGCAGGAGGTCACGTTGAAGAACTTGCCGATCGACACCACGGGGATGACGCTGCTGTGTGCGGCTGCGCCTACGGCGGTGGTGGACTTCGAGTCCAAGCGGCCGAAGGCGGATGAGAACGGGGTGCCGCTTTTCACGGTGCTGCTGGTGGTGCTGCACGACGGCGGCGCGGAGATCATGCCGGTGCGGCTGTCCGGCTCGCCTGCCGGAGTGTTGGTGCAGGGCACGCCGGTGACGGTCGCCGGGCTGATGGCGACGCAGTGGACGATGGGTGAGCGGTCGGGGGTGTCGTTCCGCGCCGACCGGATCGAAGCGACGGCACCTGCCGCTTCCACAGGGTTAGGCGCGGGCAACGGTTCGGGCGCGTCGAGCCCGGCGGGTAAGTGAGCCGGCGATGCGCTTCAAGGTCGTGCTCGTGATGTTGCTGATCGCCGCGGTCGCCCCGGCGCTGTTCGTCCAGGTCGCCCACGCTTCGGTGACGGGGGCGCTGTCGATGCTGCAGCAGCTCGTTGCCGGGGGCGGTCATGCCTAACCCCGGCTACCCGGCGGGCGGTGCCTACGGCCCGTCCCGGCCGGCACCGGCCCCGGCGTTGTTCGACCTGGTGCTGCGCATCTTTGCCGGGGTGTGGGTTGAGCTGACCCTGACCGGGCTGCTGCTGGCACCGGCGGTGCTGCTGGGCGTGCTGGTGCATCCCCTGGCCGGGGCCGCCCTGGTGCTCGTCGTTGTCGTCGTCGTGCTGACCGTTCCCGCGTTGCGCGCCGGGTTGGGCCGGTTGCTGTACGGGCGGATTGTGCGCCGGCAGTTCGACGGCGCGGTCCGGGCGTGTCTGATCTGGACCTACCGGGACCAGACCCCCACGGTCCGCCGCCTCGAACGTGTCCCGGCGGGGGAGGTGCTGCACGTCGCCGTCCCGGTCGGCGGCACCATCACCAACCTGCAGGACTCGGCTGAGACGCTGGCCGCAGCCCTGCAGGTGCGGGAGGTCCGCATCGAACGGGACCCCGACAACGCCCGCCGCGGCGCTGTCGCCCTGGTTCGCCGTGACCCTCTCACCCAACCCGCACCCCCCTGGCCGCAGCTCGAGCAGGGTCGGCTGGACCTGTGGGCACCGGTCCCTGTCGGGGTCGACGACACCGGACGCCAAGTCGCCTTGTCGCTACCGGAACGCAACGTCCTGCTCGGCGGGGAACCAGGAGCCGGCAAGAGTGCGGCACTGTCGCTGCTTGTCGCCACCGCTGCGCTGGACCCTGATGTGCGGCTGCACCTGTTCGACGGCAAACTCGTCGAACTCGCCTGCTGGGCCGGCGTCGCCGACCATACGGTCGGGCCGGACACCGAACAAGCCAACCTGGTGCTGCGCACCTTGCAGCAGGAGATGGAAACCCGGTACCTGGCGTTGCTGGCGAACAAGGCCCGCAAGGTCACCCCGACCATGGGCCTGGCGCTGCATGTGCTTGTCGTCGACGAGTTGGCCCACTACCTGCTCGCACCTGACCGCAAGGTGCGGACCGAGTTCGCCGAGCTGCTGCGTGACCTGGTCGCCCGCGGCCGGGCTGCTGGGCTGATCGTGCTGGCGGCGACGCAGAAACCGGCGCATGACGTCATCCCCACCGCGTTGCGGGACCTGTTTGGGGTCCGCTGGGCGTTGCGGTGCAACACCCCGCAAGCCTCCGACACCATCCTCGGCTCAGGCTGGGCCTCCGCCGGCCATACTGCCAGCACCATCGACCCGGCGCACCGCGGTGTCGGGCATCTGCTGCACGAAGGCGGCACCCCCACCAGGCTGCGTTGCCACTACCTCGACGACGACAACCTCTCCGAGCTCGCGGTACGGGCGGAGTTCATCCGCGGGGCGGCGAGTCAGCTGCCGGCGGGCGCCGACGTCATCAGGCCTGCTGGCAGCTCGGCGGCTGTAGGCAGTTCAGTCCTGGGCGGGGGTGCCTGATGGACGTCTTTTACGACCCGGAGCTGCCGGCTACCCATCGCCGGGCGTGGGAGCAGATCGAGCTGTTGCGTGACGGCCTGCCGGCTCGGCTGAGGTTCGCCGGTGGGCAGGTCCGCGAAACCGTCGAGCTGCTGCGTGCCCACGGGCTGGCCTCCGCCCTGGACGTCAGTCCCGACGACTGCCTCGAGCTGGCCGACGAGCTGCAGGCTGCCGCTGACCGGGTCTGCGCCGAGCTGGCCGCCACCACGCCGCAGCCGCTGTCACTGCCGCTGTCGGTACCGCTGTCGTGGGACGGCTGGCCGGCATCCGGCCAGGAGGACGCATGAGACCGTCCATGTCCCCGGCGCTGGAGGTGCTGTCGCCGACTGTCCGTTCGGTACTGGCCCGGGCTGCCGACCCCGGCTACGACAAGTGGGCTGCTCAGCTCAAGCACGCCGGCTACTGCCGCCGGCCGGTGCGCCTCGTCGGCTCCAGCATCACCGTTGAGGAAGCGACCGGTGTGGTGCGCTCAAGTTTCGACACCGCCACCGAACCGGACGGGATGCTGCTCAAGGCGTGCCGCAACCGCCGGACGACGGTGTGCCCGACGTGTGCTGAGACGTACCGGGCCGACTCTTACCAGCTTGTCGCTGCCGGACTGGCAGGAGGAAAGACAGTCCCTGACACCGTCGCTGCTCATCCCCGGCTGTTCGTCACCCTGACTGCGCCGTCGTTCGGGTCGGTGCACTCGCGGCGGGAGAGCGACAGCGGCCAGGTCCGTCCCTGCCGTCCGGCGCCCGGTCACTGCCCGCACGGCGTCCGGCGTGGCTGCAGCCGGCGGCATCCTGCCGGGGAGGAGCTGCTGGGCCAACCGATCTGCCCGGACTGTTTCGACTATGCGGGCGCGGTGTTGTGGCAGGCCCAGACCGGGGAGCTGTGGCGCCGGACCACCATCGCCATCGTCCGTCAGCTCGCCCGTCAGGTGGGCCGTCCCGTCCGCCGGGTGCTCACCGAGGTCCGGCTGTCCTACACCAAGGTGGTCGAGTACCAGACCCGCGGCCTAGTGCACTTCCATGCCGTCATCCGCCTCGACGCCAAGCCCCCCGTAGACGAGCCGCTGCTGGTGCTGCCGCCCCCGGCTGCCTACAGCGAGACCATGCTGGCCGAGGCCGTGACTACCGCCGTCTCGATGACCACGGCTCCGGCACTGACCGCTGACCCGGACCGGCCGGCGAGCATCGGGTGGGGCAGGCAGGTCGATGTCAGCACCGTCCCGACTCGGCCGGGTGATGACGGCGGGGCACGCCAAGTCGCTGGCTACCTGGCCAAGTACGCCACCAAGAGCACTGATGCCTCCGGCGCGCTGGACCACCCGATTCGGGACCAGGAGGAGATTGACGCCCTGGCCGTGAACGCTCATCTGCGGCGCCTGGTTGCCACGGCCTGGCAGCTCGGCCGGCAACGGCACCTGGCCGGCGTACGGCTGCGCGCCTGGGCACACACTCTGGGCTACCGGGGGCACTGGGCCACCCGCTCCCGGCGCTACTCGACAACGCTGAAGGCACTGCGCGAAGCGCGCCAGCAGTGGCATCAGGTCGACGACGACCAGCTCGAGGACACGGACGTCGTGCGAGTAGCGAGCTGGCGCTTCGGTGGCCGGGGCTTTCGCAATGCGGGGGATGCCTGGCTCGCCGCAACGGGCGCCAAGAGCCAAGCGCTCGTGCGTCGGGAGTGTCTCTACAGCCGCCTCACAACCGCAGCGTGAACAGATGGAGGATCGGAACATGGCACTTCCAGTGCTGACCGGTGCTGTCAGCCCGGACACGAGGGAGCGGGTCGTCTTGCCGGTACCCCTGGACAAGCTGCTGCGACCAGAACAGGTTGCAGAGGTGCTCGACGTCAGCCGAAACAAGGTCTATGAGCTGATGGCCGCCGGCCAGCTCCGCTCATTGAAGATCGGTCGGGCTCGACGAGTCACGATCGTCGCTCTTCAGGACTTCATCGCCAACTGCGGCTCGGACTGACGTGGCAACCGGCGGCCGGCGACGGGGACATGGCGAGGGTGCGGTGTACCGGCGCGCTGACGGACGGTGGGTCGCGATGCTGGACCTCGGGTGGCAGAATGGCAAACGGCGTAGGCGGGCGGTCTACGGCAAGACACGAGCGGAAGTGGTCTCGAAACTACAGCGACTGCAGGAACAGCAACGTCACGGCATCGACCTGGCGGCCCCCACCTGGCTCCTGAAGGACTGGCTCGCGCTCTGGCTCTCGGACATAAAGCAGACCGACGGAACCCGCCCCTCCACCTGGCGTCGCTACGACGAAGTCGTTCGCACCCACCTCGTCCCCGCGCTCGGGCAGCGCCGGCTGGATCGCCTGACCGCGAGCGAGGTGCAGGCCTTCCTCAACGCTTGTCAAAGCCGAGTGGCGCCAGCGACCGTGGTCAAGATCCACGCTGTCCTCCGCGTAGCGCTCAGCGATGCCGAGCGACTCGATCTGATCGCGAGGAACCCTGCAAAGGCCGCCCGCCCTCCAAGAAACGTGCCGGTGGAACGCCGCTCTCTGACGCCGTCTGAGGCTCGACGGCTTCTTGACGTCGCGCGAGGTGAGCGGCTTGAGGCAGCCGTTGTCGTGGCGCTCACCACGGGACTTCGGCGCGGCGAGCTGCTGGGCCTCTGCTGGGAAGACCTCGACTTTGCCGCGGGCACCCTCGTTGTCCGTCGGAGCTTGCAGCGAGTGCAGGGTCAACTGGCCTTCGTCGCTCCGAAGACGCAGCGCTCAGCCCGCCGATTGCCGATGCCGTCTAGGACACGACAGGCACTAGAGGAGCATAGGGTGCGCCAGAACCGCGAACGGCTCGCGCTCGGACCCGACTGGCAAGACCTGGACCTGGTGTTCGCGACAGGCGCAGGCACGCCAATAGAGCCCAGGAATCTCAACCATCGCTTCGAGCTGCTGCGAGAGCGCGCCGATCTTCCTTGGCTGCGACTGCATGACCTTAGGCACGCCTGCGCGACGTTCCTGCTCGCGCAGGGTGTCGAGCCCCGGGTGGTGATGGACCTGCTCGGCCACTCGACCATCCGGCTGACGATGGACACTTACGGACATGCCCTCCCCGAGCGCCGCGACGCTGCCGCCCGCGCCATGGATACGGCTCTTGCCTGACGTTGACCTCGGCAGTGGCCGTCCGTTGGCAACAGTTAGGCAACACGTGGGGCTCTGGCAGATGCCGGGCAACCCGGACCAGGGCGCAGATGGCCTGGTCAGAGTGGTGGAGACGAGGGGAATCGAACCCCTAACCCCCGCCTTGCAAAGGCGGTGCTCTGCCAATTGAGCTACGTCCCCTGGCCTTCTGACGAAGGTGGTCTGGCTAGCGCAAGTCGACCGGCGCCGTGGCCTGTGTCCAGACGTCTTCGTCGTTCGGCGTGCGCTTGCGGCGGGCCGCTGCGAGCGCCGCTGCCCCCGCAGCCAGCAACACGAGCCTGCGTAGCACGACGCCTCCAGTCAGAGCCCCGGGAGTGGACCTGGGAGGACTTGAACCTCCGGCCTCTTCCTTATCAGGGAAGCGCTCTAACCGACTGAGCTACAGGTCCGCTCGGCGTGGACGACCGCATCCATCGCCCTCCCCATGCTACTGGACCTACGCCGGCCGCATTGCGGACCAGCCGCTGCTCAGCGCTCGACCAGCGTGACGTCGACACCGCCGACGAAGTCCGAGCACAGGTTGTAGAGCAACGCCCCGATGGTCGAGAGCACGGTCAGCACGACCACGTTCACCACACCGATCAGCGCCGCGATCGTCATGACCCGGCTGAAACCGAGCCACTTGTCGATGCCACCTCCGCTCTTGTCGGTCAGGGTCGATGCCGCGTCGATGACCGAGGCAAACACGCCCGCCTTGTCGAGGACGAACCACAGTGCCGCCACCGCGACCAGCAGCACGATGAGCAGGCAGATGCTGAGCACCAGCGAGAGCTTGAAGACGCTCCACGGGCTGACGTTGCTGACGCGCAAGCGCGCACGACGGGCTGACGACCGAGCGGGCAGCTGCGTCGTCGGCGGCGAGCCCTGCGGGCGCCCGGACACGTCCGGTCGGCGTTGGACGCTCCCGTTGCCACCGCCCGTGTACTGGGTGCCGTAAGCGGAGGCCGCGGGGCTGCCCGGTGGCCGGCCGCCCACGGCAGCGCCCGCAGTGCCGGCGGCACCCCGCGTGGCGGGCCCGGGGTCGGTCACAAGCGTCAGCCCTTCGTCGGTTCGTCAGGAGCGCCGGCTACCTCACCTGACTCAGAAGCATCCTGCTCCGCGTTGCGCGCCAGTCCAACAACCTCGACACCGTCTGGCAGGTTCATGAGCCGCACTCCCATGGTCTGCCGGTCGGCGCGGCGTACGCCACTGGCTACGGTACGCAAGACGCCCGCGCCGCTGGTGATGGCATACAGCTCGTCGGAGTCGCTCACGATCAGGCTCGCGACGAGGACGCCCCGGGTGGACACGATCTTCGCCGTCAGCACTCCCTTGCCGCCCCTGTTCTGGATGGGGTACTTGTCGAGCCGGGTCCGCTTGGCGTAGCCGGCGCTCGTCGCTACGAGCAGGTCACCCCGCTCCTCACGCACCACATCCATCGACAGCAGCTCGTCGGCGGAGTCGAACCGCATGCCGATCACGCCGGTCGTCTGCCGGCCCATCGGGCGCAGCTGGTCGTCATCGGCATGGAAGCGGATCGACATCGCGCGCTTGCTGACCAGCAGCAGGTCGTCCTCCGGCGAGACCAGCCGCGCTGCGATCAACTCGTCACCCTCACGCAGGTTGACGGCGACGACGCCGCCCTGGCGGTTGGAGTCGTAGTCAGGCAGTGGCGTCTTCTTGACCAGGCCGTTGCGGGTTGCGAGCACCAGGTAGGGCGCCGCGTTGTAGTCGCGGATGTCGATGACCGACGCGATGCGCTCGTCGGGCTGGAAGGCCAGGATGTTGGCGACGTGCTGGCCCTTGGCCGTGCGAGCCTGTTCGGGCAGCTCGTGCGCCTTCGCCCGGTAGACCCGGCCCTTGTTGGTGAAGAACAGCAGCCAGTGGTGCGTAGTCGTGACGAAGAAGTGGTCGACGAGGTCGTCCTCGCGCAGCGCACCGCCCTGGATGCCCTTGCCGCCCCGCTTCTGCGTGCGGTAGAGGTCGGTCTTGGTGCGCTTGGCGTAGCCACCCCGCGTGACGGTGACGACGACATCCTCCTGCGCGATGAGGTCCTCGGCCGACAGGTCACCCTCGTAGGGCACCAGCCGGGTACGCCTGTCGTCGCCGTACTTGTCGGCGACATCCTGCAGCTCATCGCCGATGATCTGGCGCTGCCGCTCGGGGCTCGCGAGGATCGCCTCGAGCTCAGCGATGCGCGAGCGCAACTCGCCTGCCTCGTCGGTGATGCGCTGGCGCTCGAGGGCCGCCAGGCGCCGCAGCTGCATGTCGAGGATGGCGGTGGCCTGGATCTCCGACAGCTCGTAGCGCTGCATGAGCTCGCCGCGGGCGGCGTCGGCTGACGCGCTGTTGCGGATCAGGTCGATGACCTCGTCGAGATGGTCGAGCGCGACGAGCAGCCCCTCGAGCACGTGCAGCCGCTCGCGAGCCTTGCGCAGCTGGAACCGGGTGCGCCGGACGAGGACGTCGACCTGGTGGGCGACGTAGTAGCGGATCATCTCATCGAGGCGCAGAGTGCGCGGAACGCCATCGACGATCGACAGCATGTTGGCGCCGAAGCTCTCCTGCAGCTGGGTGTGCTTGTAGAGGTTGTTGAGCACGACCTTGGCGATGGCGTCGCGCTTGAGGACGATGACCAGCCGCTGGCCGGTGCGCGCGCTGGACTCGTCCTTCAGCTCGGCGATCCCCGACATCCGGCCGTCCTTGACCAGCTCCGCGATCTTCTCGGCCAGGTTGTCCGGGTTGACCTGGTAGGGCAGTTCGGTGACGACGAGCTGGGTACGGCCCCGCGCCTCCTCGACCTCGACGACCGAGCGCATGCGGATACTGCCGCGGCCGGTGCTGTAGGCGTCGCTGATGCCATCGCGGCCGACGATCAGGCCACCGGTTGGGAAGTCCGGGCCAGGGATGCGCTCCAGCAGCGCGTCGAGGAGCTCCTCCGGGGGGGCTTCGGGGTGCTCGAGGAACCAGCGAACCCCCGCGACGACTTCGCGCAGGTTGTGCGGAGGGATGTTGGTCGCCATCCCGACCGCAATGCCGGCGCTGCCGTTGACCAGCAGGTTAGGGAACCGGCTGGGCAGGACGAGGGGCTCTTGCTGCCGGCCGTCGTAGTTGGCCTGGAAGTCGACCGTCTCCTGGTCGATCTCCCGCAGCATCTCCATGGCCAAGGGCGCCAGCCGGCACTCGGTGTACCGCTGAGCCGCGGGGGGGTCGTTGCCCGGCGAGCCGAAGTTGCCGTTGCCGTCGATCAGCGGGTAGCGCAGCGACCAGGGCTGGGCCAGCCGGACGAGAGCGTCGTAGATCGCGGAGTCGCCGTGCGGGTGGTAGGAGCCCATCGTGTCGCCGACGACGCGCGCGCACTTGAAGTAGCCGCGGTCCGGGCGGTAGCCGCCGTCGTACATCGCGTAGAGCACGCGTCGGTGCACCGGCTTGAGCCCGTCGCGAACGTCGGGCAGGGCCCGGCCGACGATGACCGACATCGCGTAGTCGAGGTACGAGCGCTGCATCTCGACCTCGATGCCGATCGGCTCGATGCGGTCACCGGGTGGCGGTGGCAGAACGTCGACCACTTACAGGCCTTCCTCGCGTCGTTCGGTCATTGCGGTATTCGGTGTGGCGGTTTTCGGTCGTTGCGGTGAGGCGCGGGCGAGCTGTCCGCTCAGATGTCAAGGAAGCGCACGTCCTTGGCGTTGCGTGTGATGAACGAGCGCCGGGCCTCGACGTCCTCGCCCATCAGCACGCTGAACAGGGTGTCGGCCGCGGCTGCGTCGTCGAGCGTGACCTGAAGCAGCAGCCGCCGGTCGGGGTCCATCGTTGTGTCCCACAGCTCGGTCGCGTTCATCTCACCGAGTCCCTTGAACCGCTGGATCGCGTCGTCCTTCGACAGCTTTTTGCCCTCGGCGATGCCGGCCTCGATCAGCCCGTCGCGCTCGCGGTCGGAGTAGGCGTATACGGGGTCCTCACGCAGCCACTTGATCTTGTAGAGCGGCGGCGAGGCGAGGTAGACGTAACCCGCCTCGATCAGCGGACGCATGAAGCGGAACAGCAGGGTCAGCAGCAGGGTGCGGATGTGCTGCCCGTCGACGTCTGCGTCGGCCATCAAGACGATCTTGTGGTAGCGCAGCTTCGCCTCGTCGAAATCCTCGTGGATCCCCGTGCCGAGCGCCGTGATCAGGGCCTGGACCTCGGTGTTCTTGAGCACGCGGTCGATGCGGGCCCGCTCCACATTGAGGATCTTCCCGCGGATGGGGAGGATGGCCTGAAAGTGCGGGTCGCGGCCACCCTTCGCCGAGCCGCCGGCGCTGTCGCCCTCGACCACGTACACCTCGCACTTGGAGGGGTCGGTCGACTGGCAGTCCGAGAGCTTGCCCGGCAGCGGGATGTTGTCGAGCAATCCCTTGCGGCGGGTCAGGTCGCGGGCCGCACGGGCGGCCACGCGCGCCCGCTGGGCATCGATCGCCTTGTTGACGATCGTGCGGGCCTCGGTGCGATGCGCCTCGAGCCACTCCTTGATGGAGGTGTAGGCCATCGTCTGCACGAAGGTGCGGGCCTCGGTGTTGCCGAGCTTGGTCTTGGTCTGGCCCTCGAACTGCGGCTGCGCGAGCTTGACCGACACGATGGCCGTCAGCCCCTCGCGGATGTCGTCGCCCTGCAGGCGCTCGTCGCCGTTCTTGCCGACCTTGACCGCCTTGAGCATCTGCTGCTCCTTGGCGTAGGCGTTGACGGCGTTGGTCAGCGCCGCCCGGAAGCCCTCCTCGTGGGTGCCGCCCTCGTGCGTGTTGATGGTGTTGGCGAAGGTGTAGACCGACTCGCTGTAGCCGCCGTTCCACTGCATCGCAACCTCGGCCTCGAGCCCCTCGCCCTTGGACTCGAACGAGATCACCGAGGGGTGAGCCGGCTCCTTGGTGCGGTTGAGGTGGATGACGAAGTCGATGATGCCGCCGTCGTAGCGGTAGTAGACCTCGACCGGGTCCTCAGCGGGTTCGCTGGCGGGGGAGGCAGTGGAGGTGGGGCCGGCGGGGCCGGACTCGGCCATCTCGACCCCGGCGACGAGAACCTGGGCACCGGTGCCGGCCGCCTCGCCGTCATCCTCGATGGCTCCCTCGACCGAGTCGACTCCATCAACGAGGACGCTGGTCGCCGGCTGGTCCACGCGCGACTTCGAGGGCCGTTCGTCGCGCAGTGTGATGGCGAGCCCCTTGTTGAGGAACGCCATCTCCTGCATTCGGCGCGACAGTGTCTCGAACGAGTACGTCGTCGTCTCAAAAATGTCGGGGTCGGCCCAGAACGTGATCGTCGTGCCGGTCGTGCTCGCCGGCTTACCTTTGCTGACCGGGCCGGCCGGCACCGAGTGGTCGTAGGGCTGCGTCCACACGAAGCCCTCCGTGCGCACCTCGACCTCGAGCTTGGACGACAGCGCGTTGACGACGCTGACACCCACCCCGTGCAGCCCGCCGGAAACGGCGTAGGACTTGCCGTCGAACTTGCCCCCGGCGTGCAGTGTCGTCAGCACCACCTCGAGGGCCGAGCGCTTCTCGACCGGGTGTCGCCCGACGGGAATGCCGCGCCCGTTGTCCTGCACCCGCACGCCGCCATCCGCAAGCAGCGTGACGAAGATGTCGGTGCAGTAGCCGGCTAGCGCCTCGTCAACGGAGTTGTCGACCACCTCATAGACCAGATGGTGCAGTCCGCGCTCACCGGTAGAGCCGATGTACATGCCTGGCCGCTTGCGCACCGCCTCGAGCCCCTCGAGGACTTTGATGGAGCTGGCGTCATAGACCACGCGGACGTCTTCCTGTAGCAGGAGCGGTACAAAACGAGCCCGCCAAACACGCGACCCAACGATGCGAGTCTACCGCCCGGGGCCGACAAAAGTGGCCTTCACAGGCCCTGACGCGCCCGCTGCGTCGCGAATATCTCCCGGGATGGGTCCCCCCACGTGCCCCCGGTGGTGCCGTCGGCTCACGGTCCGCTGAGCGCCTTGGCTCGGGCGCAGGGGGGTGTGGAGCCGGTGCCATCCGGCGGGTCAGCCGTAGGTGTCCCGCGGCCCGGGGCCGAGCACCCGGAACCGGCCGTGCCTCCAGCTCGGCCCGCTCGGGCCGCGCACACTCAGCCTCGTCACTGTGCGTGGCCCGAGCTGCCTGGCGAGGGTCTCGAGGATCTGCCGGGAGAGCAGTCGCAGCTGGGTCGCCCAGGCCGTCGACTCGGCTTCGACCAGCAGCTCGCCGCCGGTCAGCCGCACTGCACTGCAGTGGCTGGCGATCTCGGCGCCCACGAGTGCTTCCCAGTTGGTCAGCACGCTCGCTGCGGCTGCCTGGCCGGACCACCCCCGCTCCTCGACCAGGTCCTTGAGGGAGGCGCCAAAAGCTACCGGCTCGTCGTGCTCGGCAGGGACAGCCGGGCCGCGCCGGTAGCGGCGCGGCTCAGCCGCACCCCGTGCTCGGCGGGCGGCCTTCGCCCGAGCGAGCGACTGGCGGACGAGGTCGGCTCCGGCACGAGGGTCGGCTGCGGGCGAAGCGGCGGGTGCGGTGGCCGGGTCCTCAGCCGTGTCGTCAGGCTCGTCCCCAGCCTGGTCTTCAGCCATGGCGCAGCTCACCCCGCTCCACCAGCCACCGCTCGCCGCGCAGCACGGACGGCACGTCACCCTCGACGGCGGCGGTGACGAGGACCTGCTCGGCGTCCGCGACCATCGCCGCGAGCCGTTCCCGGCGCAGCGAGTCGAGCTCGGCGAACACGTCGTCGAGCAGGAGCACCGGCTCCCCCCCACCCAGGTCGGCATCCCGCAGCAACTCGTAGCTGGCCAGTCTTAATGCCAGCGCGAGCGACCACGACTCGCCCTGACTGGCATACCCCCGCGCGGGCAGCTCCCCGATCGACAAGGCCAGCTCGTCGCGGTGCGGTCCGGCGAGAGTCACCCCTCGCTCGACCTCCTGCTGACGGAGGCGCCCGAGTTCAGCCAGCAACGCCGCAGCGAGCGGCGCGGCTGTCCGCTCGGCGGGTAGCTCGGGCAGCTCCGGCAGCGAGGCCCGGTAGTCCAGAGTGATCGGGCCGCGCCCGTCGGACACCTCGGCGTACGCCTTGTCGACCAACGGGGCCAGCAGCTCGACGAGCCGAAGCCGGGCGGCCAGCAGCTCGCCGCCGAACCGGGCGAGGTGGGCGTCCCAGGTGTCGAGTGTCGACAGGTCGGCTCCACCGCCCCCCGCGCGACCGGCGCGGCGGGCCAGCGACGCCGTCCGAAGCAATGTCGTCCGCTGCTTGAGGACACGCTCGTAGTCCGCTTGCACCCCGGCGTAGCGCGGCGCGCGGAGCACCAGAAGGGCGTCGAGGAAGCGCCTGCGCTCACTCGGGTCGCCTTTGACCAGAGCAAGGTCCTCGGGAGCGAACAGGACGGTACGCAGAGTCCCCAGCAGCTCCCTGGGCCGCGGCAGGGGGGAGCGGTTCACGCGGGCCCGGTTGGCACGACCCGGCACGAGTTCGAGCTCCAGCAGTGTCGGGCGGGCCTCACGCACCACGCTCGCCCGGACGACAGCCCGCTCCGCACCCATCCTGACCAACGGCTGGTCGCTCGAAACCCGATGGCTGCCGAGCGTGGCCAGGTAGCCGAGTGCCTCGAGCAGGTTGGTCTTGCCTTGGCCGTTTGCCCCCAGCAGTGTCGTGACCCCGGGCTCGAGGGACAGCTCGAGGCTCGGATAACTGCGGAAGTCCGCGAGCGAGAGGTGGGCGACGTGCATCCGCGCCGCGTCAGCCCTTCTGCGGCGCGCCCGGGTCGGTCCCCGCTTTGGGCGAAGCCTCCTCAGTGCCTGCCGCAGTGTCGGCCCCGGGTGCGTCAGCGCCCTTCTCGAACGAGCCGGCCGCGGACGTGACCGCGTGGCCGCCGAACTGGTTGCGCAGGGCGGCGACCACCTTCATCGTCGGTGAGTCCTCCTGCCGGCTGGCGAACCGGGCGAACAACGAGGCGGTGATCGCCGGCATCGGTACAGCGTGGTCGATGGCGGCCTGCACCGTCCAGCGCCCCTCGCCCGAGTCCTCGGCGTAGCCGCGCAGCTCGTGCAGATCGGGGTCCTCGTCGAGTGCCCTGACGAGGAGGTCGAGCAGCCAGGAGCGGATGACGGTGCCCTGCGTCCAGCTCTTGATGACACCCGGCACGTCGTGCAGCAGGCCAGCCGCTTGCAGCAGCTCGAACCCCTCGCCGTAGGACTGCATCATCCCGTACTCGATGCCGTTGTGCACCATCTTCGCGAAGTGCCCGGCCCCTACGGAGCCGGCATGCACGAACCCCGACTCGCCCTCGGGCTTCAGTGCGTCGAAGAAGGGCTGCACCTTGGCGATGTCCTCGGCCGTGCCGCCGGCCATGAGTGCGTAGCCGTTCTCGCGGCCCCACACCCCACCCGAGACACCGCAGTCGACGAAGCGGATCCCGCGCTCGGCGAGCTCGTCAGCGTGCCGCTGGTCGTCGGTGTAGCGCGAGTTACCACCGTCGACCACGACGTCACCCTCGTCGAGCAGGCGCCCGAGGGTGTCGACGGTCTGGTAGGTGGGCTCCCCGGCCGGCACCATGATCCATACGATGCGAGGAGTGGGCAGCGCCTCGATCAGCTCCTCCAGCGAGGAGACGTCGCGGTCCTCGGACTTCGGGTCATAGCCGACCACCGTGTGGCCAGCGGATGAGATCCGCTTGGCCATGTTGCCGCCCATGCGGCCCAGGCCGACTATCCCGATCGTCCCGTTCGTGCCCGCAGTCTCGCTCACGCGCGCTGTCCTCCGCCTGTCGTTGCTCGTTGCTCGTTGATCTGCCTGGTCGATGGTCCTTGGCGTGGTCGCCCCGCCGCTACCCCGCCAGCCGCACCGGCATGAGCAGGTAGCGGTAGTCGGGACCGGACGGGCTGTCGCCGGACTTGCCGGTGAACACAGCGGGCTTGCGCGCGGCCTCGGCAGCGTCGTCGGCGGAGGAGAACCCGACGCACACCGAGTCGGACTCGATGGCTCCTAGCCCGTCGAGCAAGTAGGCGGGATTGAAGGCGATCGAGAGCTCGGGCCCGTCGAACTGAACGGGAACGGCCTCCCGGGCCTGGGCCTCGCCGCCGGTGCCAGCCTCGAGCACCAGCTCCTCGGATCGGAAACTCAGCAGCACCGGCGCGGTCCGCGCAGCGACGAGCGACACCCGCTTGACAGCCTCGACCAGTGGTCCGATCTCGACCTCGGCCGACAGGGGCGAGGAGGCGGGCAACAAGCGCCGGTAGTCGGGGAACTGTCCGTCGATGAGGCGAGTGCTCGTCTCGCGCTCACCGCACGAGAAGCCGGCCAGCGCCTCACCCGAGGGGCCGCTACCCACGGCGATGACAACCTCCGCCCCGGCCGCGGCGAGAGTCTTGGCGGTGTCGGCGAGGGTGCGTGCCGGCACCAGCGCCGTACCACTGGCTGCCTCGTCCTCCGGCCGCCAGGCCAGCTCGCGCACGGCCAGCCGGTAGCGGTCGGTGGCGGCGAGCGTCAACCGCTCGCCGTCGATCTCTGCACGTACCCCGGTGAGGACGGGCAGCGTGTCGTCCCGGCCCGCCGCGATCGCCACCTGACCGACTGCAGCCGCAAAGGCCGTGCTGCCCACCCGACCGGTCACGGGGGGCAGGGTAGGTAGGGCCGGGTAGTCCTCCACCGGGAGCGTGGGAAGCGTGAAGCGGGCACTGCCGCAGGTCAGGACGGCGCGCGAGCCGTCGACCAAGACCTCGACCGGCGCCGCCGGCAGGCTTCGGGTGATCTCGGCGAGCAGACGACCCGAGACGAGCACCCGCCCCTCCTCGGCGATGCTGGCCGAGATGCCGGCACGGGCAGCCACCTCATAGTCGAACGCCGACAGACGCAACCCGTCGGGGGTGCTCTCGAGCAGCAGCCCGGCAAGAACTTGCAGCTGGCTGGTCGGCCGGGTGGGCAACGTGCGCGCCGTCCAGACGACGGCGTCGGCCAGCTCGTCACGCTCGACCCGGAACTTCATCAGTTGCCTCCTTCGCTGCGAGCCGGCCGCACGCGGCACCGCCGCTGTCCCCAGGCCTGCACTGCTGTTGTCACGTGTTGTCTCACAGCATCTCCTGGCAGTCGCATTCGGTGCGGTGGAAGGTGTGGACAACCAGCGTCACGGCTGGCCACGGCTGGTGCTGAACGGCGGCGGGGGTGTGCATGACAAGGGGGTGAACCGCCGAGTGCCAGCTGGCCGCGCTGTCCGGCCACGACTGTCCCCGTAGTACTGACACGTTGTCCACAGTCCTGTCCACATCCTGTGCAGGGCCGGAAGTGCCGGTGCCGAGCACTCAGCGGCCCCGGTTGCGGATGCGCGCGGTCAGCTCGGCAACCTGGTTGTAGACCGGGCGGCGCTCCTTCATCAGCGCCTCGATCTTGCGGTAGCCGTGGATGACAGTGGTGTGGTCACGGCCGCCGAAATGCTGGCCGATCTTGGGTAGGGACAGGTCGGTGAGCTCCCGGCACAGGTACATCGCCACCTGTCGCGCGGTGACCAAGGTTCGGCTGCGCGACGAGCCGCACAGGTCCTCCATCGAGATGCCGAAGTAGTCGGCGGTCACCGACATGATCGTGGCGACCGTGATGGCGGGGTCGGTGGCATCGGGGATGAGGTCGCGCAGCACGACCTCGGCCAGCGAGCGGTCGACGGTGGACTTGTTCAGGCTGCCGAAGGCCGCGACGCGGATCAGTGCCCCCTCGAGCTCGCGGATGTTGCGCTCGATGTGCGTCGCGATGTACTCGAGTACGTCACGGGGTACCGGCAACCGCTCGGCAGAGGCCTTCTTCGACAGGATCGCGATGCGGGTCTCGAGGTCTGGCGGGGAGACATCGGTGATCAGCCCCCACTCGAACCGGCTCCGAAGCCGGTCCTCCAGGGTGGCGAGCTGCTTGGGCGGCCGGTCGGAGGAGATGACGATCTGCTTCTGCTGCTGGTGCAGGTCGTTGAAGGTATGGAAGAACTCCTCCTGCGTGCGCTCCTTGTTCTCGAGGAACTGGATGTCGTCCACGAGCAGCACGTCGACGTCGCGGTAGCGCGTCCGAAAGGCCGCCTGCTTGTCGTCGCGGATGGCGTTGATGAACTCGTTGGTGAACTCCTCGGAGTTCACGTACCGCACTGCAACGTCCGGGTAGAGCTTGCGGGTGTCGTGGCCGATCGCGTGCAACAGGTGGGTCTTGCCCAGCCCGGAGCTCCCGTAGATGAACAGCGGATTGTATGAGCGAGCGGGATTCTCGGCCACGGCCACGGCGGCGGCGTGAGGGAAGCGATTGCCGTCACCGATCACGAAGCTGTCGAACGTGTAACGGGGGTTCAGGCGGGGTGCGTCCGGGGGCGGCCCGGTACGAGTCGGCCGGACGGGCGGCAGCGGCAGCTCGTCCTCGATGCCATCGGGGTCGGTCTCGGCGCTGTCGGCGTTCTCGGCCGGAGGCGGGTCGACGACCACAGCCACGCGGACTTCGCGCCCCAGAGCAGCCGACAGCGCGGTCAGCAGGAAGGGGCGGAGCGTGGTGTCGAGCAGCTCCCGGGTGACCTCGTTGGGAGCCGCCAGGAGGCAGTTGGACTCGCCGACCAGCCCGATCAGCCGAGTCAGCCGCAGCCAGACCCGCTGCGTCGGCATCAGGTCATGCTCCCCCAGGTTGCGCCGGGCGCGCTCCCATACCTGCGCGAGACGCGCCAGCTCCAGCGCTGCGGCGTCCGAGGGGCAAGGGTCAACGGGAGAGGGAACCACGCGCAGGGCGTCCAGCGCCGGCGGTCGTGGGGCTGACGGCTCGCGGCGCAGCGTGTCGGTGTCGACACCTGCCGCGGTGAAGGAGCCGCCGTCCAGTGACTCCGCCTCATCAGCCTGCCCAGCGGTCACCCGGTCATTGTCGTCCACCACGGACTCATCCCCTCGTCCTCGACGGCATCGTCCAGACGATGACCGCGAACCCGCGAAGTCCACAGGTTTTCCACAGGCTGTGCACGAGCGCGCCACCTGTCCCGATCGAGGGACCGCGGCGTTCCTGAACGGGCAGCGGGGGCGACGCTAACAGCGGAGGACCGTGCCCGTCGACGGCCACTGGCACAAGGTACGGGCAACAATTCGCGCGTCCGGCGCGTCGCACGTCCACCCGGCTGATCACCTGGTACGGAGGGCGTTTGACCCCTTACCGGGTGCCCCGTACGCTTCCAGACTGGCTGCAGCGGCAGCACATGCTCGCGCGCGCGCCGAGCTCGCCGTCTTTTATCCGACCGGAGTGTCCCGTGAGCAAGCGCACCTTCCAGCCCAACAACCGTCGTCGCCACAAGACGCACGGCTTTCGGCTGCGGATGCGTACCCGGGCCGGCCGCGGCATCCTCAATGCCCGTCGTGCCAAGGGCCGCCACCAGCCGTCCGTGTGACCCGTGCTCCCGGCTGCCGCGCGCGTTCGATCGCCTGCCGAGCACCGGCTCGTCGCCCGGCGAGGTAGGCGGGTGCGCCGAGGGTCAATCGTGGTATCGCTCCTGCCCGTGGGCGATGGCGCCGAGCGCTTGAGCTGCCACGGTGCCCGGGCCGGGGTCGTCGTCGGCCGTCCCGTCGGCGGGGCAGTCGTCCGCTCGCGGGTGAAGCGGCGGCTCCGGGAGGTCCTGCGAGCCCGGCTTGCGTCGGTACCCGCGGGCAGTCTTGTGGTGGTGCGGGCCCTTGCCGGAGCCGATGCCCCGTACGCGCAGCTCGACGCCTGGGTGGGCTCGGGGCTGACGGCCCTGACCAGGGCGGGAATACTCACATCGCCGTCGACCTGCCCCGGCAGCCAGACGCCGTGACCGCGCCTTTGCCCGGCGCGTCCGCCCGGCTCCTGGCGGCAATCGTCCGCGGTTATCAGCTGCTGCTGAGCCCGCGCCTGATGTCGAGCTGCCGGTTCGAGCCCTCCTGCAGTGCGTACGCCCGCGAGGCGCTACTCACGCACGGAGCGCTGCGGGGCCTGTGGCTCGCGGTCAGGCGGCTCGCCCGCTGCCACCCGTTGGCGGCGGCGGGATATGACCCGGTGCCGCCCGCCGGGGGTAACGGTCACAATGGAGCGAACCCCGCCGCACAGCACCACGGCGACCGCGACCAGCCGCTCGTCACAGCAGTGCAGGGCCAGCACCTGCCCACGAAGGAGTAGCGAGTGCTCGATCCGCTGTACCGCCTCGTCGCGAGGGGCATCGTCGTGTTCCACAACGCCCTCGCCCCCATCTTCGGGAAGAACTCGTTCCTGTCCTACGCGATCGCCATCGTGCTGATCGTCATGATCGTTCGCCTGCTGATCTTCCCGCTGTTCATCCGCTCGGTGAAGGCGCAGCGAGCGATGCAGCTCATGCAGCCGCGCATGAAGGAGATCCGCGAGAAGTACAAGAACGACAAGCAGCAGATGAACCAGAAGCTGATGGAGCTGCAGAAGGAGCACGGCAACCCGCTGCTCGGCTGCCTCCCGCTAGTGCTTCAGATACCGCTGTTCGTCTCGCTGTTCCACGTCTTCAACAAGCTGTCGCCGCGGACCGGCTCACGGGGGTTCGACTTCTACGGCACGAGCGGGCTGAGCCGGGCCGAGGTCCAGCAGATCGCGACAGCGAAGCTCGGCGGGGTCTCTCTCGCCTCGGCGTTCACCTCCTCCCGCAACGCCATCGAGCTGCTGGGGACGGGCCAAGGCGCAGTGCGGGTGGTCGCTGTCGTGCTCATCCTGCTGATGTCGGCGACGACGTTCGTGACCCAGAAGCAGATCATGTCGCGCGGCGGCCCGGTCGACCCACAACAGCAGTCGATCCAGAAGATCATGCTCTACGGCTCGCCGATCATGCTCGCGGTCTTCGGGTTCCGCTTTCCGGTCGCGGTGCTGCTCTACTGGCTGACGACCAACCTGTGGAGCATGGGGCAGCAGTACTTCATCATCCGCAAGATGCCGGCTCCTGAGACCGGTGCAGCGGGGCCGGCCAAGAACCTGCCGCCGAGCCGCCCGGCAACTTCCGCGAACGGCTCGGGCAGCGACACCAAGGCCGGGCTGAGCCTGCGCAAGGGACCTAAGGACGCTCCTTCGCCCGCTGCCGCGCCGCCCCCGCGCCTGGTGCAGAAGCGCGTCGCTCCCAGCGGCGCCGCCCGCCGCCCGGCGGGGCAGAGCCGTCCAACAGGTGCCTCCAAACAGCGTCGCGGGCGGCGCTGACGGCTATGTGAGTGGGTCGGGACCTAACGCAGCCGAGTGTGGGTCGGGTACGCAGATTCGCTCCCGCGTTTTTTCCGACTCATCGCTCACCGCGCCGGCAGGTGACACGTCCGAATATTTCGCCCAGTCCGCCCCGCCGGTGGTGCGGGCATACGCCCAGGAGTGAACGTGATGTCAGAAGCACCAACTGCGCCGGCCGCGGCAGAGCTCGACCCGCAAGCCGACGGGATCGACCCACAGGCGCAGGCAGAGCCCACCAGTGGCACCGCGGGGGCGACTGCTGAACCGGCGGCCGACGTCGTTGCTGGGGCTAGCGGACCCCACCGTGACCTCGAGCTGGAGAGCGAGTACGCGGCCGACTACCTCGAGGCGCTGCTCGACATTCTTGACCTCGATGGAGACCTCGACCTCGATGTCGAGGGTGGTCGGGCCGCTGTTGCGATTGTCGGGACCGGTCTGGAGGGGCTGGTGGGCGTTCGGGGAGTCACCCTCGAGGCGCTGCAGGAGCTGACCCGCCTTGCTGTGCAGCAGCGGTCCGGCAACCGCAGCCGGCTGATGCTCGATATCGCCGCCTACCGCTCGCAGCGACGCGCCGAGCTGCACGCCCTGGGTGTGGAGGTGGCCGAGCGGGTCCTCGCCAACGGGTCGAGCGAGCGGCTCTCGCCCATGAGCCCCTTTGAACGCAAGGTCGTGCACGACGCCGTCGCAGCTGTCAATGGCGTCGTGAGCGAGAGCGAGGGCGAGGAGCCCCAACGGCGGGTTGTGGTCCTGCCAGGCTGACCCCGCACACCATGGCTGACCCCGCTGACCCCGCTTCCGCGGCTGAGATGTTGCCGCCGCCGGGCTCACGACCGGCCGCGCAGGCGCTGTTCGGCGACCGGCTCCCCCTCGCACAGCGCTACGCACAGCTCCTCGTGACGGTCGGGGCCGAGCGGGGCCTGATCGGTCCGCGTGAGCGCGACCGGGTCTGGGACCGTCACGTGCTCAACAGCGCCGTACTCGCCGAACTGCTCGATCACGGTGAATCCGTTGCCGACGTGGGCTCCGGAGCCGGCCTTCCGGGGATCCCGCTGAGCCTGGCCCGCCCAGACCTTTGCTTGATCCTGGTTGAGCCCATGCAACGCCGGTGCGTGTTCCTCAGGGAGGTCGTTGCCGAGCTCGAGCTCGAGGCCCGGGTATCGGTCGTCCGGGGGCGAGCGCCCGAGTGCGCTCGCGAGATCTTCTCGATTGACTGCGTGACCGCTCGGGCTGTCGCACCGTTGGATCGGCTCGTCTCGTGGACGATGCCCCTGTGCCGACCGGGAGGGCGCTTGTTGGCTCTTCGGGGACGCACGGCTGAGCACGAGGTAGCCCAAGCTGAGGCCGAGATCTCTCAAGCGGGCGGTGAAGCGCCGCGGGTCAGGGTTCTGGGGTCTGAGCTACTGGCTGAACCTGTGACTGTCGTGGAAGTCCGGTGCTCAGCCACCCGCAAGTCACGTCGAGGAGGCGCAAGGAATGCGGAGGGCCACAAGCGGACCTGAGCTGGCTGTTTCACGTGAAACGGCAGTTGGAGGCCCGTCGGTTTCACGTGAAACCGAGCAACGCTTCCCCCGCCCCGCGGCGCCGCGCGTCATCGCCGTGGCTAACCAGAAGGGCGGCGTCGGCAAGACCACCTCGGCAGTGAACCTCGTCGCGGCCCTCACCCAGCATGGCTCTACAGCGGCACTGATCGACCTAGACCCCCAGGGGAATGCGTCGACGGCAATGGGCCTGAGCGCCGATCGGCGCAGTCCTGGCACGTACGAGGTGCTGCTGCAGGAGGCGGCCTTGGACGAGGTGCTGCAGCCGTGCCCCGACCTGGACGGGCTGAGATGCTCCCCCGCCGCCGTGGACCTTGCCGGAGCCGAGGTCGAACTCGTCGGGGTTGACCGCCGGGAGTGGCGCCTGCACGAGGCCCTGTCTGCGCTGACAACCCCCGTCGACTACGTGATCATCGACTGCCCACCCTCGTTGGGGTTGCTCACCGTCAACGGTCTGACGGCCGCTCGAGAGGTGCTCATCCCGATTCAGTGTGAGTACTACGCCATGGAGGGGCTCGGCCAGCTGATGCGCAACGTCCAACTCGTGCGTGAGCACCTGAACCCGAGCCTGTACGTGTCGACGATCCTGCTCACGATGTATGACTCCCGCACCCGGCTCGCCGACCAGGTGGTCGAGGAGGTTCGAGCGCACTTCGGTTCGACAGTGCTGTCCACAGTCATCCCGCGCAGCGTGCGCGTCGCCGAGGCGCCGAGCTACGGTCGCACGGTGGTGACCTACGACCCCGCCTCCCGCGGGGCCATCAGCTACATCGACGCTGCTCGCGAGATCGCCGAGCGCGGCCTGAGGCTGGCAGCATGACGCGTCGCGGTGGCCTCGGGCGCGGCTTGGGCGCGCTCATCGCGCCGGCACCCCCCGCGCTGGCTCCCTCAGCGGACCGACTCTCGGTGGTGCGCGACCCAGCACACCCGTTCGCTCCCTCTGCGGAAGGACCGGCGACGCCGTTCGGGGGCGGTGAGCAGGCGACGTCGCTCGCCAGCTCCGCAACGGGCGAGGCAGGCGGCAGCGTCGCCGGTGAGCTTCGGCTGGTGAGAGTCGCCGATGTGGTCCCCAACCCGCGGCAGCCACGAGTCGCCTTCGACGAATCGGCGATGGACGAGCTGGCCAGCAGCATTCGGGCGGTCGGGCTGCTGCAGCCCGTCGTGGTGCGCGATGTCGGTCAGCCTGGAGAGCGCCCTCGTTACGAGTTGGTCATGGGCGAGCGGCGGTGGCGGGCGAGTCAGCAGGCAGGGCTCGCAGAGCTTCCCGCCATCGTTCGGACGACTGCCGACGATGCGCTGCTGCGCGATGCGCTGCTCGAGAACCTGCATCGTGAGCAGCTGAACCCCCTGGAGGAGGCGGCGGCCTATCAGCAGCTGCTCGAGGACTTCAGCTGCACCCACGACGACCTCGCCGGTCGCGTCGGCCGGTCGCGCTCGCACGTCACCAACACGGTGCGACTGCTCGGCCTGCCCACACCAGTACAGCGGCGAGTCGCCGCGGGCGTGCTGTCCGCCGGGCACGCCCGGGCGCTACTGGCGCTGGACGACGCGGGTGAGCAGGAGGACCTCGCGACACGCGTCGTGGCCGAGGGATTATCAGTGCGGGCCGTCGAGGAGTTGGTCGCGGTACGGGCTGCGCCTAGACGAGAGAACACCGTCCGGCACCCCCGCCAGCTGCTTCCCGAGCTGCAGGAGGTGGCCGAGCAGCTGTCCGACAGCCTCGAGACCCGGGTCAAGGTCGTTATGGGCCGGACGAAGGGCCAGATCACCGTGGAGTTTGCGAGCGTCGAGGACCTGGCCCGGATCACCGCGGCCATGGGCGTGGCCCCCACCCGCGACCCCGTTGCGCCAGGAGCCTGACCTGGGGTGACAGGCCGGGGCTATCGTCGACACGAGTGGGAGTCGGCGCCGGCTCGGCACCCATCTACAGGGAGGTCCGGTGCCAACCGCCAGGCTGGGGCTCCTGCAACGCCCGGGGCGAGCCGTGCGGCTGGTCGTTTTGGTGCTCGTCGGCCTGTGGACGGGAGGCGCCCTGGGCATCCTGGCTGGGCTGCTGAGCGCTCCGCAAGCGTCAACAGGCGATCTAGCCGACGACGTGGTTACCAGCGAGGTCCGTCGTACCGGCGTGAGGGGGCAGCCGGCATGAGCCGCCGGATAGCAAACGTCACGCTCGACAACCTCGACGACCTGCCGGTCGCCTGCCGGCAGTGCGTGTTCTGGGAGCTCGCACCGGTCGCCCGCTCCCGCGCCGAGGAGTCCGGTGATCCGGCCTTCGAGAAGGAGGCCTGGGTGTCGGCGACGCTCCTGGGCTGGGGGTCCTGTGGCAAGATCGTCTATGTGGACGGCGTCGTCGCAGCCTTCGCGCTGTTCGCCCCGCCGGCGTACGTCCCCCGTTCGGTGGCCTTCCCGACCAGCCCGGTCAGTCCCGACGCCGTCCTGCTCATGACCGCGCAGGTGCTCGACGAGTTCGCCGGTCAAGGCATCGGCCGGGTACTGGTCCAGACGTTGGCCAAGGACCTGGTCCGGCGCGATTTCCGGGCGATCGAGGCATTCGGCGACGCCCGGGGGGACGCGTCCAGCTGCATGCTGCCGGCCGACTACCTGCTGGCGGTGGGCTTCAAGACAGTACGGCCGCACCATCGCTGGCCACGCTTGCGACTGGAGCTGAAGTCAGCTGTGTCGTGGCGAGAAGACGTGGAGGTGGCGCTCGAGCGGTTGCTAGGCTCCGTTACCCCGGAAGGGATGCTCCGCCCCATCGGCAGCCGGGCCTGAGCGTCTCCGCGGTGGCCCAGCAGCTCACTGCAGCGACGGCTGCTCGAGCTCGGTCGGGATTCTCGCGGTGAGTTCCATGGGCAGGCGGAACGCGCCGGTCTCTGGATCGAGTGCCTCGGGCAGGAACAGTCGCTGCACGGCCGCCAGCAAGGCGTCGGCAACCGTAGCCCTGAACGCGCGGGTACTCAGGGCCGCTGCGTCCTGCTCGTTGCTGAGGTAGCCGATCTCCACGCGCACCGCGGGCATGCGGGTCCGGCGCAACAGCTCCCACGTCTTTGGATGGGTACGACCGTCGACCAGGCCGGTACGGGCGACGATCTCGCGCTGAACGAGCTCCGCGAGCCGCTCACCTACCACAGAGGCGCTGCCGGCCGTCCCGAAGTAGTACGTCGCCACGCCCTGCGCCGGTGTCGAGGCTTGGGCATCGACATGCAGGGACATGAGCAGGTCGGCGTCGGTGGAGTTTGCTGCCTCGGCGCGGGCCTGCTGCCCCGGGTTGGCTGCAGGGCCGTGGGTCAGATACGCGGTTACCCCCGCTGCAAGCAGCCGCCCTTCGAGCTGGCTGGCGATGTCAGCCGCGACGTCACGCTCTGTCAAGCCGTTGCCGACGCCGCCGGTGTCGTCCCCCCCGTGACCGGGGTCGATGACGACTGTCTTGCCCGACAATGAAGGTCCCTGGCGCCGCAGGTGCTCGTCCTCCCGCAGCTCGTGGGGCCGACCGCCAACCACGGTGCGGGCGAGGCGCTCCAGCTCACGCAGGGTAACGGGCCCGCAGGTGCCGTCAACCGCCAGTATCCGGTTGCGCTGCAGCTCACGCAGGCCGCTCTCGGTGCGCTTGCCGAAGATGCCGTCGCACCTGCCGACGTTGAACCCCATGTTGGCAAGGCGCTGCTGCAGCATCAGCACGTCGTCGCCGACGAAGGGGTGGTTGACGCTGAGATAGAGCAGCCGGTCACCGAGCCGGCGGCTCGCCTCCTCCATCGTGCGCAGCGTGTCCGGGCCCACCAGGCCGTCGACGACCAGCCCGCGGCTTTGCTGGAACAGGCGAACAGCGTTCTCGACGTCGTCATCGAAGAGTTCGACACCAGCTGGTGACACTGTGTCGGGGTGGTCGAGCAGGTCGAGAGTCGCTAGTCGCGCCCGCAGGTGGCGGACGGCGGGGCCGGTACTGCTGTGTCGAAGAAGCACGGAGCGCGGGAGTCCAGACGTGGAGGGTGGGCCTCCAGCCTAAGACGGCGAGCCCCCGACACGCGGCACCAGGGTGAGGCCGTGTGTCGGGGGATTGCTCCGAGGCGCGGCGCGCGAGATCAGCGCACCGCGAAGCGCGGCTGTCACGTGTTCCCGGGTTACCGGTACTCCCGTGTCGTCACAGGTACTCGGACAGCTCCCGCAGCAGGCTTGCCTTCGGCTTGGCGCCGACGATGCTCTTGGCCACCTTCCCGCCCACGAACACGGACATGGTCGGGATGGACATGATCCCGAAGTCGCGCGCGGTTTGGGGGTTCTCGTCGATGTTGAGCTTGACGACCTGCAGCTTGTCGCCGTGCTCAGTCGCGATCTCCTCCAGCACGGGAGCGACCATCTTGCACGGCCCGCACCACTCGGCCCAGAAGTCGACGAGCACAGGCTTGTCGCTCGACAGGACGTCGGCGGAGAAGCTGTCGTCGGTCACGGGCTTGGTTGCGCCCATTGTGTTCCTCCAGTGGTAGGTGGTGCTGGTAGGTCGGGCCGGCTGGTCCGAGCCGGGTCAGGTGTAGCGATCAAGGTCAGGCGGCAGTGCCGGCAGCTACCGGCTCCGGCGGGGCGCCGGAGTGCTCGCCCGGCACGCCCTCGTGGGCGGCGACCCAGCGCTCGGCGTCCAGAGCGGCCGCGCAACCTGTGCCGGCTGCGGTAATCGCCTGGCGGTAGGTGTGGTCGACGAGGTCACCGCAGGCGAAGACGCCCGGCACGCTGGTGCGAGTCGACCGGGCGTCGACCAGGACGTAACCCTCGGCGTCCATGTCGACCTGCCCACGGAACAGCTCCGAGCGCGGGTCGTGGCCGATGGCGAGGAACAGCCCGGTGACGTCGAGGTCACGCTCCTTGCCCGAGGTGGTGTCTCGCAGCCGCAGACCGCTGACCTTGTCCTCGCCGAGGACCTCGGCGACCTCGCTGTTCCGGGCAAAGCGGATCTTCTCGTTGGTCATGGCACGCACTTGCATGATCTTGCTGGCCCGAAAATGGTCCCGTCGGTGCACGAGCGTCACCGACCGGGCGAACCGGGTCAGGAACGTCGCCTCCTCCATGGCCGAATCGCCACCACCGACGACGGCGATGTCCTGGTCACGAAAGAAGGCGCCGTCGCAGGTGGCGCACGAGGAGACGCCCTTGGCGAACAGCCGGGACTCGCTTTCCAACCCGAGCGTCCTCCACTGCGAGCCGGTCGCCAGGATCACCGTGTGGGCGCGGAACTCTCCCTCCTCGGTCCGCACGACCTTGGGTTCGGCCGCGAGGTCGACTTCGATGACGTCATCGGGCACGAGCTCGGCCCCGAAACGCTCGGCCTGGTCGCGCATCGCGAACATCAGCTCGGGTCCTTGGACGCCGTCGGCAAAACCCGGGAAGTTCTCGACCTCCGTCGTGTTCATCAGCGCCCCGCCGGCGGTCACTGAACCCTCGAACACCAACGGGCTCAAGTTGGCCCGAGCGGTGTAGACGGCCGCTGTGTAACCGGCCGGGCCTGAGCCGATGATGATGACGTCTCGCACGTGCGAGTCGGTGCCGCTCACTGCTGCTCCCATCAGACGGGGACTGTCTCGCCCAACCGATGCTAGGTGGGGGCCATTCCCGCAGGCAGGAGCCGAGCGGGCGCCGCCAGCCGCTGAGGTGAGGCTCAGTGGTCGTTGTGGCGCGGCTCAGGGGAGCAGGGCTACCTCGTCGAGATCGGCCCGGAAGCCCGCGGGTGTGCCGGGCAGCCGGGTGAACCACACCAGCCAGAAGCGATGCGGCCGGGCGTCTGACGGGCTCAGCCGAACGTCAGTACCGGCCGGGTCCGCAGCCGCCAGGACCGGGTACCCAGCTAGCCCCGGGGCGTCGGTGTCGGCGGCGCGGACCTGCACCGCTGCCCCCGGCGATCCGAGAACCAGGCGGACCTGACGCACCCGCTCGGGCCGGCCGAGGTCGACGACCAGGCCGACGCCGGACTTCAACCGCCCGAAGTCGGCGGTCGCGTAGGTGTCGGTCGACCAGGCGGTGCCGGTGTCACCGTCGTAGGCGAGCGGGACCCGGCCCGGCTGCTCCGAGCCGTCGCCCTCCGGGTCGAAGCTGCGGACGGCGGTGATCGGTAGCGGAGCCCCGAGCGGCGCCGGGCTGTGCGTGTCCCCCGCCGACGGGAAGGCCTGCGAGGCACCAGGCAGGCGCCCGAGCGTCAGGCCCAGCAGCAGTGCCCCAGCCAGCAGCAAGCCGAGCGCGGGCGCTGCGAGCCACAGCCGTCGCCGGCGACGGCTGTGCGTGCGGCGGACCAAGGGTGCAGGCGCACGGACCGCTGCCGGCGGCGTCTCGGCATCGCGGGGGCCGGTGCGCACCGGCGAGCGCTCCAACCGCTCGGCAAACTCATGCATGCTGGTCGGGGCCGTACCGGTACTGCCGGGCAGCTCGTTCGGGTCGGGGGCGAGCACACCCATGGCGAGCGCGTCGAGGTCACGCGGGACGCCGGCGCGCAGCTGACGGGCGGTGACCGGCCGCCCGGCGTCGTCCTGCGGTGCGGGTGCGAGCGCCGACCGCCCCGGACCGGGCCAGCGGGCCGTCAGGGCGGCGTACAACATCGCCGCCACCGCTACCAGGTCGTGCCGGCTGCGCTGCTCGAAAGGTTGCTGGTCGGGGTCGAGGGCTGTGCGGACCTCGAGGTCGAGGAGCTTCACCTGACCGTGGGAGGTGATGACGACGTCGGCCGGGTGCAGGTCACCGTGTGCCACTCGGCGTTGGTGGGCGACGGCCAGGACCTGGGCGAGCCGGTGGATGATCGCCACCGCCCTCTCGGGGGCCAGCGGCCCGGGCTCGAGCATCTCGTCGAGGGATGTTCCGCTGACCCACTCAGTGACGATGTAGGTCAGCGCCACCGGACCAACGGCCGTGATGGTGGCGTCGTAGGTCGAGGCCGCGCCGACGTGCACCAGGCGCCCCGCATGCCGCGCCGCCGCGAGCAGCTGCTGCGGCTCGTGGGCGAGAGCCTCGTCATGGACCAGGGCGCGCACCGCCACCGACCGCTCCAGGACGAGGTCGGTGCCCTTCCACATCGTCACCCGGCCCGGCCGCACCACGGAGTCGAGACGGTAACGGGCGTCGAGGACCTGGCCGGTGAGTTCCGGTGCGGCCGAGGCCGGCGGGGTACCCGCTCGGTCGGCGACTGACTGCTCGCTGGCGGGCCTGCCCGGAGCGGCAACAAGGCGCTCGTCAGGCACGCTCTCGCTCCGTCCACATCCACTGGCCTGGCGCGTCGTCCAACCGGCCACCGTTAGGCAGTCAACGCCGTCAACCAGATTCGACGGCCACCGGGCCCGAGTCTACGGACGCTTAGGGCAGGAATGCAGCCCGGCGCAAGTGCCTCAGACATCACCCGCACGAAGGGCGGATGCACCTCGTTCAGGTTCCAGCCGCCCACCGGGGGCCGGCAACAGTCAGGGCGAGCGCGGGGTCTGGGCGAGTGGCGCCCACGAACTCCTCGTCCCAGATCGGCTGCACGCGGGCGACGTCGCCGGGGTGGTCCGTCGAAATCATCATGTCCCCGCCGAGGTAGAGCGCCACGTGGTGGATGGATGACATGTCGGACGGGTCGGATGCCCAGAACAGGAGGTCGCCGGGCTGCATCTGCTCGATGGACGGGTGCGGGCCGGACAGCCACTGCTGGGCCGCGGTGCGGGGGAGGGCGATACCGGCCGCGGCGTAGGCCCACCCGGTGAGTCCGGAGCAGTCGAAGCCTTGGGGCCCCGTGCCTCCCCACACGTAGGGCTGGCCGAGCAGTAGCCGTGCAGCGCCGAGGTGTCAGGCAGCGCCGTCGAGCCATCGACCGGGCCGACGGCGTCATGTGCGGAGCGACCAGCGGCGCGAGCGGCCGCGGCGCGGGCCGCAGCAGCGGCCTGGGCAGCCCGGGCAACCCTGACCGCGCTTGCTGCTCGAGCGGCCCCGATCGCCGCTGTGAGGCGTGCCCGGAAGGCTGCTGCTGAGCGGCTCGCCTCGTCCTGGCGTTGCTGCTCCACGAGAACGGCGACGTCCTGGCCGGCCCGCGCGAGCAGGGTGCGCTGCGCGTCGGCGCCGGCCTGCGCTGTCTGCAGCGCAGCTTGGGCCTTGCCGCGCAGCTGGGTCTGCCGCAGCGCGAGCGCGTCGAGCGCCGTCGCCAGCTCGCGTGCCTTCCCTGCCGCGCTGGCAGCGGCGAGCATCTTGTCGTAGTCGTCCTGGGTGACGTGCCGGACCGCAGCCAGCCGGGAGGACAGCGAGCCGATGTCGCCCGAGCGCAGCGCCCCGCTGAGCATGCCCAGCGTGCCGCCGCCCTCCCACATGGCGCGGACCCGCAACCGGCTCCGCGTGCGTTGCTTGTCGAGGTCGGAGCGCGCCGCATCGAGCCGTCGGGCACCCGCCTGATAGCGCGAGACCGCCGTGCCCAGCTCGGCTGTCGCGCCTGCGTAGCGCTCGGCTGCCGTCTCGCTCTCGTCCTGCAGGCGGTGCACCTGCACGGTCAGCGACGCCGCCCGTGACCGGGCGTCATCAAGCGGCGAGGCAGCAGCACCTGCGCCGGCGGCACCCACTACCGCGATGGTGACGAGCGCTGAGGCGAGCGCCTGCGTGGAGCGGCGCCTCACGGCCGGGTGGCGCTGCCGTCGACTGTGACGTCGGCCCAGGTCTTGAGGTGCGGTAGGTGTTTCACGACAAGTGTCTGGACCTGCTTGTGGACCTTGAGGTCGACCTCGCCGTCGCTGGTGAGCGTGAGCGAGCCGTCAACGACCTGCTCGTCAGCCGGCAGGGTGGCTTCGGCCGCGGCGTAAGCGGATGTGTCGTCCCCCCGCTGGTGGTAGCTGTCGAGGGCGGCGGAGGCGGCTGTGTTGGCCGCGTCACGAACAGACATCTGCGCGACGCCGAGAGCGATCCCGTCGTAGCCGAGGACGGCGACAAGGGCCAGCAGAAGCGTGATGCGGGTCAGCCAGCCGAGGACCATGCCACCCCCACCGACCCTCGTGGCCGCCCCGTTGCCGACCCGTCCCGTGTGTTCTCGGCACGACGGCGGGCCCGGTTGAGCACGACGGAGCGTGATGGCGCACATGGTCACCGCAGTGGGAGGGCCGGTCGACGAGCCCGGTGGAACGGTTCAGCGCCCCAGGCGCCGGCGGACCATTCCAGCCATGGCATCGAGCTCGGCGAGCCGCATCCGCAAGGCGATCAGCAGGTAGGCAATGGCGCCCAGGCCGCCGCCGGCGAGGAGCGCGACGGCATCGGCCAGGGGCCCGCGCGGCAAGGTCCTCGACGCCAGGGCGACGACGGCGAGGGCGACGAGTGCAGCGCCGGCAGCAGCAACGGCGGAGCGCACAAGCGTCCGCACGACGCATGCACCGTCCAGGCCACCGAGGCGTCGGCGCAGCAGCACGAGTGATGCAGCGGTCCCGGCCGCGTAGGAGATGCCGAACGCAACAGCTAGGGCGACGGCCCGGTCCTTGCTGCCGAGCACGCCGGCGAACAGCAGCGCTGCTAACACGTTGGTGACACCGATCCCGATGGCGAGCAGCGCCGGCGTGCGGCTGTCGGTGGTCGCGTAGAACGCCCGCAGCGACAGCTGGAACGCGCTGAAGAAGGGGAGCGCGACGGCGAAAGCGGCGAGCGTCCGGCCGATCGCAGCAGCTGCGTTCGCGTCAACGGCACCATGGCGGAACACCGCGCCCGTCAGCGGGCCCGCCAGCACGAGCAGCCCGACCGCCGCGGGGACGAGGACGACTCCGGCGAGGCGGAGCCCGGACGAGAGGTCCTCGCGGACGAGGTCGAGCCGGCCGTCAGCTGCGTGGCTGCTCATCCGCGGCAGCAGGGCTGTCACCACGGAGACGACGATGATTCCGTGCGGCAACAGGAACAGTTGGTAGGCGAACGTGTATGTGGTGTAAGCAACCGTCGACGTCGCCAGCCGGGTGACGACGAGGTATGCGGCCTGGCTCGCGAGGACGTAGACGAGCATCCAACCGGCGAGCCGCCCGGCGCTGCGCAGCCCCGGGTGCCGCAGGTCGATCCGGGGCCGATAGCGGAACCCGCTCGCCCGCAGCGACGGCAGCAGGGCGATCGTCATGACGACGATGCCAAGGGTGGTCCCCGCCGCCAGCAGGGTGACCTGCCCGCTGGTGAGGCTGTCGAGGGTGGGCGGACGGTGCCCGGGCAGCAGAATGAACAGCGCCGCGGTGGCAATCACGACGATGTTGTTGAGGACCGGGGTGAGCATCGGGGCCCCGAACCGGCCGCGGGTGTTGAGGATGGCCCCGACCGTTGCCCCCAGCCCGTAGAAGAGCACCTGCGGCAGGAACCAGCGCAGGAAGGTCGTGGCGAGTGGCACCTCGGCCGCGCGGCTGCTGTAGGCCCGGATCAGCCAGGGCGCGAGGACCATCCCGAGCAGTACCGCGATGCTCAGCGCGATCGCGACCAGTGTCAGCAGGGAGGACGCGAACGCCTCACCCCCGTCGTCGTCCTCCTTTGCGGCGCGAACCAGGACCGGGACGATCACGCTGCTGAGCACACCGCCGAGCAGCAGGTCGAACAGGATGTTGGGAGTTGTGTTCGCGACGTTGTAGGAGTCGGCGACCTCGTGCGTGCCGATCGCCGCACCGATCGCGATGGTGCGCAGGAAGCCGGTGACGCGCGACAGCAGTGTCCCGGCGGCCATCACGCCGCTGGCCCGGCCGATCCTGGCCGTCCCGCCGGAGCGCCCGGCCCTCGTCCCTGCTGGCATTGCCGTCATCCGCCAGCCCCTGCACGGCGCCGCCACAGCCCCCGCGCGGCCCGGTAGAGGACGGCGAGGACGAGCACAGCGAGGGCGCCGACCGTCAACGCGACGGCGAGGACGCCGTACGCAGTCGAGCGCACGAGCACCTGCGATGGCGCACCGAACGGCCGGCCGCCGGGCGTCAGCAGCGACAGGGCCACCGGGAAGGTGCCGGCGGCGACTGCCCGCACCTCGATATCGACCTGCACCTTCTGCCCAGGCCGCACCGTGCGCTCTACCGCCGTCCCTGACTGCACGGACGCGCGGTCCGCGGTTCCGAGCACCAGTGTCACGCGGACAGGCTCTCGCAGGTTGTTCTCGAGTGTGACCGGGACGCGCCCGGTCCGGCTGGTCAGGGCGACCTCGTGCGACGCGACGGCTCGGACCTGGCTGCGCAGCTCGTCGAGGAGCGCGCTGGCCAGCGCCTGCTGCGCCTGCGACCCGGCCAGCCCCCCGCCGGGCAGGGCGGGCGGTTCATCCACGGCTTGCCGCCACTCGGCGGAAACTGAGAGCAACATGGCTCGGCAGGCGGGGTCGGTGATCAGCTCGTCGCGCGTCTGGCTGGACGTCGGGCAGGCCTCGTCGTCACTCTGGACGGCTGGCAGGGCGGTACGCAGGTCGGCAACGTCGGCCCGGATGCGCCGCACACCGTCGAGAACGGAAGGGGGTAGCTCGGGCGCTAGGGGTGTGGCAGCTGTGCCGCCCGCCGTGCCGCCCGCAGAGCTGCTTGTCGTGCCGCGTGTTGTGCTGTCGGTCGTGCCGTGCGGCGTCACGCTCGCTCCAGGCACGGCTCCGGCCAGCGTGCCGAGGCCAACAGGGGCGAGCAGCGGCATCGCTGCCAGGTCGGCGACGACGCGACGCGGCCAGGTCGCCTGCGCCCCGCTGCCGCTGCCGCTGCTGGGAAGGGTGATGACCAGAGCGGCGGACGGTGCGTCCGGGGTGTCGAGGGCCGCGAGGGCGCACTCCGCCACGATGTCCTGCTCGGCGAGCACCGGGGCAGCGCCCGGACCAGCGTCGAGCAGCGCGGTCAGGGCCGGGTCGGTCAGCAGCGCGCGACCGGGCTCCGCGCGTCCGGTGATCGACACGACCCCGATTCCTGGCGTCGCCGATACGGAGTCGCCCCGCAGGACGACTGTGTGCGTACCGAGGCGGGTCGCCATGAGATCGAGGCCGGCGGTGTCGACGGCGCCGCCCGGCGGCAGCCCGATCTGGGTCTGCCCCGGCGTTCCCAGGGCCTGGCGCAGCACACGCTCGCCTCGGCTGTCCGCCTCCTGCACCAGCTCGGGGAGGCCGGCATGCGCGGCAGCCTCGACGTCGGGGTTGCCGTAGGGCAGGCGGATGGGGGACACGCGGGCGACCAGGGCCCTCAGGCGGGCGAGCCAGGCCCGAGCCTCGGCGGCACCAGGACGCACGACCGGGGACTGACCGAGGCGGTGCGCCGCACCCAGGGTCTGGACGGTCTCGACCAGTGCGGGGTCGACGGCCGGCGCCGCGCCACGGCTCGCTGCCGCATCCAGCAGGCCGGCGAGCCGCCCGCCGCTGCTGAGCTCCCGCCGCAGCCGGGTCTCGACGACCTGGTCGGTGAGAGCTCCCTCGCCCGCGAGAGCAGGAGCGGCGGTCAGGGGGACGATGGCGGCGATGCGCAGGCGGTGACTTGCTGGCTTGGGCAGGTAGGGCAGGGCCGTGCTGGCTGTGCCGAGGTCGCGGTAGCCACTAGGGAGCCGCCCGACCGCGGTGACCTGCAGGGGGTACACCCCGGCCTGCGTCAACTCGAGGGCCGCAGCTGGCACCGACAAGCTGAACGGTCGTCGCTGCCCCGGCGCGAGCGGCTGGTCCCCGAGCTTCTGCTGGGGAGCGGCAAGCGGCTGAGGCACGGGCTGGGCCCGCAGGGCGTGCAGCTGTCCGCGCCCCTCGATCGCCGAACCCAGGTGCAGCGAGACCGTGAGGCCGGAGATGGCCTCCGGCGAGCGGCTGACCACAGCGCCCTGGACCACGAGCGTCGCCGCCGGCGTCAACGTGGTCGGCGCCAGCCGGGTGACCTCTACGCTCACCGGGGAGCTGGTGGCGCCAGTGGCGCCAGTGGTTGTCTCGGCGGCCACCAGGCGGGCCGCAGCAGGGCGGGGGGAAGCGGCACCGGGCATGGCCGCCGCTGGCGGCACGAGCACCGGCGAAACGAGCACCGGCAGCGCAGGCAGCACTGCCAGCGCGGCGAGCGCCCCCGCCCTCACGCGCTGTCGGCGAGCAGGCCGGGCACGGCGAGCACAAGCCGCCGTTCGTCGTCGTAGGCGAGCCGCTCCCCGACCTCGGCCAGCGGGACCCACGCCACCTCGGAAACCTCAACATCTTCGTCGGAGAGCTCACCGCTCTGCGCGAGCATCAGGAAGTGGTGGACCGTCTTGTGGATGCGGCTGCCGCCGGCGACGAACCAGAAGTCGATGACGCCGAGCCGGGCCAGTACCCGCCCGCTGATGCCGGTCTCCTCGGCCACCTCGCGCACGGCAGTCTGCTCGATCGTCTCGCCGCTCTCCCGGTGGCCCTTGGGCAGCGACCACAGCAAACGCCCCCGCCGGTCGAGGCGGCCGATCAGAGCCCCACTGGCATCCGGGGCCAGCCGGTCGAGCACCAGGCCGCCCGCCGAGAGCTCCTCGACGCGCCGTAGTGGACGCCGGCCGCCGGGTGATGTCGGCGGCCTCATGGGGTGATCGTACGAACGCCCGCTGGTGGTGCGCCGGAGCGCCGACTTGAGGGCCGGGTGCCCTCGCCCCGGTACGCTGTCGATTCCGTGTCCCGCTTCGATCTCGATGATCCCGACGATCCGTCGGCCCGCGCCGTCCGGGCCCTGCTGACGGTGCCGACTGTCGCGGACGAGCTGGGCACACGCTTCGCCACCGCAGGTCACCAGCTCCATCTGGTAGGCGGCTCGGTGCGAGACGCCCTGCTCGGCAGGGGTGCCCCACCCGACCTCGACTTCGCAACCGATGCCCGGCCCGAGCAGGTTCTGACCCTGGCCAACGGGTGGGCCGACGCCGTGTGGGACGTCGGCATCGCCTTCGGCACTGTCGGGCTCAGCCGGGCGGGCACCCGCTTCGAGGTCACCACCTACCGCAGCGAGAGCTACGACAGGGCCTCCCGCAACCCGGTCGTCGCTTACGGCGACAGCCTCGAGGGCGACCTGAGGCGGCGGGACTTCTCCATCAACGCGATGGCGGTCGGGGTGCCGCGGCACGAGTTCGTCGACCTGTTCGGCGGCCTGGCCGACCTCGGGCGGCATCTGCTGCGGACCCCGGCCGCGCCGGAGGAGTCGTTCGACGACGACCCCCTGCGCATCCTTCGTGCCGCGCGGTTCGTGGCCCAGCTGGGCCTGCAGCCGGACCCGTCGCTCGTCGAGGCGATGCGCACCCGCGCGGACCGGCTCGCCATCGTCTCCCCGGAGCGGATTCGGGACGAGCTCATCAAGCTGCTGCTGGCACCGGACCCGGTGGCCGGCCTGGAGCTGCTCGTCGACACCGGGGTGGCCGAGGTCGTCCTGCCCGAGCTCCCGGCGCTGCGGATGGAGATCGATGCCGAGCACCGGCACAAGGACGTGTACGTCCACACCCTCGCCGTGCTCGGCAACGTCATGACCCTGGAGCAGGAGCGTCTCGGGGGGCCGGACCTCGTGGCCCGGCTCGCCGCCCTCATGCATGACATCGGCAAGCCCAGGACCCGCGCGCTGCTGCCCGGCGGCGGCGTCTCCTTCCATCACCACGAGGTGGTGGGAGCCGCCATGGCGCGCAAGCGGATGCAGGCGCTGCGCTTCCCCAAGGGGTTGACCGAGGACGTCTGCCGCCTAGTCGAGCTGCACCTGCGCTTCTTCGGCTACGGCCGCGGGGAGTGGACCGACTCGGCTGTCCGCCGCTACGCCCATGACGCTGGCCCGCTGCTGTCCCGGCTGCACGTGCTCGTCCGCTCGGACAGCACCACCCGCAACAAGCGCAAGGCGGCCGGGCTGGCACAGACCTACGACGCGCTCGAGCGCCGCATCGACGAGCTGGCGACCCACGAGGAGATGAGCCGTGTCCGCCCGGACCTCGACGGTCACGCCATCGGGCGCATCCTCGGGCTCGAGCCCGGGCCGGCGCTGGGGCAGGCCTACAAGCACCTGCTCGCCCTGCGGCTCGAGCACGGCCCGCTCGGTACCGAGGAGGCGGAGCAGCAGCTGCGGCTGTGGGCCGCCGAGCACGCGGGGGGCACGACATGAACCCGGCCTGAGCCCAGCAGCACCCCAGCCGCCCCGGTGCCTCAGGCCGGCAGGGTGGTCACCTGCCCGTCTGGAACGTCGGCCCCCACCGCGGCCGGTGGGCGGCGAGCCGATGCCGCGCCGAAGACGACGGCGACGAGCGCGTACCCCGCCGCGACGAGCCCTAGCACGGCATACGACTTGCCGTTCGCGGGCAGCAGCATGGCCCCGACCGCTGCCGCGGCGACGTAGGCCAGGTTGAACAGCTGGTCGTAGAAGGCGAAGGCGCGCCCGCGGAAGGAGTCCTCGACCGAACGCTGGACGAGCGAGTCCACGCAGATCTTCGACCCCTGCGAAACCACGCCGAACACCAACGCAGCCGCGAGGAAGGTCGCCGGCCGGTAGGGAGCGCCGAGCACCACCTCGGCGACGGCGGCGATGCTGAACAGCGTCACCATCCACGCCGAGGGGCGCACCCGCCTGGTGACGATGGGGGTCAGCACCGCGCCGAGTACCGCGCCGCCTCCGCCGGCCACTACGACCTCGGCGAGCCCCGCGGCCCCGCCGGGAACCAGCCCGCGTTCGCCGGCGAACAGGTTGCGGTAGACAAGCACGGTCGCCACGGTCGAGAGCCCGAACAGGAAGCGGTGGGCGGCCACGGCGGCGAGTGCGTCGCGCGCCACCGGCCGCGCCCAGATGTGCCGCGCTCCGGCTGCCACGTCACGGACTGCCCGGCGCAGCTCGTGGCGCGCCCCAGCCGCACGGTCGGCTGGGGGTGGCTGCAGCAGTCGTCGCGGGAGCCGCCGGGCCACGGCGACGACGACGACGTAGAGCGCGGCGGCGGCCACGGCTGTGCCCGCGCTGCCTCCACCGGCACCACCGGCACCACCGGCACCAGCGCCCCCGAGGATGCGGGTGAGCAGCGACCCGACCCCCACGCCGAGGATCGTCGCCGCGGTCCCGGACGTCGTCGACAGCGCATTGGCCTCGACCAGGTCGCCGCGCGGCACCGTCGCCGGTGTGGCGGCCGACAGCGCCGACAGCACGAACCGGCTGACGCTGAACACGAGCAGCGCGACCGCGAAGAAGCCCAACCCGGCGTATCCCGTGGCCATGACAGCGGCAGCGAGGGCGACGAGCGCCGCCCGGACCAGGTTGGCGACGACGAGGACGCGGCGCCGGTTGACGCGGTCGATCACCACGCCGGCGACGGGGCCGACAATGGAGTACGGCAGCAGAAGAACCGCGGCGGCACCGGCAATCCGGGGCGCCGTGGTCGCCTGCTCGGGGTTGAACAGGACGAAGCCAGCGAGGCTGGCCTCGAACACGCCCTCGGTGAACTGGCCCGCGAGCCGGGTCGCGTAGAGGCGGCGGAAGGCCGAGCGGCCCAGCAGGTCACGTACCCCGGCGGCCATCACACCCCGCCTGCTCGACGCACGTGCCTGCTGAGCGACTCCTCCGGGCTAGCGTCCAGCGGCGCCGCTGACCCCGCCCGCCTCGCCGTCGACCTCGACCTGCACGTGGTCGCCCGGCTGCTCCTCGCCGCGGATGAAGGACTCCACCAGCTGCGCGGCGACATCGTCGCGGTACTGCACGGGCGGGCTCTTCATGAAGTACGACGACGGGCCGAGGATCGGGCCGCCGACCCCGCGGTCCTTGGCGATCTTGGCGCACCGCAGCGCGTCAATGATGACCCCTGCGGAGTTGGGCGAGTCCCAGACCTCGAGCTTGTACTCCAGGCTCAGCGGGACGTCGCCGAACGCACGACCCTCGAGGCGCACGTACGCCCACTTGCGGTCGTCGAGCCACGCGACGTAGTCAGACGGGCCGATGTGCACGTTCCTCTTGCCCAGGTCGTGCTGCAGGTTGGAGGTGACGGCCTGCGTCTTGGAGATCTTCTTCGACTCGAGCCGGTCGCGCTCGAGCATGTTCATGAAGTCCATGTTGCCGCCCACGTTCAGCTGCATGGTGCGGTCGAGCGTGACGCCGCGGTCCTCGAACAGCTTGGCGAGCACCCTGTGGGTGATCGTCGCGCCGACCTGGCTCTTGATGTCGTCGCCGATGATTGGGACACCGGCGGCCCGGAACTTCTCGGCCCACTCCGGCGTGCCTGCGATGAAGACCGGCAGCGCGTTGACGAAGGCGACATTCGCGTCGATCGCGCACTGTGCGTAGAAGCGGGCGGCGTCCTCGGAGCCGACTGGCAGATAGCAGATGAGGACGTCGACCCGGGCCTCGCGCAGCGCCGCGACGACATCGACCGGGTTGTCGGTCGACTCCTCGATCATCTCGCGGTAATAACGGCCGAGGCCGTCGTAGGTGTGCCCCCGCTGGACGGTGACGCCCGACGGCGGCACGTCGCAGATGCGGATGGTGTTGTTCTCGCTGGCGCCGATGGCCTCAGCCAGGTCACGCCCGACCTTCTTGCCGTCGACGTCGAAGGCGGCGACGAACTCGATATCGGAGATGTGGTAATCGCCGAGCTGGACGTGCATGAGGCCGGGTACCCGCTGCGAGGCATCGGCGTTGCGGTAGTACTCGACTCCCTGGACCAGTGAGGCGGCGCAGTTTCCTACGCCGACGATGGCGACGCGGATCGATCCCATTCGTGCGCTCCTTCGCTTGTTCGGACTTGTGCTCTGCTTGTGGACGGGCGGTGCTGGCGGCTGTTCGGTGCTGCTGGGCTAGCGGCGGGGGTCACTGCGAGATGATCCAGGGGGCCCGTCAGGGCGGGTCCGGAGGCGGCTGATCGAGGCGTTTGCGCTCCGCCGTGCCTGCCTCCAGGCGTTCGGTGCGTTCGGTCTCAATCAGCTCGTTGAGCCAGCGGACCTCACGCTCGACCGACTCCAGGCCATGGCGCTGCAGCTCGAGCGTGTACTTGTCGAGCCGCTCCCGGGTGCGCGTCAACCCCGTACGGAAGCGCTCGCGCCGCTCCTCGAGCCGGGCCCGGCGGCCCTCGAGGATGCGCAGCCGCGCCTCGGGGGAGGTCCGGGCGAAGAACGCGAAGTGGACGCCGAACGCCTCGTCCTCCCACGTGGAGGGGCCCGCCTCGCCGAGCAGGTCGGCGAAGCGCTCCTTGCCCTCGGCGGTGAGGGAGTAGACGACCTTGCTGCGGCCCCCGCGCCCGTCGGTGTCGGCGACCACCCATCCCGCGGCCTGCATTCGGCGCAGCGTCGGGTAGAGCGAGCCGTAGGAGAAGGCACGGAGCAGGCCGAGCATGGTGTTGAGGCGCTTGCGCAGCTCGTAGCCGTGCATCGCGGACTCGTGCAGCAGGCCGAGAACGGCGAACTCGAGCATCGCTGTCCCCTTCCCCGCTCGTCCAGCCGATGTATCGAAGCGATACATCGCACATACTACGAGATGGTGAACGCTAGATGTCCAGCCGACGCTCCGAGATGCCCGTGCCATCTCCCGCAGATCAGGTGCAGGGCCGTCTGCGGGGGCTGCAGCGGGCGCTCGTGCAGCCCTCAGGAGGAGCCGCGAACGCGGCGTTACCCTCGTCCGGTGGCAGGGACCGGTCCTGGCCGTGCCGTCGCGGCGCGCTCCGTGGTCGACTACGCCCTGGCGCGGCGGGCCGCGCTGACGGCGCTCGCCGTCGGACGCACCTCCCGTGCACGACGCGTGCGACGCGCATCCCTGCCTGGTGCGAGCAGCTCGGCACCAGGGCGAGGCGACAACGGCTCGCTGTCCGGTCTGTCGCGGCGAGAAGCCCCTGACGCACGTCACCTACACGTACGGCGACGAGCTCGGTGAGGCCTCGGGGCGCGTGCGCGCGACCCGTGAGCTGGCGGCGCTAGCCGAGCAGTACTCGGCTCTGACCGTCTACGTCGTCGAGGTCTGCCAGGCGTGCGGGTGGAATCATCTGACGACGTCGTTCGTGATCGGGACGGGGGAGCCGGTGCCTCGTCGCGGTGCCCGCCGTCAGGTCAGGCGGGAGCTGGCCGACAGATAGGGCAAGACTGCTGGTACGGGAGTGCGGTGCGGCAGTTCAGGCGACGAACGGAGCAGGGTGGCGACGGGTCAGCGGGCGGTCGACCGAGCGGGCTCTCCCGACCCCTCTGACGCGTCAGCCGACAGTGCCGACAGCGCCAACAGTGCGGACAGCGCCCAGAGTGCCGAGGAGACCGACGAGCCACAGGGCTGGTGGCGCTCGCGGTCCCCGCGCTTCCGGCGTGCGGTCAGCGCGCTGCTCGGCGTGATCCTGCTCCTGATGATCGCCGGGGTCGGTCTGGTCTACACCGCGACCACCATCCCGCTGCCGCAGGCCGTCGACACCGCCCAGACCACGACTGTCACCTACGCCGACGGCAAGACGCCGATCGTGCGGATCGGGTCGGTCAACCGCACCGACGTCCCGCTCTCGAAGGTGTCCGAGGCCGCTCAGCACGCGGTGCTCGCAGCCGAGGACAAGAACTTCTACTCCGAGTCGGGCATCTCGGTGCGCGGTATCGCTCGAGCGGTGTGGGCCGACGTACGCGGCGGGTCGATCAGCCAGGGCGGCTCGACGATCACCCAGCAGTACGCCAAGAACGCCTACCTGACCCAGAACCGCACGCTGACCCGCAAGCTGCGCGAGATCGTCCTGGCAGTCAAGCTCGACCGTAAGTACTCCAAGGACGAGATCCTCGAGTTCTACCTCAACACGATCTACTTCGGGCGCGGCGCCTACGGCATCGAGGCGGCCGCCCACGCGTACTTCGGCGTGCCTGCCGCAGCCCTTACTGCGCCGCAGGCGGCAGTCATCGCCGGGCTCATCCGCGCCCCCTCCGCGCTCGACCCCAGGGTCGACAAGGAGGCCGCCGCCACCCGCTTCCAGCAGGTCATCGACGTGATGGCCGAGAAGGACTGGATCGACGCCGACCAGGCGTCGAAGGCGACGCTGCCGCTGACCCTGCCGATGGCCAACGCCGGCACCAATGCGCCGGCGACCCCGCAGGCCGCCTACATCCGTGACGAGGTCAAGCGCGAGCTCGCGGCAGCGGGCATCAACGAGGACACGGTCACCCGTGGTGGACTGCGCGTCACGACCACGCTCGACCCGGCCTCGCAGCAGGCCGCGACCAACGCCGTGCAGCAGGTGCTCGCGGGCGCCCCGGCCGACCTGCAGACTGGAGTCGTGTCGATGGAGCCGGGCACGGGCCGCATCAAGGCCTGGTACGGCGGCTCCGTCTACGGCCATGCGCCCTACGGCGGCGACGACTACGTCGACAACCTCGCCGGAGCGAGGATCCAGCCCGGGTCGTCGTTCAAGCCGGTGACGCTGGCGGCTGCGCTCACGAAGGGCATCGGCCTCGACTCGCGGTACGACGGCCACTCCCCCAAGGTGATCCCGCCCGGGTACCCGGCCAACAGCCCGCTGCACAACTTCGGCGCGGGCGACGGCGAGCAGTTCGGGTCGATCGACCTGCGCACCGCCCTCGCCCAGTCGGTCAACACAGTGTTCGTGCCGCTCTCGATCGACGCGGGCCTGGACAAGGTGGCCGCAATGGGGCACACGCTCGGCATCCCGGAGGCCACCAAGCTCGACCCCGTCCAGTCGTTGACCCTCGGTACCAACGACGTCCGGCCGCTCGACATGGCCGGTGTCTACGGCTCGTTCGCCTCGCAGGGCGTGTATGCCGCCCCGCACCTGGTCGAGAGTGTGACCGACCGCGACGGCAAGCAGGTCTACGCCGCGCCCGACACCCACAAGCGGGCGCTGTCCGAGCAGGTGAGCGCTGACGCGACGTCAGCCATGCAGCAGGTCGTCACCAGCGGCACCGGGACGGCCGCGCAGCTGAACGGGCGACCGGCGGCGGGCAAGACCGGGACGACGAGCGGCAACAAGGCGGCCTGGTTCTGCGGCTTCACCCCCCAGCTGGTGACTGTCGTCGACATGTTCCGGGGCAACGGGCAGCAGGCGCTCAACGGCGTGCTCGGCATCAACGAGGTCTCCGGTGGCACGCTGCCCTCGCGGGTGTTCAAAGCGACGATGGATGCCGCCCTCGTGGGGCAGCCGGTGCTGCCCTTCCCGCCCGAGTCGCACGTGGGCAACCAGCGCAATACCGCGCCGCTGCCAGCCCCGACCCAGTCCGCGAGCCCGACCGCCGTCCCGAGTGTCACGCCGACGCCGACTCAGCCCCCGCAGGTCACGCCGTCCGAGGTTCCTGTTCCGACCACCGAGGCCCCGCAGCCACTGCCGACGCCGCTGCCGACGCTCCTGCCCACCGCCGCACCGTCGTCCCCCGTCGGTATCGTCGTGACGCCCAGCTCCGGGCCGAGCAATAGAGGCGGCCGCAACGGCGGTCCCGCCAAACCCTGAGGCCGCAAGCGATGACGAGCCGGCCCCGGTGAGGGCTGCAAGCCAGGTTTCCCCACCGGTCTGCGATCCCCTGCCGCCCGCGCTGCAGGCAGCGGTGGGCGGGCCGCCCGGTCTCTCAGCCCGGCCCCCGCGGTATGCGACCGCGGTCCAGGTCCTGCTGGTCCTCGCCGCCCTCACCTGCGTGCTGGGCTACGCGCAGAAGGTGCAGTGCCGGGACACCCGTATGTGGCAGCACGAGTACCAGTACACCCACCTGTGCTACACCGACGTTGTCGCGCTCTGGGGCAGTGAGAGTCTCGACAAGGGCAGCCGCCCCTTCCTCGACCACGCCGTCGAGTACCCGGTGCTGATCGGTGCGGCCATGCAGCTCGCGGCGCCGCTCGGCCAGGTCCAGCAAGCCGCGCACCTGGCTCCGGCCGGCTACACGCAGGACGAGCAGGTGGCGCGCTTCTTCGACGCCACCGCCCTGCTGCTGGCCGCCGCCGCGCTCGTCACGGTGGCCTGCACCGCACTCATAGCAGGACGGCGCCCGTGGGACGCCGCGCTCGTCGCGGTCGCACCAGCACTCCTCCTGCATGCCTTCACGAACTGGGACCTGCTGGCGGTGGCTGCGGCTTCGGGCGGGCTGTTGGCGTGGTCGCGGCGAGCGCCGAGGCTGGCCGGGCTGCTGCTCGGCCTGGGCATCGCCACCAAGGCGTATCCCGTGCTGCTGCTGCTGGCGCTGCTGCCACTGTGCCTGCGCGCCGGCCGGCTGCATGCGTGGGCCCGGGCCGCCGTCACGGCCGCCGTCACGGTGCTCGCGGTGTACGTCCCCGTTTACCTGCTCGCGGGGTACGGCAGCGCGGCGGCGGGCGCTGTCACCGGCCCCAGCGCCTGGTCCGCGTTCTGGGGGGGCAACGGCCTGGCGGGGCTCGCGGCCCACCACGGCGACGCTTCCAACGCGCTGCTCAGGTTCTTCGCGCTCAACAGCAGCCGGCCGGCGGACTGGGACTCGCTGCCCTACGCGCTGCAGTACCTGTCGGGGGCGCACAGCATCACTCCGGTGGGCCTTCGTGTGGTGCTGGTCCTCGTGGCAGCGGCTGCCGTTCTTGGGATGGCCTTCGCGCTGCGGCGCAGTCGGCGGGTTGCCGCCGGTGTCCTGGTGGTCGGGGCAGCTGCCGTACTTGCCCTCGCCCTGGTGTCGGGGCGGGTCGTGGCCAGCGGAGCCACTGGGTTCCCCGTGCAGCCGCTCAATGCTGTGTCGGCGGTGGCTTGTGGACTCCTGCTATCGGCGGTGGCGGTGCTGGCGCTGCGGGCTCCGGTGCCCCCCCGGGTTCCGCAGGTCGCGCTGCTGGCAGTCATCGCGTTCCTGCTCACCAACAAGGTGTACTCGCCGCAGTACGCGCTCTGGCTGCTGCCCCTCGTGGCGCTCGCGCGTCCTCGCTGGGGGATGTTCCTGGTGTGGCAGCTGACGGAGGCGCTGGTGCTGCTCACCCGGCTGCTGTACTTCGTCTCCCTCGACACGACAGGTCGCGCGGGGATAGGCGGCGGGTGGTTCGTGGCGGCGGTGCTGGTCAGGGACCTCGTCCTCGCGGTCATTGCCGGCCTCGTCGTGCGTGACGTCCTGCGGCCGGAGCACGACATCGTGCGCGCAGCGGGGGTCGACGACCCGACCGGCGGGGTGCTGCGGGAGCCCGAACGGCCACGCGCCGACAGGAGACCAGCCGAGGTGCTGGTGCCCGGATGAGCGCCACCACAACAGTGCGCAGCCACGACTCGCGGCTCCCTGTGGCGGCCGGGCCGAGGCGGTGGTGGCCGGGTCCGGTCGCCCGCGCGGTGCTGGGTGTCTGGGTGGCCAGCCGGCTGGTCGTCGCTCTTGTCGCCGTCGCCGGCGCCCGGCTAGCCACCTCCTCCACGGTCACGGAGGTACCGGGGTTTCGCGTCCTGTGGGACCACTGGGACGTCAGCCTGCTCACCAAGGCGGCCCGGTTCGGCTACCACTCCCCGGCCTACAGCGACAAGACCGACGTCGACTACCCGGGGATGCCGCTTGCGATCCGGCTCGCCCACCTGGTTGTGCGGGACTGGATAGTCGCCGGGCTCCTCGTGTCGGCGCTCGCCGGAGCGGTGAGCTGCGTGATGCTCGCCCGGCTGGCCGCCGACGACGCGGCCCTTGATCCGGGCGACGACGCGACCGACAAGACGCAGGGGGGCGCCTTAGCTGGGCGGCGGGCCGTCCTGGCGATGGTCGCCTTCCCGTATGCGGTCTTCCTGTTCGCCGGCTACTCCGAGGGGCTGTTCCTCGCCTTCAGCCTGGCCGCGTGGCTGGCCGCGCGACGCCAGCGGTGGCTGCTGGCTGGGGTGCTCGCTGCGGGAGCGACGGGGACCCGCGTGATCGGGCTCGCCCTCGTTGCCGGGCTATGGGTGCAGTGGGCGACGACGCGCCCCGGACTGCGCCGGCCGGGTGGTGGGCTCGGCATCCGCCGGGTCTTGCGCGATCTGCCCTCGCTGCTGCTGCCCCTGCTGCCGGTCGTCGCCTTCGCGGCCTTCCTCAAGGTCAAGGCCGGGCACTGGGACTCCTACGCACGGGCGATGCGCGCCGGCTGGAGCCGCGAGGTGACCTGGCCGTGGGTGGGGCTGGACCGCACGTGGCAGGCCGCAGCCAACACCGACACAGCATCGACTTTCCACTGGTTTTGGACCGCCGAGCTGCTCGCGGTAGCCGTCGGGCTCCTGCTGGCCGGAGTGCTGCTGCGCGAGCGGCGGTGGGGCGAGGCGGCCTACGTCGGCACCTCGACGGTGCTGATGGCCTCGTCGTCCTACTGGGCGAGTGGGGTGCGGGCCGTGCTCGTCTGGTTCCCGCTCTACCTGCTGCTCGCCCGGCGTCCGCGGGTGCTGGCTGGCTACCTGTGGGCAGCTGCCCCCTTGATGATCGTGCTCGTCATCGCGTTCACGTCCGGGGACTGGGTGGACTGACCCGGCGCGGCCACCTCGTTGACCGGCCGGGCGGGCCGCTCCGGTAACCTGGGCTGTCGCGCACCTGCGCATCCTCCTGCCACGGATCGTCCGTGGCCGCTCTCAGACCATAGGAGGTCTTCTGTTGGCATCACGTCATTACGAGCTAATGATCATCCTGGCTCCCGATCTGGAGGAGCGGACCATCGCTCCCTCGCTCGAGCAGTACCTCACCGTCATCCGCACGGCGGGCGGCTCAATCGAGAAGCTCGACGTCTGGGGCCGCCGCCGCCTCGCGTACGAGATCGACAAGAACTTCGAGGGCATCTACGCCCTGCTCGACCTGCGGGCCGAGAGCGACGCGGTCCGCGAGCTCGACCGTCAGCTCAACCTCAACGAGTCGGTGCTGCGGACCAAGCTCATCCGCCTCGAGGACAAGCCGGCTCGCGGCTCGGCCGATGCGCCCACGCGTGGCTCGGCCGACGCTCCCTCACGTGGCTCGGCGGATGCGCCCACGCGTGGCTCGGCCGACCCTCCCTCGCGCGGCTCCGCCGCGGCGGCCTGAGGGGCGGGACATGGCAGGCGAGACAGTCATCACCGTTGTGGGCAACCTGACGAGTGACCCAGAGCTGCGGTTCACCCCCAGCGGGCAGGCGGTGGCCAGCTTCACCGTCGCCTCGACCCCGCGCACGCTTGATCGGGCGAGCAACGAGTGGAAAGACGGCGAGGCGTTGTTCCTGCGCTGCACCGTCTGGCGCCAGGCGGCCGAGAACGTGGCCGAGTCGCTGCAGAAGGGCACCCGCGTCGTTATCCAGGGGCGGCTCAAGCAGCGCAGCTTTGAGACCCGCGAGGGTGAGAAGCGCACCGTCATCGAGCTCGACGTCGAGGAGGTGGGCCCGTCGCTGAAGTACGCGACGGCCCGCGTCAACAAGGCCGGGCGCTCAAGTGGCAACGGCGCTGGGGCCGGTGGCGCCTCCTACGGCGGCGGCGGCAGTGGCGGCTACTCCGGCGCGGCAGCCGGCGGTGGCGGCGCACCGGGCGGCGGCGGGGCCGGTGGTGGGGCCGGCGGCGGCGCCTCTGACGACCCGTGGTCGCAGTCCCCCGCCGGGTACAGCGACGAGCCCCCTTTCTAGGAGCAGGAGAGATTCACGATGGCCAAGGTGCCACTGCGCAAGCCGAAAAAGAAGGTGTGCGAGTTCTGCAAGAACAAGGCTGCTCGCATCGACTACAAAGACACTGCCCTGCTGCGCCGCTTCATCAGCGACCGCGGCAAGATCCGCGCACGCCGGGTGACCGGCAACTGCAGCCAGCACCAGCGCGACATCGCCGTGGCAGTGAAGAACAGCCGCGAGGTGGCCTTGCTGCCCTACACCAGTACGGCGAGGTGACACGGCAGTGAAGCTCATCCTCACGCAGGAAGTCCCGTCCCTCGGCGGTGTCGGCGAGGTGATCGAGGTCAAGGACGGCTACGGCCGCAACTACCTGATCCCTCAGGGGTTCGCCATCCCGGCGACCCGGGGCGCGGAGAAGCAGGTCGAGACAATCCGCCGCGCGCGGGAGGTTCGCACCGTCCGTGACCTCGACCAGGCGCGCGAGATCGCGGGCCAGCTCGCCGGGCTTGACGTCCGGCTGGTCAACCGCGCGGGCAAGGGCGGCAAGCTGTTCGGCTCAGTGACGCCCGCTGACATCGTTGACGCGGTATCGGCTGCCGGTGGCCCCAAGCTTGACCGGCGTCGGGTCGATGCCGGCCATCCGATCAAGACCCTGGGTAGGCACACGGTTGCGGTGCGCCTGCACCCGGAGGTCGTCGCCACGGTGAACCTCGAGGTGGTCCCTGCCTGACACCGGTGCTGCATAACCCGGCAGCCACGACGGCGCGCTCCCCTGACTCGGGAGCGCGCCGTTTGGCATACGGGGGGTAGTTGAACGGTGAACGGCGAGTGACAGGCAGGGGTTGTCCCCAATAGTTGTCCACAGCCGGTGGATACCGTGACCAGCGCCTCAGTGCATGCGGTGGGCATTGCCCGAGACTCTGTCGACAGGCTGTCCACCGCCGGTCCCCAGGTTCCCGGCAGCTACCCACAGGTTGTGCCCCGCGCCGTCCCCAGGGCGCCAACCGGACACGCCGACGACCCTGGAGTTCTGTCGGTGGCGTCCGCTAGACAAGGCAACAGCGGCGCAGGGTGCGCCGAGTGAGCCATCCAGGGGGTCGGCGCAGGTGTCGGTAGCCAGCATCGAGCGGGGCCCGCGCCAGTCACCGAGCAGCCAGTCACCGAGCAGCGAGGCCCCTCCCTCGCTCGACCGGACACCGCCGCAGGACGTCGCCGCCGAGCAGGGCGTGCTCGGCGGGATGCTGCTGTCAAAGGACGCGATCTCCGACGTCGTCGAGTCGCTGCGCGCCGTCGACTTCTACCGGCCCGCGCACGCCACCATCTTCGAGGTCATCACCGCGCTCTACACCAAGGGGGAGCCGGCCGACGCCGTCAGCGTCGCCGCGGCACTGCAGAAGGGCGCGCAGCTCGACCGCGTGGGTGGGGCTGCCTACCTGCACACCCTCATCGCCTCGGTGCCCACCGCCGCGAACGCCGGCTACTACGCCCGCATCGTCGCCGACAAGGCCATCCGCCGGCGCCTGGTCGACGCCGGCGTCCGGGTGACCCAGCTCGGCTACAACGAGGCCGCAGAGGTCGACGACGCCGTCGACCGCGCCCAGGCCGAGGTCTACGCCGTCACCGAGCACCGCACCACAGACGACTACCTGGCGCTCGAGGTGCTGCTCAACCCGGTGCTGCAAGAGATCGAGGCGATCGCGGGCCACGACGGCGCGCTCACCGGTGTCCCGACCGGCTTCCAGGACCTCGACGCCCTGACCAACGGGCTGCACCCGGGGCAGCTGATTATCGTGGCGGCGCGCCCGGCCGCGGGCAAGAGCACGGCGGCGCTCGACTTCGCGCGCTCCGCCGCGATCAAGAACCACCAGACCGCAGTCGTGTTCTCGCTGGAGATGAGTCGGGTCGAGATCACGATGCGCCTGCTGTCGGCCGAGGCGCGGGTGCACCTGCAGAACATGCGCACCGGGCGGATGAGCGACGACGACTGGGCCAAGTTGGCCCGCAGGATGGGCGAGATCGCTGACGCCCCGCTGTTCATCGACGACAGCGCCAACATGACGATGATGGAGATCCGGGCCAAGTGCCGCCGGCTCAAGCAGCGGCACGACCTGCGGCTGGTGATCATCGACTACATGCAGCTGATGACCTCGCCGAAGCGGACCGAGAACCGCCAGCAGGAGGTCAGCGAGATCAGCCGCAACCTCAAGCTGCTGGCCAAGGAGCTCGAGGTGCCGGTCGTCGCGCTCTCCCAGCTCAACCGCTCGCCCGAGCAGCGCGCCGACAAGCGCCCGCAGCTGTCTGACCTGCGCGAGTCAGGCTCGATCGAGCAGGACGCCGACATCGTGATCATGCTGCACCGTGACGACCTGTACGAGAAGGAGTCACCCCGGGCTGGCGAGGCCGATTTCATCGTTGCCAAGCACCGAAACGGCCCCACGGACACCATCACCGTCGCCTTCCAGGGCCACTACAGCCGCTTCGTTGACATGCGTCGCGACGGGTAGCTGCTGTAGGTTCCGCGTCCGCGTGAGCAACTTCCGCGGATTGCGGACAACGCGTGGACACTTTCCATCGAGCCTGGACACTGAGGGGCGACTTATAGCTGCGGTCGCGGCGAGTCGTCGTACCCTGTCGACCGATACCTGGCTCTCGACAGGTGTAGGGAACAGGCGACTTCGTGAGCAATCCTGGTGGATCTGCTCAGGGGGTAATAGTTGGTCGACACGCTGCGCTCGGCTGGCGATACGGATCTCGACAGGCTCAGTGCATGGTCGGGGTGCGGGGGCTTGTGCTGGTCGCTCCCGAGTCGGCTGCTGATGTCGAGCGTGACGTCATCGCTGCGGCCGTGCCGTGCCGACGCGACCCTGGTCTGCCGCACTAGGCCCTTCAGCGCTATCACTCGCTCCGTGAGCTGGCGTCGTCGGTGACCGGGGTCTTCTTGCGTGACCACGAACTGGGCGTGGGCATGTTGCCATTAATGATCAATGTGGTCACCAGGCTCGGCGCCTCCGGGTTCTTGAGGCCGTGTAACTCGGGACCCATCGTGAACAGGTAGTTTTCCGGGGTCCCGATCGGGAGTTCCTTGGGGCTCATGTCGAGGATGGTCAGGATCGACAGCCGGGCACCGTCGCCGGCGGCGTACTGGGTCGGCTGTCCGATGTACTTTGGCGCGCCCTCCTTGGTGACCGGGGTCTTTCGCTCCACCTTGAGCTCGGCGGTGATCCCGTCGTGACGTACGTCGAGGAAACCGAGTGCCAACGCAGATCCCCGCTGCAGCCTGCCTTCGAGTTCGGGTTCCGCGAGCAGCCGTTCGTAGAGGTCGTCATGGAACTTGCGCTCGCGCACCTGGGTGCCGCGGCGGTACTCCTTGTCCCAGGTCATGCGAAGACCCACGCGACAGATTGCGGTGAGGAGCCGGCAGAAGGCCTGGAGCTGGTTCTGGTCGTAGCCGGATCGGGCCAACCGCTCGTAGAGGCCGAGGAGCCTTTCGTCGAACACGGGGTAGTCGGTGAGCATGTCCTGGGTCGCGTCGAAAGGGCGCAGCCGTAGTTCGCGGTGACCGGTGACGTCGAGGGACTGCGACGTGGGCTTGCCGTTGCGTGTCCCTCTCCAGGTGAGCCTGATCAGGAAGGGCGGTGCTGGCTGGCCGGCCGGCAGTCCGAACCGCAGTACCAGCGGCCCACTCTGCTCGTACGTCTCGTCGTCACCGCTGTGCTGGTCGCGGTGCCAGGCGTAAGGCGATGTGGTGACGTCGTTCTGCGTGAGATGCGTTAGCAGCTCGGCGTGGAGTTGGTCGGCCCAGTCTGGCCACGGGTCGGCCTGCACTTGCAGTGTCAGTTCGTGGACCGTGTTCGGGGCGAGGACTTCGGGGCCGGTCACAAGCCGGCCGTCGATGGAGGCCAAGACGACAGCGATTGGACGGTGGTTGTCCTTCCCGGCCGCTTGAGCCGCCTGCGCTGGTGCGCGAGTAGGACGGAGGGGTCGGCGCGGGCCTCTGACGATTGGGACAGGGATCGGGAGGCGGGCCCCTTCGGCGAGCACCGCTAGTGCTGCGGTTCCCGATTCGGGCCGCGATACGGCTTCCACGAGGGCGATCAGTGGGCTAGCCAGCGGGTCGTTGTTTTCGAAGCGAGCCGTGAGCTCGGTGAGGATGTTCTGTGCGCGTCGCTGAGCCGCAGTCGTGTGCGCGGCGACGGCGGTGGTGTCTGCGTCGAGGATGGCGGCGTCTGCCATCAGCAGGTGGGTGGCGACCTGGCAGAGGCTGGCGATGCCGCGGAGGTAGGCGCCGGTCGCCGTGACCGGCAGCGAAGCATCAGCCAGGGCCTGCCCCGCCAAGGTGAAGGCCTGTGCCCTCGTCCTGATCCGCTCCGCCGGATCCCGATGCGCAGCTTCTAGGTCCCCCTTGGAGCTGCCCGGAGCGGACGTCGGGTCGCCGCTGAGAAGGCGCCGCACGTCGACTGCCGCTGTCAGCACGGCGAGGGGATCGCGGATGCTGTCGTAGTTCTCGTCGTCGATCTCCGCTGCGCGAGACACTGCACGAGCCGCGGCCGGCCGCCAGTCCTGACCGGCCATCGCCGCTGCATCCGCCGCGGCTGCGTCGACCATCACCTGGGTGAACCGGTCCTGCCACGCGAAGGCCGGCACGGCGGGAATGGTCTCTGCGACCGCGCGCATCACATTCGCGGCGTCGTCCGGACGGGCGGCTCGCCAGGCCACCTCGGCGAACTCTGCGCTGAGCAGGGGGTACTGCGGGGCTTCGTCCAGCGCGGCCTGGGTGAGGTCAGCGGTCGGCAGAGCGCTGAGGCCGGGGCCGCAGTCGAGCAGTGCGCACAGCTCCCGGTCGTCGCCCGCGTTGAACCGGTCGTTGATCGCCGGGTCTGCGGCCTGACGGAGCCGTAGTTCGGCCATCTGCGGTGATTGGCTCGTCGTCTGCAGCCAGTCGCGCCTCAGAGCCTTGCTGAGGTCGTAGGGCTCCAGGAGCGCGGCGCGCTCCAGGGCGAGGAGCTCGACTGCGGCAAGCAGCGTCTTATTGCCTTGCGCCAGCCGGGTGGCAGCTCTGATCGCCTCGATGATCTCGTCCGGGTACTTCGCAGGGTCGAGTCCGACGAGAATGTCGATGGCATGCCCTCGGAGCTGCGCGCTGGCCTGTTCAGACCAGTTCAGTCGGCATGCCGCCACGAGGACAGCGCGGATCACCACGGTGTGGGAATCGGTCACGAGAGCCGGCAGAAGGTCCTTCAGGCTGGCCGGCAGTTGGTGCCTGCTGCCGATTTCGACCCACTGCTCGATGGCCTTTGCTCTCAGGGTGGCGTCGGCGTCGACCAGGTAGCCGTGGAGCGTCGGAAGGATCGCCTGGAGCACGCCCAGCTCGCTGCCATGCCGACGGCCGATCCGGCCCAATGGCCGAAGCAGGCGCCATACCACTTCCGCTCCTCGGTCAGAATCACGCTCCTCGGTGATGAGGGCCGTGAGCGCGCTGACCGCGGACAGTGGGTCGATCGCTGCTGCGACCTCGACGGCGTCCAACACGTCCCGGGCTGCGGCGCTGATCGCCGTGTCTCGGTTGATCTTTTCGAGTGCCCGCATGGCAGGCGAGGCAGCTGTAATCACCTCGAGCGTCGAAGCCAGCGGAGTCTTGAGGTCATCCACTAGTTCGAGCAGCGCGCCGAGCAGCGCCGACAGGTTGGAGAGCATCCACTGGGGGTCGAGCTCTGCCAGCTGCTTGATCAGCCGGGCGGCCTCATCTCGCAAGTCGTCGCCCCAGTCGCCCGCCACCCGCGCCATCGCGACCGTGAACACCGACGTCATGACGTGGCTGCGTCGTTCTGCATCGATCAGCGGGTCGCCCGGCTGACGTCGCGATCCTTCAGGGTCGAGCAGGTCAACGGCTCGCACGAACACCCGGAAAAGCGCCTCGCGGAGCTCTGGGCTACCGTGACCGCCCGCGTCTTCGGCTGTCGCCACCACGTCGCCAACCCCAACAGCCAGCATCACCGCGAGAGCGTGCCCGACCGCGAATAAGGCTGGATCATCGAATTGGTCGACGGCCGGAACCCCCAGGTCGAGGATCAAGGTCGGGATCAGCTGTTCTGCCAGTTTCGGATGAGTGGCAACCAGGGCGGTGGTCGCTGCGCCTGCTGCCGCGCGTTCGTAGTCCGTAACCACCGGCCAAGGAGGTGGGGGGCTCAGCAGGATGAGCGACTGAGGAGGTACTGGCGGTGGAAGCAGCCGTCGCAGCACCGCAGTCACTGCTTCGGGTGCGACCTGCGCAGCAGCACGCAGACCAGTGGGATCAGCTGTCTGGCTAGGACGTGAGCGACCGGCGCCGTCGCGTCGCGGCGCCCCCGCAAGGAGGATCAGCGAATGGCACACCCGCTCGTCCAAGTCGCTGGGGGAGACCAGTTCCGGAAAGTCCGCGACGCACCGTCCGGCGGCGGTAGCCGGTCCACGCCGCAGCGCAGCCAGCGCGGCACGGAGAACATGCGGGGCGATCTCGCGCCGTCGCCTGGCCAGGCGACGCAGCGGGTCAACCAGTTCATCCGCGACGCCGACGACCGCCACCAACTCGACGGCGAGCAGGACCACTTCTTCGGTGAACACCTGGGGGTCCCGATCGGCAAGGGCCGAGAGTCGCGCCTGTGCGCCCGCTCCCTCGTCGGGGTCGACACTGCCTCCGGGCTCGGCATCGAGCAGCCCGATGTTGGCCAACGCGTCGGCCATCGCTTCGCCGTGGGAGGCCGCGACCGTCTGGCGCCGCTCGGTGCGGGCTGCCCACCGGAGCCTGGCTCTTTCAACGGCGGCATCGCGGCGAGTGGCCTGCTTGGAGCGCTCGGCGGCACGTTCATCCATGACCGTTGCCAAGTTCGGGAACTCGCCGGTGGGCCGCCGCAATGAGCACCCGACGCAGTGGTCCTCGTAGAACTGCCCGGCGACCGCAAGCAGGTTCCCGGACATGGATCCGAAGGCCACCGGACACTGACGCATGTTGATCGGCAGGCCGGTTGCCTCTTCGGCCATCCCCCGACCACCGGACTCGACAAACTGCATGTTGAGGCAGTGACGTCGCGCGAACTCCACGGTCTGCTGATTCTCCCGCCCCATGCGGACGGCGTCGTCCCACACCATGTCTGACCGACTCATCACCCCATCATCGATTGTCGCACTGATAGAACCCATGGCAGGGGGAACCGGGCCAGGCTCCACCGAGGGAGGAGAGCCGGGGGCCGCGGGTTATGGACGCGAAAGTTGGCGGACCTGTCGTAGTTCAGTTCTACCGTCCGGCACGTGACTGAGAGAGCGCAGCTCGCCGAACCTGAAGTGCTGCTGAGACGGGGCGCTTCGTGAGCCGACCCGTTTCCGCCTGAGCCAGTTGCGGGTCGGCGACGTCGGCTGCGCGCTGCCAATCCGGACGGTGCGCTCGGTGCACGGACATCCGCACTACGCGGGCCGCTACTGGTCGGCGACGACGAGGACGCACGTTGTGTTCGAGTCGCGTCTGGAGCTTGCCCGGCTGCTGCTGGCGGACTTCGATCCTGACGTGGTCGCGATCGTGGGCCAGCCGTTTCAGATGGTCGCTGCGGTCAAGGGCCGAGTCCGACGGCATGTGCCGGACTACTTCTTGCTCCGCAAGGACGGCACGGCCCTCATCGTCAATGTGAAGCCGGCAGACCAGGCCGTGCAGCCGAAGGTCGCGGAGGCGCTGGAGTGGCCGCGGCATCTGCTGGTCGAGCACGGGTGGGATTACGAGGTGTGGACCGGCGCCGATGCACAGCGGCTCGCGAACGTGCGTTTCCTGGCCGGCTACCGACGTCCCGACATCGCTCCACTTGATGAGACGGTCCTGTCGGGCGTGACGGACGGCGACTCGATCGTCGGGGTAGAGCTGCGCGTGGCCGATCGGCGGCCGGCTGGCGTTGTCCGGCGAGTGCTGCTGCGGGCTTTGTGGGAGCAGCGACTGGTCTGCGACCTCGACAACGCCCCGCTGGATGGTCGCACTGTCTTGCGCAGAGCGTCATGAGTACCGCAGTCATCCTCCGGGTCGGGACGCAACTGGTCCGTGACGGCTCCTTGTGGGAGATCGTCGAGTTCTCCGGGTCGGAACTGGTGTTGAAAGGTCCGGGTGGGCGAGGTCAGTCACGTGCGTCTCGTCCATCTGCTGGCCGAGCCGGGTCTGCGTCAGCTGGCTGCCGACGCTGCCGCCGAGCCGCCTAATGCGGTGGATGCCGAGCTGTCGAATCTGCCGAAGCAGGAGCGGGTGAAGCTGCAGGTTCGACTGGGTCACGTCCGCGAGGTGTTGACCGGCTACCGCTCCGGCCACGCTGACTTTGCTGCCGCTGGCGAGCCGCGGCTGGAGTACGCGGAGGACGTGCCGCTGATGCGGCGGTACGAGGCGAAGGCGCGGGAGTGCGAAGCGGGTCTGACCACCGTCCGGCGATGGGTCGCTGACTACCAGCGCGAGGGCCCACTCGGGCTTACGGATCGGGATGCGGTCTCCGCCGCGCGTCCTGCAAGCCATCGGGTCGATCCTCGGTGGTTGGCCATCGTCAAAGCTGAGCTCAAGTCGCGGGTCCCCGGGAGCCTTCCGACCAAGCAGTTGGTGTTGCGGGAGGTGGCCAAGCTGGTGCTGGCTGAGTATGGGCCAGACGTTGTCACCTTGCCCGGCAAGACCATCGCTTACGAGGTGCTCACCGAGCTCAGCGCCGGTACGAACAACTTCAAGGGGAGTACGAAGGGCAAGCGCTCGATCGACAACCGTCCCGACGGCGCCTACGGCCGCCTGGTCGCTACACGGCCAGGCGAGTACATGATGTTGGACACGAACAACCTGGACGTGTTCGCGATGGACCCGCGGACGCTGCAATGGCACCGGGTCGAGCTGACCGTGGCGATGGACCTGTACTCGCGGGCGATCCTCGGCCTGTGCGTCACGCCAACGACGAAGTCGATCGACGTGTCGTGGGTGTTGCGGGAGGCGTTGGACCCGGCAACGTCTGTCGCCGACGGGACGTTGGCCTACGCAGGCCATCCGACCGAGGTACTGATTGACGCGGAGAAGATGGTTGACGAGAAGGGTCGGCCGCTGCTCCCGTCCGTCGCAGCTGAGGCGATAGTGGTCGATCACGGCAAGGTCTATGTGTCGGACCACGTCTACTCGGTCTGCCAACGCCAGGGGATCAGCGTGCAGCCCGCCCGGCCGTACACACCAACCGATAAGGCTGCCGTCGAGCGGCTGTTCAGAACGCTCAAGGATGAGCTGCTGGTCGCGCTACCTGGGTATAAGGGCGCCGACATCGCCTCCCGCGGTCGGTCTGTGGAGGAGGACGCCTACTACTTCATCGACGAGATCGAGCAAATCATCCGCGAGTGGGTCGTGGAGGTCTACCACCGCACCCCGCACGACGGGCTGTGTGTACCCGAGGTTCCGGGCCTGGAGATGAGCCCGCTGGACATGCTCGAGCACGGGGTGTCCCGAGCCGGCCACTTGCGGGTCCCGGCACGCCAGGACTGGGCGTTCGACTGGTTGAAGGTCGCGTGGCGCACTATCCAGCACTACGGCGTCGAGCTGTTCGGGCTCCGCTACAACGGACCGGCCCTCAACGCCCACCGGGACCAGAAGAGCTCTCTGGGAGGCTCCCACCCCGGTAAGTGGCCTATCCATTACGACCCTCGAGACATCCGGCAGGTCTGGTTCCAGGAACCGGATGGCGGTCAGTGGTCGCCCCTGTCCTGGGAGCACGCCGGGGCGATGGGACAGGCTTTCGGTCAGGATGCGCTCAAGATCGCCCGGCGTCTGGCCCGGACGGAGATGCGCTTCCCGGACGAAGCGCTCGCTTTGGAGCAGCTGCTGTCCCGGCGGGACAGCGGCCGGGCCGCCGACAAGTCTGAACGGAGAAAGGCCGTCGAGTACGCGAGTCGGCATGACCTACTGCATCCGACAGACGCCGACGCCGACGCCGACGCCGACGTCGACGTCGAGAACCGCCGGCCCGAGGCGAAGCCCGTGCTCCCCGGCGTGCAGGACGACACCCCGACAGCGGTCAGTGATGACGACGACGACACCGACGTCCAAGCGGCGGCGCCCGACGAGACCGGGCCCGATGGCTATTACGACGATGCCCTGGAACTCCTGTGACCCGCGGCCCGGCCTCGGCGACTCCCCCGGACGAGCGGCGCGAGGGCATCACCCGCAAGACCGGCTGGTTCAGGTACGCGGAAGCTGCCGACCGTCAGCGTCCCGTGCCGCCGGACGGGGTCGAGATTGCCGATCTGCGGGGGCGGGACCGGCTTTTGTTCAACGAGGTACGAGCGATCTGGCATGCGAACATCGGCCCGATCCGCACCCCTCAGGTGGCCGCGATTCATGCCGACATGCATGAAATATTCGGCGCTGCCCGCCAGGACGGTCACAAGGTCAAGCCGGCGATGGTCATCGACGCCCCGCCCGGCTTGGGAAAGATCGGCAACCGTGCAGCCAACTGCATGATCAGCACGGGAACACGACTCATGATCATCGATGACGTGCACTTCCTGGAGCTCCGGAGCAAGGCCGGTAGAGACATTGCCAACCACTTCAAGTGGATCGCCAACACCTTCCCGGTAACGCTGCTGCTCGTCGGCGTCGACCTTCGGAAACGGGGTCTGTTCGACGACCCACAGACAGCCCGACGGTGGACACCGCTCGAGGTCGCTGCTCAAGGCAATCGAGAAAGAACTCGTCCTGACGAACCTCACCCCGGGCATGCTGGCCGAGGACGCCACGTTCCCGCCGATGACGCTGTCCCGCTGGGACGGCGTCGTTCTCGACCTTGCCGGCGCTGGGGCCGGTCGGCTGAAGCCTGTCGGCCGGTGGCGCCGGTTACGCCTCGGCCCGTGCTGCCCAC
>JAABUU010000857.1_pt1 | contig 60501 bp, 66 predicted proteins | sample 5559301 | NCBI WGS metagenome assembly JAABUU01 (sample SAMN10711884, study PRJNA513360) | rock metagenome | isolation source: Antarctica rocks | place: Antarctica: Victoria Land, Richard Nunatak white
TTGTTTCGTCGACGTGCGGAGACCTCAGGCTGAAGCATCTGATATCCTTGCTGTTTTGACACTCCGAACGTTTTAAAAACATCGTTTTTGAAGTACGGTATGTTCATTCGCTCGCAGAATTCAATGGACCCCTGAACTTTAGCCTTAGTAGGAGTGTCATGATGGTTGTAGTGATCCTCTGGTTCCATGGTTCTCGGAAAAATGAGTAATAAATTTGGTGGTTGGGTGCGGGGAAAATTTGTGAGTCCGGCTTTTTTTGCTACCCGCGTGCTAAGGTAGTCGCTGTTGCGCTTAAGGTAGGTAAGGTACAGTTTCCTACTCGCTTCTTTATATCTAGCGTGTAACTATCTATACCTTACATCAACCCGCCTTGTCAGACGATACAGGCTTCTAGATTCATTCCAGAGGTGACTGGTATTGTAAGGGGAGGCCAAGTAAGGAGGGCGAAGCTTTGGATCACTTGACCAGTGAACAGATCAGGTATGTATCAAGCATAGGCATGAAGCATTTGTATCATATTTCACTGCGGCAATCCATGTAATGAATTGTGCGTGTCTATACGATACGGGAAGCTTTGGGAATACGTTGTGGGAAAATAGCTGTTCAATGTCGGTTTCGCGGGGTCCTCGCTATCTCCGAAGAGTACGTTGCTAAAACTCTTTCTTGGTTGACTCCACATGGAAGATATCAATCTATTGATGGACTGCAGGCTCATGGATCCGCGCCGGTGTTTCGTTTAGTAGCAGATTCACGCATTTTGTTTACTTCATTGCTCCCATCGAGATGTTGTGACTCGAATCTCCGAATGAATTTGGTATTCGGAGAGTACAATCAGGACTTGTTGTTGTTCGTACTGTAGCTTACATCATTCTTTCGATGGATTCGTCTCCTCAAAGATTTCATTCCAAATATAGAACTACATCTCTTAGAAAAAAAGAAAGTTCTGTCAGCCGAATCATTTCCAATTACAGTACTGATTTGCCAGACAAGGCGAGCAGGGATCCCAGCCGGCGTTTAGCGCAACCTGTAAAGCCGTGTCGATCCCCCGCCATGATGGCGGCATTTGTGCGTCTTTTACTCCCATTGGACGATGGGGTTAGGGCGCTGCATGGACGGGGATTCTCTGTCACACCTCATCTTGACGCGTGCCCTGTCACATGATTCGCTCTTTCCTTTTTCGTTTTTCTTTGTGACTGCGTCTCCGCTTGGAAAGCTCCAATGTCTGGCAGGCACGACTCAATAGAAGAGAGCGACCCCCTTCGCGCTGATACGCCTACTCAACCCCGGCCAGCCCCATGGCACAAGAGACCTGCCGCCGAAGACTACTTTGACGAAGGTGATAGAAAGAGAGTGGACTGTCGCTCAGAGACTTCGAGGGTCAACAACCAACCTGGAACATTCACATCATCCGATCCTCTAGTGACTGACGATCGGGGCCAGTCTTCTCCTTCGTTGGCGGCAAATGTAAATAACCAGCCCGAATCTGATATCAACACATTCACTAAACTAGAGCCACGGTTTTTGCAGACCTGGATTCAACCTGACGTCAGTGAAAAACCCGCGGTAAACGAAGAACCCTTCAGCATTCACCCCAACCGCTTCCGTGCCGATTACCGGAGCATGGAGAGTAATGAACAGATCAGAGACGTGCAATTGAGCCCAAGCAGCAGCTCTCCCCCCTTCATGAAAAACCCTACGTGGATTTCAGACGACACCAGGGGTAAGGTTCCCAATTGCTGTCAATTCTTCCTTTCGACCCCTCACACAGCAGTTGTGATCCACATCGTCATGCTTTTGGATGTTGACGACCAGCATAGGTTCTCGGCCTCGCCCTCACTTCACCGATCCAGTCGGTTCCAATCGTCCGAAGCTCGATCGTATCAACACCAGACCCGAGCCCGAGCCCGAGCGAAGACAGATCAGAATGGAAAATAGTCCTGATCGGAACATGGCTCCCCCAGCTGAAGGTCGTCGCAGTATCACCACCAACCCAATGCTTGGTGAGCGTTCAGGTACCTCGACACCTAAGAGCCTTGCCACACCGATGACTCCTGTACCGCAATCGTCTGTTAGTTCGAGCCGCTCCAAGGCAATTGCCAAAAACTTTAGCCTATACACTCACGCCGTCGTGAAAAACGCGACTCGAACGGTTCATCGTGATACAGTCAAGGCGAGACTCGAGAGGCAAAGTCTTGAGAAAGATCGATGGCAAAAACACTACCATGGCTTTGTGACCATGGCTGAAGAACAGTCCAGGCAGTTGAGAAAGTCTCAAGTCTCATCAGAGCGTTCAGAAGAGGCAATCAGGAAATTGGAAGAGATTCAAGAGAAAGCGATTGAAGGAATGGCATCGTGTATGGTGGCTGCTAGTCATGGCAAATCACCGCCCTTACTCGAGGAAGATACTCGCTCCAGGCACTTGGAGAAGGAGGTGGGGGTCCTAAAAGATGAAATTTATGGCACCATGAGGAGACTCGACGATACGGTGCAGGATGTTGCACGCATCAATCAGGACTCTACACGTACCAATCAAGACATTTCACGTGTTAATGATAAGGTGTCATTTCAGCGTAGTCGGCTGGAAGAACAAATACAAGCCATGTGTCACGACCATGTCACAAAACAGACATTAACTGCGACCGAATCCAAGATTGCTGAATCCACCGTGAATATAAGAAAGTTACAGGTGAAACATGACGAGCTCAATGATCACATCTTGAAGCTGCGTGAACAACCCAAAGCTTTACCATCAAAGAAGCACGACAAGCTTGATGACAAGGTTGCTAAGATGGAAGACCAAGTTAATAGTCTGAACAGTCTTGCATTCGATGTCAGCAAAGCAAAAGAAGACATTTTCAGAATGTCTGAAAACGCTAGCACGAAGGAAACAGACACTCGAAATCTGAAGACGAATCTTGAGTCACACATTAAAGACTTTCAGAACCTAAAGGATGATGTCACTGAGCAAATCGAAAAGTTCAAGGAGCTCAACGATTTCGTCACTGGCGATGAGAATTCCGAGGAGAAGAGCTTGACCGACATTGTGAAGGAAGGTGACAGCAAGATCACTAAGCATGCTGACGCTCTACGAAATCTTAACGATGAGCTGGGCGAACTCAATGATCTGAAGGAAGAATTCAAAAGTCTCGGTGCACGCATGACCAAACTGGAAGCACGCCCTTCAATGCAGCCGTCAACCCCTTCAGATCAGCCAAGATTATCTAGCGGTCTCAATACGGAAGTAGCGACACTTAAAAAAGAAGTTGCCAGGATCACAAGGGAGCAACTAGAAAAGGACGAAATCGTGGCAGAGGAGGTCGATCGAATGGGCAATCTTCTGAACCAGAAGAATGAGGAAGTGGAGCGGCTGAGCAAGCTATTGGATAACCAAGAAGTCTCCATTAAGAACATGAACGATCAGATTTCGAACCTGAATTCGCAATCAGTTGCAGCAAAGGAGGTTGAGCGGCTGAGCAAGCTATCCGATAACCAAGACGTCTCCATCAAGAACATGAACGATCAGATTTCGAATTTGCGTTCACACTCAGTTGCAGCAATACCTCGAAAATCAATAACCCCATCCCCACAGGTCAACGGCGTTCGACCGCCCGAGGAGCCAGTCCTTCGTCAGAAGATTGAAGAATTGGAAACGAACTTGAAGCAATTCAAAGAGTTTTCCTGGGAGAAAATGGCAACTACCGAGGTATTCGTAGTTAGCCAGGAACAGAGATTCAACAATCTGACGACGGAGCATATGGCGAGGTCAATAATTAACCAGATGCAGAGGTTGTATCCGCCACACCCAGCAAACGTAATAGGTGAAATCAATCAAGTCAAAGGTCGTCAACAAGCAATCGAAGAGCTCTTTCGTGCATTCCAGGGTCGGCTAGAGAGACTCAGCAATTTCCTGGCTCCCACTCATCTGATCCAGGTTCAATTACACACCATACCAAACCTCCAGACGGACGTGAAGAAAATATTTGACAGTCTGGCCCAGACGGAACAGAATTCCAACTCCGCAATCAAAGAGGTGAAAAACGCAATTCAAGATCAGTCCATCAAGATTGAATCCTTTGCCACGGATATCACCGCCATCAAAGAACAACAACTCTCAGCCGCCGAAAGTTCCATTACCGAACTCGATGCCATGCGCACCGACATCAGAGACATCGAAGCCACCACCATCAAAGAATGCTCCAACGTCACCGGCGAAATCGCCGCCCTAAGCAAGGCCATCGAGCAAACCACCAGAAACCCCCCGCCCTACGACACCGACGCCTCCTTCCCTCCTACCTCCCGCAAGCACCGGCCCAAATCCCACCTCCTCGCCGCCGATGACTCCGACTCCTTCTCGCCCTCCCGCCAGAGGGCTGGATCTATCCGCTCTGCGGCTAGCAACGCAAAGGTCAAGTTGGCGAGTGTGACGAGTAATGGGACCGCGACGCCGACGAGAAAGTCGAGGAGGAAGAGGGAGAGGGGGAGTGAGGGGAGTGAGAACGATTGGCATCCGGGGAGGAAGGTTAGTCGAATTGGGGGAGACTGATGGGGTGGAGGTGAGGTGGTGGGAGGAAAGGGGTAAGGGGAAAGGGTGGCTTGGTGAAGGAGGTGGGTGGTGTAGATATCTCGCTATCCGGCTATCTGGCGCTTCAGAAGCACGTCGTGCTTCTTTCTTTTCCTTTTCTTTTTCTTCCTCTCGAGGCATTGATACCCCCTCACGCGTGCTCGCTACAGTCTTAGGGGTACATATTGTAGGTTTTGGAAAAGCGAACAAGCTGGGTATTTACATAAGAATCAAAAATTCAGACATAAGGTGCTCTGTAATTTGAAGCTTGTTTTATAAAAGTTAAAGATTCGGGCATGAGCGTTGATGCTCATATGAAAGCTAAGCGCAAACGTCTGTTCAACCAGTCTTTGATTTTCTTAAAGCTGTGACTTTACTGGTGATACTGTATGTAGATCGGGAGCCGCTACTCTACCTGTACCAGCCCTGAAGCCTACATGTACATTCCTCTCAGCCTACCCTACCTACTTCTTCCGCGCCAGTCGGGTACATCATAACCAAATGAAACTATCCTGATTGCTACACCACTCTAGTCGTTCTCATTCATTAAAATCTCAAAGAAAGGCCTCTTGGCAACGTCTTTAAAAGAAGCACACGTTTAACAGTCACAACCGTCATATTAATACATCCGAATAGACGCAGAAAAGACGACACAAACGGAACCCGTGGGCATTTCCCCCAAAGCGAAAAGTTTAAACGTCTTAACTGTGTGTTGATTGCAAATTGGTTGGACGCAACCGTTCGTGAATATCGAGTGTGTCCATTCCGAAGCCATAAAGCTCGCGGTCACTCTGGATGGCTTTTAAGCTGTTGGGCGAAGTAGGAGACCATTGCTGGGCCCCAATAGCTATCGTACTGAGCCAAGTCAGCTCAATGTGGTGACCTGGTATTATCAACGACTCACAGAGTATCCCACACGCTGATACGCTTGTCCTTGAGCGTATACTGCGGGAGTTTAGAATAGTCAGCAACAGTGAAGCTCTTCGATGGATGGTTGACTTACTCCGCAAACCAATTCTCCGCAAAGTGGCCGAGTGGCTTTGGCGCTGGTGACCGAGTTATTTGTTGTGCTTAAAGGGTCCTGACTCGCGAAAGTTCCCGCCAGAACAATGGCGTTCTGCTCCGGAGCTTCCTTCAACGGATCTGCTGAGATTACGTTGCTTGTGGCAAGACCGAAAGTACCGTTGGTCAGGCTGTTGTAAGAGAACCCTGCCTGAACCGGCTGATCTATGTAAAGCGTGTTGACATGATTGTTGGAAGACCACGGATTGATGGTGGTGCTTTGCCATCAAGATTGGCATAACAAGGACCGCTCTCGCTCGAAAGTACAGCGTATGTAGATGGCTCGCCAGGCCCACCTGCTAGGTGGATTACAAGCAGAGCTGTCTTTGCCTTATGACGTGCTCCGAAGTACCAGAACAATGTACTGATATTGTAGTCGCCGACATTTCCTAGGACACCAGAGGGAAGATGTACGTATCCACTATACGACTTGACATCCGGTGTGGTTTCGCAGAGATGGGTCTAATAGTGGCTAGTGGGTGAACCTGAATGGGAGATGCTATGTTCTACTTCTTTGAACGAGATATCGACGCTTGGCTGCAATTTCAATTGAAGCTTGGTAGTCCCAACTGGCGTGGATGGGCACTGGGCTACAGCATCAAGAGACCAGAAGACAACGCAGACGAGGGTTAAAAGAGCGCGCAGAGTGCTGACAAGGAACTAAAGTCAAAATTGGAGAAGAAGAAGAAGAAGAAAAGGCGTAAGACTGCCAATTGCTCCTTGGGGACTCCTGTTGTATTTAGCCCAGTCCAGAATACATGAATCATAAAATCCTCCCTTCCGCGTAAGCAAAGAGTCTGCTCTAGCCGTGGCTCATACTGCAGAAACATACGCAAGCAAGAGACGGTTTCCTCCAGAGCCTCCTGCGATACGTCAGACGTTGGCCGAGTAGTGGATGAATAGCAACAAACAAGACGATGCATAGGAGAGCTCAAGTAAGATATATTAGACAGACTGGCCAATCACGGTGGACTTGGCTAGTGTAGAACAGCCAGAATCCAAGGCATCTATCTACTACTACGTAGAAAACTATGTGGCACCTTCTCGTAACGTCTTTTAGTCGCATGGTCGAATGTCACTCCCTTCGTCAGGCACTCCGCCTCCGCTAACAACCAACAGGCTGAGATGTTCGCTAGTAGTACAGTTCTACACTTTGCTTCTTCGCAGAAATCTTGAACAAAGGTTCGATCGGCTTAGACAATTTCCTCGTGAAGCAATGCGAGCGTCATTGCTGTCGATGTTGATAATGATCAGATACTGTATTATTACACTCGGCTCCTTGAGCTGTACCGTATGCTGTACGCCTGTGTATCACTAGTGGATTGTACTGTAATATATAACTTACTTAGTCTAGGTAAGTATGTAAGATATTTTCTGTTAGGATATCTAGATCTTTCAAAATGCTCCTGAGAGATCTTCTACTGGAAATATTTCTTCACCTTGACGCTCTTGATTATATGCCTGAAGGCTTGTTTTTCACGAGATATCAATAGTACTAGTATGCCCACAGCCTCCGTACATCCTTGCAAAAACCTCTCAGCCGCCCTTGAAGGTATCCATGAATGGGTTCATCCATGGATGGGTTGATCCACCGTTCGGGTGCATCATACTTTTCCTTACTTAAGGCACCCCGTAAATTGCTGTTCTTCCAACTCACCAGTACGTCCCCAAGTCCTGACCTGAGCTCACCTGGCCTCCTGATCATTTCAACAATTCCAGATGTCTATTAAACCATCATCTCTTCCCGCGCTCGATCAGTCAAAGGTCACTCGGCCCTTCCGAAAGAACTCAACCTCCTTATACAAGCATGAAGGCGAAGAATATGTGCATACCAGGTATGTGAAACTGGACTTCGCTCGAGTTTGAGCTGAGTTCTTCTGATACCATCCCAGCTGATTTTGTCAAATCGCGCTCCGCTGACGAAGTGACTCAACTCTCTAGCTGCAGGAGATTAATGCGTCTTTGGGATGAGTTTGCGTAGTCTAGGGAAATCTAACATTCCCTTCCAAACCTCTTTATCGCTTTCCTGATCCCCTCAACAATGAGCACCCATTCTTCTTGATGGATCCTCGCTTCTAAATCTTCCAGCGACTCCCCTTTTTGCATAGGTATTTCTTGGAAAACTAGACACTCTCCAGAATCGACTTCTTCAACTACATAATGTATCATACAGCCCTTTCAGGGTCAGTCTAATTCTCATGGTACGCAAGTGCGCTCGATTGAGGTGCCCAGGAAGCTCACCGTCTTCTCTATTTCTCCTTTCTGGAAAGCTTCGTACGCTCTAGAGATTGCGTTGGCACCTTTGATCGCGTTGGGGGTGGGGAGACTAGGATGGAGGTTCTTTAAAAGTTGGGTCAGCGTGAGGCAACGGGGATAGGGGAGGGCGACGCACAATTACGGGGACAGTGGCTTTTGCCATTTTATCGATGAAAGAGGCCGAGAGGACGAGCATCCAGCCTGCGCATACCACGAGGTGGGGATTTTCATGGAGGATTAGGGTAGCTAGTCTAGGCAGAGTGTCTGTCAGTAATGGCTGGATGGGGATTTCCCAAAATGTTGATTAGAGTAGTCAATTGAAAGTATCAGATTATAGGGCTATAGGTGTTTCGGTTTACCACCGAAGTCGGATTCGGACTGACTTTGAGCACAAGCTTAAGAAAACTTGGAGAGCAAAGATATTGTACGCAGAGCGCAAGTTCAATTGACGGAGGCCAAAGATATTCTTACAAACAAAATCAAACATACTCGTCGTCAAAGGCATATTTAGCAGCCTTCTCATCTCCAGGAAATTTTCCACGGAAAGGAATAATATTATGATATGTCGATGGAATTTGCGCCTTCTTGGCCCGTTCGATACCAAAAGCATTCTTGCGATTACCTGAAAGGCATCAAAGACCGAACAACTATGGTATCGGAAGATGACAGTGCTCACATATTACACGGACAATTTTAGTCGAAGGTAAACTCTCGTTTGAACAGGCATCAATTATCGCTTGCAGATTACTTCCGTGGCCGGACAAAAGAACGACTAGCCTCGTTGGTTCTTCATGCGTCAAGGACATGGTATGAGGTAGACGATCTAAAGAAGAGATCACTTCACAGTCTCAAAGAGCCAATTTGGTCCTCTGAACTGCTCATAGGGCCAGTAAAGGGGTGGGGCGGAATGGTCATTCGTCAGAGGGTGCAGCTAGGGGCAGTGTGGGCATTTTCGGTGCCAAGCCAGTTTTGCTGACTAATATGATAATCCCCAAATCATGAAGATTGAAGAAACATTGAATCTAGATGCGCTCCCACTCCTGATCGTCTACTCTACAATCTTGACTCTCCGCTCAATTCCACGTTCAGTAGGTATCCTCTGGTGCTTAGCAATTGGTTTCCGGCCTCATACTTCTCGAGCCGGCTCTCTTTTCATGGTACGCGATGTGATAAACTGTCTCCGTATGTGAACTGTATGGACTGACTGGCTTCACAAATAGGCGGACTAGGCTCTGGAGTGTTGCATGCAAGTCGACCCTCTTTTGAATATTCTAAGCAATCATAGCCCTGAAACTTTCGAGCAGCCTGCTTTGTGCGGCCAATTCTTTCATCTCAATCTTTTTCGTTCACGAGCAGTCTGGCATTCGTGATAAACATGTGTAGATGATGTTTAAGGTTGACCGCTGCGACGTCAATCTTGATGTAGTTCTGTCATGTTATGCTCTTGAACGTTTCAAATTAGCAGTGTTCTGAATAGCAGACATGGATTCGATGGACGATGATTCTCCTATGCCAGATGCCTCTGAAATAGCGTCAAGAAATGACCAATCGCGCGCCATGCGAGAGGTCCGCAGGTCGATGAATGGGGCACTGATTTCAGCGCCCCCGGCGCTGAAGTCCTCGGACGTTCCCAACGGTTTTCTAAATTTCTCGGAGAACTTAACGTCAAGACTTGGTGTTGCCCCCCAAGCGTCATCTTTCCGGGGATTCGACCACCCCTCACGCGACTCTTCTGTCTTTGCAAAAGATGTAAACGAGCAGCCTAGCACAAGCTCTTCTAGAGGTTCGACAACACCATCAGATGACGCTCGAGGTACAGACGCAGTAGCTGAAGCTCAACTGCGAAGAGGATTAGCCATGTTACGTACAGGGCTATGTTACGACGTGCGTATGAGGTATCACTGCGAGCTGGATCCACCGAAGCAGCGGGTTGATTTTCATCCTGAAGACCCCCGAAGGATCTTCGTCATCTATGATGTGCTCTGCAAAGCTGGCCTTGTTGATGACAGAGATACTCTAAAAGATGAAGAGGGTGCAAAGATCCTGGTACCTAACCCACTCATGCGCGTTTTTGCCCGGCCTGCTACGCAAGCCGAGATATGCCTCGTTCATGACAAGAAGCACTATGATTTCATAGAGAGTACCAAAGGTTCGCTCTCTGCTCACCGTTTGTTTTGCGTGTTGAGCTTGGCTGACAGTTTTACAACTAGATATGACCGAAGAAACGCTCGTCCACCTCGAGAAACAATTCGATTCGGTATATTTCAACAAGCTCACTTTCCAGTCCGCCTTGCTATCTACCGGAGGGGCCATAGACACTTGCAAAGCCGTTGCTGGCCGTCAGCTGAAGAATGCTATTGCTGTCATTAGGCCTCCGGGACACCACGCCGAATGCAATAGGCCAATGGGATTCTGCATGTTTGACAATGTATCAATCGCGGCAAAAGTGTGCCAGCTGGATTTTGCAGACACCTGCAGGAAGATCCTGATCATCGACTGGTACGTGCTTATAGGCTTGTGTGTCATGGACATTATACTAAGATCAAGTGTATCATAGGGACGTACATCATGGTACGAATCTAATAGAAAATTCAATGCTACCTGAACTGACATGCTCCAGGCAATGGCATTCAGCAAGCCTTTTACCAAGACCCTAACGTCTTATACATTTCGGTTCATGTACATGAAAATGGTGAATTCTATCCTTCAGGACCGTTCGGTGATCATTATCATTGTGGTGCAGGACCCGGATTGGGAAAGTCAGAAAACCAAAAGAGTTCTTCTTATACTCAGCTGAAGTTGGTCCTAGGAACGTAAACATCCCATGGCCTACGAGGGGAATGGGTGATGCCGATTACCTCTATGCTTTTCAGCAAATTGTCATGCCAATCGCGTATGACTTCAATCCGGATCTGGTCATCAGTCAGTTCCTCTTACTTAGATGCAGATTCAACGCTTACTTTTTCTAGTTGCTGCTGGCTTCGATGCTGCTGCTGGAGATCAGCTTGGGGGTTGCTTCGTCACTCCAACATGCTACGCTCATATGACGCATATGCTCATGCCTCTAGCTGATGGGAGGCTAGTCGTATGTCTCGAAGTTTGTACCCTAGTTCTGAATCCACTCATTTGTCGTTACTAAATAGACGAAGGGCGGCTATAATCTCAAGTCAATCTCGAAATCTGCCTTGGCTGTCACTCGAACGTTGATGGGCGCAGCACCAGATCGAATGCTGCAAACCAAACCTACCGCATCTGGAGCTGCTACTGTACGGAAGGTCGCGGATTACCAATCCAGATTCTGGCCTTTTCTCAACTCAAATGCAACGGAAGGTTAGATGGCAAATCAATGCCCATCGAGAGCAGTACTGACGTTGATAGCTTCACTGGCTCCGGCTGGTTACGTCCGCACGCATGGTAGCTACCTCGATGCTCCATACTTTCGTTCTACCTTCTGACCCTAGCTAGATGTCGTTCGAGAACACCAGGGCGAGCAGCTATACAAAGAGCATAAGATGAATACTCTAAAGATATTCCGAAATGAAATCTCTCAATCTTTCGAGAACCAGGTCCTTGCAACGTAAGCCACAATGGTCCCTGCCTTGAGAATCCAAGTGAACCCTTCAGATAGGCCCGATTATCATCAAGCATTGCCTCTGGTAGTCATCATTCATGACCCGTAAGAGATATTCTCCTTTCCACGACTTTACAGCTTTCAACTAATCCTTTTGGTAGACCCGAGATGTTCAAGCGCTCCAAGAAAAAGGATACCGATTTAATGGAAGCCCATGAAGCCTTCCTGGTACGCTTCCTCTGCTATACCCATACTGAAAACAAGAAATACTGACGGGTTCGAAAGGCTAATGGGATAAAGAACTACACCGACTGGGCTATCAAGCAAGGGTATAGCGTCATTGACATCAACGTCCCCAAATTTCTTACTGGCATCGATGTGCGAATTCCACCTTTCGGATCTACGTGACACGGTGACTAATGGCAGCGGTAGCCCGAGGACACTCACGAAGACAAACCTGAAGAAAAGTCAGAAGACAAGCAAGATGAGAAAACAGAAGAAAAGCCAAAGCGCATTGTCGCTCTCAATGAGCTCTTAATATACATCTGGGAGAATTACATCGAGTATCCAACCCCCTCCCTTCCCCACACCTCCTCCTCTCCAAAACCCTAACCTCTTTGAAACATCGCAGGCCCAACCCCGCAAACCCGATCATTTTCATCGGCATCGGTAGCGCATACGAAGGGATCATAAACCTCCTAAACACCCGTGGTAAGGCGCTACCCAAAAGCTGCCCCCCCAAAAAAGGACAAAAATTTCTAACCCCCGGACAAGAGGCCTTCTTCCAACGTGTCGCCGGAATCGTAAACTTCGTCGGCGGAAATCCGCTCATCCCCGTTTCGGATCAGAACGTCTATTACTTGAGCAAATGGTATAAAGCTGTATGTCCCCCCTCTTTCCACCCTCACCCCATCAATCGAACCACCAAACTGACCTCACCCCCCAACAGAACTCCCTCCTCATCATCCCCCCCACCCACGGCGTCTTCCACCTCACCGCTCCCAAGAAACCCTCAAAGCGCTTCGGCACGCTCGTGAAATCCGAGGAGAACAACCTAGGAAACATGCTCGTAGCGCATCAGGAGGGGGTGAAAGAGTTTATCGAGCAGAAAATGGCGGCGAAGGGAGGCAAGGCGAAGGTGGCCGGAGTGAAGAGGGGAGCTGAGAAGGCGGAAGAGGGGCAGATGGGGGTGTGAGTGGGATTAAGAGCGAAGGGGAGTGAGGACGGTTGGGTAGTGGTCTTTGCGAAAGGAGGCACGAGCAGTAGTTTTGGGCAGCGATGGCATGTAAATTCAAATGGGGAAGCAGTGGTTCTGAAAGGAGGGTGGGTTACGAAAAGGTATCACAAGCAATTCTTCCGAAACGCGAGGGCATCCTTTTTTTCCCCCCAACTCCAAGAAAGTGGAAGCAATGGTTCTGACCCCTATAAAATTCGATTACGAGCGAGCCGGTCGCAAATTCCTTTCAAAGGACCCGCGGTATCAAGACAAATAGGGGTGCAAGCCCTTCCCTTACCAATGGTTCCAGAAAAAATCCAGTAAAAGCTCGACGTTTCGATTCTTCCTTTGTCACTACAAAACAACCCCCAACCCCAAAGTATTTCTCATCCATCATGCTTCTTTCCATTATCCGTTATCCATCCTTTTCTTTCTTTCTTCTTTTTCTTCTCACACTCAAGTCCAACAATCCTGATTGATTGAATCGGTGCACACACACACCACACCACACACCACACAACTAAAGCCGAACCCGCCCCCCCCCAAAAAAAAACCCACCGAAGCATGCATGAGTGTGACAATTTGTATAAAACGTAAAAAAGACCGACAATCTCGAAGCAAAAAGGAAAAAATCGAGACTAGGGCTAGCCGGGCGAATTGAATACAAAGGGGATTGAGAGGAGAGAAAACCCGGAGCTTTTCAAATGGTAGAGAATGTGGGGTATTGAAGAAGACGATGGAGTGGGAAGAGGGGGGTTTTTGCGTGCATGAGGCTGGAGGGAATGACCGGGTGAAAGGTTTTAGGGGGTTTCGGCAGTTCTACAGTAAATGGTTGGAAGGGGGTGTTTGCTGACGGGTAAATTGTGAAGTTAAAGGTGATGAGGACGGGAGGACTGTTTAGAAAATACAGAAGCAAAGTTAAGTGATATTGATTATTTAAAAATGTGCGGGCTGTAGACGCTGCTGAGTATTCGAAGAGAGTAAAGAAGTTAGACATGTTTAGAAGTGAAATATCCTTCCCATCCTCCAATCCCACCCCCCCAAAATCTCCCCCTTTCCCCTCCAGACATACTCCAATCCTCATTATCCCTCTCCTACCCCTACCCCCTTCGCCCCTCTCACACGACTTCCCCCTCCTTCACAATCCCCTCCACCTTATCCTCCACCATCTCCTTCAAAACCTTCACCTCCTCCCCTCGATCCCCAACGACCAGCGCCGCCGTCTCCACAAACGTCTCCCCATTATTCTCAAACCACTCCCCTCCCAAACCCGCGACGAACCTCTCCACTATCGTCTTTCCACCGGCGTAGGCTCCGTTGACTGGATATGCCGTGCCGGTCAGGCTCGCGGTGCATGCCTCGTTTGTTTCGCTTGTGCACGTGAGTTCGTTGTATAGCCACATCAATTGTCCTGGGTCTAGTTTCAGCATATCCTCTACGACGTAGTAGTGTGCGATTTCATCGCCCCAGCCATCGAAGCCGTATGTGTCTTGGCGGGATCTCGCAAGTAGCTTTGATACGTGCGGTGTGCTGTGGAAGTATGCTGGCGGGAAACCCGGTGGATGATGTGAGGCGTGGAATCGCGAGGGGTATGGGTCGTCTGGGAAACGAGCTTTGTGTCTACGCATGACGAGCGCGTTGCTGGGGCAGATGTGCGTTTGCACGACGTTGCGAAATATGGTATACAAGTCCAGCATTTGCGCCAAGTGATCCGTTGGCCATGAACGCAGCAGAGCAGCGCGGGAGCGGATGGCTGGGGGCGACAGACGCGTTGTACGGGGGCGCATAGGCGTGTGGAAAGCGAGGCTGTAGAGCCAGAGACGGTAGCAAGCGCGGCGGAGGCGGTGACGCTCGGTGGAGTTCAGTAGACGGCGGGAAGAGCTTTGCGGGCCACGCCACTTCTGGAAGGGGTAAAGGTTCGCCCATTGGTTTGCGACGCGGCCGACGGCGAGGAGGCGTGTGAGGAGGGCAAGGGAGTGAGGAGGTGAGGACCGCGGTAGATGCGGGGGTTGGTTAGTGTTGTGGGTGACGAGGGTCATGGCGGAAGAGAGGGGGCCAAATTGAGCTTCGGCGGCGAGGTAGAGGGTAGGGAGACGCCTGGGTAGGGAAAGGACCTTGCGGAAGTGATGGCAGGTTGATGCGAGGTTCAGGACAGATGGAATGTCGGTACAGGACTGGTAGATGTGGAGAACTAGCTCGTTGGGGAGGGCGGTGAATTGCATCGTGGTTTGTTTGTATTGTTTTCTCTTTTTTTATTTGGTTTTTTAATTTTCGGATTTTTTTGGTTCAGTCTGGCTGCTCTTTCTACTCCTTCTGCTCTTCTTCCAGTGAGACCTCTTTAAGGTGTTCTCTTGATGTTCGACGTAGTACAGTGCTTACAGTGTACCAACGCCGAAAGGCAACTCAAAGAACTCAGCTAATGAGAACCCCTTCTTTGGGGCTATGATTGGGTTGAGATGCATCTTGAGATGATCTCCACACATCTTCTCGCAAGGTCAATGTCAAGCCCTCGGGGCAGGTGATAGATTTGTACATCATGTTCGTGGTGGAGAAAGAACAATGATGGGCAGCTCGCTCTCAAATATAAATATTCTAACGATGCACCCCTGACGCGGAGATTATAACTAGGTGTGCGCTAAGCCAATCTCACAGATCACAGCCTCACAGACGACAAGACACCTTAATCTAGCTTCACTCTGCCAGTATTCGACTAGTTCGCCTACGGATGAGTTTGTGCTTGCGCAGTGGATGCTTCAATGTGCAAAAACCATTCTACGTCTCAAATCCGCTTGGATCTAGAGAAGTTGCGTCAGGTACGCAAGCTCGGAGGCTTGATAGAGATCACTTGAAGAACATTTAAACTGCATAAACTGTGTTTTGAGAAGTTCTAGTTGTATTGCGGTTGCGGTACCAAGACCGAAGCATCAAGTTCATTGCGTCCACTTGACTTCGGTACTTTTCCCCAGTGTCTGCACTCCTGGCCCTCTCCGGAACAAACCTCTTCCTTCATAGCCGACTACGGACATCAGTGCTCTATCCTGATTCTTATTTTGAGTGGTCGACCTTGGAAATGTAGGCTGTCAGGAAGTCAGTTAGGAGAATCTTTGCAAAATTATACATATCAAATCATACCTAGGAGGTCCAACACACGGCGGGAGTAACCCCACTCGTTGTCGTACCACGCGACGAGCTTGACGAAATGGTCATTGAGAGAGATACCAGCCTTCGCATCAAAGATGGAGGAGTGGTCGTCCCCGTTGAGATCCGTTGAGACGATGTCGTCCTCAGTGTAGGACATTATACCTTTCACCAGTCAGCTAAAACTTAAGCCAAGTCCTTAGATTAGCATACCTTTCATGGGTCCAGCAGCTGCCTTCTTGATAGCTTCCTTGATCTGGTCATAGGTGGCGGACTTCTCAAGACGGACGGTAAGGTCGACAACGGAAACGTTCGATGTTGGTACACGCATCGACATGCCAGTAAGCTTGCCATTCAATTCTGGGATGACCTTTCCAACAGCCTTAGCTGCACCAGTGCTGCTAGGGATAATGTTCTGAGCAGCAGTCCGTCCACCTCTCCAGTCCTTTGCAGAAGGGCCATCGACCGTCTTCTGAGTCGCAGTGTAGGAGTGAATGGTGGTCATGAGACCTTCAATGATACCGAATTCATCGTGAACAACCTTTGCAAGAGGAGCGAGACAGTTGGTTGTGCAAGATGCGTTGGAGATAACCTCGATGTCGGATTTGTACGACTTCTCATTGACACCCATGACGAACATAGGGGCATCTGCAGAAGGTGCTGAGATGACAACCTTCTTGGCGCCACCTTTCAGATGGGCTGAGGCCTTCTCAGTGGTTGTAAATACACCCGTTGACTCGACGATGTAGTATGCGCCAGTGTCCTTCCATGGGATGTTGGCGGGGTCCTTCTCGGTGTAGAATTTAACTTTCTGGCCATTGACCACGAGGTCATTGCCGTCAACTTCGATGGTGCCTTTGAATTGGCCATGCTGAGAGTCATACTTGAGCATGTATGCCTAGATGGAGCACAATTAGTTACCCGTTCTCTAAGGAACCCACCACAGCAACATGGGGAGATTTGGTGACGAAGAGGGAAGCTAGAAGAGAACTTACAGCATACTTGGGCTCAATAAATGGGTCATTGACCGCGACAACCTTTACGGCACCGTGCTCGACGCTGTTGTGGTTTCCGAATCAGCTTTGCTTTTCTGTGGCGGAAAAAATTATTATCGATAAGGATGGTGGGGCACATACGCATTGCGGAAGACCTGGAGCAGAATTAGGACCAGCAAAGCTTCACACAAGAGCTGCATCGACTTACAATTCTTCCAATACGACCGAAGCCATTGATTCCGACCTAGAACTGTGAGCTATAAAGCTTCGATCCGTTGATGCGATTCATACCAGTGTTTCCGACATTGTGCGGTCTAGCAGACAATTAGCTATGCTTGGCCGCAATTAGGGAATGATGGTCTTACCTCTGTATAGACAGTTATAGTGTGGAGGCAATGTTTGAAAGCTTTTAGAATGATTATATCTTCCAAAGTATGGTGGTTGTAGGGTGAAATGTCTGCTGAGAGAAATTGATGGAAATGGAGGGGTTTTAATCGGCCCTATGATGCTTTCGACCTTTGGTACGTGCCTTACAAGTGACGGCTCCGGGCGAGTTTCCGGCGAACTCCGCTCAACGAGAGACGTGACAAAGCTCAGCCCGAGCGTTGCAACTTCGACCAACGCTCCCGTATTTGGTATGCGCGATTATTTGCAGACTTACTCAGGGTATGAATCATAGCTGGCGTATCTGGCGATTGACTGATATTGCTATCTTGTGACGGGCACGTTTTTCCTTGATCCATATACTCCGTACAGGTACCTCGTGTGCTGTCATTGTAGGAACGGCCTTCGGATTCGGCTTCTATCTTACCAATTCATCAGATCAAAGGGCGTGCAAGGCCGACGGGCATGAAGGATACGAATGGCGGTGACACGTTCTAAAGGACTGCTATGCTTAAAAGTTTGCTTGGCCGCAATGCCGAGTCAAGCACTGGAGAGACGCAAAGGTCTGATTCTGCAACCTCGTAAACGATATGTCTGTGTGAAATATCGGCCAATGGACCCAAGTGATGCAACGTATCTGAAAACAGTCCAAATAGGTGGAAGACGGTCCACGTGGATTTGACACTGTTTATTACTTCTCGGACTGTTATAGATTAGGATCATGAACATCCGCGATCATCTTCCTTAGATCAACCAGGGTCTCTTTTAGCCTTTGCTGACCCAACAAGAGCAGGCTGAGAAGGCAAGCAAGTCATACTGATTTGGGGAAACGATGGGCGTTATCTTACGGATAGTGCTGGAGACTGAATGAGACAGACAAAGAGGACAGCAGAAAAGAAACAGATGGTAGCAATATGTAACAAAGCTTACATCGTCTCGAATGAGAAGATGAAAGTCAACAGACGCGTAAGTAAAAGTACGGCTATCAATGCTTGTGTTTGTACAAAGAAGGAAGCGGAATCGTGAGTGAATTAGTAGACAGTGTATCTGAGCTCCCTTAAGAAAATTCCAATGATGAAATGGTGTGCTCATAGGAACGAGAATAGAAATATCAGTCCTCATATGACTGATCGAATGAGGTGCCGTATATATATTGTATGTTCAAATTCTCTATGCGTCTGTACAAAAGCCCAAGCCTGGAAAAAATTTCAAACCAAGTACCCGAGGCCCATCTTCCATTTTCCACAATCCTCTCTTTTCTCGCAGCGGTATCGTAGGCCACTACGAAGAACAGACAAGCTTGTGGGTGACAGCCAATACTTCAGGGATACATAAGCTCTTCCGTGCCGAGATGTCCGAGGGGAGAAAACTTTGGCGAGCTGTTAAAAGTACAATACAGATATTGCAGCAATCTTATTTCATAGACACGTCTATGGTTTCTTTGGTTTGCTCTGCACTTGGCCTTTACCTGTGTAACCCTGTGATGAGACTCCGGAGATGGCCTCGGTTTTTTGGTTCTATAAGAAGTAATGAGTATATGTGGTATAACATGAGTCAATAGGCAAACCCACCTTAAGATACTCGTTCGTCATCTCCTGATATTGTTGGTTCATAGTTCCTGGTGGAGGTCCGGCTTGCGATCTAATAAGCAAGAAGATCACGCCAGAGATTCCGACTGCAATCATTGTGTAGTAGAAGATGAGTCTGCCCTCTCCAGGAGGAGGAAGCGCACGGGGTCCGTGAGGCCCGAAAGCAATCCAGTATGCTGAAATCGAATTTTATTAGCTTTACTACTCTCAAGATTGATACGTAATCTATCGTGTTGCGGCTCTTTGACCAACATCGCAAAGCCACATCGCGGGGCCGCCCTCGATATAGACATGCTATTGGTATGCAAACTTACCCGCCTTCTTCTCTTGTAACGTCAATTCATGCCAATCGGTCTTCATCCGATCCCTCAATGCCATCCATAGGTCCGCCTGCTCCTGAGGAGGCATCGTTTCCCATCGCTTCTCTATGCTTGCCAGTGTGGGGTTCGAAATAGCATGAGCAGATGCCTGTCGCGACTGTTTGCTTTGTGTGTCGAGCGTACATATTGGTGTAGAGCGTCGTATGGTTGCTCGGATTGAAGGACCTCGGAGTAATGAAGAGCTGGGGCCAGCTCGGGGGAATGAGCGTAGCATTGTGAGGTTGTTGTGCAGAAGACAGGAGTAGGTCGTGGCCAGATACGCTGAAAGGTTGAAATTTACAGCTCCGCGTAGCTGTCGCAGCTCAATTATAGTCGATCCGCATAAATTCTGCGACGTTGACAGTAGTCCTGGAGGTTGACGTGGGAAAATGAGGTCGTGAATTAGCAGCTAACGGCGTTAGGTGTAGCGGCAATTCCTCCCAAACTCTTGCACGAACCGACCTCACTCTTTGCTCCTCAAGTCCCAGCTTCCACCGATTCCATTCATTCCCTCCCATATCTCCTATTGTTCTTTAGCATCAATCACAATGTTCAAGAGGCAAGCTTCCTGAACTATCTACCTTCGATGCTCCCAGCTAATCTGCGCATCCTCGGAACAGCGGCCTCGCCCGGACTCTTCGAACCGCAGCGTTTGTGAGGCCAAGCGTGGCTCGAAATGCTTTCCAACCCATAAGAAGCAATTTCGCTCCAGCGTTTAGTGCGCGGCTTGCAAGTACCAGTTCCCTCGAGGGGAAGATCTACCAAGTCATTGGTGCTGTCGTCGATGGTAGGCCAAAGACCTTCCTCGAAAGACGTGACGCTTAGTCTGCGAGCTTGGACAACCGACTGTGAGAGCCGTACTGAGTCTTAACCCTGTCGAATAGTCAAATTCGATACCGATGCACTACCGCCGATTCTCAATGCCTTAGAGACAAGCAACAACGGCCAAAAGCTGATCCTTGAGGTTGCCGTAAGCTTGCCTGGAGCAAAATACAGCACGCAATGGCACTAAGCTAATTTGACGGATAGCAACATTTGGGAGAGAATGTCGTCCGGACAATTGCTATGGACGGTAAGATCCTTGACGACTACAGGCTAAGGAGGAATCAGCGCGCTGATGAACATCTTCCAGGTACGGAGGGTCTCGTCCGAGGGCGTAAGGCTACCGATACCGGCACGCCTATTATGATACCAGTTGGACCTGGTACCCTCGGTCGTATTATGAACGTTACTGGTGACCCCATTGATGAGCGGGGCCCAATCAAGCACACCCAAAAAAAGCCCATTCACGCCGATGCTCCCGAGTTTGTCGAGCAGTCAACGTCCGCCGAGGTGCTTGTTACCGGTATCAAGGTCGTAGACTTGCTGGCTCCCTATGCCCGTGGAGGAAAGATTGGTCTTTTTGGAGGTGCGGGTGTCGGCAAGACTGTGTTTATTCAGGAGCTGATTGTGCGTGGTTTGGCATTGAGACGCTACATTCTTTTAAGACGTTGCTAATTAGGCAATCAGAACAATATCGCCAAAGCCCACGGTGGTTACTCGGTTTTTACGGGTGTCGGCGAGCGTACCCGTGAAGGCAACGACTTGTATCACGAAATGCAAGAAACCCAGGTCATCAACCTCGATGGCGAGTCTAAGGTCGCCCTTGTGTTTGGCCAAATGAATGAGCCCCCGGGAGCTCGTGCCCGTGTCGCTCTTACTGGTCTGACCGTCGCCGAGTACTTTCGTGACGAGGAAGGCCAAGATGGTATACAAATGCCTTTTTCGAAGTTTACAGTTTGAGCTAACAACATCAGTGCTCCTCTTCATCGACAATATCTTCCGCTTCACCCAGGCCGGTTCCGAAGTGTCTGCCTTGCTTGGGCGTATTCCTTCAGCCGTCGGTTACCAACCCACCCTTGCCGTCGACATGGGTCTCATGCAAGAACGTATCACCACTACGCAAAAGGGTTCCATCACCTCCGTGCAAGCCGTCTACGTGCCTGCTGACGATCTGACTGACCCCGCCCCTGCTACCACTTTCGCCCACTTAGACGCCACCACTGTGCTCTCGCGCGGTATCTCTGAGTTAGGTATTTACCCCGCCGTGGACCCTCTCGACTCAAAGTCTCGTATGTTGGATCCTCGTGTCGTTGGTGACGACCACTACAACACCGCCACGCGCGTGCAACAGATGTTGCAGGAGTATAAGTCGTTGCAGGATATCATCGCCATTCTCGGCATGGACGAGTTGTCAGAAGCTGACAAGCTTACTGTTGAGCGTGCTCGGAAGCTGCAAAGATTTTTATCACAACCATTCACAGTCGCGCAGGTTTTCACAGGCATTGAGGGCAAATTGGTGGACCTAAAGGATACAATCCGCAGCTTTAAGGCTATCATGAGCGGAGAGGGTGATGATCTACCAGAAGGTTCGCATGTCCTATACCTCGTGCATAGTAGCGGTCTAACTAAAATTATGTTTTGCTAATACGATTCGCAATAGGTGCTTTCTACATGGTCGGCGATATCGATTCCGCCCGTGCCAAGGGTGAGAAGATTTTGGCAGATTTAGAAAAGGATTAAGGGTCGTGAGGTCTATGAGCTTTCAGTATGTATTCTTAGTAGATAAGGTGTAGTAGAAATCGATCGACGGCGCGAGATTCTAAGCTGTTCGCCGCGTGCCCTTTTCAATCTTTCCGGTCAGATTCTTGCTCTTATACATGTGACTATATACCACTCCGTGCACTATCAATGCGTCCCATCATCAAAGCCCCAAATATATACACCAAGACATACACTCATATTCCATCATGCATCATCCAAACATATATACCCCAAGGCCATCATATTAACCCCGCAGCCTTACTCTTCTCCCTATACTCCTCGAAACTCCCCGCTGTTCCCTGTACTCCCCCACCACCACCTTCAGTTCCCCCATCTTCGTCAGGCTTATTCTTCGCATCAAATTCTTCCTCCTCCGCCGCAAGCAGCGCCTGGAACTTATGCTGCTGCCCTCTCGCCAAATAAACCGGCGCACACTCCCTTCGCGCCACAGCAGCCGTAATAAGAACATGTTTGATGCTGGACCCAGGCGCCTCAAACATCGTCTCCGTCAGCAGCCGCTCACACACTGTCCGCAGGCCCCGCGCTCCGGTGCCCATGCCCAAGCTGCTCGCTGCGATTTCGCGCAGCGCGCCGCGCGTGAAGCGCAGCTCGACGCCGCTAAGGGAGAAGAGCTGCTCGTATTGTTTGATGAGGGAGTTGCGGGGCTCGGTGAGGACGCGGACGAGGGCCTCTTGGTCGAGAGCGGAGAGGGCGGCGGAGACGGGGATGCGGCCGACGAGTTCGGGGATGAGGCCGTAGGTTTGGAGGTCGGTGGGTTCGACGAGGTCGAGAGGGTTGTATTCTCGTGGGGTGCCGGAGGGGGAGGGGGTGGTGGTTGTGAAGAAGGGGAGGTGTTTTTCGAAGAGTTTGGATTCGGAGGAGTTGGGGGAAACGGTGATGGTGGTAGGATTGTTGGTGTTGTTTGACGAGGAAGAGGGGGAGCGGATGGTGTTGTTGAAGCCGATGGAGCCTTTGGCGATGCGGTTGAGGATGACTTTTTGGAGGCCGACAAAGGCGCCGGCGAAGATGAAGAGGATGTTGTCGGTGCGGACGTTGTAGGTTTCGGGCTTGGAGGGGCCGGAAGAGGCGTTGTTGGGACTGGAAGAGGAGGAAGTGGGACCGCCCATTACGCCGCCTGAGAGAGGGCTGTTGGTTGGGTAGGTCGTTGTAGATGAGGAACCGGGGCTGCCACTGCGCGAAGAGGTGGATTTCTCTTGCTTGGCTTGGATTTGGAGGGTAGTGCCTTCGATTATCTTTAGCAACGCTTGCTGAACGCCCTCGCCGCCCACGTCTTTGCCGTGGCTAACTTTCGTAGTGCTAATTTTGTCGACTTCATCTAGGCAGATGATTCCTCGTTCTGCGGCGGCAACGTCGTAGTTTGCGGCTGCGAGAAGCCGTTGGACGCAGATTTCGGCGTCTTCGCCGATATAGCCGGCTTGAGTGAAGGGAGTGCAATCCGACATGCTGAAGGGCACGGCGAGGACACGAGCGAGGGTTTTGGCCATGAGGGTCTTTCCCACGCCAGATGGGCCTAGTAGGAGGATGTTGGCTTTATCGAGGGTAAGCGGCGAGGAGTCTAGAATGGGTCCTCCTATGGGTGGACCCGGTGGGTGTAAGTGGATGGTCTGCTGGTGGCCTGGGTATTCATCTAGGTCAGGGGTTTAGCCTATGAAACCGTGGGTGGTGCTTGTCTCTGTACCTTCTAACGGACGACCCTTAGCCATTTCTCTTCGTAGACGCTGCTGCAACAAAGCCTGCTCCTCTTCCTCCTGCCGTAGAGAATCTTGTATCCTTTGATAATGATTATACACCGCTACACTCAGAACCTTTTTAGCCCTTTCCTGACCCACAACGAACTGATCCAAGTGCTGTTTGAGAACTTTTGGAGTCAACTTTGGCGCCCCCAAGACAGAGGCGCCACCAAGTGGCCCTGTCGTCCTCTCATTGGGCTCATAGCTGCCGGTGAAAGGCTGACTGGTAAAGTCGGAGCGGTAGAATTGCGAAGATGAGCTGGCGGTCGTGGAAGTGGCAAAAGACCGGCAGATGGAGGACAAGGCTATGTATGAAAGCCGAACCTGGGCTGCAGGATGCCGGGTGGCCATGGAAGGTGATGCCATTTATTGCAGCGATTCTCCAGCTGCTCATCGAGGACCTGGGCAAGTTGACATGGAGGTCCTCGGGCTTCAGAATGATCAACGGAGATATAGAAAGTCTAGCGAACACTGTGACATGGGCATCGGCTTGATGTGTCTGCTAAGTACACAGCGCAAAGATTCGTGAAAGCCCCTGCCACCGCGATCGAGGTGCCTCCAACCTCACAACTGTCGTTGATGGTGACGACCAGCCAGAGTGAAACGATAAGGTCAAGCACGTGACGATAGGAGCCTCAAGCGCCGTGTCCGCAAATACAGTACACAGTATGCACGATGACGATGATCTGCGAATATGGATGGTTTTCTGTTGGCTGTTGAGGAACTTCCGTCTCCTCTAGCTTGATGGTGGGGAACCACCCACTGGTTCAACCCCCGCGGTTTTGATACGGAGTCGGATAAATAGTGGTACTAACATCCTCAGAATCATGGTTATACTATTTCACCTTTTGCTCAATTCTTGAAATTGGTTGAAGTAACCTAAGGAGTCGTCCTGACGCTGCTCTTTTCCAATCGGCCAATCTGTTCAAGCAAATCAGAAAGAGCTTCCACAGGATGGCTCTCAATAAGGAATCAGATAATTCAGTCATGGGAGAGCCTGGCGGCAGCAAGGTCCCCGCCGATGGCACAGGTAAGACTCCATACTGCTTTAGTAGGACATGTCTAGCTGACATGCTTAGGTGTTGTTCAGCTTGATCCATGGCTTTCGCCCTTTAAAGACCCTCTTAGAAGCAGATATAGTCATGCCCAAAGGTGGATAAAGACAATCAATGAGACTGAAGGTGGCCTGGAAAATTTCAGCAAAGGTTTCGAAAAGTTTGGATTCAATGTTCATGGAAACGGAGACATTACCTACCGAGAATGGGCGCCGAATGTTACCAAGGCATATCTCATTGGAGATTTTAGTACTTAGAAACTACCGCACTATTTTTAAGGAAACCTACTGACAATGGCTACTTGCTAGACAATTGGGACCGGGAAGCCACACCCATGACGAGGGGTGAGTATGGCATGTGGGAAGTCACCCTACCAGCAAAGGATGGCCATTCCGCCATACCACACAGTTCCAAAGTCAAAGTAGGTCATAGAGCCTTTACGATTCAAGTCTGAGGTTGACTCGAGGTTCTAGATATCCATGATAAAACCATCAGGGGAGCGCATTGAACGTATCCCGGCATGGATCACTCGTGTGATCCAAGATATCACCGTCTCTCCAGCCTACGATGGCGTTTTCTGGAACCCTCCGAAGAACGAGCGTTATACCTTCAAACACGCGCGTCCATCGAAACCGGCCAGTGTCCGCATATACGAGGCTCACGTCGGAATATCATCCCCAGAGCTCCGAATAACAACATACAAAGAGTTCACCAAAAATACCCTGCCCAGGATACATCATCTAGGATATAATGTTATCCAATTGATGGCAATCATGGAACATGCATACTACGCGAGTTTTGGTTATCAAATAAATAGCTTCTTCGCTGCGAGTAGTCGATTCGGTACCCCAGACGACCTGAGGGAGCTCATCGACACTGCGCATGGCCTAGGAATTGCCGTGCTTTTGGATGTTGTGCATAGCCATGCTTCGAAGAATGTCTTGGACGGTCTCAATGAGTTTGACGGTACAGACAACGTATATTTCCATGAGGGCGCTAAAGGTAGGCACGAGCTGTGGGACAGTAGGTTGTTTGATTACGGCAGTCATGAAGTTTTGAGATTTTTACTTTCCAACTTACGATTCTGGATGGATGAATACCAATTTGATGGGTTTCGGTTTGACGGCGTCACCAGCATGCTTTATACCCACCACGGTATTGGCACGTGAGTGAACTCCTTCACGATCTAGAGCATTACTGACTATGATAGCGGATTTTCTGGGGGCTATCATGAGTACTTTGGTCCAAACGTTGACGAAGAAGGAGTCGTGTATCTGATGCTCGCCAATGAAATGCTGCACCAGATGTACCCAAATTGTATCACGATAGCAGAAGATGTTTCAGGCATGCCGGCATTGTGCGTAGCCTTATCACTTGGCGGAATCGGTTTCGATTACCGATTAGCTATGGCGATCCCAGACATGTACATCAAATGGTTAAAAGAGAAGGAAGACGCGGAATGGGACATGGGAGCTTTGACCTTTACCCTTACTAACCGAAGGCATGGCGAGAAAACCATCGCATATGCTGAAAGTCACGACCAAGCGTAGGTCTATTCAACATTAGCATATGACTTCCACTGACAGGAGAGTCACAGGCTTGTCGGAGACAAATCCCTGCTAATGTGGCTTTGCGACAAAGAGCTCTACACGCACATGTCCATCCTCTCCGAATTCACCCCAGTAATCGAACGTGGCCTCTCCCTGCACAAACTGATCCGCCTCATCACCCATGGCCTCGGCGGCGAAGGCTACCTCAACTTCGAAGGCAACGAATTCGGTCACCCGGAATGGCTCGACTTCCCGCGCGAAGGCAACGACAATAGCTTCTGGTACGCCCGGCGCCAATTCAACCTCGCCGACGATCACATGCTGCGCTACAGATTCCTGAACGAGTTTGACGCCAAGATGCAATGGACCGAGGAAAAGTACGGCTGGCTGCACTCCGAGCAGGCGTATATAAGCTTGCGGAACGAACAGGATAAAGTCGTTGTCTTTGAGCGCGCGGGACTGCTGTGGATCTTCAACTTTCACCCCACGCAGAGCTTCGCAGATTACCGCGTCGGCGTGCAGCAGAGCGGCACATATCAGATTGTGCTTGATTCCGATGACGTGGCGTTTGGCGGCTTTGGGAGGAACGCGAAGGGGACGAGGTTTTTCACGACGCCGTTTGAGTGGAATGGGAGGAAGAATTTCATTCAGGTCTATATTCCGACGAGGACTGCTATTGTGAGTCTTGACGGTCCCGCTGTTTAAGACTTTTGAGAGATGCTGACAGGGATGTGGCCGCAGGTTCTGGCGTTGGAGTCGACGTTGTGATTGGGGGTGGGTGGTGGGGGGTGGTAGAGAGAAGGGATAGGGTGGTTGGTGCTTTGCGTCGCGTTCAGTTCTAAAGAGACGTGTGGGGAGAAGGCAGATGGCATTGAAGGTTCGAAACCTCTCAATGGAGGTGCCTACATAGTAAGTTTAAGGCACAGGGTGAAATACGTCCATAAACCATTTGTTCGCCATTTGAAAAGATCATCTGGAACACTGCTCGCCTGACATATACAAAACCCGAATTAGGATCCTTTTTGCCCTCTTCAAATAATCCGAATCTCATAGGCGACATCCACCCCACTTCCATCCCTCCCCCTCCCCTCCTCTCACCACGCTGCCTCGCTCCCCCCTTCCTCCCCTCTTCCCCGCTTCTCTTTCTCTCCCCACTCTCTCCCCCCCTCGATCCCCCTCTCTCCATATCCTCTATCTGATTTTCTCCACCCGAACCCTATTCCAACCTCAACCCTACCCCTCCCCCCACCTCTCCCCTCACGCCATTTTTCACCCCCTTTTCATGCCGCCTCACCCGGTCCCCATCCTGCTCCCACCTCAACTCCTCCTCCCTCTTCCCTTTCCACTCCACCACTACTCAACCTCATTTAAAGCCCCCCCCGGGCATCGATTCTCAGTACCCACCGCATCTAGCATCCCATAAAGCGGAAGCAATTATTCACACATCTTGTCAGGACGACGGACTGTGTAGCGAGGATGGAGGACTGCGTTGGAGAATGGAGGAAGGGAGGTGGGGGGGGCGGGAGAGGAAAAGGAAAACTTTCGAGGAGGAGTGGGCGAGAGACTAGAAGAAAAGATTCAGCGATACGTTCCGAAGTATCTTTCACAAGTCTCACAAGATAACTTCTGTATGGAAACCTGCCCAGCGTATCCTAACCGGATGATATGGAATAAGCCATATCGATTAACAGAATGTTTGAAGAGTGTCTCTCTTCATTGCATCGAAGAAGTCAAAAGTAGCAACCTTATCCTTGGGTAATCCTCTCCTCCATCCTTTCTATTATTGCTAAATTCCTACCCCTTAACCGCCGCTTTTCTCCCCCCTGGCACCTCCACCCTCTCTGTCACCGCATTCGCCGCATCCTCCTCAGCCCACCTCTTCTTCATACTCTTCACCCTCTTCTCCTCTTCCTTATTAAGCACATCCCAGTCGGGGACCCTATGCTTGCGGTAAAGATCTTCCGCCGTCACAACCTCAATATGACTCCATTTATTCTGATACTTATCCTTGATTTCCTGATGCCGCTCGTCCCCCGATAGCGCGCCAGTAACGATATCGAATCTTCGGAAATGCTCGAGCTTGGTCATTGCATAGCCGGCGAACCATTCAAGGAGCACTTTATCGTTCTGGGCGATAGTTTCTTTATCCACTTCCGCGTTGGTAGCGACGCCCTTTCCGACGCTTTCATCAAATGCTGAGACTTCGCCCATGAAGCACATTGGGGCCTCCGAAGTCGGCTGTTCCTCCTCTGGAGCCCCTTGTTCCATGTACTCATCTTTGAGTATGCGCCAGACCTCGCCATAGCACTGAACATAAACTTTACCATCTTCCATAGTCCTGTCGGCCTGTAACGTGAGTAACCAATCCTTGAGGCGCGGTCTACTACATAACTTCCAGGTCCGAGGTGCTTTGCTATTCAGAATGATGTGACGAAACCAGGTGAGAATTTTCGCTGCTTCGTGGGGCTGGTGTAGAAATAGGCCATCTGTGAGCAAGACAGCGGCGCCATGCGGGAATAGACGGTTCAAATGTGGGTCTGGAGCTAGTTGCGAGGGCGTCATATTGAAGTTCCACACGTTAATGTTCTTCCTGAGCACACGTGCGAGATCTGGAATGCGCCACAGGTCGAAAAAGTCCTCGTGGATCTACGATTTCTTATCAACAACCCTTCCAAGTGGGAGAAGGAACAACAATGACCTACGATAATGACACCGGCGTTAATTCGAGTTGAAAAATAGTCCCATGCGCCTTTCGTCTCATAGCTGAGTATTTCAGTTGCTTTGTTATGCTGAAGAAAGTCGATGACGGCATCGCGCTCTGTTTCTTTCGACGGAGGAAAGATTAGGAAGAAGTTATACATTTCTGTGGTCTCAGCCAACGGGGCTGGTGCTACCAGCCTTGAAAACTCGACATTATACATGTTACGGAACACTGCATTGGTATTGCTTTCGCCATCACGAACAGAAACGACGGGTAATTCATGTGTCAAGGCTGGTAAGGGTTTTTGCAACTCTTCCTCTATTGAGCCTGGTAAGACGTTTCGTGGTTCTTGTTCGGTCGAGTCTGATAGAGGCTTTTGTGGTTCTTCTTCCATTAGTCCTGGACAGGGTTTTCCCATCACAAAGCGTAAAACCGCCTCAGGAGGGCAGGTAGGAAGTTGATCGTCAAGGAAAGTCCAGTCTTCAGAGCCAGAAGGATATATTAGTAGAGTGAATTTCTTCGCCATGAACAAGCCACCCGAAACATGCATTTTCAGAGTTTCGGCCATCCTACTTATGTTTTCCTCCGCTTGCGGGAATGGCGCGATATAACCAGAGGATACGGCTGGTTCGCGGTAACTAGACACAACTGGCGCTACCTAGGATTTTATTTAGCGTGAATGTTGTTAGGGGGCATGGAAGCTTTTCATACAGTGTGAAAATAGGCTTTGTAATCCTCTGCAACAATGCTGTGCTTGAACCAGACGAAAAGGTCTCGCGGAGCAGATTTGATGCCTATGAGCAGACGCTTTGCAGATAGCTCGAAACCTTTAAACCGTACGACCCCTTGGTCAATCCGATTTGGTCCAACCTTTATTGTTCCAATGACCTGGCAGGGGTCGTAAGTACTATAAGCCACAAAGTGAGGCTTTTGCGAACCGTATGTCGCAGAGGGTGCTGGGTGATGTGAAGCTAGAAATTCAGGTGTCGAAAGCTTTGATGTTTGAAATCGTGGTGTTGGAAGCACTGGTGTCGGAAGTTCTAGTGCAGGAATGCCTGGTGCTGGAAACAGTGATGCTGAAGTGGCGGTTGCGCCAATTTTCTGGGTAGTCCGGTCGTCGAGTTCGAGGCTCTGCTCTTCTTGGTCGAAAGCATCTGACGGGCTTTCGACAACGTCGAATGTTGATGTGAATGTGCTATATTTGCTAAGCGAGGGCTCCTCTCTCCCTTCGGCTAGACTTTCTCGATACGTCTCAAAAGGTGGCTTGGTAGGACCTTTAGTGATAGGCGATGATACAGAAGGCTTCTTAACCACATGGAACTCTTTTGGATTTCTTAGTGTGAGACTATCAAAATCTGGAGCGCGCTCGTTCCGACCGGCTTTCTCAAATCTCCTCTTTATCGAGAGCTTACCAAACTTTTCTGGGGGTTTATCAACAGTACTCGCAGCATTCTGGAGTGGTAGCTTCTTTCCCCGTGGTCTCACGCTGGCATTCCAATTTCCAAGTATGGCTGCCCCACTGACTTTTGGTTTTTTACCTGCACTTTTCAATTTTCGGTCTCCTTGCCCCATCCTCAAAGGTCCTGCACCAACACTTCCCATTTGACCGTCCTTTCGATTCGAAACCGTCTTTTCAGCAGGCTTGACTCGAGGTATCATCTGCGCTATCGATACCTTTGGCTTAAGAACCCCAGAGGAATTCCGATCTTCTTGTTGGCTTTTGTTATTAGGACTCAGTCCTTTGGTTCGCTGCTCTGAAGGCTTGCTCTGATGAACGTCACTTAACAGTTCACTTTGCGTTTCAGTGGACTGCTGCGGTCGGTTAACTATAGTCAGTTGTAGTTTTTCTATCAAAGGGTCTTTGTCCGAAAAACAGTCGTTGTCTTCATGTTTCCGATTCGTACTCTCGAGATTTCCAGGTACCCTGTCCGTGGTGTCGTTGTTAGCGAACCGAAGATATTGCGGAACATCTCTTCCGCTCTTGAGATAGTCTTCCTTAAGCTTCAGCGTTTTGGCTTCGAGATCAAGAACATTCCTGTCCTTCAGGTCTTGGCTTGTCGTGCCTGTAGTACCAAAGAAGCCGAGGATCTTATGCCAGAAAGGACCTTTCACGACTTCAAGGCCACTTCTGAGGGCTGCTTCCTCCTTGGGTGTCCATTTTCGACTTCCGCTTAGTCGCGAATTGGGCTTGGAAGATCCAGTAACGCCTTCATAAGGATTATCTTTTCCATGATTTACTGACGTAGAGGACCCTCTCCGCTTTTTTAAAGGTCTATCAGGTTCAGTGTCGTCGTTTTCTTTTAGCGCCTCGCTAGAAGTGTAGTCACTATTATCTCCCTCAAGTTCAGGACTTGTTGATAATCCCAAGCGGACTCTTTTTGCTCTCCGACGTGCTTTGCGTTTTGCAGCTGCCTCTAGCCAATTTTCGACCCTAATTTCCAGAGAATTCACATTGTAAGGTAGCTCTAGGCTTCTACTTATGCGCATCTTTCGATACTGCCAGTCGTGAAACGTCTGCTCATCTTGAAAGCTGGATGCAGGTTCCCAGGTGCACCGCTCGTCTGGGTATCCTGCCCATTTAACAAGGTACATGTTCGTTCCATCAACTACTCCCTCTGCCAATATTCCCTCAATCGGATATTCATCTTTTGACTCACTAGGAGCTGTCGAGGTGAGGGAGATTGAATCATCATCGCTCGAGGCTGGTGAGTCAATCGATTCATTTCGAGGCATGGCGTCGAGCATGTAGGGTCGGGACTTAAAATGCTGATCTGCTTTGTCTTTGCAGTGTGAAACGATGAGGGAGACTCTGGTTTCCCTGGTCCTTAACTCGGGGTTGAATCGGCAGACAAGCCCGGTCCTTTGCTAGGCGCACGTTGCAGGTGAAATTTGACGTATCCCTTCAATCGTCAGTGAAGCAGCCACCAGGATGTGCGGGCACTATTCCTATAAGGGTACGAACGATACCTATAAGAGTATGGGGGCCGGAGTTATCTGAGGGAGCTGACTCGCTGAGTCAATATTCGTACTATCATGGATTCATGGGTATCCCTTTAACCGCTGTCGGGTGGATTAATTAGCGTATTCGCTTATTCCACCAATAGGAACAATAGAAACAATAGAACTATCATTCTGAACCCATTTTATTGATGCTATTGTGATAGGCAGCCCAACAAGGACCGTCTTTGCATATGGGGATATCGCAAGTATCGCAGCCAAAAGTAGTACGCTTTCCCCGCTTGTTACCACCCAAATTTGGTGTGATTTCTCCGAGAATCCTTCGCCTCTTAGGCGTTGCTACCTGTCCTATCTCCTTGCATCCACGACAGTCACCAAGACTCTTTCTTTTGCAAATTCGATGATCATCTAGACGTACCATAGAACGTTCAATTGCAGACTCAGTTGACGTCCTTTTTCGCTTCAGAAACTGTCTTTCAGATGCCTGAATTTGTTACGATCCTAGCTACGCACCTATGTTGGTAGCTATGTTGGTGACTATGTTGATGGCTATGTTCCTGGCTATCGCCGGTCGCTCGTCACTAGGCTATCGAGTTGTTCCGAAGCCAACCCTATTCAGGGTTAGCTTATGTTCTCCTGAGCCATATAGATAGCCGGTCCTTCCCTCCTAGATACTTTCCTTCCTTAGCATTTATATACTCGTTACATTACACCCATATGACTCGCTCTATGCTGGCCCCTAACAGAATTAGACCTGTAGCCAGAGCCGTTCTGAACTCGCTATGAACAGTGTATTTGGCCTCCTTCGAAACCTCTGAATGCAAAGAGAGTTTATAGGCATTGATAACGCTGATTTCAATCAAGAACTCGTACAAGGCCGCTTATTTAGCTTCATATTCCAGTAGTCAGAAACTTGAGGTTCTTTATGAAGACCCATATAGATGCGTATTCCAAAGTATGCCTTCAGTTCTAGCTCATCTGTGTCCGGAAATGATCTGGCTTTACGGCCTCTTTCTTTCCCCCATCTGTAACTCTCATTGACGTATATATTGGTGTGTTTTGCTATCGTTTGAAGCATTTCGGAGGAGAAATAGAGACCCCATAAGCTCGCGACATCTAAAGGGCTGTTATCTGATGGTATATTGACCCAACTGACGTTTGGAGGTATCTGAATAGGCTCAAATCGATCGCCTATATCAGTGATAGGACGCAGATTAGGACGGTCAGTTCCTAAATCAGTTGAATCAGGTACTACGTCGCAGGAAGGCATTATCGAGGTGGGTCAGAACAATAGGGGGCTTTGTTGATACAAAAAATAACCTTTTTGACGGAACCTTACCGAATCTGGTTAGGGTTAACCTTAAAAATTAACCGAATCCTAACAGCGGTTAAAGGGATAGTGCCTGTATCATCCTGGGGGCTGCTTCACTGACGGTTGAAGGGATACGTCCTGCAAATAGTTTAGTACTAAATGTTACTCTTCTGGCATTAGAACAAAAGACTTCTGCCGTTGAGTGTTTTAAGTGACATGTCAAAGAGGCTCCGTATGGCCGTTGTCGTAGCTTGTACGGAAGTAAGTGGTATAGTAGAGGCGAGAGGTTTGAATTACAACATCGAACGACTAAGAGACAAGCAAGAATATGGTGTTTCTGATGTACTCAATTGAGTGGCTTGCATCAAACACACTGCAATTGTTGAAAAGGTATGGTGTTGTAAAAGAAGAAGAACTCACGTATAACAGGAGCGTAGTACTATCAGTCCTACCGTGTATTCGATACAATTGAAGCGGATTGATCTGTCTGAAGTATGAGAGAACGATTGATTCGTTGTCTCGGTTAAAGCTACTGATCACTTTTTAAACTCTCAAGCAGCTGGTATCTTGAATATCATAGACTAAAGAAAGCCTGGGTCACCAAACTGGGATGCTGTAAAGCTCGGTATTGGATATCATTGATCTCTAATATGATCTCTTCCAAAGCATGATTTGTTCCAACTCTTTTGATGTACGATCATTTCCTGCTCTCATGCAGAAGCCTGCATGCGTTCAGTATGCAAACTTTACCTCTCAAAGGCAGTTCAACAAGGACAAGAGGCTTAGTAGAAAGAGCGATATGAACAAGGCAAGTGTGACGATGTCTCCTGAGGGCGATGACTGCAGTCGAGTCTCCATTATTGTCGATTCATAATTTTAGGTGTTTTCAAAGAACCACGGGTGTGTAAATTGGAATATAATGCAGGAATAGTTGTCACAGTACGCTGCACTCTGCTCGACCTCAAATGTGAGTTGAAGGTCGCTTATGCTCCGACAGTTCTAATGCCTCCTGGATTAACGGGATTGCCGCTGTCATAGCATGGACACACAGTTGAAACAAGTTGAAGAAAGCTTTTACAGCAGGCGATTAACCCTAATGGAATATTTGTAGAAGCTGAGACAATATTGTGCCTTCGTGCGTCAGGATGGTCCTCTTCTAGTAACAAGATCAAAGCTATGATCCATAGGGCTGACCTCATGCTGCCTTAGTCATTGCTGCCCTAACGCCTAAATCTAACGGCCCTCGAAACGCCGCAAATAGCTCGATATGTACTTTCTTTGACCGTCAGGCATCAGGAAAAGAACTTGTCTCCTGTTGCTTACCACTAGTGACTCTCTGTGTGCATGGTCTCACAACATAATCAACACTCATATAATACTGGATCTTGACCACAAAAACCTATACCTTTGCGCACTAGCCAGAGATTCCCGTATCCCCTTCATCTTCACACCTATCCCCGAATACCGCAGACATGGCCAACGACGAATACGATGTATGTATCTGCTTTCTCCTTGTCAATCACACCTACTGATTACGGCTCTGTCTAGTTCCTTTTCAAAGGTACCCTCCCTTGCCTTCTCAACACCCAAGAACATCAGCCGTTACCTTCCCCCAAATCCAACACTAATGCTTCTCCCACATAGTCGTCCTCATCGGAGATTCCGGCGTCGGGAAATCCAACCTGCTCTCACGTTTCACCCGGAATGAGTTCAACCTCGACTCCAAATCCACCATAGGCGTCGAATTTGCAACCCGCTCCATCCAAGTCGATGCCAAAACCATCAAAGCCCAGATCTGGGATACAGCAGGCCAAGAACGCTACCGCGCCATCACAAGCGCCTACTACCGAGGTGCTGTCGGAGCGCTGCTAGTCTACGATATCAGTAAACACCAGACGTATGAGAATGTGCAGAGATGGTTAAAAGAGCTGCGGGATCACGCGGATGCGAATATTGTGATTATGCTTGTGGGGAATAAGAGCGATTTGAGGCATCTTAGGGCAGTGCCGACGGAGGAGGCGAAGCAGTTTGCCAGTAAATTATATCCCACTGTTAAAAGTGATCTCGGAACGTTGGAATGAGCTGACGGCAGAGCAGGCGATAACAATCTATCATTCATCGAGACTTCAGCCCTCGATGCAAGCAACGTCGAGCTAGCCTTCCAAAATATCCTAACAGGTTGGTCATCCGCCTCCCAACTTTCATCTACATCCAGACAAACCCCCCATACTAATATCACCCTTCCCAGAAATCTACCGTATCGTCTCAAGCAAAGTCATGGACAACGGCGACGGAGGCCAAAACCCCATCGGCGAGCGAAAAGTAATAGACGTGAGTAAATCAGCAGACACGGAGACGAAGTCGGGGAAATGCTGTTAGACTGGGGGTCATAATGGAGGGTACTTTAGAAATGCCAGACTGTTCGTTGTGGTTTCGAGTCATGGCGTCCTTTCTATTTTGAGTCTTGATACTTGCGCATGCTGAAGGGCTACAAAGGCGTCGGCTGATACTCCTTAGTAAAGTTATTTTCCGTTAAAATGCCGCGTTTCCCATGACTGACTGTGATTGGGAGTTTGTGCTTCGGAGTGCTATCGACTACGTTGCTTGACCAGAGAAGCCCTTCCATCTCCCTCGAGTTTCCATTTCCCGAAGCTTACAGCACTCAGGGCCAATGCGAAATGGTCTGCAACTTTGAATACGTACACAGAACCAAAAAGACCGCTAGGCTGATGCGAGCATTTTCAAGAATTTTGAAAACAGAGCCGACTGAGCTTGTAAGCTCCCCTAGCATATTGCGCTGACAATGCCGGGACAGTATCTAGAGCACAATATTCTATCAAACAACGTGGCTATTGGCCGAGAAGAAGGGGCTGTGTTATGTTTATTTGTGTCTGCATAGAAAAATAATCCAAATTCAGCGATTGAGGTATTTATCTTCATCGAAAGAATTTGCTGTGATAATCATTTTTCCAGTCGAAGGACTCATACTACGGTAGTAGGTCGCAAGTTTTTCCAGGTCTTCGATTTGGGCCTAATGAAGGGTGAATACGATTTTCGAGGGCCGTCGGTCGTTACTAAATATGTGAAAGGGAACGGCTAACCCTTGGTCAACTGACAAGGACTTGTAACTTGGACGCTTGCCTCAGGAACTCAGACGTGTAAATGCAACTAAGCCCCTTTGGGTTAGCTGTCTTGCTTACATAAGGTACGTAGGTTCGTGTTACCCGTAGGCTGCGAAGTCATCCAAAGGGTCCCTAACCTAAAGGGGCTTAGGGGAAGTGGTTAACCCGAAGAGGCTTAGCCACGGAGACACGTCTGGGTCCTGAGGCAATTGGACGCCTTCGCATCCCTGATGCTTATGTGATCGTATTGATGCGTGAGGTCCGACGTATGATTGAACGTGGCTAAGGCATAATCTTCAGCTCGCGGAGTCTACTTTCCAACGAGGTAGAATTAATAGTAGTTCTGTTGAATAGAAATGTGGTTTGTTTATTTACTTTCGGGACTCGACATAAATTTATGCCGCTTATGCTCGGTTGGCACACTAAAAACTAACCCGAAAGTACCTAAGTAGGGAATCACAACAACAATCACTAACTGGACACTTGATAGTATTTATGCGAGCGTGTCCGACCTGTGTCGAGTACCTGATGCATACTGTGGTGCCCTTGTACAAGCTGGGCAAGCTTCGCTGTTCTTCAAATTAGTCTCATGGCATTAGACATCTCTTCAATTGCTCTTTCGTTATTCGGTAAACAGTCGTCAGAAACAGACATCAATCACTGTGCCTCAGGCCGACGAATCATTCTTCACTGAGACAACTCTTACACCTCCGTGCCTACGTCCATTTCCTTCAATTTATGTCGATCACAGCCTTCACACAAACCCACGCAGAAACAGCTCAGATTCTTACAATCTCTCAGCGTCGCCATGGCAACTGCGGATTTTGGGCCGAAATTCAAGACCAAGGCTGTATCTAAGACAATTTTAAGAGATAGTGGAAACCAGCAGAAGACTATTGTTAAAAGGTCACACAAGCCTTTGTCGAGTCAATCAACATCAGACGTCATCGATACTTCTATCAAGACACGACCAGCATCGAGAAAGCCTCAAGTATCGAGTTGTTTGTCGTCCGGCAGAACTATAGCCAATTCGACCCTGCACCCTACTGATGTTCCCCGGCTCTTGACTCAACAACTTATTCGGCCGCACGATTCAAAGATCCGAGTAACGAATCCTCAACGGATTAAGAGTTTGTGGAAGGAAGTGATGAGTGCAACAAGGGATACAGAATCGTCGAAATACAAGAAACGTCCGGCAGGAGTGGGGAGAGGCTCGTCTTTACATTCAGGAAGTATAGGATCTGAATATACAACGAGTTCGGCAAGAATTGTGTATGCAAAACCTACGGATAAGGACTTTCGAGACACGCAACTCATACCTCGAAGCATTTCAATCGATTTGAAAGCACCATCACAAGGCGTATATGCTCACTTCGGTACAGAGGAAGTGAATGGCGAACGAAGATCTTATTACAAAGCGCTTTCTCGGGCCAGTGGTTCATCGGTCTGGCTGGACGTGGGGGACCAGTTCGCTCGAGAGGTCGTTCGAGAATACGCTTACATGAAGGCATGTAGCTTATGCGAGGCGGAATATGCTACCTATGCGAAGGAGACTCTGTTGAAGCGAGATGCGCGGTCACTAGAAGCCGATCCAACCAGACCTTGGATGGCAGAAAGAATGATAGAGCTTGTGGCGAAACCGAACAAGTCCGAATGCTGGGAAGAGCCACCGCGCATCTTGCCTGATGTCAAGCACAAACTTTACAATTATGACATTCGGCCGGACTGCTCTTACTGGCTCTCTCTTCAGGCGTTCAGTCCGAGGTACAAATATGTTGTTCATGATCACGTTTATGTCATGAACAAGAGAATCACCTGCCCGTATTTTACGATAGAATTCAAAAGAGACGAACTGACCATCGAGAGCGCAATCGATCAAGTCGCCACAGCATCTGCTCTTGCACTGTACAATCGATACCAGCTGAAACGAAAGCGGCTTGAACTTGGAGGTAAAGAATGGGATGAGGAAGATGTTGGCTTGATGAGACATTACGCTCTTACCTTCACTGGGGACACCTACACGTTCTGGTGCATGACCCCCAACACAAATACAGATCGCAAATGGGCTGGATGCCAGATGAACAAAGTCTACAAAGCTGATTGTAGCTATGTGGAGGGCGTTGTACAATTTGCGGATTGGGTCAATGAAATCCATCGGTGGGGTTTAACGGTGCATGGTCCCGGGTGCGAGGAGGATATTAAGTATTGCATTACACAGGCGTCGCATGGGATTCGAACCTCTTTGGGCCTCGAAGAACTTGCGATAAAGTAGTAATTCAAGTCATCCCTAACCCTCGACTCTATACATGTCGTGCGAGATTCTGGCATGTCAATGTTAAAAGTGAGCGAAGCGGAACAGAGTGTCCGTCTTCTACCCAACCACCAGAATTCCCCACCTGTGTTTTTTGGAGCAAAGCCTGTCAAAGGCTAGAAATCTAGGCTACAACCTTCTTGATCTGCCTGTTGGAACTCGGCCCAAAAGTCTCTCTGGAGTTCCTGATTTTGTTTGACTCTCCAAACAGTTCGACCGTTGACACTCGATGTGAAAAGAATGTGACAATCTGTCAAGTGACGAATCATCTACCGGCAATTAAAGATGGAGCTACTTTCTACGAGCTCCATACTTCTTCTTCTTCTTCTTCTTCTTCATACAGCAACCTCACCACATCACATCCATGTCTCCACCGCCTTACTAGTAAACAGCAAGCAGATGAGGAAGATCAAACCCTCGAGTCTCCTCCGTACCAGTCACCATGTCCTGAAGTATTCCCCACCCACTCGTCAATTCCCCCACCACCCTCCAATCCTTTCGCCATGCCGCTCCCTCGCCCAGTTACAGACCACCCGTGAACTCTTCCCCGAAATATGGTTCACCAGCTCCAGCCCACCCTTGCGCGCACCTGCCGAGATCTCGCAAAGCACCAACGGCCCCCCGCCTGACGAACGAACCCTAAAACTAGGCAAAAGTACATCTTCCCGACCTCCTCTCCGAAGCCGTAACACTGACAAACACCCCCCTCAACTCTAGCCCTCCGCACACTCCAACCCCGCCTCCCCACCCTCCTCGCCTCCCCCCTGCCACAAGAAATTCTCTCCCCGCACATAACCCTCCACCTCTTCCCTTCAACCCACCCGCACCTCCCCACCGTCTCCGGCCGCGTTGCCTACCACGCCGCGCTTTGGACCGCACCGGTAGCCTGGGGCCGCGTCCCTATCGTTGGTAATGTCAAACTCGTCGTCTTGAGCGAGCGCATGGTCAAAAATGGCTCATCGCCCGCAAAAGGCGTCCTCAACGAGCGCCTCATCGTGCGCTGGAAAACATGTGGGAAACTCAAGTCCCCGTCCAACAGCCAAGATCGAGGGCCCTTGTACAACAGCCACAACAAACCCATTGACAAAATCACCGAATGGCTCGGCGTGCGCGACGCCAAAGAGGAATTCTACGGATTGTTCATCTTCGAGTTCGACGAGGAAGGGCGCATACTCACGCACACGATTGAGCACGCCGAAGAGAGCGGCAGCTGGGATAAGGCGAGTCGGGTTGTAAGCGTGACGGATTGGTTGCTTGGGAGGGCGATGGGGCGGAAGCGGGAGAAGGAGGTCGTGGGTGGGTTGGTCTGGGAGTTTTATGGGAAGGGAAGGATGGGATTGAGAGGCGGAGCTGGGCGCCACAGTCAGGGCTAGGGGGGGAGGGCGAAAGTCAGGCCGAAGGAGGAGGGCTAGCGGTGGAGGTTGAGAACCAATTCGGCAGGACATGTTGGGCGGGGAAACAGGCGTTCTAGAAGTGCTAAAAAGCTCGAATTTGGAGCGAGGCGAACGGCGCTCAAGACGGCGTCCCAAGGCGGACGAGTCAATCTCCCATCCGATCATGACGAAGCGCTTTGAATATTCTCGATCATGAACGATCATAGCGAAATTGTACAATACACACCTATACATGTACCAACAACTCCCCTCACCATCCTCAACCATCTCCCTTCTGATCTCTGCGGTCCAGTCCAGGTTAGTATATTCTAGACCGGTATTGAGGAAGCAGCTTTGATGGAGGGAAAAAGTGTATACCCCAGGTTTAGGATCAGAGGATATTTTGCAAGAAATACTTGTAGAGGTTTCATGCTTCGATATTGACCGAAACCGTTCGGATGTGCTGACGGGGAATGAAAGCTCGTCGCAGAATATCTCTATTCCGCTCTTAAAAGATACATATGCTCGCTCCCCCATACCAGCCTCTCCGTCCGCTGATGTGTGAAAGCCTGTATGCTAGATACAAACGCCAGTCTATCGGTCAACCATGAACCCCTGGAACCCCTACTGCCATGACTGTGCGATTTAATGGGGTGTTGAAGAGAGAAAATAATGAAGGATTTGGGAGGACATGATTGCGCTCATGCATGCCCTAATGCTTCGCCGTGACTTTGTCCCCTGTGAGCTTCTCCACCGCTTCTTTCGCGCTGTTTGGCGATCTTCGTTAGCATCGCTCCAAGAGAAGATAGAGGAAGGAAGAGAGAGAAACTCACATATCGCCCAAAGCAACCATGCAGATCGTCTGCCAAACCCCCAGCCCAATCCTCGGGGTCACACCACGATACAGTCCCTTGAGCCCGTTATTCGAATAGATGTATTTCAGCGTCTTTCCCACCGTCAGATTCAAAGGCCGGTTCGGATCCACGGTTTTGCTCTGCATCTCGACCCGAATAACCTCAATCGGCTGATTCCACGCACTCAAGCCACCACCAAGACCGCTGGCAAGGATTTTCTCCGCGGTGCCGAGTTTCTGCCCTTCTTCTTTGCCCGTGACTCTTCGGATGCCGGATTCAGCCAGGCGGGAAAGACCGAAGCGTGAGCCCCAGTTTGTGGTTTGGCGGATTGCGACGGCGTTGACGCCTTTGTTAATGCCCCGGATGCCTTCTTTTCTGTAGATGTCCATGAAGGTTGCGAATGTGCCTGGGGGTTTGACGCCGGCGGCGGCGATCTTGTGTTTGGTTATCTCGACCGTTTTCATGCATGTGCAGAAGCCCATGGTAGCGTAGGCCTGAGCGACCCCTCCAGCCATCCCTCCAGCGATACCGGCGGTGAAGTCACGGGCGCCGAAGGAGCGGGCGTAGTATTCTGCTTCTGAAGCGACAAATAGGAGAACAGCGCCCTTTGTCGAGGCTTCGATCCAGGCCCAGGGGATGAGTCCTTGGTAGTCTATTATATTTCACCATAATCAGCAAACCACAGAAAGTCTCCTTAAGCTATTGGCCAGGGACTTACAGCCCAGTACACCTCCTCTCCCCCAAACTCTCTTCAGCGCACCAGTAAAGTTGTCCGCTCTGTTCGCAGCCATTGTTGTCTTGACCACTTCTAAAGGCTGCCCTAGTGTCGTGACTTCGAACATGTTCAATCCTGCTCCCAGTAACAGATTGCTGAACTTCACAGGCTTCTTCTCGAGCTTCGGGGTTGGGTTTGCGATAGCAGTTGCCATGATAGAGGGAGGGTGCTTTTAGGGCCCTGACCAAGGGAGGAGGTGCGCTTCGTTGCTTGTAGAACTTCTGGAGGAAAGGGAGATTGAAATCGTTTGAATTAACTGAGATGTCGCCGGAGCTGTTCCCTTTGAGGCAATCGGTCGTAAGACTAGGTGCCGAAGGAGATAAGGCTCCGTTCGTAAATTGAGTACCTAGGTAAAGACTCTGTGTAACACCTAACTATCGACACACAAGTGCTAATATCGCATTTCAGCAAGCGATGTTGCGAGCTTACGCCGAATCAACACCGAGGATAGATACTGTATTGCAGTTTCAGGGTTATGTTGAGTCTAACCGCTGTCAGCCAAGAGCTTCGTTGAGAGCTGCATCCTTGTCGCTACCCGACTCCCGAACTCCATCCCAACTGTCTGTCTGCTTTAGGGCAAATTAGGGCACGAATCTCTTCATGGCTTCTAGTCTTCGGTCAACGAATATCGACAAGCATACGATAGCACGAGTTTACAGTATTCCAGGACTTCAAATTTGGATTAGAAACTCTAGACCGAGAGAGCGCGGAACCCTTGAACTATGTGTACAGTATTGTCCATGCGTCTCTGCGTAATTGCAACAGGTCCCATTACTTGCACTCATCCTGTGGATAAATCCATTTACAATGTTGCACCCACAAGCTTCGCCCAGGCATCTGTGCTGAAAGACTTAGGCCGCTCAATAGGAGCACCCACCGCACGGTCTATGATCAACTGGGGCAGGACACCGATGGCTCTTGAAACCCCAAAGAGTACCGTGTAGTAGCTAGATTCGGTCAAGCCGTAATACTGGAGTAAAACACCAGAGTGCTACAGCTGTCAGCGAACATCTCTTAACACGGTGATGAGATTACTTACAGCATCAACGTTGGGGTACGGGTTCTTGGTCTTGCCATGCTCGGTCAAAACACCAGGGGCAATCTTGTAGACCTGGCTGACAAGCTTAAACATAGGGTCATCGGGAAGGTGTTTCAGGGCGAATTCGCGCTGAGAGACGTAGCGGGGGTCGGTCTTTCGGAGAACAGCATGTCCATAGCCTGGCACAACCTGGCCGGATTTGAGTGTAGACCAGAGGTAATCCGTAATAGCTTTATCGCTGAGATCGCTACCAATGGCTTTCTTCATCTTCTGTAGCCAGTTCAGGACTTCCTGGTTAGCCCTGGAAAAGGGTTAGCAAATTTCGATGTGCAGGGCTGTGGTACCCGTACAATCCGTGTAGGGGACCAGCAAGACCGTTCAATCCAGCGGCCAGGGACAGCATTGGAGAACTGAGGGCACTTCCGACCAAGTGAGTAGTGTGGGCGCTGACGTTGCCGCCCTCATGGTCAGTGTGGATAGTGAGGTAGAGTCGCATGAGCTCAACAAAGTCTTTGTTCTCGCTAAAGCCGAGCTGATTGGCGAAGTTGTAAGCGTAGTCCTTGTCCTTTTGCACCGGAGGGACCTTGCCGTCCTTGAAGACATTACGGTAGATTCTTGCGGCGATTGTGGGAAGCTTGGCGATTAGGTCCATTGAGTCCTCAAATGTGTAACCCCAGTAGTCTTTCTTGCTGATGCCCTTTGCATACGCTTTCGAGAATGAGGACTCATGTTCTAGCGCTGTCACAGCGAGGGAGAATTGGGCCATTGGGTGAAGGTCGCTGGGGCAGCGATCGATGAGTTCTTCAATGAACTTGGGTACACCTGAACGAGCAGCCCATTCCGCGGACAGATCACGAACTTGTTGCTCGCTTGGAACCTCGCCAGTCAATAGGAGCCAGAAGAGACCTGAAAGATTTCAGCGTTCATCACCCAATTCAATATCCATGAATTTGACCCACCTTCTGGAAGAGGCTCTTCCCCACCTGGAGCTTTTGGTAGCAGCTTCTGGCATTCTGGGATCTGGCGCAGACCTATCAGCGAACCTAGCCCTGATGAACTTCTCCAATAGCCTTGGGACTTACAGTTTTGCCTCGGAATCGAATTCCTTCTTCTGAGTCAAGAACAGAACCCTAATGTTGCTGAGCCTTGTCCTAGTATGCTCGGCCGCCTATCAACAAACCTCCCAAACGAGTGACTTGATCCCCCGAGCACCGCCGTAGACTTGATCAAGGGTGACTTCGCCAACGACCTTTGAGCCGTAGCCTCTGTGGGTAACACAGTATTAGCTATACTCTACGAAATCCTGCTAGAAGAGACGAGAACCAACTTTCTCAGCTTTTGGATCTTCTCTATCTCGCCAGGTAGCTTCTCGGCGAAGGTTTCCTTTAGTGTAGCTGTTTTCGAGGAAGAATAGCAACGAAGGCTGTTGAAGCCAACTGATCGCACAGATGATTTAGCGGGAATGAAAGACTGGCGCAAAGCTGCACTGCTGTATCGTAATGCTGTTGCCATTGTTTATCGAGTTTCAGCTCTCAAATCATCTACGCTGACGGGAAAGAAGCGAAGAGCTCTGCAAAACAAAAAGCTCCGGAACTTTACGCCGAAAGCTGTACGGTAGTACCTACCTAGTAAGCCGGGAAGTGCAGGGCCGAGCTAGGCCCTTTCCGTTATTCTCACCGATAGGTACGAGTACAAGGTAATTTTGTTGGGGATTGCAACGAGCTGGATTGAATACTTCCAACCGCTTGTGAATACAACGCAGACCTTGGTACTACCTTATTGTTGGCATTATTCCGTACGGACTATATTGTTGTTGTTTACCGGCCTTGATATGGTAAAGTCCATAACCCCGCTGCTTCCAGCGTCATCACGTGAGTCGCTAGCGGATGAGAAATCTCTTGAGAGTTGAGACATCGCTTCCGCAATCGTCCTTCTCCTTCAGCCATCTCTGCAAGCAACACGAAACTTGTGTCCATCACAACCAAGAAGACATTCATCAGATAGTTCATCAAGGAAGTAGACGGAGACGCGAAAGTACTGTGACGTAGCCTTTCGAATCCTTAGTATCGTGTTCTGGAGCGTTTTGACTCACTTTGCCCTCAACACTCGAATCTAGCTTTGCGCAGACACCAGGTCTTAGACTCGGGCGTCCTCTTTTCTTTCACTCTTCCAACAACAACCTCAACATCTGTACAACCTTAGTTTAAGCAACATATCTTTGCGCCTTGGTGGTTTCATACCACGAGGTAAGACCCACAGAGATTGAAAGTGTGTCCTCGACTGTAAAGTTGCAGCCTTGGACGTGGTTCTATGCGACAGTAGTGAGCTGGTACAAGACGGTACTGATCTCAAGCTTTTAACCATGTCCTCCTGCGTAGAAGAGCTCGAGGCGATCTTGCAGTCTATGCTGGCTCTCAAAGCTCCTGGAGTCACTGGATCAAAGATCACCAACATCACTTCGCTCTGCAATGCAAACATTCAGGTAAGCTGGATACACCCTCCTCGCTCAACCATATGGACCGTTGCTGATTCCTCTGCGATTCACAGTCCGAGACCGTCCTAATCCAACGAATCTACACGCACTTCAAGAAAGCTCCCGGGACACATAAACTAGGCGTTCTCTATGTTGTAGACTCTGTAACGCGGCAATGGGTAGAACATGCACGCAAGCCTGGACAACCGTCAGGCCCTGCCGCGACCGATGGCACGTTCGCTGCCGGCGTCAAACATGTGACCGAGCTTTTGCCCTCGTTCATGAATGACATTATAAACTCCGCCCCAGAGGATCAAAAGGTACGCTTCTTAGAAAGGCCACTTAGGGCCATAGTCTGGCTGGTTTACGCTGGTTCTGTCTGTAACAGTCCGATGGCTTTGTTATATCTATATATGAACGACAGATTGAATTTCTTCCCCGTATCTAATGTGTAACCCCAAACTCACGTATCTTTTGTGTATTAGGCTAGGATCAAGAAGCTTGTTGATATCTGGGAGCGTGGAAGCACGTTTCCAAATGCGATGCTCCAAAATTTCAAAGGAAAGCTGGAATCGTCGAATTCAAATGGTAAGAATCTCCAAAATTCGAGTTGCTGCTGCACGGGCAAGAAATCTTTCAGTAATCAAGGCTTCTGATACTTTGTTGTTTCTGTAGCAATGCGTTCGACAACTCCCACAGGTACCCCTCCTAAAAACTTCATATCATTGAACGAACCGCCGAAAATCGCTCCTGCAGCTGCGCCGACACCAGATACTTCAGCGATTCTCAAAGCTCTCGCAGATATGGCGAAATCGAACACCGCAGGGCCAGGAATGCCGTCCCAGGCTAGCTCAAATAATGTATCAAATATACAGAATCCTTTTACGCATAATATGTCTTCGTCCGTAAATCCAAATCCTGCTGTACCGCCAATTACTCAGGCTGTAAGCGTACCTGGATTTGCAAATGGTGTATTGCCGTCTGTCGGACCAAGTAGCGTGTCAAATTTGCCCCAAAATTTGTTCAATGGGCAGTTGAATATGCAGCCAAATGCTGTGATTCCTCCAGGGGGGGCTTCTGTCACGCCTGAGTCTCTGCAGCAGCAGTTCCAAATCATACAAGCTCTTCAGGCTCAAAACGTGCCGCCAGATCAGTGGGCTGCCGTACTTTCTGTTCTTATGTCTAGTCAGACTGGTGCTGCACCAAACCCTAGCAACTTTGGAACCCAGCAAGGTTGGCAGCAGCCAAATGGAGGCTACGGAAGGGATGAGCCGTCACGTGATCGTAATGGGTACAATGATCAGTACATGCGGTCGCCCCCAGGCCGATATAGAAATCCTCGATCTCGTTCCCGGTCACCTCAGGGCTGGGAGAGACGTCGTGAACCGAGTCCTCCTCGGCGCCGAGATAGCCCCGTGTATGGAGACTATAGTGGAGACCCTTCAGGTCGTAATGGACGTGGAAACTACAGCCGTCAGGGGAGAGGTAGAGGCGCAGGAAACGATTATCGCCAGCGAAGCCCGCCTCCAGATCGTTTTCGTAGAAGTGCCAGTCCCCATCGTCAAGAACAAACTTTGCCGCCTCCAGGTCCTAAATGGATAGAGTACGACCGTTCTCTTGGCGAGGGCAACATCAAGGGTAAGAACCGGCTGTTGAATCCTGAAAACCAAAGCTCACACTTATCCAGTATTAAGCAGAACGTTGTTTGTTGGCGGCGTCACGTAAGCCGAATTCATGCTCAGTTCCTATTTAATCAATTCTGACCCAGTGTAGATCATCTGAGGAGGCCTTGCGCGCTATTTTCTCGGCGTTTGGGTTGGTTCAAACATGCATTGTCAATGTCGACAAACGCCACGCCTTTGTAAAGATGATTACCCGTTCAGATGCTATGGCCGCTAAAGAAGGCATGGAGCGCTACAAATCGTCCGAAATGCAACTGAGGGTAAGTTGACAATTTCGCCACCACTGTCCCTCCTACTCCTGCCGTGTTCGCTTCATACTGACTAATTCGACTAGACCCGATGGGGAGTGGGTTTTGGACCTCGTGACTGTAGTGACTACCAGACCGGTATCAGCATTATCCCAATCGAACGCCTGACTGATGCGGACCGCAAATGGATGTTGACAGCCGAGTATGGGGGTACTGGCGGAAAACAAATCGAGGGGGGTCTAGTCGTCGAAGAACCCGACATTGAAATCGGCGCTGGCGTCTCATCGAAGGGTATGCATCTTGAACTGCCAAGCCTTCCATTGAATATACTAACCCCCGAGCAGCAATTAGCAGACGTATGCAAACAGACAAGGGTGGGCAACAGGGTCCCCGCTCAACTCGTGACGGGCCCAATTCAACCGGTACAGCTGAACAATACCGTCCGCCTAACCAGAACGACCGCGATACCAGCATTATCGGCGTATCGCCAGCTGTACCAGGCTTTGGCTTCCAATTTCCTACGCTGCCAAACGGCGCGCCCATGTTCCCACCGGGATTTGTGATGCCTGTTCCGACAACTGCGCAGCCGCCGCCACCTGGTGCCGGTTAAGCTGTGCTACTGAAGGACTGAGATACCTTTGAGTTGGAGTTACGATCAAGGTGGGCATGACCTAGGGGAAATCGAGTCGTACTTAGCTTCAGCTTGAACTCCGGGCCAAGCTTGCAGGGTCTTTCTTTTTTTCCCCTCTATCAGCGAATCCAGCACCACGGAGTTTCAGGAGCTATGGGCGCTTACCACCCAGCAAGCCGAGTGCTTCCGCTGGGACTACTGGCTACTATCCGGCGTTCAGGAACTTACGGCATCAGACCGCTAAAGGCGAAAAGGTCGGCAGCATGGGCGATGGCTTTGAAATAAGGGATGTATGGAAGGCCTTCTAACTAGCTATTTTTTTGGCTTGTACTCGTAGGCTAGAGAGCGCTTTTGCCAAATGCACGATACGCTAAGATGATATCGAGAGGTGCAATGTGATTCCAGTGGCTACTTAGCAGGCCTCGGGAGCTCTTGCTCTCTTGCAGTTATTGCGGCTCTCAAGAGAGCTCTTGCCACTTTTCTCTGAACTTTCTAATAAAGGAGTCTTGGGCTTTCCCCAACAGCCACCTGCCGTTCGACACTCTGCATTTGGATTCTACCCAGCCATTGACAGCAGCATTTGTACAGCAGCACTTACATGATATATTGGGATACTCATAGCACTTAGTTCATCATCAATGGCTGCCAGCGTTAGCACCCATGCGGGCAACTACATGCCGGAGACACACTCCAGCTCAACGCCGCCAAATTACCTGGGAGCCACCAACCCCGGCAGTCAACTGAACGGATACCATGATCCAGAGAAGATAGGCTACCACAATATGGGCCCGATTGTTACGGAGAATGAAAAGGAACGAAGTCCGAGCGACGGTGGGGAAGATGAAGACATGGACGCCTTGATTGACGATCTTGAGTCTGAAGACGGTGCAATCAACGACGAGGCAGACGAGAAGACAGAGGCTGGCGCCGCTCGACCAGTTGCCGAAGAACTACTGCAAACCAGCACCACGCACGGCCTGGCTGACGCCGAGGTCTTGGTGCGGAGAAAGAAATTCGGTCTCAATCAGATGAAGGAAGAGAAGCAAAATATGATACTGAAGTTTCTTGGATATTTTGTTGGACCTATTCAATTTGTTATGGAGGTATGTTTCTTGGCATGTTTCACTCGCTTGCAATCAAGTGGACTACCACGGGTCTACGAAACCTACCTTCTCCACTTGGAAACAGAGAGAACGTATATTGATATATTCGCAATAGGCAGCTGCTATCCTCGCTGCTGGTCTGCGAGACTGGATCGATCTTGGCGTTATCATTGGCCTTCTCATACTCAATGCCTTGGTTGGCTTCATCCAGGAATTTCAGGCCGGCTCCATCGTTGACGAACTTAAAAAGACCCTCGCACTCAAAGCCGTCGTTATCCGTGATGGAAAGATAGTTGAGGTTGGGGCCCCCGAGGTCGTACCCGGTGACATCCTCCAGATCGAAGAAGTAAACTTTGCTGTTTCTCCAGAATCCAGAATTACAGGTACTAATGGTCTAAAGGGTACGATCATATCCGCTGACGGCCGTATTGTTACTGAAGATGCCTACCTTCAAATTGATCAGTCCGCAATCACTGGAGAATCCCTTGCGGTTGACAAACACACGGGAGACTCTGTCTATGCTTCCTCGGCTGTCAAGCGTGGCGACTGCTTCATGGTAGTCACTGCTACTGGTGATAGCACCTTTGTCGGTCGCGCTGCTGCCCTGGTCAATGCATCTGCCGGTGGGAGTGGGCATTTTACAGAAGTCTTGAATGGTATTGGCACGGTTTTGTTGATCCTAGTTGTTTTTACCCTCCTGGTCGTCTGGGTTTCTTCGTTCTACAAGTCAAACGGCATTGTCCAAATCCTGGGGTTCACCCTTGCCATTACCATCATCGGTGTACCCGTCGGCCTGCCAGCTGTCGTTACTACTACCATGGCGGTTGGCGCAGCTTATCTTGCCAAGAAGCAGGCAATTGTTCAGAAGCTATCTGCTATTGAGTCCTTGGCTGGTGTCGAAATCCTTTGCTCTGACAAGTAAGTAGAAATTTTATGCTTGCCATTCCGCAACTGACAGTACTTCCAGAACTGGAACATTGACCAGAAACAAGCTGTCTCTTGCGGAGCCTTTCACAGTTGAAGGAGTCGAGGCGGAAGATCTCATGCTTACTGCATGTTTGGCCGCCTCCCGTAAGAAGAAGGGCATTGACGCCATTGACAAAGCATTCTTGAAGTCTCTCAAGTTCTACCCCCGTGCGAAGAGTGTGCTCACCAAATATCGAGTCATCGAGTTTCACCCGTTTGACCCCGTCTCAAAGAAGGTCTCCGCTGTCGTTGAATCACCGCAAGGAGAAAGGATCATCTGTGTCAAAGGTGCACCTCTGTCCGTACTTAAAACTGTCGAAGATGACCATCCTATCCCGGAAGATATTGACGCGGCGTACAAGAATAAAGTTGCAGAATTCGCAACGCGCGGATTCCGTTCTCTGGGTGTGGCTCGCAAGCGTACCGAAGGTTCGTGGGAAATCCTTGGGATCATGCCTTGTGCCGACCCCCCACGTCACGATACTGCAAAAACCATCAATGAGGCGAAGGCCCTGGGGCTATCTATCAAGATGTTGACTGGTGATGCGGTCGGTATTGCCCGGGAGACCTCCCGTCAACTTGGTCTGGGCACTAACGTCTATAATGCGGAGCGTCTTGGCCTGGGTGGAGGAGGGACTATGCCTGGGTCCGAGGTCTACGATTTCGTTGAGGCTGCCGATGGTTTCGCCGAGGTGTTTCCCCAGCACAAGTACAACGTCGTCGAGATTCTCCAGCAACGTGGTTATCTGGTTGCCATGACCGGTGATGGTGTCAACGACGCCCCATCACTGAAGAAAGCTGATACTGGGATTGCCGTGGAAGGCGCTTCAGATGCAGCACGCTCTGCTGCCGACATAGTCTTTTTGGCTCCTGGTCTATCCGCTATCATCGATGCTCTCAAGACTTCGCGACAGATCTTCCACCGAATGTATGCCTACGTTATATATCGTATAGCCCTGTCACTCCACCTGGAAATCTTCCTTGGACTCTGGATTGCAATTCTCAATCGGAGCTTGAATATCGAGCTCGTGGTCTTTATTGCGATTTTTGCTGATGTCGCTACTCTGGCTATTGCTTACGACAACGCGCCTTTCTCCAAGTCCCCAGTCAAGTGGAACCTGCCCAAGCTATGGGGTACTTCTGTCTTGCTCGGAATTGTTCTAGCCGCTGGTACCTGGATTGCGCTCACAACAATGCTGGCCAGGGGCCAGAACGGTGGGATTGTGCAAAATTTTGGCAACGTCGATGCAGTCCTGTTCCTGGAGATCGCGCTCACGGAGAACTGGCTAATCTTCATTACGCGTGCTAACGGGTATTTCTGGTCTTCAATTCCTTCCTGGCAATTGACGGTCGCAGTCCTGGTGGTCGATATTATAGCAACAGTCTTTTGTATTTTTGGGTGGTTTGTTGGCGGCCGAACATCGATTGTCGCAGTCGTCCGTATCTGGATCTTCTCTTTTGGTGTCTTTTGTGTGCTTGGCGGCCTTTACTATTTGCTCTCGGATTCTGCGGGTTTCGATAACATGATGCATGGAAAGTCACTCAAGAAGGACCGGAAACAACGGTCATTGGAGGATTTTGGTACGTTGTTCCTGTTCTTGTCGGCTTATTGAAGCTCGAGACCTTGGCTGACATTGTGGCGCAGTTGTTTCGTTGCAGCGGGTTTCTACGCAGCATGAGAAGAGCGCTTGAGCGATCATGATTGCGCCGGCGTGGGTTCCTTGAAGGGGATGTAGAAGTACAGGAAGCGGCGGATGGATGGCATTTAGAGTGTAGGGATGGGGCTTGATTTCCCTTGGCGTTTGTTAGACTGTCAGGAAGTATTCCAGCTGTAATTAGGAGTTTCGTTTTCCGTCCAGCATTCGTTTCTCCTACCAATCTAGGGACGCTGGTTTCTTCTCTTCCATGTAAGACTCTGGTCAAGTTGATAGCAAAAACCTCCGGCATGGGTTTGTGGGGAGAATGGAAGAAATCGTTAGAATTTCGAGAGTGGTTACAATTCATCACTTTCATCTTTTACCTTATGCATTCGATTTCTTTCCCTTGCGAAAAGTCTACATGACGTACCACTTATGAAACCGGCGACACCAAAGCAACGACTTGTTCTCGGCGATTGCGACTACGTTCTCCTACCGTGTGAAAAGGAGGTATTGTCCATGTATTTAAAAATTAAAAGGCAGAGGATCATCCGTTATCCGGGTTACATATCACGTCAAGAGAGTTTCGATTCAGGAGGGCTTTTTATCGCTTTGAGTGATGTGGTGTTTCGATGGGAGGTACTGTAGTAGCGAGGATTATCGCATGTAGTGAAGGTGTTGTTGGTTTGAGGATTGGAACGGGGGAGCAAGCATGCATGTATGTCTAGATTTTTACGAGGAGATCTTGGTTTTCTGGACGGGGGGCTTGAAGAGTTTGATGGGGGGGTGGGGCTTGAAGAGTTTGATAGGCGGGGGGTGGTGGGGCTTGAAGGGAGGCGGTGTTGGAGGAAGAGGGTTGAGAAAGTGTGTTTTTAGGGGGGTGGATGAGGTTGCTTTATGAGAACAAGGAGACAGACAGACTTGATGGTTGCACGCCCTGCTCATTGCCCCGCCCTTCTTTCAGGTGAGGAACCTACGGTTGGACTTGAGCCTGCTGATGCCTTGACCTTGTCAATTCCTTGCCAAGTGGTTGGGCGTCTGTTATGTGATAAGAAATCAATGATAGTAGTTGAGATGCTGGTTGAGGACGTTAGGCTCCACAAGTGCTAACACGTCCACCCCTATCAACTCCACCCCAATTTGTTGACCAATCTTCCATCAGAGTACAACAGCCCTTCTGGTGTCCCGGTACCAGATTGAAACCTCAAGCAATACGGAAGCCCATGACAGCGTAAGCCCCCAGGGTCCTCACCGACCTTGAGTTCTTCTCCGCTCTTGAAGTCGAAAATCTGAATGCATGCGTCACTGGTGCCCGCCGCAATGAGATTTTGGCAAACGTCCAAACCGGGCGGTGGGATATTCGCCCAGTTCTTGTAGGTTGGAAAGGTCATGTAGGGTGTCGTGAGGGCGCCGGGCGTGCGTTCTGCGGGGAAGCGAAGGTCGTAAACGCGGAGCTGCACCATGCTGCTGTTAGCTTATATTTGCCTTACGGCGGCAGAATTTCTGAATGCTCAACGATCTGAGATTTCAACTATCAACTCGATCTTTACTGGTGAAGCCAGACGAGGATTGAAAGAATGTCGAAGTTGCAGAACAGATTTGAGGTCAGGGGGAGGTGGTGAAGTTACCTGGTGCATCAATCCAGCAACTACTATCATGTGTTCATTCAACCTCCTAACGTGGGTCGTACAACTCGGATGAAGCATGCGTGTACTCGTGCCATTGTTCCTTATGTCCCATAGACGGATCTGTCCATTTCTAGCTCCGCTGATAACAACGTTCTGATCCAGCCAGTCAACGGCTAGGGTATCAGATGACTTAAAATCGGCATGACGGTTTTGGACCCATGTGTCAGGGTTTTGTTCCACCAGAAGGATACCCTGTGTTGTAGCCACCGCGAAACAACCAACAGTAGGAGAGTTTCTAGCAGCAGATGCCCAGTATGAGGTGTCTGTTGTCGATTCTAGCACAACCGGAGGTGAATCATCTACCACTGGCGAGATATCATTCTGGGAATAGCACTCGGGCCCAAGAAATAGAGAGTCATAGATCTCAGGCGCGACGAGTTTAATCAGTGTAATTCCGCCGCCGAGGGTGGCAGCGCTGTAATCTCGTTAAGACCTGAAGCTTATTTTCAAGAAGCAATGAACTCACAGGACAGTTCGGCAGGGGGAAATACTAAACGAAGTTATCTGTGCGGAATTAGGAAAGGATTCGTGTGAGAAGATGAACGCTTGCCTTGTCCCTTAATCCATATGTTATAGGCGTATATTTCGGTACCCATTTGTTCACTTCGCCAGGAACCCACGCACTAGGTTGTAGAGTGTCAGCTATCATCGCCTAAGGAAAGAGCGATATTACGACATGGACCGAAATGTCTGAAAGAACCTAGATCAGAGATTGGACAACAAAAATGACTTTAGTCATGGCATAGTAGCATTGCGACGTGTGTAGATGGACGACGGAATGACATACTTGAGCTATGATGCCTCAACTGTGGACTGCCAGAATGATAGAACATCTTGTGAACTTACTGAAGACTGATCGCTTTATTCGTGGCACCATGCTTCTCATAAATTATAAGGCCAGTCGCTTCGTCTACCACAAACTGCGAAATCTCCAAGGGTTGCACTTCTTCGATTACGTTCCACTTTTCTAGACCTCTTGCCCAAGACTGTTGTCCGCCCGCAGCATTGGCAGATGTAATGTTACCCAATTCCCTTTGTAAACTAAACGATCCTCCCCAGGGATGTCCAAGTATGCGGGAGTGTTGAATTCGTGTTTGATGTTGGGCCAAGTAAAAAACATCCCTCTTGCGTTTCTAGGAGCGAAGTGAGTCAAAGTCTAGAGGTCACAGACAGGAACAAGGAAAGTATACTAGGTAGTCTTTTCATTCAAGTAAGAGCAAGAATGATTGTTAGTAGCGTTTCGCATCTTGGAAGCTCTTATATTGTTCAAGAAGACGCTGCGTATATATGACGAAGAACAAAGAACTAAGAAACCTACCAGCCTGGCTTCTTTCTCAATATTGATTGCGTCTATGGCGTATCTGGAACCTTTGGGGGCCACGTGGTTCGGCTGGATCTTGAAGTATTTCTGCTTTTCCTCATCGAAGTAAAAGCCTGGTATATCCTTTGCCATGTTATGGCTAAAGCCTCGTATAGCTTACCAGACTTGAAAATCCATAAGCCAGGTACAGTTTAAGTAGACAATTAGACGAATAGAAGAGTGTAACAATGAAGACCAATGTTCAGCGTTCAAGTGAGATCATTATAAAGATGGATAAAAGCTAAAGGTGAGCGATATGCGTTTGGAATTGTACACAACACCCAGGACGACTGTTCATCAATGTCTAGGAAGGCCTCGACCTCTTCCTGAAACATCTCGTAGCTTGGAGAACTTGTAGAGAAATGGCAGGTGCTACGTGTACTTGTGCCTTCTTCGTAAAGAAAGATATCTAGCTATCTCAGTGTTTGGAGATAAAGATGAGAAGGTCTAATTGTGAATTTTCCGACAATTGCCTTACCTTGTACCTATTTCAAGTACTCCGTACATTAAAGGCGTCATAACGAGTTTTTGAAATCGTCCATCCAAGATCATTTTCCATTACATTGCTAAAAAGTAGTCTGTTTCGTCCCGATAATATATATATCTAGAATGCGAATGAACGTCTAACGAAGTGGAGTGTTTGTACAGAGATCCTGGATCAGTCCCAAGTCCGAAACCAAATCGCCAATAGAGAGTCACCATTTCACACCATCTTATACTATCCCGTCTATACATCTATACAACTTTGTTGAATGCCGGTATTAGCGTCTGTGCAAGCCAGAAACTAAACACCAATTTCGGGCCCGTCATTAACAGCTTCGGCGTCAAACCCTTGAAAAAACTTGTGAAACCTTCGTTTTTTGCCATGTTCCTGAGAATCCTGAACCCACTTTCTGGGTTCTCGAAATTTCGATTCTGTATCCGTGTCTTGATGACATCTAAGGGTGCGGATACGAGAAGGGAAGCTGAGGCACCAGCAATAGAGGCGACAAAATTCTGAAGCCAGCTAGCCGTGTTGTAGTCCGTAAGTTTGTAAATATATTCCTTTGCGAAAGCAGATCCGCCGAAGAGCTGGTGGATGGGTTAGCCCTTGTAAAGAAACAGTCGCGCAAGTAGCGCTTACAGCGAACGATCCAGGGGCATTCCTGGCAGCAGTCCAGCCAGCCCCTCGATACAGGCCCATTCCCTCATCCGCTACGATTCTGAAGACTCCTCTGCCTCTGAAAGCTTCTGGGTTTGTTTGCCGCTTGATCTTGAGGACGTCAAGAGGTAGCAGTATGATCTCGCCGATACCAATTAAGCTACATGCGGAGTCAGTTCTCTTCCATCCAGACTTCTTGTCCGTTGTCCTTACCTTCCAGCGCAAGCGTTCATCATAGCCTTACCTGTGCGCTTGCCAAAAGTTCTATCGAAACTGTCTCCGTGGTGTAGTGCGAGGTAATCTCTGGCGAAAGGCTGTCCGCCATATTTGTATACTCTTTGCAGGATCTTTCCACCTAGTCAGTTGGGTTCATAGTGCTCGCAGTTCGCCGATCATTGATATAAAACGGACCTTGTATCCTGCGGCGTAACCTAGACCAGGGAAAAGAGATGTGAATTTGCGACCAATGCCTGCGCTTGCATAATCCTTAAAAATAACCGTATTGAGTTTGGAGGCGGATGTGATCTATATATTACATCAGCATACAATTATTCATCTGGTGTGGGATCCTTCACTTTCCCTTGGTTGCTCATCAACCGTTTTGCAATTGTATCGACCTGTATAGAAGATGAGTTTCAGTCGAGTATATTATGGTGGAAGACGCACAGGATGAAATATAGCAAGCTCCGCAATACCAGCAGATCCTAAAAAATTAGCCAGTGGTAGCGAGAAATCTATGCTACGGCATACCTGAACCAAGTACTCTTGCTGCTCCGGATTCCTTCTTGAACTCCATTGCTGCAGAACCAGGAACCGCGTCTACCACGGCAGGCGCCATGATATGTGTCTCTAACACCACTGCGAAGCTCCCTTATAGTTCTAGAAAGTCAAGGTCGGGAGATTGAAAGGGAGAAGTGAGTGAGCAAGAAAATTTAAGGTCTCGATGCGCGGACATAGAGAAAGTTTGGTATGTACGGAGTACGGAATACTCCGGACATCGGGCTAAAGAAATTCCATGCGACCCTGGTCGATTAAGCTCGGTACTACCCTCGGTCCGTGCCGAGATATCCCTGTCGACTGTCGGTGATTCGGTGAACAAATTGCCGATATTCCGTACCACAACACACCAAAAAACTTGGCAACGGCTGCCAACCTCCCCAATTACTCTAAACACCAGCCCACCGCCCCAACCACACAAACACAACCCACAAACGGCATAAAACAGGCCGTGCACTCTCTGCAGTGTGCAACACATTCTTTTCGGAGATTATGTCCTGGCTTCGACGACTGTCGCGAGATCGATCATCCAAAACAGAGCAAGATTTCAAAATGCCCATCCGCCCCTCTTCGTACAACACAGACAGCCAAGGCCTAGCGTTCAAAGATACACAATACTCGAGCTCGCCCACTTCGCAAGACAAGCTTCAATCATACCGACCTTCCACCCAAGAACACCAGTACAACCCCATCAATCGACCAGCAGGCGCCTCGAGCGACGCGACCATGCGCACCGCACCCTCCAACATGGCGCCAACTCCAGACCCACTGACCAAGGCCTTCAACGACGCCATCAAACCCTATGTCGAACAAATCGACCTCCTCAGAGCCGAACTCGATGAAACCACCCTCCAAGTCCAACAACTCGAAGACGAACGCGCAGACATGCACGCCTGGATCGACAAGCGCGGTCTACGAGCTGGTAAGATTTTACCCGTTCCCTATCTCCAATGGACCTTCTACCACCCTTTTTCCATCAATTGACCACTCACTAACCGCGCCACCCCTCAACAGACGTTCCACCCTCTATCGCCGCCGCCATGAACACCGACCCCTCTGCCGCCCAAACCCTCAACTACCACCTCGACCGCAAAATGACCGTCCTCAACCATGATCTCCACCGCCTCCAAGACTCCCTCTCCCAACACCTCCCCACCAGCACCTTCGCCACCACCCTCAGCACCCTCATCCCCTCCATCGAACAACTTTCTGCCCTGCCCGGCGGACCCCCGTTGGCATTCGAACTGTTGATAAAATTGGGTGGGAACCTGAACAGTCACGGAGGGGACGAGGGCTGGAACAACGAGGCAGATGCCGCCAGCCGAGCGGACTTTTACGGAAGGCTGGACGAAGTGATGGTGGACGTAATCAGAGGGAGATTGCAGGGAGCAGAGAACCCGCCGTGGAACGTCATAAGAGATGTCAAGCGCCTCGAGAAAACAGGTGCCTTCCTCCGCGAAAAACTCGGCCTGCAAACCTACTTCCCGCGAAGCCTGGAAGTCATGCACTACGAAGTCAAGAAGGGGGATAATCAAATGGGCGGCCAGATGGGCGGAAGGGTGCAAAGATCGCCGTGAAATTGACAACGAGGGGGTTTTTCGATGGGGATGAAGATTTAGCTTTGGAAGTTTCGCTTCTGCAGCACATATATGAAAGGGGGGATATAGGGGCGTTGGATTGCATATGATGATAATGACATAGAGATGATGAGTGACAGCTATAATGCTGAGATAGCTTGGATAGGTGGAGGGATTAATTCAAAATGCATACGCTATGATCGTTGTCCATTCTACCAATAATGACGTGGTGTGTGAGATATTAGTTGTGAGTGAGACTGTCGAGGAACGAGAGCGTGGAGTGAAGGCTGTTCAGAGCATGCGTGCGGCTATTGTTGGTGGGAGTGGGTTGGGGTCTCGAAAATCTGACATCCACACCCTAGAAAGCCCCCAACGACCCCCCCCCCCCCCCACCAGGCCAAGAGCATCACGACAGAATTACCCCAAGGGCATCGAGACAAACCCCACATAGCTCAGACAAGAAACTCCAAAAGTCTACCGGAAAAGAACCAGCGATGGAGGTCAGGACTGATTTCGAAAGATGGAAAAAAAAAAACGAAAAAACGAAAAGACGGGATTGAGTAGACGATCTAACGATTTATAAACAGAACTCGACTCTCTTGGCGTACATATCGACACACCCCCCCCGCTCCCTTGGAACTGGAGGATTAAATTAACGTAAACTGAAAATAACGATCCTTCGCGAAAGGTTATTGGGATATAGTGGTATAAGAAGACCCAGGACCAGAAGACGCGCTGTGGTGGGTATGAGAACGTTTCAGAACAAGGAACAAGGAACAATCGGGATTTGCGAACGCGGCAGAGAATGGACATCATCCGAGAACAAGCACAAGCGCAATCGTAACTGGTAGAGCAAACATGCACCATTGAAACGCGAAGCGTGGAGATGCGCTATATTTCCCCCACAATCAGCCCAGCTGAAACTTTTATGGAACTTTTACCCGCTCAAGAGGAGAAAACATATGGACAATGTAATCTCTCGAGCGCCAACTTTTGAGAAAAAAGAATTCTCACAACCCATTCAACGCCTTCTGCGCCGTAAACACATCCCCGACATCGAAATTATCCACCAGCACCCCCTTGGGCGCTTGCCCGTACATGCCCTCGCAGATGGCGACCTGAGCGCCAATACTGCCTGCTCCTGTCGCCGCATTCGTCTGCGGGTCAGCGGCGCGGTCGGGGATGTCGACGCCGAAGATAGAGATGTCGAGGAAGTGGTTCACGATGTACATGCGGCCGGCGGGGGAGGCGTTGGAGGGGCGGTCGAGGGTGCATTCGGGGAAGTTGGGGTCTAAAGTGTCGTAGGGGGTCTCGAAGAAGTAGGAGAATTCGTCGAGGATGTAAGGGGTTGACGGGTTGGCGCCGGTGTCTGTGTTTGAGGGGTTAGCCGGGGAGAGAGGCTTTGGCGGGGGGGGGATAGACTGACCTAAGAACACCACGAGACGGGCGCCTGCTTTAATCATGTCGCCCAGGGTCGGCCAGGCTGTGATGGCCAAGGGACTTGTCGGGGGTATATATGCGTACGATTTGATGCCGCTATTGGAGAAAGCAGTGTCGAAGAGGCTGATATCCACGTTGTCGCCGTTTGTGAGGAGCACGGTAACTACTTCGTTTGGATTCGCATCCAGCCAGCTTTTGATCGTTGCCAAGTACCCTTGGACGCTACCAGCATCTTCCAGGAAGCAGCTGGTGTGACAGAGGCTCAGCTGCTTGAAGGAATCTAGGTGGGACTGAGCTTGGAGGAAGCGGATGCCGGCGTTCAGTTGGTCCGTGACGGATTTCGCCTGGTTGTCTGAAACCGAGGAACCCACAAAGGCGGAGTCGTGGGTACCTATCTGCGAGACATTGGAGTAGCTTCGGCTGCAGAGCTCTGCATAGCCGTTACATAGGGTTTCTGCGTAGGCTCCTGTGGTAATGAATGTAGCAAGAAGCAAGACCGGCTTGAGTAAGGAGTGCATGATGATAGTAGGCTATATGAGAGTGTTGCAATCCTGGTTAAAAATGATGAAAGAGATGACGAATCTAGTATGCTATTTAACAAGTACTAGGAACACGGCAAGTCATAGAAAATATGTGAATCGAATCAACAAAGGAGCCATTGTGGTAGTCACGTCTCCTTTGTCACGCGATCAACGAACAAGACCAAGGCGTGTGAGTCTACCTGCCAACATGATAGATACATGCTACACTTACACGGGGCATTGTTCTTGAAAAGGAATGCGCAAACCAAGACTCTCTCTAGTCATGCCAACGAGTCGGCGATGTTGCTGCAGGCGCCACCGGGGTTCCGCTACTCTGAGCAACGCCGACGTAGATCATGCGTACAAGATCAAATCACCTGCTGTCTTTTGATTTGTGACATGTTCATCGCCAGCGGGAAGTAACATGAAGCATCGATATGGCCGAATAGCATTGCTATGAGCCAATGATTAGTACACGGTGTTTGAGGAGGGCGAGGATAGTTGGCTTAAGGTTTCTTATTGGATTTGAACCTGGAGTTTCAATTCTTGCACGTGACAAAGAGATCTGCAGCCGCCCAAGTCTACCCTTTGGGCGACACTACTCGAAAATCTACCTGAATGTGGCACCCATCACTGCCTGGGGCATAGTGTCCCTCTTCATGCCTTTCTTGCCTTATTCTACCTGTCTATAGATCACTACCTAGGTAAGCTGTGGGAGAATCAACATCATGCGCATGGTGCC